>Ga0065711_1028264_pt1:0-27500 | contig 42419 bp, 12 predicted proteins | sample Hoacrofraction12_FD_59098 | JGI IMG/M metagenome (GOLD analysis project Ga0065711, IMG submission 59098) | Hoatzin crop microbial communities from Cojedes, Venezuela - Epithelial fraction 12 v2 (version 2) | ecosystem: Host-associated > Birds > Digestive system > Esophagus > Crop...
GTGGTGCCCAGTGACAGGACAAGGGGCAATGGGCACAAAGTGAAGCACAGGAAGTTCCGTCTGAACATGAGGAAGAACTTCTTCCCTCTGAGGGTGACGGAGCCCTGGAACAGGCTGCCCAGGGAGGTTGTGGAGTCTCCTTCTCTGGAGATACTCAAGACCCGCCTGGACGCGGTCCTGTGCAGCCTGCTGTAGGTGACCCTGCTTTGGCAGGAGGGTTGGACTAGCTGACCCACAGAGGTCCCTTCCAACCCCTACTATTCTGTGATTCTGTTTTGCTTTTAGGAGCTGGCCACACTCTTCCCATATCTACATCTTTATTCCCAGGAGTAACTCGTGTTTATTCACTCAGTATTAAAACATTTCTCTCTGAAATGACTTCCATTCCTAGAAAGGGCAGCTATTTTTCAGTCTAATTTTTCAGATTGAAGGTAAACCTTGTATACTTGACTATTCAGTTGTCAGTCTGTCCATCTCTCCTCATCCCCATGTTTTCTCCCTCCGTATCCTGCCCCACCAAATAATATGTTTTTGAATCCTTTATCGATTTCATCCAAAGTCAATGGAGTTGTGCAAATCTCAAAGATACAATGTCATTTTACTGAAAAGTAGTGATAGGATAGCCAAGAGAGACTCAGCACCAACCAAACAGATAAAAAGAGCTCTTTCCCCAGGTGAGAGAAAGGCAGGTAAGACTGATCTTTTTAGTCATTTGGAGAAAAGCATGAAATTGTGGAGGAAGTAAGACTGTTATTTTTTTCCCTTTCTGTGACTATCTTATTTTATTTGCTGATAATTTCCTTAGGCATATATTCAAACACTTAAAGCAGCACATTCTCAGGAATGCTTTTTAAGATTCAGGATCTTTTGTAAGAATTTCTAATATCCTTTAAGTCCTCTGATCACCCCGTGAATTTTCAAAGTTTGTTTGTAATTTAAGGAAGAGTTTCAGGTTCAATCTTATCTGGATAAATATGTTATAAGAACAGGCTTTCCACTGGTTGTCTATGTTTGGTAAACTTGCTTCCCTTTTTCATCACTTAGGGACAAAAATCCTTATGAATATGCTAGATAGCTGTCTAAAAGGAGCTCATATAAGAGAAAGTATGCAGAAGATATGTCATCTAATTGCCTTAGCTGTTTCTTGCGTATAGCAGGAAGGATAAAGAGATTTTGATGCGTTTTTGTTGTGTAACATGGTAGGAGTCCCACCAGAAAAAGTCCCCGGTAGTCCTATTGTGTAAATAGATGTGTCAAACATGGTTTAGCACAATAGCCTTATGTTATGTATCTGAAGAATCAAGTTACTGCAAGGTATGATATCAGAGTGGATACACAGCTGTTTCTCTCCCATTGTAGAGCCTCATCTGTTGGTGATACTTGTATTATAAAATTTTTTAAGTGGGGATCTACTAAAAGGTTAATTGCTGCTAATAGAAGATAGGCATTAAATTCTTAAATAGAACTATTGCCACTAGAAATTTGTAGATATATTGCTGGAGGGTGACTTGAAGTATACTTTTCATATTAGCAGAAACAAAACGTACAAACAATAGGAATAGATTCTAACAGTGTGGGGATAAAAGAAACTATATCATGCCTATATAATGTACATGCCCAGATAACAGGCAATGTTGACATATGATAATAAATGTGTTATATGTCAGAATACTTGGTCTTACTGTTCTGTGAAGGGATCATGGAGAAAATGATCCTCCCATTGCAGAAAGTGCAGTCTTTCAGGATCAACTCTTTATCTAATTCCATCAGCATTCGCTGAAAAAATGCCCACCGTGATAGCAAGGCCCTCAACTTTTCCCGTCCCTGTAGCAATTCACACGCAAAGACCACTGTGTTTTATGATCTGTTCTGCTGAGCTTTCTGCCATGACAGCAAGGAGTCTTGTTTTGTTTTACAGAGGAGAAGTGATGGCAATGGCTGTAGGAAGTATCCCTCATTTAGTTTAATTCATGCTACCTGGGAACCCTCCCTTCCAATTCCATTTAGATTGAACAGCATAAGTCCTGCATGAGTGCAGATTACATATGTTCTGTTTGATGCAGTTGTTTAAAATTTTATTCCCTGATACAGAAATAGCTGCCAATAATCTGTGAAATACATATGGGAAAGTTTTACCGTTCCCAGAGCTAAGACAGTGTCTTGGGGGAAAAAATAGTTTTTCACAGAACCATCCTTGGGTATCCGAGAGAAAAAAGAAATGAAAAATGTTTCACTGAAAGGTTTTTTTTAACTAAGCTTTTATGATTATTCTAATGTAATATGACTAATTTCTTCAAATCTGTGATACCATATGGTATTCTGTGAAATGCTTGCATACATTGCATTGTATGTGGTCAAAACGAAAACATTTTTTTGTTTACTGTGTATTTCACTTAAGGAGTTAATCAGTATTCTCAAAAAGTATTTTTACATGTCTAGAAAAAACTTTAGCTTGCATCCTCAAGGTGGAAATTATTAATCTGAACTTTTGTTAGCAAATTACACATAACGGACTGATTTTTTTTTTAAACGTTTTTCTGCTCACGTGACTGAAACTGTTACTGTTATAATGGTAACATGATAAACAATATATGTATGCAAAATTGTTTCTTTGTATAAAGAAAAGAAATCCTCTGTGACAATACATTTTTAACCCTCTGTTATTCATCCATACTGAGTTGAAATACTAAAAATTTACTTTGTTATGATGGTATATTTTTTTTTGCTTTTTTTCCTGCTTGCTTGTATATAAAGAAAGTAGCATATTTCTGTCAAATGTATCTGATGGATACAAGTCTGTTCAGTACTATTGTTCTGGTTGCACTATGGTATTTCTAAGTAACCAGCCACCCTGAAGTTTTATATTCTTTTTAGTTTTAAAAACTTAACTGAATTATTAAAATTATTTAATACATGTTAATATTCTCAGGCGTCAAATTAGGAGGTCCTATTACCCTGTAAAAAGCTGTGATAATATGAGTTGCTCTCTTACATAAATAAATAAATGACCGATATTACTGGAGGCTTTAAGCTTCAAGAAAAAAATGAAAGAAGTCTTTTATCCTGGTTTTTAGAGGGCGTCAGCAGCTTGCTTTTATGAAAAAGTAACAGCTAAATGCACTGCAAATAATTTGCAGTAATCCAGTTCAGTGATTCATGTGTCTGCTTTAATGGGTCATAATTCAGCATAAAGTAACTGAGTGCAGTCAGAGTGCAGACGCTGCTTATGCCAGGGACAGTATCTCTTCATAAAACACACCTCAGCAGAAGCAGTTTGCCAGCCCCGTAATACCCTCTGATGTTTTGATGTCCTGCATATTTTTCCGATTAAGTTTTGAGTGCCATGTTTTTAGTTGTATTTCCACATTCATTATCCTCACGTAGACCCTTCAGCGGGTTTGCCATATATGATTATTTTTTTAATGATGCCTTTCTTTCCACTTCAGCAGTTTAATAATCTAGCACATGGCTGCTTCTCAGTACTCAGCATTCACCTCCCCAATACAGAAGAGGACATGTGCTTTGGCTTCAGAATTCCATTTGCAGCTTTAGAAATGCTTATTCCCTGTGGAACAACATTTGTTTGACATAACCATTCATTTTTATTACCTCTTTAAATATGTTTATCCAGAGTTATCAATAATCATAAATAACTTGTATTCTGTTCTTGTCCTGGTTTTTTCCACAGACAAAATTGCTTACCCAGTACGTATTAAATCTCGGCAAGTATGATCAAAGCTACGACATCAGAGACCGTACAAGATTTATTAGGCAGCTTATTGTTCCGAATGAGAAGAGTGGAGCTTTAAGCAAATATGCCAAAAAAATATTTCTGGCACAGAAACCTGCCCCATTGCTTGAGTCTCCTTTTAAAGGTATAACTGCCAAAATCATTTGGTAAATGTTCATTGTGTAAAGGAATGTGTCAACCTATTCTATTTCAAATATGGTCACAAATTGTGTCACTTAGCACATACAAATGATTAATATGCAAGGATACTCACTCTGCTTACTTGTTTTTCAGCAAGCAGGGTTTGCACGATGCAAACACGGTGCATTTCTCTGATAAACCCTGACAAACTGATCCATTTCTATTCATGTGGATTTAAAATTTGATTTAAATAATAATAATTTTTTTTGAGGAAAAGTATTCTTCTGTTTAGGAAAATTGCTCTAGTCTTTTATCTGGACTTTAATAGAAGATTGTTAATGTGAGTATTGCAAATGTTTGATGAATCTGAAATAAATTGCATCTCAGTAGATTAGTTTTTTTATTATTTTTCTCCAAAGTCATAATATTCCCTGTGCGTTTTCTGTGTCTTTTTATAAGTAAGAACTGTTGTCCGTCTTCTCAAATTAAAAGGTTATCAGGTTATCTGAATTAAAAAAGTACAGTTATTGTGACGATATGCAATCTTAATTTTCATACTTACTTAGTCCTAGTTTTGAAGCTCTAAAAGGAGCTCCATTTTGAAGAAAAACTATTAAAATTCTGGATGTGTTTGTGCCAAGACATGTATATGGATTGTTTAACTGTGCTGTCATTCTTAATATTCACAGTAAAGTAATTTTTAGAGAAGCTACATTTCAGAGCAACACCTCTAAACACACTGACTGATTAGCTTTTTTATTGACCATTATGGGGGAGATTATTGTAATCTATGGACTGAAATCACTTTTTTGACCTATGAAGAGCTTCCTAGTTTATATTTATTCCATGACATTTGAGGTAATATAATGGCAATTACCTTTAGCCCTGATTAAGATTGCTCTGTGTGGTAGAGCTCATGGTGTTTGTGTATTTTTCCCTTCCTCCCTTTTTTTTTTTTAATAGATCGGGATCATTTCCAGCTTGGCACCTTGTCCCACACACTGAACAGCCGAGCCACTGGCTACCTGGAGCTGTCTGGCTGGCCAGAGGTGGCACCTGACCCCTCCGTCCGAAACGTCGACATAGCCAAGTCGGTACGCCAGCACCGTTACAAGTAACTTCGCTTAAGGCATTTGTCAATATAGAGTATTAGCCTAACACACAGGTGTTTAAATACTGTATGCTGTAGTGAAAGACCCTAATGCATGTGAACATCCATGTTACTTACTTTAGCTTGGGAACGGAACATTTGGAAGCCTGCATGATTCTTGCTCTTTTTGGTGAGAGAAAGTGGATCAGTTGTAGGCCCCTTCTACTTCACTTGTGGGTTAAATGGGCTTTTTTCCCCCTCCATCTCACATTTGATTTCATACCTCTTACATTCGCTGTGCTGCAGTGTATTAATTGCTGTTAATGATGAGTGTAGCTGGACTACCAAAGCAGGAGGTGAGCAGAGGTTTGTTTGTATACAAATCCAAGTCTAAACAACAACAACAAAAAAATAGGTAATATAAACAAAAGGCAGTGGCAGGGGGAAAAATTATCTATGTTTCAAAGTGTAAAGTTGGGAAAAGACCAGGGTTTACATTTCAGATCATCTGGAGAGAATTAGGAAATTTTTAATAGGCGAATGTCATCTATTAGTGCACTAGTCATTTATTGACGTTATAGGGCTGGTTTTCCACTACGAATAGTGTTTTTTACTGGATTGTAAACTGTGAGGACAATTATGTTCTGGTACCAGAGTTGTGATTTATGTGTCAGGTAGGAGAGTCCTACTAAATATCCGTGAAAGCTATTGAACAGTAACAGAAATATAACTGTGTTGGAATATAGTGTGCTGGTGGTGCTCCCGAAGGTATGTCGTTGTAACAGGTATACCCAGTAAAGCACGTGGTCCTTGTCAGGAGCCAACTTTTACCATAAATTGTGTGTGAATTAATTTGCATAGAAGATGTTAGGCATAGAATGAGTAGAGAAAATTCTAAAAAAATAGGTCTGACTTGCAGAAGCCAGTGAACAGCAATGGGATAGAACAAGCATTTCTCCTTAGTACTTTAATATTACTTGCTTACCTTCTTACATACATTTCAGGAAAAGAGGTATTTGTGTACAAACTTCTGAAAGCTTTTATGGGGAGAATCTGAAGGCAATCAGCTCAAGCGGGGGATTATAAATGATAGGGTTGGCATGAAAGAATGTGTGGAGGTGCCTTTGTCCATAAAAACAAAAAATATTGCAGGAAATTGATCAAATGGAGTAACATCCACCTACAGCATAATAGAAAACATCTCTCTCCTACCATTTAAACCTCAGAACAAACATGAAAATACTTTTCCCCATGTTTCTTTGCAGGTATTTTCTTTGGAGAGTGTCTCATTGTCGTTAATTTTGTGATTAATACTACATGTGTCTACACTATGTCTGTGAGTGAAACTGAGTTGTTGCAATCCACAATTAAATTGTCATTTATATCCGAAACAATACTGGCATTTTAAAACACCAGTTGCTGGGTGGAGCACTGCAAAGTTTCAGCAGCTTTTGGTGTTTAAGTGGAAGCCAGTGTGTCGCTAGAGCTGTACAGCAATTGCATGTCACGGTTAAAATTCTTTCAAATGTTAGCCTTATTCCAGATCAGAGATGACTCTGTGGACACAGTTGTCTGCCTGTTTGTGTTTTTTCTGGCCTGAGTTTTATTTCTGGTTCTATGGTAGTGTAGGGGGATATGGAAAGAAAAAAAATTCTGGCCAAAGTGTTTCCACATCATGGTGTTCGCTTGGTGGTAAAAATTACTTTTATTTGGAGAATCGCAGAGGAAGTGAAATATTATTCCTCTGTGGTTTCTGGAACTTCTGCTTACTACTGGGTCCACGTCTGTTTTCCCACTGAAACTTGGGATGATAAAGGGTGGTGACTAGCCATTTTTACCCTTCTTTCTAGTCATAGGCTAAACTCAGCTGGATCTAGAGATAAAACTCTCACACTTCAGGTTCTTTTGGCATAGAAATTTATTTATGGTTACTGGTGCTTTTAATCTGCTGTAGTAAATCTTTTTCTAGATTCTCTAATAGACATATCTTGCCTTTTATAGGTATGTACAAAACTTTTAGTTCTCCTAATTGTGTAAAGTAAGAGAAGTTTAATAGTTTCTTTTGACTTGCTTAGAGGATTTATTTAGAAACTGCTTAATACTACTACTGCGAGTGTTTTTCTTTGCCGTGTTGTGTGTATATTTTTGTATTGCTAGCTGTAAAAGTAAGCAACTTGAAATTTATTTACAGGCAAAGGAATGGACTGGATTTCTAGGTAAGACAAAGAAAGAGAAACCTACTGAAAAGTTCTACTCTGAGTCAGAAGAGGAGGAGGGTGCATCTACCACTACCAGTGCATCAGGTAGGTGTTTGGAAAACAGCTTGCATCTCTGCCGCCTGGAGAACTGCATCTTCAGAACTGGCCACTACTTGAAAATAATCGGAAAAAATTTCAAAAAAAGCCAGAGCTAGGTATAAAATCAGGCAGTTGGGGAAAAATTTATGTTCAGTCTAGCTATGCAATAATTGCTGATTTTACAGATATGGCTTGTGTGTTTATTAAATGAGTTAGACTTTGCTTTGTTTCCCAGTTATAAAAGGTAGCATGCTGTCTTCCCTGCTTTGAGTCTATTGAGAGTAGTGAGAATTTGTAAATCCAGTTAATTAAAACTAAAGGCACCTAACTTTTCGTGGGAAGAGTGCCTGTATGCTTGGTTGTTGGGAACCGTAAGTCTCGAATGTTTTTTGGAATTCGTTGTTGATGAAGTGCCATTTTGATAGCATGTATTGCTGTGCTGATAAACGGCTAAAGTTGTTTAACTTGTAGTCTTTCATGGGGTTTATTCAGTAAATTGTGTTATGGTATTGCTTTTGAGTTCTGCATGACATTTTCTGTTTATTATAAAGGGGTTGATGATGGAGAAGATAACCAACAGATGCCTATCAAGTTCAATGAACAAACATTCTTTTGACCAGTCTCCTGCTTAATGCCGGATAGGCAGTTCTACAAGACAGCCATTTCAGTAGATGATAATATAGTTCAGAAGTAGTGAAGAACATCATTCTCCCAGGTCCAGACTTCAGACAGAGGAAATGGTTACCACTAGAGGCTTAAAAGAATTATCAGCATCTAGTGGAATGGAAGAGTGGCACCTTAAAATCTTAATGTGGAGCTTCTTTCCAGTCATTCCTAAACTGAGGAAATACGCAGAAATGCTTAAGTGTTGTATCACTGAAATTAATGATCTATGAAGCAAGAAAATAGTATATTCACTTCAGATATTTGAATATTTGGTAACTATATGATTAATTAGGGGATGAATAATTTGAATCAGTGATTTAATCATTGTAGCTACCAGTATTCAAGAACAGGTTATCTAATTAAGCAATTGGTTGAAAAGATAATCTTGCAGTTAAATGAATGTATAGATTAGAGTATTTGAGGTCATCTTCAACTCCTGGTAGGGTTATGTAATTTTGAAGAATCCACATGCAATTAATTTATTATTGGTCTTTCTAATTTGATAAAGTATAATACTGTAGGCTGAAGAGGACAGGTCTTTAACCAACAAAATTTTGTAAATGTTAGGGGAACATGATTTCCTTGCTTGCTTTTGACACAGGATAAGTAATACTAAAGCTTGCAGTTGGATCTTAAAGTACTAAAACATTGTTTTATTTAAAACAAACTTGGATTCTTAAAATAATAATTATGTAAGTTATTTTGGAAAAAATTTAAAGAGTTGTTTTCATTTTAGAGAGCGAGTCTGGCAGTGAAAGTGAGAAGGAAGAGAAGGAGGAAGGCAGCAGTGATGAGAGTAGTGGGAGTTCCTCTTCCGGTGAAGAATCAAGTGACAGTGAATCAGACGGCAAAGAAAGTACTGCAAAGAAAACATCTAGAACTGCTGATGAAAGGTAGGTATAGGTTTGTGTGGTTTTAATTTTTTGAGATACTAGCTGTTAGAGCCCTCTTTCTGTAAACTGTCTGCTAAGGCTTTAAATTTTGGGGGCGTGTATTGGCCAAGGAGTAATGTCTCCTGTTTCATTGTGTGCTGATAATATTCAGTGTATGAACTGGTTTCATATTTTCATTAATCAGACTACTCTTATGTTTGGAATTAATTTCTGACTTCAGTATAATGTTGGGTGGCTTTTTGTAAATTGATGTGACCTTGGGAGACTGAATAAGTGATCAAACAGTTCTGTGAAACACTTAGTTACCTTTTGCAGCAATTTTGCTGAGAGCTAAAATTAAGTCCTTCAACACTTTGCAATTATGTAACTAAGACAATTGATTTTTCTAAATAATGTTATATTAAAAAGATTATGATCCAAATATTAGAGGCAAGGGCTGTGAAGGGAAACGGTCATAAGATATTTAAGTGTTAGCACTTTTGAGATTGCCCATTATCAACAGCATTATCATGTGTTAAAGTATCATTAAAATTTTGAGTAATTGGGGCTAATACCTTGGATTGTATGAATCTGTTTCTTCCACTGTTGTCAGCAAGTGGCCTCTGCAGACATGATCGCCCTTTACTCTGTAGTCTGCTGCCAGCTCAGTTGATGAGTTTGCAGCTCAGCTCAGTCGTGGCTGACAGCGCTGATTTGGGCACAGTACGCACTCTGCTCCTTTTATTACAGACAGTAATTAAAGCAGCTCGCCTTGCCACTTCCATAACAAACACAGCATAATGCCTTAATTATGACTTTATTAATTTAAGTCAGGATTTAATGATTTTAAAAGTGATTTATATTGTTTTTCCTGTTCAAAACAAATGAAATCTGTAGGTTAAATTAATACAGGCTTTTCATCATTGCAAAGTTAAAAAGCTACTTACCAGTAAATTCTTTTCATTAGAATAACATCTGAAATTTTAAGCAGTAAGGTAAACAATCATTACCCATCAAGACTGACTGATGTACAATAAAGTAACATTTTTAATCTTCAAATCTAGTTTTAAAGATAAGCTAAAGATAAATCTTTGAAAAACAACTTCATTTATATAATGGGCTCAGAATAACTTATTGGTTAATGCAGTTACACTTCTGTTCGATGGCAGTGAAGGATATGTAGATGATTTTGTACCTGTGTTATACATCATTAAGAAGAAACTCTGAACAGTACACGCTAGTGAATTTTTATGTTTAACTCATTGACCTCAAACAAGTTTTTAAATGTTGACATACTGAAATATAATTTTGATAGTATTTATTTTTTCACCATGATTTTAACAATCAGATATGCTACATTAGATTTCTCGTGAAGGGTACTCGTTTCATTTTTATCTCTGCAAGCTTAAAGTTTGCTGCTTTCAGAGAAAAATGCTTTTGACTGAAATTTTGGGGGTTGATTTAAATTTCAGTTACATGGGTAGGTATTATTACATAGCTTAAATGTTAATATTGATTTTTAATAATTTTGATTAAATTTGATTTAGACAATTCAGTCCTGGGAAGTTTTTGGGAGGAGAAAGGCATTGCCCTACGTATTTTGCTTTCTGTCAAGTTAGATTTTTCAATTCCATTTCTCTGTATTTTTCCTTTCTAAAAGCATTGCTATCTCAAGCAGTAATGCAGCATAGTACTTTCTTTTGTACTGCTCCTAAAGCTAAGCAAAAATGTGTAACAACTTAATTTGAGTCCAGAGGGACCCTAATAGTTGGTTGGTCTGGATTTGTTTAATTATTGTTGACCTTGTTACCCTTCAAGCACTTTGGTAACCAATTTATTGTCTTGGGGAGGAAGTTGAATCAGGTGGTGTATGAAACATCTGATTTGGAAGTATAAAATGGTTGCCTGCAGATCCAAGAACAGAGGGTTTTTTTCTGTATGCAGTACTAATTTATCTGCTCCATGATAACTATTAGAAAACAGTTTTCATTTCCTGCAGTATTTAGAGGTAGTAACTGCCCCGAAACAAATAGGTAGTCTACTGATTGGTAGTTATGGTATTATGAGAAGTGAACAGGCAGATTTTAATAATACTGAGTGGCTGTTAGCACAGAGCGCCATAATCTGACATTGCCACGGTGAACAGAACTTTACTGTGTGAAGAATAGTGCATCTGAAGTCCGTTAGCTGTAAGGTACTCAACATGACCAAAAGTGTCAGAATGTAATAGCTCTTTTGTGTAAACTCTTTAATGGGTTGAAATGTTTGTAGATATTATAGGTCTTATTTCTAGGTGGTTTGATTTAGAAAAACGAAGGAAGGAATAAATTCAATGAACTGTTGTTTTTTTTTAAAGCATTATTACTTTGCAGAAAAGTCTTATAACCATCAAGATTCTGTTAAACATAGGTGAAATAGTCTGAAAGTTTCTTTATAGAAAAGGCTGTCTCTGCTTCTTTCTAAAATGTCACAAGCTTGATGCATGCAAATAATATTTTTAATATTTAATATGTTCACTTTTTGGGGGGCTGTTTCACAGGTTTAGATTATATGTGGTGATATGTTGTGTAATGTGGTAGACAAATTTTGTGTACCCTTAAATAAGCTACTATCTCTGCCATCTTAGCTGAGTTTTTTATCATGAAGAAAAACTGACTTAAAACTCATTTAATAAAACTTTGAAATGTTAGTGTAAGGTATTGCCTAAGCAGATTCCTTTGATGGTTTTAAGATGTCTCTTAAACTATTTTCAATATATAGTGATTCAGAGGACATTAAAAAGAAAGCAAAGGGGATCTCCAAAAAGAGAAGCACATCCAGTTCCTCTGATGTAGAGACCACTTCATCAGAAGAAAGCTCTGCAGAATCTAAGTCAGAATCAGGCTCTAAAAGTGACTCAGAGTCTGGAAAATCCAGAGGTGCTACCTCTAGTAAGGTAAAATACATTTTTTTAAAAAACCCTATAAAATATAAAAATATACATCTAACCATCTATACGTGTTACTGTGGGAATGGAGATGGGTAGTGGTTTTATGGATATCTGAAAACCCAGAATTTCTGAAAGAAATTTTTGACCTTTCATAGAGAGATCAATCGAAAGTAGCTTCATGGTTTAAGCAAGCAGGAGTATTTTGTAACTAAAAGTCTATTTCAATTTTAATTCTGTTATATTTTTGCTCCAGATAAATGAAGAATAATAGAATGTAATTGTTTTTTTAGATTACTGTTGAACTGGTAAAAGCATAGTACATGGGTAGTTTGCAAAAATAATATCCTAATTTGGGATGATTATTATATTATAATAGGATCTTAAAGTATAACTACTTTTATAGTATATATAATATATTATATTATAATAGGATCCTGTAGTATAACTACTACAGGACTTGGGTTTGACAGGAAGCAAACCAAAAAACAAATGTTAGTACATTGTTTCTTAAGATTTTGAAGATATTCTAGTATAACCACTAGCTTTGTTTTAAAATTTCCTGTTGAAATTGAGAATAGTGCAGTTAATGCCTCCATACTTGAGGTCTATACATAGGGTAGTAGAATTAATATTCTTAAGGAGTAATCAACTTTTTATTATTCTCTGGTTTTTGATAGGAATAAAGCTTATAAAAAGTTCTGTTACTTTAAATTGTATTAGCTTTCTTACAGCATTTATGAAGTAGCAAACTTTCAAATATGTCTTTTTAAAATTGGATTTGGAAATGTGTAAAGATGCAAAAGTGTTCAACAGAGTCATTCATGTGTCAGTTAAGTTTTAATTGCTTACCTTATTGAAGAAAAGGAGGTTAAAACTTCATTATACTCAAACTAGCGTTATAGAGTTAAAACTAAATAGTGTGAATTGGTTTCTGTTTCCGAACCTACCTTTCATTTAAAAAACAATTAAATTAGGAACTTTATGCTAAATCTGTTAAGGTAGAAGAGAAAAAGAATTTCTGAAAATTATTTTTCTGTTATCAAATATTTCCTGTGCATTTCTTTCGATATAATTTATAAAAATTTGAAGGGTAGAATTGTAGCTGAGAAGTTTCCATTTTAGTACTGATACGTGGTTTGAAAATTAAGTGATACTCTGATGCATTTTAAATTAAGCCAAGACATTTTAGTCAGAACTCCTATGTAGATTGCTGATAGTCAATAAAAACATCATTTGTAGCATTTGATGTAGTTGTAGAAGCTGTTGGACAGGTGTGTTTTGAACAGTTAAGAGTGAAGGCTGTAACTTTATTCAGCTCTATTGGTGTGTGTTTCCTTTAATTGAGGAGGTAAGGTGCTCCATTTTTCTAATCTTGAATTTATGTTGCACATGGTCTTTGTTTTGTAACTCTGTAGGTCTACCTAGGAACTCTGAGTTATAATCGTAATTTTTATTCTATTACCTTCTACCAAGTAGAACAAAAAATTAACTGAGACTGTAGCATTTGAGAAATGGATGTATTTTTCCATGTTTTGATCATTGTTTCCTGCCCAAATACCACACTGGGTAATGTACCTACATCAAGGTTTTTTCTAATAGAGAAGCCAGACTGGATCTTGCCAAAAAATGGTAGCACAAGTGTAACCTAAATTCTGTCAGAATAAACTCCTTTGACGCTGGATGGGACATGAATTAATTCTAACAGTTGGCAGCTTCTTATATTCGCACAGTGTTAGTTCACCAGAAAGTATTACGTACTCTAACCTGCCTAGTTGTGTGCGGCCTCCGCAAAACATATTCAAACCATAGTGTTTTCTCTCTGCTCTATTTGTCTGTTTTTCTCAGGATATCAGCACCATTGTTCATGATTTCTTCCACTACAGTTAGCTAAACCGTTCTGATTCTTTTGCAGGATATGTGGGGACTACTAGCATAAAGAAACTTTTTGTATTTTCAAATAGCAGTTGAGAATATTTGAAGTGAAATATACTGAATAACATGGAACTGGAATGTCCAAGAAGCTTGGGATTGTTTTGTTGAGGTCAATGGAAAATTATCAAGAGCTTCTATTTAAAGAGAAGAGAGGAGAAAGAGCATTGCAGTAGTCCTGGAGTCTTACTTGATTAAGAAGCACCTAAAAAGAAATGTGTTAGGAACAAAAATATTTATAAACAATTGACAGAAGACTTGATCAAAGTGAAAGGGGTACAAAGCTTTAATATTTTGTGATGTTTAAAAACAAATAGCAATGGATTTAAATGTATGGCAGCAAGAAAAGAAGCAAGGAGATTACTGAAAATATAGCGTAGAGCTCACTATGCAGAAGCTAAATGTCTGTGTTCCATAGATTCTTCTTCATGAAGAAATTAACTCATTTAATGTAAAGGCAACAAGCTATGACTGATGGACTGTAAACAGCAATGATCATATATGAAAGGGCATGGGGGAAGTTAATTGAACACTCTTGGACATAGAGGACAGTTCAGTGTACTGTATTAATCTCTAGGATCATGAGGTTAGTTTCCATTTAAGCCATGTTGGATGACTTCATTTATACTTGAGGTGGTCATGGTACTTGGTTATATTCAGAAGCGTAACTGGGTGTGGAGGGGGGTGAGAATCACAGGTGTTTTGTGTCCAACGTGATTGTTAGGCTGACTAGCTTAATAGATTTTGTGCAGAGACACCTGTTTAGAGCTCTGTAGTGGTAGGTGGAGCTAACTGATGATAACCTAGATGAGCCCTTCCAAGATGGAAAGAAAAGCAATTGTTAACAAACTTTAAAGAACTTTATAGATAAACTCTTGTATAAAGCTCTTGTGTCGAGGTACATTTTACAAGGACCACCCATGTTGTTTTATTTCCAGGACAATCTTGAATTTTTTCTGCTTCCTACCTGACTTCTTGTCAGGCCACCCAGGAATCTGGCAGTTTCAGCCAGGCTCTCAGAAATGCATGTTTTTATTCCGATAGATTTTTATCGGACAAACCATTGCTTGTATTATTCTGCTACAGGGTATTATTAATTTGGTCACTGTATATGGCAAGGTGATTCATTAGGATTTCCTTCCTTTCTAAATAAAACTGAAAAAAACCTTCTGAAATACATATTGATAAGAGGAGTAGTTACTAGGCTCTGTTTTTATAGTTTCTCGGTTTGCCACACATTATGAACTATGTTACATAGCTGATGTTTTGGGTGGTGCTTCCCATTCTGTGTGTTTTGTTGAGTACCATTGCCATGTTCAGCGGAATTTTCATAATAAAAAAGGTTCAGTTACACTTACATGGGAGTTTGATTTGTGCGTACATCTGTGCACTTACTAGCATTAAAATAGTTTACAAAAACTTCAGATTATTTTTCCGGAAGATGATATTAATGCTTTCATATTTTTTTCTCTTGAAGAATTATTTTGAAAAAACTGTTGTCTTCGCTGTAATTGAGCTGCAGTGAACAGAAAAGTCACTCTCTTGTACTGCAGTGTTTTATATCATTTTGAAATATGGATAGTTTGAGGTGTTCAGGTACATATTATACTGTGAGCATAAATACTGTAGAGCTAAAATGCAGATTTGGGGATGTTGCGTGTATAAGTAGGTGTCTCTACAGTGGGATTTTAAAATCAGTTACTGTTGACCTCCTTATACAAGTATAATACAGTCACTCAGCTGTTAAAAACCTGATCCACTATTTAAAAAATATACAAAAACAAATTGTCTATCTTTCTGCCTGATCTCTTTTCAAGTGCTAACACAATGGAAACAGTGGGTGATCTGTCAATGCATTTGGATTGTCAGTGATAGTTTTGTATAAATATTGGGAGGATAAGAAATAAAATTCACACAGCAAAATATGATTTCATCTGCCTTTTCTCTGCAGCTCCATGGCTCATGCCGCGCTGTGAAATTCTCATTTTACACACTTTGCAGGCGGAGCACATGAATTATGCATTGAGCAAGAGAAATCTCCTGCTTCAAGTCCTATATGCATTTGCCAGGTTCTATCTCTATTACCAAGATGAATTGCAAATGGAGAAATGTTTGATGGAATATAGCTTAACTTCTTTGTTTCGTATTCTGCTTTCCCATAGTGGGCTCCTTCGGTAGGAAACTGTTTGGATTATATTGTAGACTTAGTTTTAAGAAAAATGATGAAAAATTATGTTACAGAGAAATGCCAGACACGTCAGAGCCTCTTTATTGTCTTGATTTGGAATGCAAAGCTTTTTTCCTTCGATAAAAATATCTGTTGGTAGTGTTTGTTGCAGTCGTTGGCTATTTATTATTGCTAGAAAGCCGATCAATTTTCTTTTCTTGGAGAAACCAAATGAAAAAAATAATGACGTTTCTAATAGGCAAGACCCATGTAAATAGATTTCTTTGATGCTTTGTACAGAACTGCATGCAATTAATACATATACCCATATATAGAAATATGCACATAAATAGGAAAATATTTTTGTGTTTATGTGTACATATAGCATGCATACACACACATGTAAGTAGCTGAGTGTTTACTTAAGCTTCACACACTTGGCTGGAGTAGAAAATAAGACATGATCATACTTTAATATTAGCTTTATCTTGATTTAATTAGCATCTGATTTTACATTTCCCAGATGATAGGATTTGTTGGGGGCGGGGGCGAATTTGTTGTTTGGTTGGGGTTTTTTTTAACAGTGATCTGATGTACTCAAGGTACAGTATTCTGATAAAGTGTGCAGCGGAAGTTTTCCTTACCATACATTGTCTTGATGTAATGATTCTGTACTTGTGCCTTATCTTAGGACCATTTTATTTTATTTTGAAGTATAAGAAATAAATTCTCTTGAAAGATTTTTCCCTATTTTTAAAGATAAATTACATAGTAGATTCAGCATAATATCAGTGCAGAAATGTGTTTTATCTTATAAAATTATGTATCAAGCTTTGTGATCTGTACTTAGTAATTACTTTAGAAGGGCAAAATAAGTAACAGAAAAACAGAAGGATACTACTGATGTTATTTGTGACATAGAATATCTGATCTTAAGTGCCTTCAGTAAACAGATTAACAGAAAGATGATTTCTTGGGTCTGACTCCTAATTTTTTTAAACATCTTGACATAGCAATGCTGCCATTGGCAGAACTGAAGCATATTCAAAATTCTGATGCTTGTGCTATAGGCTTTCATGTGGGTGAGCCACTTTTTGTAGACTTTATTTGGCTGCCTAATAAAAGTGAATGGAGAAATCCCATCTCTACTGGAATAATTAGCAAAGATAGAACTCTAGCTAAAAATAACCTTTGAACCTTAATCATAGTTGAAGATACAAGTGTATTTTACAGATGAGTGGGGGTAGTGAATAAAAGTTCAGAAATTAAGGTGGGAGGCTTTTTAAATTTATGTGCGTTTTATTTAACCATGTTCCCTTTTAGAATGTTCCAGTGTCTGAAGAGTTCTTGTTTAGAAAAAAAGTTGTGATACATAGTTTCTAGTACAAGTGCTGTAGATAACAGCTAAACTCCTGGTTCGGGACTAAATATTCACTTTGGTGAATAAAAGGTACTCATAAAAAGGCTCGGAATTCATTAAAAGAATTGTCATGATGTTTTTTTCTCTGACACTTCATAGACATGAGTAATTCAAACAGAACCTGTAGCTTACGAAATGTACTGTTTATCCTTCTTTCACAGATTAAAAAAAGTAGCCAAAAGAAGCTTAATGACTTGACAGAAATCACACTGGAAGAGAGAAAAGGAGTCTGGTAGTTGTGACCAGAATGGAACTCAAGAAAGCGGGTTCTGCAGCAGGGTCCATCACTAGTTCTGGACAAAGCTTATAAGGAATGGAATAACCTTAGTACCATTTTAAAGATATTTTGTAATATTTCCTTTGTCCAGAGGAGTTTTGTGTTTCAGATAAATCAGTGATAGTAGAAGACACTTGAGTCTTGTACTATCACTTATCACCATAGTGATAAGGACTCCCAGAATATCTAAAGTACATCTATAATGATCACCAAGTGACTACTGTCTGTTTGAGCCATGGGTTTACTGGAAGAAAATGATGAGCAATGTCATTTTGCCTCAGGTCAAGCCTGATAGTTACCAACTTCAATGGTAATGGCTTCAAATAATGAGAGCATTAACTAGTTTCTTCCCTGTTCTTTGGAGGGAACTGTGGAATTTCTCCCAAAGTTGGAAAAAAAGTAGACTCAACATTATTTCTATCTTGCAACTGACCATGAGGCTGAGAGACTAGAAGAAAGGGAATGCATCTTAAGAAAAGAGAGGTCACTTTGTTCTGTGGTGACAGTCAAAGGAAGTGATTCTAGGTGCTGAGTTTCTGAGAGGACTCCAAGCCCCTGTAGGAATTTGTGTCCTGAGCGCCTGAAGAGACTGGGACAGCTTGCAAGAAATGCTCCAGAAATGGAAGCCTGGATGGGCATACGGAGTTTTACTGATTTATTTAGACCTGTTCATTTATTAGAAAAGGTAGAAGAATAGTAGATGTATATGCATTTGGCTGTCACACGCTGCTGAAGAGGAAACTGGTAAACTAGAAGTTTCACAGAAGTGTGATTCCTGGAAAGACTACATTTAAATTACTTGCAGTACCTTGGGTAGTGAGCAATGCCTTGAGGTCTAAAGGCAGTGGATGAATTCTCTGAAAGAGTCTTTTGTCCGGTCAGTAAGCCAGATAGAGCAAAGGCAGAAGTTCTTCAGCCAATCCAAACCGAAGAATGCTTAAGAGTGGGTAGGGATAGCATGAATAGCAGCGGGTAACGTGTCCAGGTTCTGGCGACATCCAAAGATCAATCCTTTTTACTAATCCACCCTAGTGGGTGTCCGTCTTATATGCACACTAAATTCTGTTCTGAATCATCACTATCTAGACATATTCTGTAGGTATGACCAGGACTCACTCTTATTAGATTGGTTTAGAACTTTTTATTAGCTGTATTGAAACAAATTCTGTTGAAGTGATCTGTTTGCCAAAACACTGAAATTACTCTTACTGCTCTATTCTTTAAGTACCGCCAATCCTTATTATTAGAACTCATCTTAAGGCTTAAAATTGGAACTTTTTTGTGACAAAAATCAACTTTTTATTATTTGTCCAACAATTACATAAAACCTGGTAGATGATGGGACAGGATTCTGTACTCCCAGATAACTGCACATGACAGTACTTCCTTATTGAATGGATTTTGTCCTGTTTTTCGTATGGAAACAGAAATGTTAATACCTAAGTCTCTTGTCTTAAAAAAAATGCTTCTATCTCAAGTAAATGTATCTCAAATGTGTTTAGGTTCAGCTTACCTGTACAAAGAAATCTTTCTCACTAGGTAAATTTGCTGATTTTTTTCTACAGCAGAGAAAATATGCTTTGCTTTATAAAAGTATTGAAGGCTTTTCTTTTGCTGATACAGTAAAAGATGAAATATTCATGTATTTTGACAGAAGGAAGAAAAACCAGTGCAAGATACAAAAGCTCCAAATAAACAAGACGTGTTTCTCTTAGATTTAGATGATTGTAAGTATCTTGATTAAAGCTTCATTTTTCCCATGAAATATATTCTGTTCAGTTAATTCAATGAACTGTGAATGTCTGAAGCATTGATTCTGTTCATTTACCATGCCAGCTTCCTGACAAAAAAAAAATTGCTTAGACTATCAACTTATTTTTAAGTGTAATTATTGCAATGTGTGATTTTATTTGTTTTAGAACTCAGTTTCAAAATTTAGCATCTATTAGTATGTAAAGCATTTCTTTTGAGATTTTTTGTATGTTTGTACTTGTTTTCTGTTAAAGTGGGCTTATTTTCTCAGGTGCCAATGGATGTTACTTATACAACTTCTGTGCAACCTATGAACCAATTGTGATACTATAATGAGATACTAAAAATCACAATTTTGAAGAACAGATTAAAATGTCATGTTGGAATGATACAGTACAGCTGGCACTGGTTTTGGCTACGCTTTGTATTGCTGTTCTTCAAGTTTACTACTATAGGTGCAACATGTTACAGTTGCATTAATATGTAATTTGCACATAAGTTGTAAATGCAAATGTGCTGCATGGTACACATCAGATAGATGAAAAAATGGGAAAGGAGGATAAAATATTTTTTTGTATAAATAATGTGGTCTATACATATATCAGTTACATTTATATTTTCACTGTTTATTTTGAGTATTAGTGCTATATATCTGAAATAATAAGCTTCTGCTATTACGAAACATATGTACAAGGATAGAATAATTAGATCAAGTTGTAAACTCTTTTTACACTTAATGAAAAAAGCCTGTCCTTTGTAGTATTCTAAATTTTTTAAAGTTAAGTATCATTTGCCTTTTTATTTCTAGTCTGTCCTGTGACAACTCCTGTGGCAGTTCCTACAGCAGCTGTTTTGTCCCCAAGTTTGACAGCAGACCTAGAGGGCTTAAGTCTATCAAGTTCATCAGTCATTGATGTAAGTAGCCTTTAAAAAAGGGAGTGAAGGGGTGGGGAGTGTGTGTGCCTTAATTTGAACATTTCACATGTTTTGGAGACAGTCACTAAAGTGATTTTTTTGAAGTACTTACACCTATAAAGGTCTTGTATGAAATTCTGGTTTACATGCAAGTCTGGCAGCTTTTTTTTATCTGGAATACTTACATTCTGAAACGTGGAGAAAAGTATGAATATTGCATGTCTGAGAAGGATGCCTTCAAGGATTTTTAACCTTCTTGTTCAATTAGTCTTTTTTTTCTGCCGCAGGGAAACTTTAATTCACAAATCAAGTATCCAAAATATACAAATCTTTCAAACCATCTAGTTGCTACATCAAAAATAAACTAGAAGAAAATCACATACCTGTTAATCCTCAGCCTATTTGTTTACTACACATGCATCCAATTATGACATTTTGCTACTTGGAAGTAATTTTTCATGAGTATGTGAAGCATAGCCCATGGGTGCTTTCTGCTTTGTAGCACTTTCCAATAAGGAATCTTGAAACTATAGGTATGATTAAGGTTAGCAAAGTCACGGAGGTAGAGGGCATTCTTTTGTTGGGTCAGAGGATAGTAGTTCATGTTCTTTTTTGGTTGGTTATTTTAGTCATTTTGTGTGTCCAATTTAAGTTTGCAATTTAATAAGGAATTGCAGCAGTACAACATAGGACTGTTATTCTTGTGAAAGTGGATGGGAGTGACCAGAAAAAATACTAGAGGCACGGGCATGTGTGTAGCCTAGCCGTGTTTCTAATGGGGCTGGTATATAGATAACTTTACAATTTTAATAATTGCTGGTAAAATAATTTGTGCTGGTTCTGGGAGCAGTACGTTTGCAAAATCAAATACTTCTTACATAAAGAAGGTGCATGAATGATTTGACTAAAGAAATAAAAGTTCATTGTTGATGATTCAGTTTCATATTTACAGGCCTTAAAATTTGATATTGAAAAGATAGACTTTCAGATAATGTGATGGATATTAGCCTTGTCTAAGAAAATTGCAATGGAATTTAAATTTCAAGCAGAGCAGTATCAATCTGTGGACATGCAGTGGCATTACCTGATGCATAGTTGTCCACATGTAACACAGTCTGAAAATGCCAGAAATTCTCTTCCCTGTTATTTTGCAGTACAGTATGCAGCATTAGGTGGCAAGCCTGAGTTTAACTATGACTGCGTTGTTACTACTGTGACTACAATCCCCAAATTGTTTCTTTGTCATCCTTTATGGCTTTGACAGCACAAAACACCGGCAGTCATCTATTTTCCTGGCTCTAGGTTAGCTGAAGTATGATTCTGGTGTCTTTGCTTTACCTCAGAATTTTCGTCTTTGGGGGTAAGTTAAGGATAGCAATCACTAATGTCGGGTGCTTGAGAACACCACCTGTTTGCCAATGTCTTTAGTCCTTTCGTCATCTACAGTACATGAACACATTCCACTCCACATTCATGCTTGCTTTCCTCATGATTGCCACTGTTTGTTTGCAAAATTGCTTCTCCCTGTTCTTCAAAAGGTAGCTGCAATGAAATAGAGGTGTTAGACAGAAAGAGCTGGAGTTTTAGGCTAAACAGTGGAAGAAGCTCTGCGTGAAAAGATTGATTCTTCAAAATGTCTTTCTTGGTTACTACAGAGTTCCTGGTAAAACATGTAACCAGCGAAGAAGCTGGAACTCATACTCGCCACTCTGGAAACAACCCAAATCGCATAAGAGCTAGTTGTTGCTGTCTGGATAGTGATTACATTTTTTGGCTGTATTCAGTTTTCAGATCTAAGCTCAACTCTCATTGCCATTGATAATAATTGCAGACGTACATTAGGTTCTCTGCTGAGATTTGTGCACCAGGAAGCAATAAAAATTAAATGTTAAGTTTAAAAACTGTTCTTTCAAATAATACAAATATACTGTAAAAATTCTTGCATGCAGGTATTAAATAATTATTGTCACGTGTTGTTCAGCACCATCAAGTAATTTTCTGAAAATGAAAATATAAAAACAGCTTTTAAGACTTTATGTGGGAATATCCCTCTTAAAATAGCATTTTGAATTTAATCTCTGATGACCAACTCTAAAAATAAGGAGGATGGTTGTCATACTTCAGAAAACTTTTTCTTCCTTCAATGGGAGAGAAAATGAATTTAACTGTAGGGCACATGCCAAACTAACAGTGAGAAATTAATTTATTACTAGGCAGTGGAGAGCATGGAGTAAAAATAGATAAGTACAGTATATGACCCTAGTATCAAAGAAATGTAGCAGCCACTTATCGTGGAATATGTCAGGCAGTCTATTATTCAAATCATTCAGCGCTGTAATTGGATACAGCTTTTAGAAAACTTGTAACTCCAAATTCATAGCTGCTGAACATTATGGAAAGCATAAATACAAAAATGATTTTACAGTAATGGTAAGGGTCTCTCTAAACCTACAAAACCAAAATATCCTTGAATAGAAACTACAGTGCACAACCTGATGCTTTGTCCTGTGACTCATTTGTTTTTACGATTCATGTTTTCATATACCTCATCTCCCCCTCGTATAAATGCACACATGCATGTTATAGTTAGTTTCAGGAAGAACAAAATTTTCTGGTAATTTATGGATAACTTTCCTCCAACTGGATGCAAGACATAGTAAATCCTTGTGTCTGCTTCTGCCCTAGTACATGTAGTCCATATTCAGGTGACTCAACCTAACCAGGCAACTGAGGTCACCAGAGGCTAGTATGGGGCCTTTCAGGGTGTGCACACAGGAGAAGTCAGACCTAAGTGTTTGGGGAAACTCTGCATTTGGAGTCAGTTGAGATTTAGATGGATGCATCTGCAGGCTTGAAAGGTACTTGAAGATGCGATGCCAGTGAAAAATAAGAGGCGAGAGAAAGCTGCAAGCTGTCACAGTAAAGCAGTTACGTGAAAACACTGGAAATGGGTGTTCTCCCTTAAAGGAAGATTATAAAGTGAGATTATAAAGTGAGATAAGAGAGAACTGAAAGCATAACTCATGAATGACATAAGGAGAAGGAGCGTTATAACCTGCTGCAGGAAATATTTTCAGCAGGAATGGTGGGAGGAGGAAGAGGAGAGCTATGATGTCAGAGAAAAGCCAAAGAGAGGAGTGATCATCTGTTCCTACTGATCACACAGCTGGTGATAAAAAAAGCTAAAACACTTGGTTTTTTTTCATTAGGAATTTAGGTGGTAAAAATGTACGAGCAACTGCTCTCCTAATTGTATAGATCTCTGAGTATGCTGCATATGATAATTAACTGATAAAAAATGACACATACTTTTAAAAATAAAATTAGTGAGAAGGAAATACTGCTTTGGTAGCAAGAATTTGTTATGATTCAGAACAGTGTTAGTGCAAGGGAGAGCTGACAGCTGGATATGAGCTTTGACCAGTAGCAGCAGTTGGATGCAGCAATAAGTGTATGGAAGTATGGGCTGAGTTGAGTACGATTTGAGGGAAGAAGATTGTTTCTCCTGCCCCAAACAGAGGATAATTTGGGGAAGAAGGCAACGGTGAGTGAGAGAAGTTTGTGATAAAAGCATGTAGCAAAAGAAGGGAAAACTGTTATTGTAGCGAGGAGGTACATACAAAAATATTTGATGAAACAATTTAGCGCTGCTGTAGCCACATACCACATAGTGGTATATACTTCTACAATGAAGTGGTACCACTTTACTTACTAAGGTTTTATGTGGCATGTTCAGTGTATTCTTTTGATAGTATTTATTACCAATGGTATGTCTTTATTTTTTCCTCCTATTCACAGTTCCACAGAAATGGTTTAGGAAGGGAGGAGAAAATAGTCTTGTTTCTGTGTCATGTCTTGTACAGAAGTTTTGACCGAGAACCACTTTGAGAACTTCTTTAGAGTGGTGATGCATAAAGCAGAAATAATAGCTTTTGACAAAAGTCAAGGTCGAGCTGCAGACCTGTCAAACTGGGTGATAAATACATTTAATTTCAAATTTAGCACACTTACAGAATTCCTTGAGAAACAGTAAACATGAACTTCCTCAAGATTCAACTAGAGATACTTTCAGAACAGGAGAACACCATAAATGGTATTTTAATTTCTGAGCTGTTGAAGTAGCCTTTACAGGAGAAAACTTTCTTGTCATTTAGGTTGCATTGTCCATTTAGGCTGTTTCTAATTCCACAGTAGCGAGTGTTGTGACTGGCTCTGAAGTATATTCTTTTCCTGTGTGAAGGATCTCTTCTTAGAAGTACCAGCAACACAAAGATTGCAATAATGGATTATCATGACACGAGTCTGGTATGCGGCTTGCAGGAAAGGTTGGCATGAGGTGCTTAAGAATTTTCAAAATCCTACAGCAGAGAAGTGAATAGTAGTTCTTCCAAATAGTTATTGGTGTGCACTCAACTTCTCGAGTTTTATTTTTTCAGAGCTTTGTTAGCAGTAATTATTCTATAACTAGACATATTTATCATTCATATAAACTCTGGTTTGAGCTCTTACCTCAGGAATGGCTGTATCGGAAGAAACATTAACTTGTTAATGTCATGAAAGAGATGTAGTGCAATCAGTTGTGATAGCAGCAGACTGCATGTGATAGTTCGACTAGATTCTTCTTACTCTTCTGCCCTGTGTTCTTGGGGAGATTTTGATCAACAGCCATTGTTTTTTAAGCAACTAGTTTTATATTTCTGCAAATACATCCAGTCCCTCTTAGGGTACTGCTAAAATTTTTTACTCAGACAAAAGATGTTTCTTTTAAATTGGTTTTCAATGTTAGCCACATCTTCTCTTTTATCAGATGTTTCTGTGAGTTTGTGTTAGGATAACACGGGGTTATGGTATCTTGATACCATTTCATTATTTTTTTATAGTTTATCATTTGCCCTCTTGTTTTTCATCTTCCTATAAGAAATGTCTTATCCTTTTGGTATCTTACCGCAGGTGAGCTTTTTCCTATACGTTAAAGATTTTCATTATACTTCATCTGAAGCCCATCTTTATATAAAAAGATCGAAATCGGGAAGATTTGTTGGGGAGAGGTGAAGGGGAAAGTGTGCCACAAGATACACATGTCCTGTCCCTCTGTGTTGCTTATAACGTGTTTGCATTGTTAACCACACTTGCACATTGAGCAGAGATGTTTTTGAAGTTGTGTAGTTTTCTCTGCAGTTTCGTTTCTGAAGTTGGTGCTTTTTCCACGTGAAACACTTGTATGTGGGTTGTCTCCATTTTCCCGTACTCTGTGTGTCACAAGATTTGTAGCTGCCATAAGGCTTAATTTCAACCCCTTTTTACAATTATCATACGCTAGTAGGGTGCTTGGGAAAGTTTGTACCTATGAAGTGAGTGAGAAGACGTAATCTTAAATTCCAGAGTTAAAAATCAACTTCCTCTTAGTGCTGCCCCAAATTCAGCTATACAGCTGATTAGGTGTGACTGATGCTTGTGGCAAGGCGGCGTGGTCCAGTGGATACAGAACTGGGTGTTACATATGGAAAATTAGTTCTATTTTTGGCTTACTACTTGCTGTGTGATCTGGAGGGAGTAACTTAATCTTTCAGTTTTCCATCTGAAAAATGAGGATAATGATGCTTACTCACCTTGGGAAGGCACTTGGAGATCTACAAATGAATGTAGCCGCTCATCAGCAGATATTAACCATTGCCAAGACAGAAGAAGGAATGAAACAAAGACCTCATGCATACTTAATTTTATTTTTCTGTGTTTATATAAATTCGCTGTGTAGGAGGGTGTTCTTCAATTGGTATCATAGTATGTGTGTTACATCAAATATTTGAAAGTTATAATGTCCTTTCAGAAACTGCTTCCGTGTACTTGTAAAATGATAGCTTGGAAAAAAGCCTACTATGACACTATTTTTTGAAGTGTCATTTCACCAATCCATTTATCAGTATTTGTGATGTTTATTACTGTTCAGGCCTTAAAAATACCCATCTTATGTTTATTAAAGGCACTAATACTTAACAAGCTCTACACTTAAGAATTAAGAACCTTCAACTTCTTTAAATATATTAGAGAATTTAATTTGGAAGACATGGTCTTTCTTCTGAATCAGAGACAAGTTCTTTATACAAGACATTGGCCCAAACAGTAGTATCCACAGTCTGAGAGGGATATTAAGTTGTTACTAGGTAGAATCTCATTGATTTACTAGGTAACTGTGTGCTTTAGTACTAGATATGCTCCAGATTGGGTCTTTTATTTATGCTTTTATATATAATGTATACATGGTATAAATTACATGTTATAAATTATATACAATGTATAATTATATAAATATGATGTATAATTAGTTAGAAACTTGTGTATTAATTAAATTATATTCTGAGTAATCAGGTCTTTGATTAATATAATGCTCCTGATTCAATGCTATTTTGCTCTTTTGTTATCTTGGAGTGAAAAAGATTAAGCCAATATTCAAATACTGTATTTAAAAATGAAAGTGCTAAAATTGAAAAGTAAAGTGCAATGACAATGTTAAAATCCTATTTATAAAATAGAAATTAAATTGGGGGGTGGGATATTGCAAAAAAAAAAACTCCTTTAGATAAATTACTGCGAGCAGACCCTTGGTCTTTTTTTGCCTTCTGTTAAAAGTCAGTACTCTCCTTAAAACTAGTCCAACTTTTTTGAGAATTGAACGCTTAGAGAATTTAAAGTAATGCTGCTTTTTCTTTCCAACATGAAAAATACATAAATTATGCTCCTTAAAATACGATTGCTGTAAACAGTATTGGTGCTGAGTGTTTGAAAACAAGCGTGTGTAAAGCCTGATGATGATTCCATAATTTACTCTTTAAATACTTAATGTGGTAATGTATGTAAAGCAATGTGTGTTATGCTGTGTAACTCAGACAGAAGAGAGAGGTAACCTAAACCATGTTTTTGTTTTATTTTGTCAGTAAAACCTAGCTTTTAAAAATTTCAACCACATCTTTCTAAGGTAACATTTACCTCCTCACATCTTTAGCATCTATCAGACATGACATGGGACATATTCATTGACCCTAAAAATTTTCATCAGTCTCATGCACTGGAAGGGGGCAGCCCTAGCCAGACAAGAGGCTCATTTCAATTTTAACGGCTGTAATTAAAGGTTAATTCACTGAGTCAGGATTAACGAGGAAAGTACAAATGATAGGCAAGCAGCTGCCTTTATAATACAGGATTAGAACAATGCAATTACAATGAGAATTAGAAAAAATCAACTTCCTGAAAAGGTTCTGTAATGAATGAACTGCATTTCTCTGTTCTTAGTTGTGGTACTTAAACATGAACACTCTGT
>Ga0065711_1028264_pt1:32500-42419 | contig 42419 bp, 12 predicted proteins | sample Hoacrofraction12_FD_59098 | JGI IMG/M metagenome (GOLD analysis project Ga0065711, IMG submission 59098) | Hoatzin crop microbial communities from Cojedes, Venezuela - Epithelial fraction 12 v2 (version 2) | ecosystem: Host-associated > Birds > Digestive system > Esophagus > Crop...
GTGTTCTGGTTGTGTAGTGGAGCTTAGAAATTCATGGCTGTAAAAGAAAGGTTTGTGTATAAATTTTGATGTTACTAGTTTGGAATGTTTTTATGAAAAATGTACAAAAAGCATTCTACCATTGCCACTGAAAGAGCTTTGTAACACCAACAGTGTTAGAACATATGCATACTATATAAATAATAAATTTCAACTACTATTAAATACATTTGTGTATTAAATGTTGCTTTAAAATGAAAAAAAGTTTTAATAAATGGTCACTGCCACAGTCTGCCTGCTGCTATGCTTGTGCTCAGTTGACTAACAGTCTTTGCAGTATTTAGACAATAGTAGTAGAAATACTGTATATTAGTGGGTACCAAGGTAATTTCAAAAGTAGGTGAGAAAAAATCACCTACCTAGCTTGCCTTTAGTCGTCAACTGAGGCACTTAGCTATGGCTGCAGCTACTGTATAAAGCAGCATGCTTTCAGGATCTAAAGATCTTGTACAATAGAGAGAGGTTTTTTGTTTGGAGTATGCCATGCATGTTATTGCTTGCATTACTCTGAGCTGTGCGTGGATGGCATGGAGTGGCATTCCTTCTTAATGAGTGTGAAAAGAAGTGTCCTCGTGGAGCCTGAGTAAGTTATTTGATGCCACAAATTTTGTTTCCGAGTCCAAAAAAAGGAATTGTGCTTTCAAATTTAAACAAAGAAACTGAAGGTAACTGATTATTAATAAACCTCTCTTAATAGGCTACAAACTGTATTGGATGATTTTTTTTTAATTTCTTCTCAAGGCCAAAAAGTGAAGCTTAAGGAAAACAAAACACAGAACAGCTGTATTTTAGCAATGGTCTCAGTTAGATTAACTGTAATTTTCACAAATGAAGGAATATGGGGTTTTTTTCAGGTTAAACCATTGTGTGTAGAATGAAATAAAATTTGGGAGAAATTGGCACATCATTATCATGTATAAGAGGTGTATTCCTGTACATGCAGAGATTCTACACCCACATTGAGGAAGGATTAATACAGATGTATATGTGCAGCAGATTCGGTATGGATTTTGGATTTTTGCCCTTGCAGGTGGGTTATTGTGCATTTAGATCATCCTGATGGAATCCAAAATAACGTATTCCATTCTTCAGCAAAAATATAGTGACCAAGATTCAAACATAGTTGTATTAAGCCAGCAAAGATGTAATTTGCCTTTTAGCATTCATAAGTATCTGTGCTAGATTTCAAATACTATACTTTGGCTTGTAGGTATTACTGTGTAGTGAGTGTTTCAACTTACATTATAGACTTATCCTTACAAAGAAGGTCCATTCCTGAGGGAAAGTTTGAACTGGGTGCTTCTGTTGGAAGAAACCAATATCCAGCAGTTGTTGTAGTATAACCATAACTGTAAAATTATACATTATAGCCAGTAGGGTTCAGTATGTTTTCACTTTAGAGGTCTCTAGAGACTGGCAGTTTGCCAAAATCAAAATACTGTATTAGAAACCATTTGTAGGAACTTCTATGAAGTCATGTAGACTCAATTCCAAAATCTGTATTAATCTCTCTTGGCAGCATCTGCTATTTCAAATTCACAATTAGGACGCAATGTGAGGCTGCCACCTTATTCTGTTTTTCTAACTCTTAAACTACTCGGGTGAGCCACAGACTTTCCAGTTAGGTGGTCAGTGAAAGGGCTGAACCACTAAACTGAAGTAAATGGCTTGTTTGTATGTTGGGAGAAGGCCTGTTCCTGGAAACCTAATGACTATTGCAAAGGAGTTTAAAATACTGTGCTGCTTGATGAAAATCAAACACATGCATCAGCTGCCAATCCGTCAGCTTTTCACTTCGTAGAAGCATACGTGGGACAAAATTATAGCGAATCTTGAGGTTTCCCATGCGCAGATATGAATTTCACCATTTGATTTGGGCACCATTATTTTAGAAGTTGAAGCCTGCATTGGGATACAGTTTAAACCCTTGATTGTGGGAATTCTCTGCAAATGCAGTTGAAAGAAAATTCTGCCTTGGTATCTTTTTAAGCCCTTTTCGTATTCCACTAGTGATCCCAGAGTACCCTATTGAGAAGAATGTGCACTTCTGAACTTATATCAAGGTTTGTGGCCAATATTTATGACACTGAGTTCAGCTCTTTCCTCCATGTTTGTGTAATAACCCCGACTTAGTCATGAGAATATTCCTATTTTGGTGCTGCTGAAATTCTTTCTTGTGTGGCCTTTAAAAAGATTTCAGTAGTATTTTCATTGGATTATTCATGTGATTCATTATGCTCAGTGGAAGGAAAAGGCAAAGATGCCAAATTTCAAACCAAATGGTGTGTAGTTGTAACATGAAGCTTGAAGCTCTATTATACATGCGAAATGCATCCTGTCTCATTGGCTTCGAGTTACACATAAAATACAAGACAAGAGCACGCTCAGTTTTAGAAGTGCATGATTAGTGTGGTATGGGATTAATAGAGTTTTCTGCTGTTCGTGAACGGCAGGTTAAGGCCTGATTCTGTTTCCTTTATATCGTGTAATTGTTTTTATGCTCTAAGAACAATACTTTTTATTAATACAAAGTTACTGGAAATCTGTCTAGTTGGTTATATTTTGAGAGAACCATAGAAAAAGTCTAAAGGACATAAAAGTAGTAGAAAAGGTATAATTTAATATTGCGGAAGATTCTGATCATCTCTAGGTTCGCAGATTATCTTGAACACTCTGCTCTTTGAAAGGATTATTTTATACCTGTTTGAGACGATATGGATATTAGAGCTAAAAAGCAAAGAAAAAGATTAATTTTGGCAGCCTTACCGAACAGACTGTGGGCAGTATAACAGAAGTGCTCTTTTGTTTGAGATTCATTTCTGTGTGATTTAAAAATCAGTGGGTGTTATTTGGGGTTTTTGGTGTTTGTTTTTTTTTTTTTCCTTGCAAGTTTTTAGATACAGAAGTATTATTCTATCAGTGTTCAAACTCAGTAAGAATTTTTTGAACTCACTTTCTAATGTCTGAAATTGTCTGAAACCGATACTGGTTTAAAGCTATCAGTATTAATATGCTAATTTTCAATTAGCCTCATTAACATGCCAATCATTTAGGGAAGTGTAGAGCCTAAAAGTTGGTGGCAATGCAAAAAGAAGGGAATTAGGCTATGTTAGAAATTGAAGGACTTCCTAGCAGTCGTGGCTTTTAGAAGGTGTTTAGTAGGTGTAGAGCATTTAAATGTGCCTTTGGTGGAAAGTTATTTTAAGTATTTTCCAGAATTTGACATGATGTCTTTAAGTGTCTGTATGTCTAGGTACTGTCTTCAAGTGTCTGTATGTCTAGATACTAGCCCAAACTGAATCATGGTATCCTGTTACTTTTCTAGACTGCAGAAAATATGAGCTTGCTTGCTTGCTTGGTTTCCCTGCCCCCTATCAGAGGGATCCTGTCCTTAGTCTGGCAATCTGTATTAGTATGACTTAAGTACAGTCTGATGTTGGGATTTGCTACGGCCTCTTGAAACAATACAGAGTAGGATGTTGCCATTCTTTCTGCAATTATTTTTTTGCTTTTTATTATGTCTTTCTATGAATTATTCTTTATTTTTGTAAGAGCTGCATAAGGAAGACATTGCCTTGTGACTGTGAGTAATATGGAACTGGTAATGGAGCAAAAGACCATGAATACACTGTTTCCTGCCAATAGTTGTCTTTTGTTTGTTTGTCTGGATTTCTGTCTTTCTCCTAATACTATAAAATTATAGTTAAGTTGCTCTCATAGCTTCAGTTGAAAGATCGTGTAAATGTGACTGGGCTACGTGATAGCCCTTCTCTTAGCTGTTGTGGAGTTACTGGAGCATAGCTTTACAGTGAGTGTAAGAGAGGATATAGCACTCTCAGCTCAGTAGGTCATTCTTGGATTATGTCATGGATATTGCCAATAGGAGGGCAGTAGAAGGGCTACTTAGATTAAATGATTCAGTCCACCACTTTAACAGAATGTAATTTAGAGGACTAGAACTGTAATTATCATAATTCTTGGAAGAAAATATTCTGTTCCAATAATATATGTTTTATCCAAACATATATACATTTCTGAATCGGGATCAAAAATTAATCTGTGTTTCTTATTACAGCATTATTAAGATGAGGAACAAATACAGAGAAAAAGAGAAACAACAGACATAATTTTGTGCTCAGTAATAACAATAATAATACTTCATACAGGAAAGTATGTCCAGCTCTTTTTTCTTTAGTAGGTTTAATAAACCCTGTAGTGCTTTTTATTTTAAATAATGACAGAAAATAGTTTTTTATGTTAACTTAAACTTAGTGATTAAGGACTTATTGAGATGGCAAAAAGAAGCATGTTCATGCACAGAGGATTCAGTGGTTTGCAACTAGTCAGGTCTGTTTTGATAAAGAAAGCTAAAACTATTGTCAGTGATTTTATGCTTTTCCCTTTACATGGTTAACGAGTCGGGGACTTTTAAGGCAAAATCCCAATGTTGCTCTTCTTGTTGTATAAATAAGAAGTAGTTTAAAAATGTTTGCAGCTTCTTTTAGGGTGATGGATCATCTTTCAACATCTGCAGTTAGTGTGGGGGCCTACCAATACAGTGTTCCCACATAACACTCGTGGAATCCTTATGCTGACTTTTAATTCATGGTTGCTTTCAGTCTAAATGGGATGGAAGGACAGTCTTTATTTTAATTTTTTTATTTCTGTCATTTTAAAGAGCTGTATTTAAAAATAAAAAAAGTTTTGCAAGTTTAATCTTAATAATCTTCACCCAAAAAAAGCAGACACGCTATGTCATAAAATAACTATTAGTGACTAGTTTGTATCCTATAAATCTAACTTGAGTTGATAATATGGTCCATTACCAGCTAACTGCACAGAGTATTTTTCATTTTACACTCTTCAGTTACTTTTTAGTGAAGTGTTAAAAAATATGAAGCTTTTCTCCTCTCTAAAATTGCACACTGTCTGTCTGTTATTAGGGAGATAACAGCTCTTATAAATGTTTCAGTAAGTGTTAAGTAGACAGTTATGTGCACTCTCCTTCCACGCTTATTTGCTTACTGTAATAAACTGATAAAATATGTGTGGTTTGTCTGTGTGTATCTGCAGGCATCATGAGTCACATAGATTTCCTTTAGAAATAATGTTGTGTCTGCAGAATTGATTGGTTATTTTCATAAACCATCCAAAGGTACACAAACGACTTCTATTATTTAAACATATGCTGTGTAAGATTTGTAGGGGGTTATCTCCTAGTTACTAGATGGTTCTTGTTCTATTAACTCTTTGGAGGATTATTTTAACCCCAGAGTGATTGCAGGTGTCTGCCCTGTGGGTTTCTTGAAGTATTGCAATTGTATGCATTAAAAATTTTAGAATTAAACTGAAAAACTCTGTTCACCAGACTGATGCAACTATTAAATAGACTGCATTACAGTCACACCAACCTTTGCCAGCTCAAAACCCTTATAAGCAAATAGAGGGCTTGAGAATTCTCATTTTCCAGAACTAAATTCTTTTGGTCAGCATATATACATTTTAATTCTTTCTAATGCTGCCACATTAAATGCAACTGAGTATTAATATTCTATGGGAAGGAAGATGGTTAAAACATAATGTCATCATTCTGGTTGTTCTTTGTATGTCTGAAGCACTGTATAGTGTATTGAAAATAAAAGTGAATGGGCTCATGAGTCAAATTATGACTGAAACATGAGAAGTAACGCTGAAAGGGGCACAGATTAAAATCTCTATTTCAGTAAAATTTGAATCAGTGTTGCAATTTAAGTATAGTGAGGATTTTTTGCTGTATGTGTGTGTATACGTATCTATGTTTTGGACTTCTGACTACTAATTTTTTTGTTTTCATTCTTATTAATAAATAGTATTCATAAAACCAGCTATATGTTAACACAGAGAAGCTAGTGTACTTCAAAATACTTGTTTTAACATGAATGAAACATTTCCTAAGCTTGTTGATGAAAAATGGGTGAACCATTTAATGAAATAACTTTTCTGTTATGCATGTCCAGCTCAAATCGAATTAAATGTTGAAAGTTAAAGGCTAAGCTTAAACTTCAAAGTGAAGATTTAAAGTACATCTTAAAACTTCAGTTTTATTCATTATTTTAACGATGGTTTAAGTAACAGGTGCTAGTGTGACTCTGCTAATAATCTCTTACTGATATTGTCTTTCTATGTACCAATAAGTTCCTTATTATTCGAAATATGTCCTCTCTTATTTCCTGACAACTGAGTTGTTTTTTGAGAGTTTGACCACGTCAGTTATTTCTAGAAATCTAAGCAGAGTATTAATCTATTAAAGTTTGGTTTTAGTATTCAAAGACATTTTGAATTTTGAGGAACTGTGAAGGTCCATACAATTCGTACTTTTTCCATTCATTTGTGTTATATGGAAATCTGGTCATTTGATGTCACAGCACCCATTATTTTATAAATACCGTTTAAAGATAAACCACATAAAAGTAACCTTGGTCTTGGCATAGATTTATGCGCTAAAAATGGCATTGGGGTAAAAAGATATCTTGTCATTATGGGTTTTGTAAAACTTCTCTGAATGGTGTTCTTGGACAAAAGTATTAGATATTTTCATGCTTGTTGGAAGTGAGTAATTGGACTGAAAATATGACTCTGTATAAGAATGTGGTGCTTGTATTCTACAAGTGGTATTACTGCTATTGTTTGAAAAGGGAGAGAAATTTAAATATTTAGCTATGTGTTCTATTGTAAACAGCGGTATTTTCTTCTGATCATACAGGAAAACAAAAAATGTTGTCCCTGAGAGCATTACATTGTCTTTAGGGGGCAGATAATGTCTGAACTTCACCAGTTTACTTGGAAAGTGTTACTAAGTTGTACAGGTTCGAAGTTGGGGTTGTGGAGTTTCCTCAGTTCGGATATATTCTGAAAATGCCTTTAGTCTTCACACTAACAGTTACTGGTAGATCATTAATTTGTTTCTAAAAAAACTGATACCAGAGTTTTTGTGTGTTAGAGAAAGAAACCTAGGTAAAAAGTTGAAAGTGAAATCTGATATGCAGAGGTTTTTACTCGTTCGCATTCTGTATGCGTTAATTACAGTCCCATAGTGCTTGAGTTTTGAAGGGATGGGAAGCCTTTGTGCCTCTTTTATTGTTTGTTCTTCATTCAGTATATGTGTGAGACAATTCACCTTCCAAAGCTACCTCTGAGTACCAACCCACTCAGTTCTTCATGTAGTTTTCTTCAGCTTTCATCACTGTAGTGCTCACACTTCTAAACATTTATTAGTTAATCTGTACAGATATTCATTTGAGGTGATGGATATTACTAGCCTGACTTTGCAGTTGAGAAACAGGTGCTTGGAGATGAAGGTATAGTTTGTTATATGCTCACTAACTTCTAATGTTTTTCAACAGTATTCTTTACTGCCTTGTGTTTTCCAGATACTCTGCCATTTCTGTAACACCTTGTGGGTTTAAATCCCACTTCTTACCAGCTTCTCATATTACTGCAGATGTTCACTAGGTCTTCAGATTAGCCCCTCAATGTAAAATATGGCGGTCAGGAAAATGTAGCAATCTGTAAGTGTTTAGTAGGGAAGGCAGGGTAAAAGCTCGTTCTGCTTGCATAGTTGCTGGGAGTCTTGAACATCCTGCTATTTGCAGTTGTGTCTTTCGTGTAGTTACACATTCAGGGTTATGGGTGTAGGGCAAGAGAAGATAGACGCTCATCAGTGGAAACAGATAAACACATATATTTAACAGATGTACTATAAAGTTCAGTACCTCATAGTGCAGTGATCAGACAAATAGGATTTTCGTGCTGAGCATTTGGCTTTTTCAGCCTCTGTGTTCTGTTTATGTGGTGTTACATTTCATGTAATTTCCTAGTCTTTCCTTAAAATTTGTTTAAAGAATTCAAATTCACTTTTCTGCAGTTTTCTGCATATTCCTTACTTTTGCACTTTTGAACTCATGATTATGGATTTCCTTATCAACAGTGTCTTCTGGGAATTTGTTTGCACACTGAATGTCTTTCATGCTACTTCTTCAGGATACAATGGACCCAAATGTCCTTGGGATTTCTCGTATTGCTTGTGGCAGCAAGACTATTGAAAAAGCGGCAACATCCTTCTGCTCTGTACAGCTATGACTTTAGCATCTGAGTGGTGTAATTGTTAGGCAACAGTTTTGTGGTTTTAACAAGTGAAAGAGAAGACAATTTCTTGCTATACTTTAACAGTGTGCAGTTGGCTTGGGGTCACCCTAGAGTTCTGATGCATAGAATGGAGAGAGACTTCTTGCTGGAAACAACATAATTATTTTAACTGTAACTCTTAAACAAACCTCCAATAATTTAATGGATAACTGTAGAATTAAAATATTGAAAACAGATTTTTAATGGAAGGTGAGGCAAATACAACAAAGTTAAAGCTGCTATTTCTCAACACCAGAAATGTTGTTTTTTCTATTACTGCAATTTGTTTGTGGATTTGAATATGTCCTTACATGTTTCTAGTTCACTAAAATTCTGACTAGGAGGCAGGCACTCGAGCTGAGTGAAAAGTGCAGTATTAATTGTCATTTCATCTGCTCTTTGCTTACACCATTCACGAACTGTTGCTTTGTACTTCGCAGGTCACTACCCAAGTCTCTGTGCCAACAAAAATACATGAACTGCTTCATCGAATGAGTGGAAAAGGATTAGCAGCTCATTATCACTTCTCAAGACAGGCAGGCAATTTTGGTGATCATATGGTGTCTGTGCAAGTGACAGTAACAAATACAACTGATCAGAAGATAGAGAATATTCACATCGGGGAGAAGAAATTACCTGCAGGCATGAGGATGCATGAGTTTAATCCGATAGGTAATGGTGTCCTATCGTTAAAAATATAGAATCTTAATCTTCTGCAAAATTTCAAATAGAAGAAAGTGTTTTTTGCATAGTTATATGTACACTCATATGTATGTATGTATACACATGTATACATATGTATGTATACACACACAACCATCTTTTCTTAGATAATCTGATTTTAACAAAAATTTAATTGAGCTTTTTACTACTTGTGTTTGACTTTGAAAATAACTCATTAAATCAGAACTTCAATCCCTGAAGGCTAACCTGCTTGTTCAAATATCAATTATATCACTTCCAATTGATTATACTAAGATTTTTCTGTCTCCCCACAAACTTAATTCTCTTATAGCCTCAGCCCAGAAAGGCTATAACAGGCTACTATTAAGAAAGTGGCTTTGATTTGTATATTCACAAGATTTTCTTTCCAAGCTTTAAAGAACACTTGTAGATGCATTATTTAGTTTGGTGGCTTAGGCCTATCTTGTTGTTTGCCTTGCGAGCTTTTGGCCGTGGAGTGGAAGTGTGTGATTTAGTCTAGTTTGCATCTACCATACTTCAGCAGTATGGTTGCTTAGACTAGGTAGAAAGGAGTACTTCTAACCTAAATTGTTTTACATTCTACCTTCTGATCAGGAATTTTTTTTCTGAAGTTCTGTTAGTAAGAAAGAGTAGAAAACCTGAGAACATGGATCATAGCATTCAAGGGTAGTACCTGTGCACACAACCTGCTTTCTTTTCTCAGCAGTACTTTGTTTTAGGACAATGTGGTATAGTCAGATGGAATAGAAGTGACTCTTTCATAATATAAATGGAAACGGCAGACATGCTCTATTTTGGCACAAGCTCCTGTACTTTAGGTGCATTTCTTCTCTTCTAATGAGCTACATTACTATGTGCATCTGTATCAGGTTAGAATAATACAGAAGCAAGTTCTTAAAGCACAACAGTGAAGCAAAGATTTCAGTAGTTAAAAATATGTTTGGTATTAAATAGCTGTATGCTGTCGAAATACTTTTTTTTTTTTTTTTTAACGTTTGTTGTGGAGTCTCCT
>Ga0065711_1028265_pt1 | contig 42407 bp, 26 predicted proteins | sample Hoacrofraction12_FD_59098 | JGI IMG/M metagenome (GOLD analysis project Ga0065711, IMG submission 59098) | Hoatzin crop microbial communities from Cojedes, Venezuela - Epithelial fraction 12 v2 (version 2) | ecosystem: Host-associated > Birds > Digestive system > Esophagus > Crop | place...
TACACCTCCCCATGATCAAAGAAGCCAAAATTTGACCGATGGCACCAGTCCCTGAGCCATCTGTTAACCAGGTGAGTTTTCCTGCCCCTTTCAGTACTGTTCCCTGCCACTGACGGGATGGAGGAAAAAACCACCTGTGCCCCTGATCCCTCAACCAATTGCCCCAGTGCCCTGAAGTCCCTTTTAATGGCCTTGGGACTTCTTTCTGCTATCTCGTCCCCGCCAACCTGCATTACCAAGAGAGGGTAATAATCAGAAGGCCACACCAGATCAGGGAGTTTCTTCGCAGCATCCTTAACCCGGGCCCCAGGGAGGCAGCAGACTTCCCTGTGGGATGGGTCCGGTCGGCATATTGGGCCCTCTGTTCCCCTCTGAATGGAATCACCTATGACAATTACCCTCCTTTTTTTCTTAGCTGAGGCAGTTGAAATATGTGGGGCTGACTGACTCGTTCTAGGCAACCCCCTGGATGGAGCTTCACCTTCACTCACTTCCTCTGTGGCTGGTCCCTCACATTCCAGAGCCCTGTATCTGTTGCTTAAGGAAAACTGGGCAAGCGAGGGAGGCCGGGAGGGGATTCGCTTGCCCCCCCGAGCAGGGACCCGTTTCCATTCCCCCCCATCTATTAGGGCCCCTCTTTCTGCTTGGTGGCAAGAGGGTAGGGGGTTCTCTGCTTTTCATAGAGCTGCCTCCTGCTGCCTCTGCCTCAGGGAGGGCAGGGTGCGGCTCCACCAGTTGATCTCCCTCTCACACTCCCGGATGTTCCTCAACCTCTCCACTTCCTCCTTCAGCTCTGCCACCAGGCTGAGCGGATCATTCACCTGCTCACACCGAACACAGCTGTTGTCTCTGCTGTCCTCCGGTACGAGCGCCAGGCTCAGGCACTCCCTGCAGCCAGAGACCTGGACACCTGCATTCTTGTGTGGGGCCTCTGTCTGGGTCCCCACACTCCTTCTAGCAAGAGCTTTACCATGGGTGGTAACCACGGCTAGAATATATCCTGGATGGGCAATGCCCGCTACTTGAGTTGCCAGGAGGGGCGTCTGCACCCTGCCTGTCGCCTTCCCTGCGCGAACTGCCGCGCAAACTGCCGCGCAAACTGCTGCGCCATTCCCCGGCTGCTGCGCCGCCTCTGTTTGCTGCCTCTGTTTGCCCCCTCTGTTCGCCCGCGCTCCAGGTCGCTCGCTCTCCCTGGGGGCTGCTCTTATCCGTGAGCGTGTTGTGCCGCTGTCACACTCGACTCCACCCCCGCTGAGTCAGAGCTGTCGCTCGTTGGCACCTCTCACTCTCCCGCTCGAGGGGGGGGGAGGCTGGGGTCTCCTCTCTCTCTCGACGCCTTTTGCCGCCTCGCCTCTGCGGTTTTGCCACTGGAGAAAGTGTCCCTCGGCGCGAGCCTCTGCTCCACAGCCCTTCACCTTCAGTAGCTTAATGACTCTGTACACAACACATAGACATCTAGATTACCCTTAGAACAGATTAGTTAGACAAAGTCTACAAGAACCAGAATTTCTCACCGCATCTGAAGAGAGTTGTATATTTTCAGAATCACACAAACTGAACATAATTGAATGCTGAATGAAAAAGACTACTGTATTTATAAATCCTAAACCAGAAATAATTTCTAAATCTGTGGTCAATGGTTGGCTTGAGATGACCCAGAAATATTTCTTGACAAATTTGTAGGCTTCTGGATTTGAACATGATTTTATTTGATTTTTAATCTATGACTTGAATTAAGTTAAGCTCATAAATATAATGAGGAAAGGATTAATTCTTTACTTGTTTGTTTGTTTTGTGACTTTCATTAATAAATTATAATAAGTCTGCCAGGAAGGACCACCTGGCTAATTAATTGATATATGTAGATCTTACTTAACCTGTTACAGGACATTTCGACAACCTTTTCAATATTTCGAAAATCAGTCTCCCTTTTATCTTTTCCTGATTTGTGTCTTTGTTTCAAAGAAAGTGTTTTTCTGCTTGCATGGCTTTCAGAAGGTAGATCTTCTGCTTTCCCCTCCCACTAGTAAATTGGTAAGGTTACAGTTGAGTGTCCCACTACAGTTTAATTATTGTAGAAAACTCTCATGAGAAGGAATGGCCTTTAGGGGAATCTCATACTCACAGCTCAGTAATCCTAATCAATCTAATTACATTTCTGTAAAATAAGCATTTCAAAAAGACTTCTGGACGTCCAGAAAGTTTGGTTTATTGTTTAGTGTTACAGACTTTAATCTGTAAAGGTTTGTCAAATGTTGCAATGAATTATACATTGGATTTGAACAGCAAAGTCCTTGCACAAAACCACTGCAATAGCATAGCAGAGTATACTTTCCTTTTGAGGACAGATTTAATGCTGTAATTTCCTGCCCTCTGAATGTCCAAAGCGCTTAAATTACAGGATTCTTATAAATGTCAGCAGATTATTTTGACAGGTAGAGGAAGTCCTAATGTTAACAGAAAGCAAAGTGGAGGAAATTGCTATTTACACTAATGCCTTTATAGTATAAATGTCTGAACTTGCAATTCAATATGAGGTTGGTAACCACCCATTCTTCTTTAATTTACAGCCTTGACATCTTCTTAGAAGCATAAAACTTTCATCTGGATCCCAAAACACTTTTTCACCTGAGATCTACTCTCTATGTGTTACATTACTGTCAATGAATGTAATGATCACTTGATCACAAATTATGTAGTTTCTTAAAGGAATGCAATCATCTCTAAAAAACTTTTCAAACATGTCTTACAGACAGAATACAAGCAAACATTCACCTAATGTCTTTGTTTTGTACATGTAATGTGAGAATCTCAGGTTCTTTTACTCTCAATGCTGAACCACAGATGAATCTCACAAAGTTCTTGTCTATGTCCCTATGTCTTTCATAACTTGTTCAAATTCCAGAGAGAATTTGTATTCCTAGAAACAGAAAATGATAAACCTATTGCTCTGGGTCTCTCAGAAAGATTAATTCAGATATAGAGAAAGATGGTAGTCTTTGTATTTATTTCAGTAGTCATACTTCATATTCCTGTAACTAGGTTGAGTATATTCTCCTGCATTTAGGGTGATAGGGTAATAGGATAATTCAGGTTGGTGGGGAGGTAAGGAGGTCTCCAGTCCAGCCTCCTGCTCACAGCAGAGTCAGCTCTGAGGACAGACCAGATTGCTCACGACTTTATCCATCCAAATTTTGAAAATCTCCAACAACAGAAGTGGCAGTCTTTCTGGGCAATCTGCTCCACTGCTCAGATCTCCTCTGGAGGAAAAAGGCTGTCCTAAGTCTAGTCTGAACTTTCTTTTTTTCTCATTTATGTCTCTTGTTCTTCTACCATGCACTTCTGTAAAACCTGTGTAGACTGCTACCTCCATCTTCCCAAGTATTTCCCTGCAATCGAAACCTCCCCGATATCGGATAGGGACACTCTCCCACAAAAAAGGCCCTCATCTGTTTGTCCCCAGTCTCTGCTCTTCACAGAAGTACCCCCATACCAGGTGCAGGACTTGACATTTGCTATTGTTGATTTTCATAAGGTACGTGCTAGGCCACTCCTCCAGCCTCCCTAGGTCATTGAGCAGAAGCCCTCTAACGTATTGACTGGTCTGTCTAGTTTGGTGTCATCTGAAAACTTTATGAGCAAGCGTTTCATTGCCTTTTATAGATAAATGATAAGGATATTAAACAGGGCAGATCCAGGAATACAACCCTACAACACTCTCCTTGTTACCAGCCTCCAGACAAAGCACAACCCAGGAATTGTAACCTTTAGAACCCATGCATAAAACCAATTTTTTAATCATTTTGTTGTCCACCCATCCAGACTGTATGATCCCATCCAGTATATGAGAATCTTGTGGAAGGCAGTGTTGAACACCTTGATAAAGTTCATAAAAATTACATTTACTACTCTCCCCTCATCCACAAATCTAGGCATTTTATCATTCAATCAAGTTCATCAGGCATGATTTATGCATGATCAATACATGCTGGCAGTTTCCAGTCACTGCCTCCTCTAGGTACCCAGAAATATTTTTCAGCAAATCTCACGACTTTTTTTTTCTAGGGTCCAAAATGAAGCTGAATAGCCTGTAGTTCCCCAGATCATCCATCTGGGCTTCTTTGAAGACAGGCGCAACCTCTGCACATTTTAAGTTTTCAGAGATCTTCTCTGCTCTTTAAGACCTTTCAAAGATGATAGAGAACATCCAGCTCTCTCAATACCCTTTGCTGCAGCCCATCATGGCCTATGGACTTACAGGGGCCAAGCACTCTGCATTAATCTCTGACTCAATCTTTGTCCACTGCTGATTCTCATCTTTGAACTTTTTACTAATCACAGAGGCCTGGGAGACCTTGCAAGAGAAGACTGGGACAAAGAACAAACTGAGAACCCCAGCCTTCTTTGTGCCTGCAGTCACTAAATCACCTGGCCCATCCAGCAACGCTCCTATATTTTTCTTGTTTAGTGTTTTATTGCAGATGTAGCGGTGGAAGTTCTTCTGGTTGCCCCATGTGTCATTTTGTCTATTCTTAAATATGCTTTCCAAAGGCTCCACCAACTCAGCTGACGGGGCTCAGCTGTGTCCTACAGTAAGGCCATTGGAGCCAGCTGCAAACAGCTGTGTCCAGCACAGAGCAAGCTCCTCGTCTTTTATTTCAGAGGCCACCCCTGCAGCTCCCTGCTGCCAACACCTGGACACTTGCAGCCAGTATACTTGGGTTCCTCCTTGCCATCCCTTCCAGGAGCTGGCAGGAAGGTTACAGGCCTCTTTGAGAACTGGGATCTGTAGTACAAAGTCTTCCATGAGATGTTTAAAGAAGACTTTGCCCAGTTTATTGCTCTGATTAGGTGGTTTGTAACAAATTACTCCAGTCGTGTGAACTCAAGGCTCTCCCAATAATGTTGCGGTTTTGTGACTAGGCATACAGTTCTAGTTTCTTCAACTTGTTTCCCAGGTTGCATGTTCTTACCCCTACTCTGTCATTTCTGAGGTGTCTCTGCTTTGGGTTCCACTGCATCCATTGTTTTCTCACTTTCTGCGGATTGTTAGCTCCCTTCCCCATTGTTCCTAATTTAAAGCTGTCCTCAGAAGGTAGCTACAAGTTGCAATTATAGTACTATTGACATAGCTCAGTCGTTTTACTGCAGAACATATAACTGACATTTCCTTAAAAATCAAGCTTCTCAATTAGTGTTTCATGATGCATTAATTTTAAAAAGCAAACAGTGTAATTTCCCAACAACTTGACTTGTGATTTTTACCGTCTATAAGCACAACCTGATGACCTGATAGTAAATTTATTCCAGAAAAAATAGAGGACTGTATTTACAACCAGAAGATAATTGTTCATTATTAGCAGTAAGCAAAAGGATATGTCACCAAAATGCATTTCCACCAGCATGAGTAAGGAGCCCTCCCCAGTTAGAGAAGGAGAGAAAAGGTCTTACAAGGTTCAAGGCTGTGGCCCTGGTTGCAGCTTTGTTTCTTTCCAATGGAGTGCCTCCTGCCCCGACAGCCCTTTGGTTTTTATTTGTCTTCAGATAACTTTTTTCCTACCTGTTATTGATCTTGCTCTTAGTGTCAGTATATCTTATAAACTGAGCTTGCCTGGAAATGCCTGGTAGAATCCTTTCTTTTTCCTCTCTTTCTGGAGCCTCTGACATGGGATGGAAAAAAAGGCCACTCCTAAAACAGAAGTCCTGCATAAGTAGATACAATACCGTCAGTGAAAAGAACTGAAGCGCAGATGGATTAATTGCTTTGCCCTCATGCCCCATAGTTAGCCAAATTTCCTTGTTTGTGCCACACAGTGTCCTCAGTCTGTCTAGTCCCTTCAAACTGTTAGCATCTCCTATTCGAAAAAAACTGAAAGCTGTACTCAGAGAAGTTTTCAGAAATATCCTGTCCTTTCTTACGCTCTTCTAAGTTAACTTTACCCTACTCCGTGATTACAATGCACAAACCGTAAGATTAGGATACAGGATAAGAGGCATAAACAAGAAATATTATAAAAAAAATTATTTTAGTTTTTTTTTCTAAATTTATATGCAGATAATCTGTCTTTTAAAAATTCCTGAAAACTCAGAAACTTGTCCAAATCCAAATTTATATCATTAAACATTTCCAAAATTGCATCTGAGCTTGTATTGAGTTTGCTTGGCAAGGTTTTTATAGCAGGGGATCTACAGGGGTGCCTTCTGTGAAAAGCTGCCAGAAGCTTCCACTATGTCTCATAGAGTCAGTGCCAGCTGGCTCCAAGATGGACCTGCCACTGGCGAAGTCCGAGCTAATCAGTAATGGTGGTGGCATGTCTGAGATTACCTATTTAAGAAGGTGAAAATGTTGCAACTGCAGCTAGAGGAGAGGAGTGAGATGAAGAGAAACAACTCTACAGACACCAAGGTCAGTAAAGAGGGAGAGGGAGGAAGTGTTCCAGGCACCAGAGCAGAGATGGCTCTGCAGCCTATGATGAAGACTGTGGTGAGGTAGGCTGTCCTCCTGCAGCCCATGGAGATTAGCAGTGGAGCAGATATCCACCTGCAGTCTGTGAAGACTCCACGCTAGAACAGGTGGATGCCTGAAGGAGGGTGTGGCCCCATGGAGAGCTTGCACTGGAGCAGGCTCCTAGCAGGACCTGTAGACCCATGGATAGAGAAGCCTACACTGGAATAGTGTTGTTGGCAGGACTTGTCACCCCTTGGAGGACTCCTGCTAGAGCAGTCTGTTCCTGAAGGACCGCACCCTGTGGAAAGGACCCACACTGAAGCAGTTCTTGAAGAACTGCGGCCCATGGGAAGGACTCATGCTTGAGAAGTTCGTGAAGGACTATTTCCCATGAGAGGGACCCCATGCCGGTGCAGGGGGAGAATGTGAGGAGCCCTCCCCCTGAGGAGGAAGAAGCAGCAGAGACAATTTGTGATGAACTGACCACGACCCCCATTTCCCATCCCCCTACACCATTCTAGAGGGAGGAGGTAGAGAAAATCGGGAGTAAAATTAAACCCAAGTATAAGGGAGGGGTAAGAGAAAGGTGTTTTAAGATTTTGTTTTACTTGTCATTGACCTACTCTGATTTGATTTGCAATAAATTAAATTAATTTTCACCCAAGTTGAGTCTGTTTTGCCTGCATTGTTAATAGATGAGTAATCTCTCCCTGTTCTTATCTTGACCCATGAGGCTTTTGCTATATTTTCTCTCCCCTATTCAGCTGAGGAGGGGAGTGGTAGAGCTGCTTTTGTGGGCCCCTGGTGTCCAGCCATGGTCAACCCATCACGGAACTAAATATAAGTGTTGCATGCAGTGTCCAAATTCTGCTAGTGGGTTAGTCCTTACTCAAGACAGCAAGAGGGCTGAAGAAGAGAAAAGTTGCTGTGCGGGATGATGACGTTCCACCAAACTACAAAAAACTGGAAGAATAATGTACCAAATATAGCAAGGTAAAATTACAGGGGGTGAAAAAAACTTTACATGTAGAAATATGCAAATAAATTTAATATGGCAAATTTATTCAGCTCCACAGGGTACAGACACTAGGTTTGGTAAATTTGGAAAATAGGGATTCCAGAATATATATTTAAGCGTCATCTTCTCTCCTCCCTCTTCTCCTCCACAGCTAGGTGCCTATTTATTAGTTTTTTACATCATTAATGGTAGATGTGCTGCAGAATGCAAATTTCCTCCATTAAACCTAGAATTAAAAAGAAAACTTAGATTTTGGAACTAAACTTCCTGTAAGTTTGAATCATATTCCCATTATTCCAATGAGGATTGATTTCTATTAAAATTCCAGCCCATTTTAGTCTTTGTAATGAGCCTAAAATAGCTGCCAGCTTGCAGTGCTGAAATTAATGATAATTAAATGTAACGCAAAATGTATTTCCATATTTTGTATTGCTTAAATGATTTCATCTCAGATGTAGTATGATTCTTTTTAGAGATGCCTACTTCTATTTAATCTCTTTTCCAACTTTAATTTTAATTTCATATTGTTCCTGACTGTTTAATGAATATTTTGGGACATGGCCATGGTGTTGTTAATTATACTGGAGACTGTGTATAATTAATTCTTTTGGACCCAAAGTCAGCTAGTTAATCGATTTCTGATGAAACTGAAGATTAAACACAGATAGTTCACCTCTTCCTTCATTCGTTTTAATTTTTCCCTCTTTGAATTCAGTCAGATTACTCTGGGAAGTCGTTGCTGGCAAATCAATTTGTGGACCCATTTGGGATATTATCCAGATGTTGATAGATGGATGATCCACTCAGGCCATTCACCTTCCTATTGATTTTATTTTTTCATTTTTAAAGAAAATATTTTAGTTCTTTTCAGCAAATTTATTATCATTATTTGTAATTCATATTTCAATGATTTTTAACTGCCTGTTAGCAATACATTCATTAACTAAGTACGAAATAAAAAAGGGTGCTCAAAAGAGTTATCTGAAAACCAGACAATTCACATAGTGAAGGGATTATAGTGATGTAGAAGACATGCCTCATATTGGTGAGGCATTAACTCATGTAGCTAATTTGATTTTAGGGAATGGTCTGAAAAGGCTTAAATGAAAAAAAGGAGAATACATTAGTATGCCTAGGAGTTCCTGTAACTCCCCACTCCCCCGCAGTGCTATAAATAATGGTGTATTTTAATTTTTGACAGTGGGAAAAGCCCTAAAGGCTGTAAGGAGATAATCAAAAAAGGGCATGGAAGAAATTAAAAAAAAACAACAGGAGGAGGACTTTCTTCTAGTCAATGAGAGAAACCTTGAGCATTTGTCAGTTATTACTCTATAGATAGTAATAAATAGCTCTAGGTTTCACACTGCAGTAGCTCAAGATCCAAGTATAGCCTATCATTGTATTCAATATCCTTCTACGAACAGGCTTAAGGCAACTTTTAATGCTATTTCTCTGTGGGTGAGGAGGAGAACAGCACAAGTGTGCCAGGTGACTCATTATCTATATTTTCTGGAGAACTAGGGCCAATGATGTAACATTTTGACAATGGTTACTAACATAAATTAATCCCTTTTGAACAAAATGTATAAACATATCATTCAATCCCCTCCGCACTTGAGCATTTTATATCTTAAATTATATTAAATATATTCCTGAATAAAACCCTAGGTATTAAATAGGAACACTTTCTGTTTCTCAGATGCATATCAGATGTACATAGTCTTTGTCAGAATTTTTACTGTTTAATATTCAAACAATTACTCTGTCAATAAGTAGAAACAAATACTTCACCAGTTTAAAAGCTATTCAGTTTTATAATTAATGTTCTTCTGCAACATTTCTGTGTATTTATAGCTGTCAGTGGTTAACCTGAAGTTAATGTTGAATATAAAGTCTTTTTAAGTTAAAGAAATTTAACGAGTTTATTTTGTAGTTTTTCTGTTCCGCCCTTTTTACGGGGAATGTGGATAAATATTAAACAGTCATTAAAACGTAAAAATAAATAAATAAAACTTTACATCTAAAGTTTGCATTATAAAACTGCAGAGTGCTAGGTAAGGCATATATTTGGTCTCAAAAGACATGAAGAGAAGCCTAACAGGAGTAATGAGAGTTGTTTTGACCCAATAATGCCTCCACTTACTATGAAAAAGTTTATCTTCAAGTGCTGCCTTGCTCTTTGAGATAGTGAAGAAAATTAAAAATTGTTCCAGACTCAAAAGAACTTACTCTTTAAATATTGCTGCTGTCTCAGCTATCTGAATCTGGGAACAGAAGATGATAGTGTTAGAAGATAGCCTGCCTATCTATAACCTTCTTAACCCTGCGATCTAAACAAGGAGTGAATAGGTGATTAGATCTTCAGACTCATGAAAGGCTACACACTAAACCTCAATGTGTCATAAAATGAAACTTTAGTCCTGTCTCTGGAAACAAGCATGTACTTCCACAGTGTTTCTGGTGCTTTGACTAGACAGTATAGCCATTGTATTTAAGAAATATTAGTTGAATACCAGATTTTATTTTTTTATTAATAAAGTGGCAGGGAGATTACTTGAAGTATAATCTTTAGAAACATTTTTCTTTAATGTAGAAATTTGGATGATCAGAAAGATAACAACTTTCTTGAAATTTTTGAAGTTTGAAAACTAATGTGATATCTAATAATAATCCTCCAGAACTGCAATAAATTTGATTCCATCACTTAATTGTCAGAATAAAAAACATGGACAGGGAAGCCAAGTCAGGAGACTGATTATTACAGTTTGTGTACTTTTTTCCAGGGGCAAACATTCATGTGCATGTTCATGTTTCCTGTGGAGATAATGAGAATTAGGGAGTCAGACTGTAAGTGTTAAATTCACAGTTGTAGTGATATTTAAAGGTAGGACTTCAGAGATGTTAATTTTAATGATGCTTTGGTTTTGTAGATACTCTCACATTACTCAGCTATAAATGAACATCTGATTATATGCATAGAACTACTGAATGTGAGATAAACAGCAGAATATGATATTAACTATTTTTTTGCCTTCCTTTCTCTTTCCACAGTTTCAGTCCAAGCCAGTGTAATTTGATTATGTTATATGGATACCTAGACTCAAATAGACATCTGACCATATTACTGAATCCTGTACTTTGCAAGTACCCAACTAGTATTCAGTGGAATAGAGTGTCTTTTTCTAGATCCGTATTTGGCTTTTAATATGTATTTACCTAGATAAGTTACATGGAAATAATAGAAGGATCTGCCGAGTTGCAGGTGTTCACTCTGAGGGTGACGGAGCACTGGAACAGGCTGCCCAGGGAGGTTGTGGAGTCTCCCTCTCCGGAGATATTCAAGACCTGCCTGGACAAGGTCCTGTGCAGCCTGCTGTAGGTGACCCTGCTTTGGCAGGGGAGTTGGACTAGATGACCTACAGAGGTCCCTTCCAACCCCAAACATTCTGTGATTCTGTGATTCTTTGTTTCCTTTTTAATGAAAGAAGCCAATTCAATGAGACTACCATATAATCAAAACTGATTCTCCACTTTGTGTAGAAAATATCAACACATAATTTCATGAAGTTTATTTGGAGCTTGCATGAGGACTACAAGGAATCCCAACTAATCCTAGCAAATATCGTCAAAGGACACTAAAGAACCTGCTGCAGTGAACTGCCACAATGCAGATTGCAATAAAGCTATACTGTTAAGATTCAGAAACAAAGGATAGCCCCTTGTCCTGGCACTCTGTCTTTCCACTGCTGCATTCCTTTGATTTATCTTTCTAAATGCAATTATAGTTATGCTGATAATGATGATGATGATAGTAGTGATAACAATAACAGCTGGTGTGGCAGAAGTTACTGCAAGAAAAATTAGTTTCATTCATTTAAAAAATAATCTGTTTCATTGAACTGCTGGATATTGCTAAATGAAGCTATTGGTTACAGTATGTGCCAGAAGACTAAGACAAAAGCATTGCAAAATTTTGCATGGAAAATACTGAGAAGAGCTCTGCTACTCTGCTAGTAGCAGATTTTTCTGCTACTTCTGTTGCCTACAGCCAGCTTCAGATTCTGTTGCATTCAAGGTCAGTGCTATGAATCAGAGTATGTGCAGTGAACCTTAATTTTACTTACTGACTTGTTATTTTTTATGGATGCAAAATATAGTAAAAATTCTATCTAAAAATTAAATCATATTACTTTGCCTTTAACTAGCTCTTTGTTTCTTGCCTGTAAACAGATTATGATTGTTTAAGTTTGAGTTTGTTGTGTTACTATTAATAAGTATTTCATACCAAAGAGAATCGTTTCAAGGTTTCTGTCCTAATTTTCAGCTTTCTTACAGGATTGACTTAGATACGTAAAAAAGATTATGATCATATTTTCTCATGTAAAACTTCACTTCAAGCTGTCTACCAAAGTGATCCTGTGAATAAGGAGAGGAAAAAAAAAAACACAAAACCCCCAAACAAAGAAAATAAACAAGGAAAAAAACAAACCAAACTGCACCAGAATCTAGATATAAAAGCACATTCTCAGAGGAAAAATTATCAGCTCTGAAGTTTGGCTTCAGAGACTGCATGATTTCTGTTTGCTACACACATGCATGACAGCAGTTTCTCAAAATCTGTCAAAACACAAAGTGCCAAAATAGCAGGATTATTATTATTACTAGTAGTGCTATTAATAAGAAGAATTTTATCAACTCTCTTTACCAGTCCTTCAGTTTCATTACTGGTTCTTCAGCAAGAGTTCTTCTGTCCTGCGCTTCGTTCTTTATCAAACTCTCTCTACTACTTTTTCTCTATAATTAGATTCCTTATTCAGTTGTTAGAGCCTGAAGTAATTTCAAAGCTGAAGGTTTCTTATGAAAAGGCATTTTCACTGAAAGGTTAAGCTGCAGAAGGAGCAGGATTCCATAATGTTATAAGTAAGCTTCTCACTTCAAAGAGAAGAAATTGCCTAAAGATCCAGTACCTTGTCTCAGAATTACTGAGGGATTTAAACTGTGACTGTCCGGAAACCCAGAAACTGTTCTACAGGCATAACCTTGAACTCTTTGACCCCAGCCTCTCTGAACCAGAGGTTTTCTTGATTGCTCTTATTCTTGTGGTCTCTTCAGAGTGGATTACTTTCAGCATTTATTTCAGCACACAACCCAGATTCACAGCAATAGAAAATGAATCCCACTAAAAGATGAGAAGATAACCTAGAGAGCAGTGTCCTGGAGGAAGCTATCTCTTCAGGTTGGGCTGTGCAATGAGTCAGTGATTATAGAAATGACCTTAACTCCTTGCTTAAAAGAAAGCTGTTAATACATTTCCAAAGTGAAAGTTTTGAACCCTGAATGGCAACGGTTTAAAAATATCTGTGCTCAAAGCAGAAGACCAAGTTCAGGCTTCTGTTCAGGAATTAATTTTCATCTAGAAGGTCCCTAATTAACGTATTTTTGGGAAGATAGCAAACTGCTCTTGTTCATTTTATACAAAATCTGGCAATACTAAGATCAGTCAGATCCAGCCACTATCCTGCAAGAAATTCCTTAGAAAACAGACAGAATGAGCTTGTATTTCACTAAAGACAACGTTTACAAGACATTAATGAAACATTTTTCTACAAAATGTATTCTTTATATGTCTATATTTTAAAAATATCTGTTATTAAAAAATTTACATATTGTAAAGATCATGGCCATTTGACACAGAATACTTACCAAAAATGTCTCCCATTGTAATTTAATTGCTAAGAAAATATTTAATGATAGAAAGAAGAATGGTGATGTATAAAGAAACCATTTCCATGTGATATGCGAACGTTTGTGTTGAATTTTTATGAGGATAAATAATGAACACCTGATGCTTCACAAAACTAATTGTCTGATGCTGGATAGACCAACTCATATCATTATGGAAATATTCTGAGTGATATACTTGCAATTGCCATGCATATTGCAATAAGGCAGTGTGGTGGGAACTCTTATTTGCCATGGCAACCATTAATTGGGTATGCAGGAGGAAAGGTTTTCCTTTAAACAAATCTGACTGGGTCAGCAATTGAATGTTTCAAATAAATGATTTATATTTTGCACATTTTGTCACATTTTTTCTGTTTTTGAATTAGTTTTTTCTTCATATCTACATGTTCCTGAGAAAGGAATGGGAAAAAATTGAGTGGAACCCTGGGACATTTTGGTTTCTGATTGTTTTTTTGAATGCACATTTTATATTTCTAAGTCTGACAAATAAAAGCTTATTGTAATTACATCTGTGCTCCTGCCATGTGTTCTCAGGCCTCTTTCTCTGTTGTTTCTTTCTCATGTGACTATTATTAAGGCTCAAAGAGCTGTTTTGCATAAATCATTTCCATAAAAACATATAATTGGTTTTTGATTTACAGAGACTTTTACATAGGAGACAGTATTTTTACTTATCAGACTGGGATTTTGATTAAAATACATTTGGATGTATATATGCAAAATTGATTTCCAAAGAAATGAATCCTAAGCAAGTACCGAGAGAGAAATTAATAAAATCTGAAGATGATAGATATTTCAAGGCAGGAAAGTGTGAAGTGCAAAGAAAAGACTCTACTTTGAGTTATACATTCCATAGCTATTGCATATTGACTAATAATTTGTTCAGAAAGAATCTGACTATTTTTATGTTGATCCATGCTCTCAAACTACTGCTTTTTGGTTGCAAGTATTGTCGTGATTCAAGACAGATGCAACTCTGAATGCATTTATGAATGTGATTAATTTTATGCAAGAGAGTAGTCACACGTATAAGTCAGGGAAGACAACTGTAGTACTGAAACTCACATTATTTTACTTGCTTATGTGTGGAGGCTTCTTATGACATAGATAAGTCAATATTTCTGTTCTTCCATAATATATTAATATTTCCCTTGTTTAGGAAAGCATCTGGATTCAATACAGGACAAAAACTTCTCCCTAATATTAGCCGATTAAGATATTGGTGCCTCAGAATTAGGTCTACAAAACTTCATACTGGAGGGCAGTCCTGGACTTTGTCAGACATCTAGATGTGTCACCACTCACAGGCCTGAAAGCAGCCCCACAGCAGAATCCAGAGCAGGCAGTGCACAAAGGTCTGCGTACTCTGTGTGGACCAATACATGAGTGCTCTAAGCTGGGGAAGACTTATCTGTAATGCATCATACCCCTGAATAATTTCTTGAATGTCTCCACCACCTGCAGCCTCTGTTTTAAATATGTGTTGAAGGTGGGGCTTTTTTATTTTCTTGCTTTGCAAGTAAAATAATCATGATGTTGAGTTGTTTTATATAGTAATTTGGTAAGTACATAAGTATTCAAGAAGAGGTTACTAGACCTTTGCTTACCTGGCAGAATCCAGCGGGGAAGAGAGTAGATTATTATATATTCTTCTTGAGGAAACTCTCCAGTTTTTCTGTGGAAACCACATGACAATATTCCAAATAATAGACTGCAATACAAAAGGTACATTTCCTTCTTTTTCTGTAGATATATCTCAATCTTTCTTATGTAATGCAGCAGTGATCCAGTACATATCAATAAAGCTCTGAGAATGTCTATTGGATTGGGCTTCTCAGAAGATACAGGCAGTGAAATTTATATTTAGTATTTGATTCCTTTATTCCCTCATCGTAAACTGATGGTCCAACAGAAAAAATTCTAACAAACTTTTGAGTGCACATGGGTTTATGTGCTCTCCAGATTCTTTCCTGACTCAGGGCCATAATATTTTTATATCCTGAGGAAAAATCCCTTTAACTGTATGAAATTCGGGTGAAAACATAATATCCTTGTTTTTTCACAGACAGACATTAGTTTCTAGACTAAGCAAAATGCTTAAATGAATTTAGACTTGGTATGCCCAAAACTCTTCATGACAGCTTTGTTCTAAGCATAATGAGGACACATTAACTTTAATTGAAGTCATCACTAAGATGTATTGAGCTGAAATGCTGATGCAGAACTACAACAGACAAAAAGTCATGATGGTGACATAAAAATATTCTGGTTTTAAGATATCCTGTCTTGAAAGAAGTTATAACTTAATCCACCTAAAAAGATAATTATAACCTTCTGAATTATCCCATTATATTAAAGCTGAATTATCTCTTTTTGCCTGTGATAACAAAAATAATATCAAGGACTGTTATCAAAGCAGTGAGCAGGTTTAATTAAGAAAGGAAACTGGTAAAAATTAAAATATTTCTTATGACCTTTTTAAGCCAATGGAAAAAATACTTATATTGCATTTAATGTAAATCTATTCCTGAGAAATTCTGCATGTTAAAATATTTGGAATATTTTTCTTTCCTCCAGATTTTCTTGAGTTGCTTATTGAGGGATTTAAACACATGGCTCAACCTGTGTTATATTGGATATCTACAAATTAACAGTTTCAAAATCGGCATAATGTTGATTGCCTGGCTTACATATAAACAATCAGATCATTAGCAACAAGAGTACACCATAACTGTACTCTAACATACAGCAAACGGTGCCAATGCTCAGTTGAAACCGAAGTCCTCAATGAGTATGGCATCATATTCCAATTTATTTGGCCTGAACACTGTCGAACTTCTTAATAATACTGCAGTGTGAGCCAAGATCTTACCATTATTGTAGAGAGGCCTCCCATGTAAATGAAGAGTTCTCATGATCTTTTGATTTTTTCTTCATTTTCAAATATTTCAGGAAGGCTACATACATGTTACTGCCTACTCCCCGGACCACACTTTTAAAAATATTTGCTCTCGAAAAAAAGGAAGAAAACACGCAAAAAAGAAAAAAGTTTTGGTTAGGATGTTTTTCAATGTAACATTTAAACAAAAAGCTATCCGGTTTACTAGCCAGCTCTTTCTTCTATGTGAAATGAAGCACCTCTTTAGGGGGTTATTGCTGCCATCCAGGCAGCAATCATTTCAGAGAATGTGACGTTCCTCTTTTAGAATTCAATTATCTTTTCTCTCATGTCAGAAAACATGAAATGCTCTTTTGAATTTTGGTCCTTTGACATCAGTAATAGTTACAATGTATACCAGATGACTCCTCAGATGTCAGTAGCTTGGGCCAATGGAGAAAAGCCTTTTTATTTTTCATGTAGATAGCAACTGACAATCAGGATGATTCAGCAGTGCATATTACAGTGGAAATAGTCTTTATTAATTTTGTTTCTGCATAAAGAGACACTCAGAAGTTTGGTTGTGCATGCTTTCATTTTAAAAGACAAAAGTTTTCTTGACACATAAGTTGGTGACTGGTTTTCTTTACTCAGATACCTCCTGTATGACCAACTACAAAAATCCTTTCTATCTTCCTTCCTCTTTGTCTGGGTTCTTGTTCACATCAGTGGCTGATACTTTCACTTTACTTCCGAAGACAGGAAGCTTCACATTGAATGTCTCTCAGATTTATTTGGTGGTGTTGACCTTCTCACCATTGTCTAGTAGGAGTTGAATCATAGCTGGTAGCTAGAGCTCTTTGAGAGTTATCTAACTAACAGGTGGCAGAAAAGACTGTAAGGGAACGAATAACTTTTCTTCATTGGTGAAAGAGGGTATACAAATTTACTTAAAAATAAAATGTAGATGACTGGTTGAATTTCCATGTAGTGTTTGGGAAATTGTACAGAAGTACTAGCCAAGTGCTCTTTTTTCCTTTTTGCTTTCCTTTTCCTTCTCCTTTTCCTTTTATTTGCCTGCCTGCAAATTGTGAGATTCCTTTATGATACAGATCTTGCTACAGTCATGTTTGCCTACTTTATTTCTAGGTTAATGATCTACACAAGATGAATATTAAATCTTTAGAAAGTACAGTTGTTCAAATTCATAAAGGTTGGTTATCAGCTACTGTAATTTCATAAGGGGAGTATACTTGCAATCTTTCTTCCACACCAATTTAAGTTAGTTTCTAGATGGCTTTTACAAGTTAATAGTTTTTGACCCATTTGTCCCAGAAACATTGAGTTCTTAATTCACAAAAATGAGTTAAAAATCCTGTGACCTTTCAACAGAAAATGAATACCTGTCCTTTGACCCTTTTGAAATCTCTCCCTCAAAAATTTAACATGATCTTCTAACGGAAATTACTGTTTCACAAGATACGGTATTAAAACTATCACCATTTTTGGTACCTTGCTCCTTTTTTTTAATGACATTCATGAGAGGATCTCCTTTTCAGAGATACGTTTCCTTAATCATTAGCCTCCTCAGTTTGTGCATCTGTTACAGGTTTGCGTGGCACGGTGCTGGTAGCAAGGAGGGCTATAGCGGTGGTTTTTGTGAGAAACTGCGAGAAGCTTCCCCCGTGTCTGACAAAGCCAGTGTGAGCAGGCTCTAAGATGAACCCATTATTGGCCAAGGCCAAGCCAATCAGCAACAGTGGTAGCACCTCTGGGATAACATATTTAAGAAGGGGAAGAAAAAAAATGCAGTGAGACAGGAGTTAGAGAGAGAGGAGTGAGATGATGTCAGAGAAACAACTCTGCAGAAACTAAAGGTCAGTGAGAAGGAGGGGGGAAAAGGTGCCTGAAATGTCAGAGCAGAGAGCCTTCCCTTTCAACTTGTGATGAAGACCATGGTGAGGCAGGCTGTGCACCTGCAGTCCATGGATGTCCACGGTGGAGCGGATATCCGCTTGTAGCCCATGGAAGGGACCCCATGCCGGAGCAGGTGGATGCCCGGAGGAAGCTGTGACACCATGGGGAGCCCCGTGCTGGAGTAGGCTCCTGCCAGGACCTGCAGACGAGTGGAGAGAGGAGCCCATGCTGGAGCAGGTTTGCTGGCAGAGCTTGTGAACTCATGGGGGGCTCACTCTGGAGCAGCCTGTTCCTGAAGGACTGCACCCCATGGGAAGGACACATGCTGAGGCAGTTCATGAAGAACTGCAGCCTGTGGGAAGAACTCATGTTGGAGAAGCTTGTGGAGAACTGTCTCCCGTGAGAGGGATCTTCACGCTGGAGCAGGGCAAGAGTGTGAGGGGTCTTCCCCCTGAGTGACAAGGAGCAGCAGAGACAATGTGTAATGAACTGACTATAACCCCCATTCCCCGTCCCCCTGCACTGCTTGGGGAGAGGAGTGAGAGAAACGGGATTGAAGCTGAGCCCGGGAAGAAGGGAGGGGTGGGGGAAGGTATTTTAAGATCTGGATTTATTTCTCACTATCCTGCTCTGATTTGACTGGTGATGAATTAAACTCCCTTTTCTCCCCAAGTTCAGTCTGTTTTGTCCATTAGAGTAACTGATGAGTGATCTCTCCCTGTCCTTGTCTTGAGCCTCGAGCCTGTCATGATATTTCCTCTCCTCTGTGCATTTGAGGAGGGGGAGTGATAGAGAGGTTTTGGTGGGCACCTGGAATTTATCCAGGCCAAAACAAAACAGCATGTTTAGGACATTTTGGAAACCCTCTATATTTTCCATAAGTATCAAAAAAAGTCAGAGTGTTTGTTTTATTTTCGTGGTGATAATTATCTTGTATAGGTATTTTTGTTACGTCTACATCATGTATTTATTTTTTAATTAAATTTTCCCCTAAAAATGATTTTCAGAACATCATAGAACTGAGGTAGTTCTCTCAGTCACAGTGTGTACATGGCAGTCAATATGTACGTATTAAATTGTGATATGTATTTATTGGTATATCTTATAAAACACTATTACAAATGGGTGGTTTAATGTATGTTTTTGACTTTAAGTTGCTCAGATACAAAACTGAAAGTAAGCACTTGTCTATTTAAAAAAAAATATTATACAAAACTAAAAGCAGGTCATTGTTGTTTTTTTCAATGAGCATTCATAATATCAGAATATTTAAGGACTTTCAGAGATGTCTGGAATGTTGAGTTTCTCTATTTACAGATTTCCACAAGAATCATCCTCAAATTTGTTTTTGAAGATGACATCTAAAATGTTTTTATTGAATTCCTGAAATTCTGAGTGTGTATTTGAATTATATTGTATCACAGTAGAGAAAATTTGAAGATAATCTGCACAGCAGCCTAAAATAGAATGTTTTGGCAATCTGCAAACTTCTAGGCTCATAACTCATTTCTGGTAGAATAAAGAAGAAGTTTTTTAATTAGCAGTTTAAGCACAATCAAATATTACAATAGACAAAACAAATCTATCTCTGGAAGGAAGCTTCACAATGAATAGTGCATACAGAAGCGAAATTTGAAACCTCTTGGAGAATCAGGAACTGAAAAAGAGTTATGTCAGTGCTGTGGTTTCTCCATTTTCAAACCAAGATTTTCAAAATTAGTTATACAGGTGTCTGTTATGTACAAAAAAACACTCAGAAATCCTTATTTTGGATTATTTGGCAGTCTCAAGTACAAGGGGAAAGCAAGTGTAACTTATTAAAGCAGACATGAACGCTTCCCAAGCACTAAGATGCCTTTATACTGTATGTACTGTTACATTTCAAATTTTTGAAACAGATTTCACAGAATAATTTTGGTTATAAGGGCCCTTGGAGGTCATCTGGTCCAGCCTCCTGATCAAACCTTAGTTAACTTCAATGTTAGATCATTAGTCATTAAATTTATTTATTCTTAGTATTCAACTTGATTTTTTCTTGATGCAGTTGTGTCCTTGCTTTTCATGTTTTCATTGTGCACCTTCAAGAGGAGTTTAGCTTGGCCTTCTTAATATCCTCTGATTAGATTACCGATGAGAGCAGTGGAATCCCCTTTTAGCCTTCTCCAGACTGAAAAAACCCAGCTACCAGCCTCTCCTTCTACTACACACTTTTCTGCCCTTAATTACCTTGTTTGTCCTGCACTGCATTTGCTGTCCTCTGCTGAGCTTGCTCCACTTAGTCAATGTCCTACTAGTACTGGGGAACCCAGGTCTAAACAGATTAATACAAAACGAAACAAACCCATACAGATTTGCTTAGCATGCTTTCATGATGTATAGAAAAATATGTGTGAAACACACATAAGTCTATAGGGCCAGATGGGATCCACCAGAGGGTACTGAGGGACCTGTCAGAGGAGCTGGCCAAGCCACTCTCCATCATCTATCAGATGTCCTGGCTAACAGGCGAGGTCCCAGATGACTGAAGGATCACCAATGTAACACCCATCTATAAGAAGGGCAGGAAGGAGCATCCCAGGAACTACAGGCCTGTCAGCCTGACCCTGTCAGCCTGTCAGGGAAGATCATGGAGAGGTTCATCTTGAGTGTGCTCACCGGCCATGTGATGAACAACCAGGTGATCAGGCCCAGCCAGCATGGGTTCATGAAAGGCAGGTCCTGCTGGACCAACCTGAGCTCCTACTATGACCAGGTGACCTGCCTAGTGGATGAGGGAAAGGCTGTGGATGTCATCTACAAGGACTTTAGTAAGGCCTTTGACATTGTTCCACACAGAATACTCCTGGGAAAAATAGCTGCTCATGGTTTGAATGGGTGTACACTTCACCGGGTAAAAAACTGTCTGAATGGCCAAGCCCAGAGAGTGGTGGTGAATGGACTTAAATCCAGTTCACAGCCGGTCACGAGTGGTGTTCCCCAGGGCTCAGTTTTAAGGCCAGTCTTGTTTAACATCTTTATCAATGATCCGGATGAGGGGATCGAGTACTCCCTCAGTAAGTTCGCAGATGACACCAAGTTGGGCGGGAGTGTCGATCTGCTTGAGGGTAGGAAGGCTCTGCAGAGGGATCTGGGCAGACTAGATCCATGGGCTGAGGCCAACTGTATGAGGTTCAACAAAGCCAAGTGCTGGGTCCTGCACTTGGATCACAACAAACCCATGCAGGCTTGGGAAGGAGTGGCTCGAAAACAGCCCAGCAGAAAAAGATCTTGAGGTGCTGGTTGACAGGTGGATGAACATGAGCCAGCAGTGTGCCCAGGTGGCCATGGAGGCCCATGGTATCCTGCCTTGTATCAGGAATAGTGCGGCCAGCAGGAGTAGGGAGGTGGTTGTGCCCCTGTACTCGGCACTGGTGAGGCCGCACCTGGAGTACTGTGTTCAGTTTTGGGCCTCTCACTACAAGAGACAGTGACGTGCTGGAGCGTGTCCAGAGAATACAGTAGAAGGTCTAGAGTACGAGTGTTCTGAGGAGCGGCTGAGGGAGCTGGGGCTGTTTAGTTTGGAGAAGAGGAAGCTGGGCGGAGATCTTATTGCTTTCTACAGCTACCTGAAAGGAGGTTGTAGTAACGCAGGTTTTGGTCTCTTCTCCCAAGAAACTAGTGATAGGATGAGAGGCAAAGTTGTGTCAGGGCAGGTTTAGAATGGATATCAGGAACAATTTCTTGACTGAAAGAGTAGTCAAGCACTGGAACAGCCTTCCCAGGGAGATGGTGGAGTCATCATCCCTGGAGGAGTTCCAAAAACATGTAGATATGGCAATTCAGGACATGAGTTAGTAGGCATGGTGGTGTTGAGTGGACGGCTGGACCTGATGACCTTAGAGGTCTTTTCCAACTTTAATGACTCTATGATTCTGTGATGAGTGGTGTTCCTCAGGGGTCAGCACCGGGATGGGTGCTTTTTAACATCTTTGTCGATAACACGAACAGTTGGGTTGAGTACACCCTCAGAGAGTTTGCTGACAACACCAAGCTGTGTGGTGTGGTCTACACACTGCAAGGAAGGGATGCCATCCAGAGGGACCTGGACAGGCTTGAGACGTGAGCCCATGTGAACTTCATGAAGCTCAGCAAGGCCAAGCTCAATGTTCTGCACATGTGTTGGGGCAATTCCAAGCACAAGTACAGTCTGGGAGGAGAATGGATTGAGAGCAGCACTGAGGAGAATGGCTTGGAAGTGTTGGTTGGCTAGAAGCTCAACACAAGCTAGCGTTGTGTGCTTGCAGCCCAGAAAGCCAACTGTGTTCTGGGCTACATCAAAAGAAACGTGGCCAGCAGGTCAAGGGCGGAGATTCTGCCCCTCTACTCTGCTCTGGTGAGACCCCACCTGGAGTACTGCATCCAGCTCTGGAACCCTCAGTACAGAAAAGACACAGACCTGCTGGAGCAGGTGCAGAGAAGGGCCACAAAAATTATAAGAGGGATGGAGCACCTCCCCTGTGAGTAAAGGCTGAGGGAGCTGGGGTTGTTCATCCTGGAGAAGAGAAGGCTGCGGGGGGACCTTACAGCAGCCTTCCAGTACCTGAAGGTGGCCTACAAGAAAGATGGAGAGGGACTTTTTACAAGGGCATGGAGGGATAGGACAAGAGGTCATGGCTTTAAAATAAAGGAGGGTAGATTTTTATTTAGATTTAGATTTTGGAAGAAATTCTTTACTATGATAGTGGTGAGGCACTGGAACAGGTTACTCAGAGAATTTTTGGCTGCCCTCTTCCTGGAATTGTTAAAGGCCAGGTTGGATGGGGCTTTGAGATACCTGGTGTAGTGGAAAGTGTCCTTCCCCACGGCAGGGGGCTTGGAACCATATGATCTACAAGATCGTTTTCCACCCATATTGTTCTGTGATTCTATGATTATTCTCCCTGAAATAGGCAATTTTTGTCAAGTAGTAAACATAAACAGATGGATAAGTTCTACATTGGCTGATGTTGCTGGATGGATTCCTTCATACCTATTCTCAGTTGTAAACCATTAGTGTCAATTTTGGGTGCAAAGTAAACAGGAGGCCATCATCAAATCATTTAACTGAATCCAGTTAAAGAATTTCTACTACTAAAGTTTTCTAGCACTTCTTATGTTCGAATAGTTAAACTAGATAATATCTATGCAATATATAAGCAGGAAAACTTCTGTGTAGAGAAATGATAAGTTTTATATCTCCTTCTCCAAAACAATATTCTAAAAAGATTTTTTCACCAATGAATATCAAAGACCCACGGAACAATATAAAAAGATGAAAAATACGTTTCCCATTACACTTTGGCTGTACTTTTCCACATCACTGCGTACCCAGAATTGACAAAGTTTAAAGCAGAATCTTTGTGTGAAAAGCTTTAAAAGGCTTCCCAGAATACACAGTCAAAAACTGTATTCACCTGAAGCTTTTCTGAACTTCTTGAATCAGCAATATTAAATATCATTTCACACAAAAAGAAGCTCTATGACTTTTTATTTTAATACCTTTTTTTCCCACTCTCTGGCTATGGATGTCATGAAGACAAACTTTCTCCATAAAGAAACTTTTGGCTTTCAGTGGAATCTTATAAAGAAAAAAAGAATCAGAATGTGAAGGATAGTCTAAATAATTTATTTGAACTGATACTCTCAAAACAGAAATAATTTTCCTGGTATTGGACAGCAGTGGTCTTTCTTCTTTCCCTAAATTCAAACAGCTCTCCTTCTTATTCTCTCCAACTCAAAGCAAACAACACTTAACTGAGTAATCCTCCTTAAACACTTTGCTTTGGTCCTTTTCTTTTTTCTTGTTTCTTCTCTCTTCTTTACACAGCTATTAAAAAACCCAAACAAAAAAAGCCCAAGCCCCACCCTCAAACAGCGCCTCAAACACCACCAACCCCACCCCACCCATCCAACTCTGCACAGATATTTTAAGTACATACCTAATACAAGGAGAGGTCCTCTCTGAGGAAAATGAGATAGAGCAAAACTAAAACTTGATGATTAAAAATTTTTCTTTGGAAATTAAATATTTTCTACTGTATTTTAATTCTACCAGATTTTCTCATTATCAGTATACTCAAAATGTTGATTAATTTCTTTTTAGGATGATGAGGGGGTCTTTTTTAGTGTTTAACAGCAACAGCACCTGCAGCCACTGGGTTCAGTGTTCCTACCATGCACTAATCAAAAATTTGTATCTAGCATTGTTTATGTAATTTACATTAAAAGGTAATGTAATGAGAAATCAGATATGTTGGTTTGAAATTCCTCAGAGTGAAGAGAGCTCGCATCAATTTTACTTACAGGTCAGGCTAAATTCCATGCAGGAAATACGGGATTAAAAGATTTAATGATTGCTTATCTATATTCTGGTGTGTGAATGTTAGCAGTTTACAAGTCTCTGATGGGACTTAGTTTCCACTGGTTGCTTCAATCCAATAGAAATACACCCAGTAACTTCAGTGTCCTTTATATCATATACTTTATAAATAAACTGAAACCCCAGACAAGTTTGTGGTTTTTTGTTTGTATGTTTGTTTCTACCTTTCTTTTTTCTCAGCTTTTTTATTTTTCTCTCTCCATACCAAAATCAGTGAACAATGAAAACATGTTAGTGGGTTTTGTTAAAGAAACTTTTCCTTGCCTCTTTTCCTGTTATTTAGGTGAAAAAGAAAGGCACAGTCATTTGGTCTCATTTCTCTTAGTGAATTTTAAATCTGGGTGTTAAAACTTTTTGTCAGTGAGTTCTATTACTTGTTCCTATAAGAAATATTATTTATTCCACTTGTGCCTTCAAATCCCAAAAGCTTTGTATACATAATTGCATTCTGTGTGCAGTTGTGAGCATGAAAATAAGCATTCAGTCAATTCCATTACTGTGAGGGTGATACTGTGAGGGCTATACCCAATGTCATTTACTTCTCTGTAACACATGCAGAACACACTCCGAGATCCCGTGTTTTCCTGTTATAACATTTTAAATCATACAGATAACAATAACTTTACAGTGACTTGGAAACACGTCTGCTGTAAATACAAATACTAAGAGACTAATAAAGAGACTGTTTAAAAAAGCAGGAGTTTGATTTAAAATGGGGTAAGCAGATAGGAAAGTACAAACTTGTTCTTTCATCCATGATAACAACAACAATAAGAACAATAATAACTTCATTGTAAAATGTTCTTAAAAGAAATTGTACGCCTATGGTCAGAACATTATCTTCCGCTGTTAACGGCTATTAACAAAATCAAATAAAAGGGCAAGAAAGTACTAGTTAAAAGTTGTACTTTTTTATACAGTAATGATAAACCTCTTCATTTTTAATGGGTTTAAACAAAGAAACCCAGAAAACATACTTAGAATTTTATCTTTGACACTATGCCAGAGCTGTAAAAAAATATTCTTTTTAACCATCTGATAACAATAGCATTAGATAATACAATGTCCCAGACCTCACATTTGTGAAGTGTCATGCTTATTTGTTGACACAAAGCTGGTGTAGAAGTACTTTCCTTTGCCTGTGGGATTTTTCCCAAACAAAGGAGAACCCTGAAATGGCAGAAAGACACCAGAATAATTCCTGCTGTTTTTCTCAGCAAAAGAAGGTGGAGGCATACCCTAGTTTATTCTAAGGAATGAGGTTGATGTCCTTGCATGTGCAACAGTAGAGACAAAAGACACTTTAAACAGAACATATATGGAACTCTACACATTTTCATGCGATGTTATTCTGACAGTCCTTTTTCTGTGATGTTAAGGACAATATTTCACTTGTGGACTGAGTGTCTGTACATATATACATCTAAAAATAAGTAGAGACAGTCTGGAACTCTATAATTTACTGTAAAACATTTTGCTTAGCACATACAGTGCATGGTCAAGATGAACTTCTTTTGAAATATTCTGTTCAAATATTCACTACATATCCACTACCTCACCTGAAATGTGGAATATACAATTTAAAAAAACTGTCTTTGAAATTCATTTTGGAACAGGAATTTTAAGTAGAGTCTCCAGTATGCTCTGACCATAATGTCAATAGATTTTCTAGAGCATTTGCATCTTAATCTTGCAGTCCGATAAGCAAGTCAACAGTCAGTTCTGTTGTATATCAGAACTACAAGACTGAAATATCTCTCTTGTAATGACTGTCTAGTCCAAAGTATAGTTTAATCTTTAGGTAAAAATTCCAAAAGTTCCAGCATTGCAAGGCTGGGGGCTCATAATTCTTGATTGCTGGTTACTCACTTGGGCTGTCATAGATAAAAGTTCATTTTCTAATGTAGTAGGGCTTTTTGAAAAGAGCTCTCAGAATTTATAATAGAGTCACTTATAAGATAAGTATAGGTTTGCAGTGGCAGAAATATTTCTTTCCTAGATTTTTTTTAAAGGAAAGTCCTTAATTTTCTCCTATATCAGACAGGAAAAATTTTGACAGTTGACATATATCATTAGGAAAAAAGAGTACTTTTTGTTTTCTCTGTCTATATTTTTCCTTCTCAATACATGCATGCATATTCTAGATTCTAAATTCATGTTTTGATAAAGACGGTATTTTCCCTTTTTTCCCTAAGGCAATATATATTTCAGTCCCTTTGTCAAAATATCTACTCTGGTATTATATTGTTTTTCCTTTATACATATATATATATATATGCATGTACTTCAGTGGGGAGTACTCAATGCATTGCATGATACCTCTATAACTCTCACATCTAATAAAACCTGGCAAGGAGGAAAATTTTCTGAAAGTCACATGCTATGGAAATACTACTGTAGCTGAGTCATAGTGGCATCACAATGATTACAGCAGTTTACACAGAAGAAAATATAGCTCTTGTTTGCAAGACAAAAAATGTTTATCACCACTTGAAAATGCTACTACCACTATGGAGAGATGCTTTCTTAAATATATATATTGATAAATTTTAAGAAAAATATGACTGGTTTTAAGAATATGAAGTAATTAATGCCTGAGTTTTCTTGAAATTATCTTAAACATGCAGGCTGATCATAGAAACCCAGATTCTTCTTTACGTTACTGACAATGACACAGAAACAATGATTAAGAGACAAAGGAAAAAAAAAATCTTCTGCCATAAGTCTCTCTTTCCTCACTTTTGAGGAAGGAAAGGAAATCACTTAGCAAAATGGTTATGCTAGCGATATCCATACTATGTATTAAATGTCAAAGGACACAAAAGGGTATGAGGCTAAATGTCATATTAGTTATCCTCCTACAAAAGTCAATCTTAAAGCTTGCTCAGTATTCATAACAGCTGAAGTTCGTCTTTTGCTTTCTGTTATCTACTGCCTGGCAAGAATTAGAAGAGTAAATATCTGGAGGAAACCTCCAGTTCTGTGTAATCAAGGGTCATGGATAGTTCTTTATTGGTGTCCCCATTCTAACTCCAAGACACCTGTAAAGTTTCCTGCTTGTTCCAACTTGCAAGGCAATTCCATCAGCTGGAGAGAAAGTTCAGAGACCTGCTAAAACAGGAGATGAAGAACGATTTAAATTCCATTGTTTCAGAAACTAAACTCTTCCACAACAGATAACCTGGGTAGTATGGGATTTTATAGTTTTGGATGAAGAAATATAAACTTCAAATTGTCTTGCTTCCCAGCAACATAGCTAGTGGAGATCACAGGACAAGTCTATTTACAGCCACAGGTTGCTGATGGCAAAACTATTATGGTAACAATTGATAAAAGACTGAGAGATGGTGGGCCAAGAAGTGGTGCACAAAACATTGATAGATCTAGGTGTGAATGAAAAACCTAAAATTAATTTATTTTAAAGTGTGTGTGAGTGGGGATATAGTTTTGTGTATATAGGACAGTTATGTGAGATAGTTTTGCTTCTCTCAGAAATCTTTCCTGATATTAAATCATGGCCAGCTTTTCACTGGACTGGTTGTACATAAATAAGAGACACTTAAAAATAAGTACAATCTTCAACTGCATGAATATCCTGATGCTAAAAATTTTACTCCTCTGCTATGTTTTTCATTTCAGAAAAAAAAAAGTTGTTCAACATTTTAGTTAATTAGAACTGGGTTGAAAAAAAAATTAATACCGATCTTTGAGAAAATTTAAATTGATGTCTGATCTGTGTCCACCACTACTTCCTACCTATAAAATTAAATCTTTAAAAAGACACCAAAAGTAGCAGAGATGTAGGCAAGTGTATTTCATGTAAGAAGTAAGAATGTCTCAGATGCTGTAATCAAGCAAATACAAGTCATGGCAAGTCCAGTCACAACAATACAAGAAACAAGGAGAAAGGTAGAGGCTAAAGAAGAAAGAAACTGAACTACTGCAATCCTACCAACAATTTCCTACCACTGAATGAAAATCTGTCTGTAAGAGAGCGTGCAGATGTAGCACCACAAAGAAAAATCTGATGTTCCCTTGTGTACAAACCCTGCCAGATTAGCTGTGACTAAGCACTGTTAAACTAGCAATTTCTGCAGTTTGGACATTTTGCCATCACTATATTGTGAGACATCATGGACTTTTGTCTGAAAGAATCACTGCCACAATTTTGTGGTCCAAGTTGCACTGCTCTTATGCCACCTTGACTTCCTTTTTTTCTTCCGTATATTAGGTTTAGATTTCAAATTTACAGTGGTGAAAGTAAGAGAAAACCAAAGAAAATCATAGAGATATTCTGATTTACACCTGCTGAAAATCCTGCTATGTATAACACAGCCCAGGAGGCTGTCTTTAAGCCTGTCTTTCCCAGTCCTCCTAAATCACTTTGCTGGTGACATCTTTGACTAAAATGTCGCTGTGACACTGAAAATATTTTTGTTGTTTTCTTCGCACAGTCTGGTTTTGTGATCTGTTTTTTCATTGATTCCCAGTTACTCCATCTTTCTCTTTTTTATCTCTAAAATCAGTTTTATCTTGCCCACTGGTAGCGATCATTGTTTCACCACTACAATTTGCATTTACTTACTGGAACTTACTGGTATTATCCCATGTCTGCACTTTTTCCTACCACATTTCACTCTAGAGTACACAATTCAATTTTATGTAAAATAGCTACTTGTTATTACTATAAGCCAAAACCACACAAAAGCAAATTTGGTCAATACTAGCTGACTACTAGGTAACTACTATCACAGCTGAATAAATTTGAAACCAACTCACACCAAAACAAGCTCAGACAAGTCCCAAGACCCTGCACTGTCACGTTAGGCTGTGGCCTTTTTACTACAACTGCACCAGTATCAAACCTGTCTTGAGATTGAAAATATAGCTAAGAAACCAAATAAATACTTGGGTCATTGTCCTGCATACTGTTCTTTCCTGGGATGGTTTTAATCTGGCTAATGTTTGGGAATGATTTTATGGGTTGCAGATACAGCGTTAACCATAGTTTCATATACGCATTTTCAGGCCTTGATTTAAAGACAAGAAAAGGTTTGTTTAGAAAGAAATTGAAGGATTACTGTAAGAAAGGCTTGTTGTGTTGGAGGGCTAAATTTAGGAATGTAATACTTTTAAGTTGTAGATAGTTTGTCCTTTGTTGAGGGCTGAAAGAGAAGAGATACAAGTATATCTGTGAAAACAGTGTTTTGCATTAAAAAGCTAAGACCATATCAAGATAGATATAGGCAGATTATAGGGAAGGACTGTTCCTGAAGGAATTTTTTTCGTAAAGGTCTGAATATTCTATTTGGATTATTGTTCTACTTTCACAACAAAGATTTTGTGTTTTATTGATGTTGGAAGGAGCTTTCCTAGAGATGTTTGGAAAGTCGTTGCAACAGAGAAATTATGTAGATTTTAGAAAAATATATTTTTAAGCAGAATAATGGGTGAGATTCAGGAAAAAGAATGAACTGTTTAAACCACAAAGAAACTGACAATGTTTTCCTACTGAATATGAGGCACTGATTATAGAAGTATGAAAGTGACATTATAAGAAACTGAATGCCTTATTCTCTGATAGACATGACATAATAATATGTGTACATGATACATAATTTTCTTCAAAAATAACATCTTTTTATAGTTTACTACTAACTTCTTATTTCATGTATTCCTTTCTGTACAATAATTTTATCACAGTCCAGTCTGTGTTAGAAAGTTCACCCTTCATGGTCTATAGTCTTAAAATTTTCAGTTAAAATATTTATTTCCAGGGCCTGGGACTTCAAATCTAAATTTTCATTTCGAAATATTTCCAGCTTTCACAGTTACAAAGAAGGTCATGGGAATATAACTTTTCTTCAAGACTGAAGGCACAGAATATAAATTACAAAGAATCTTTTAAAGATGTTTTAGTTATTTTCAAAGTAGATGAAAGAAGTGGGAGAGAAACATGAGTTCTTCTTAGCTCTCATGTCTGCCTTTGTTACTTCGTTTTTGTAGATTTTTGCAACAGGAAATGTAGTTGATTAAATGTTTCTGAAGCAAACAAATTTTTTTGCATGCATTCACATAGGTGCCAACAAGGATCATATTCACCTCAGAATAAATGTGTTTGCATTGAAGGTTCAGAAAATACTTCATCTATTAGTTAACTCTTTCAGCCACATTTTCTAACTCTTTAAAATTCTATTTCTGCTGAAAAGCAGATGGCCTTGGATTATGACTTTGTCCTTTTATAAGGTTTTTTCTGTAGTTGAATGGGTGAGAATGAATATGACTGAAAAGAATTATCCCTGAAGAACAAGAAATTGCATTTCACTACAAATGGGATAAAACTCCACAGATGTTTAAACTAACCAATTTGAGAACAACTTTTTGATTTTACGAGCTAGATCGCAAAGATACAGTGAACACAATGATGTCTTCAACCTGTATTTTAAGAACTGCTGGTATCAATAACATTGCCTGTATAAACTATCCCTTTTATAGCCTATGAAAATGCTGTGTAAAAATGACTGTCTACAATCAACCCTTAAAATTAAATATGTACATAAACATTGAAAAGCCCAGCAAAGGCAGGTATATTACACACCATTAAACCTCCAAGTGTCTTTTTTTTTCTGAAGTGAAACTGCAAAAGCAACTGGACTCTCTTAGAGCACAAATTAATCCAAGAAGAAAAAAAAAACAAAACAAAACAGACCACACACAAGAAAAAACACAACAAAGAAACAAACTGCAGCAGCAAAGACACAGATAAATCATCACTGAACTTGGCCAAGTATATTTAAAAGACACTTGGATGAAAAATTAAAACTGCCTTGTATCTTAATGGGAGACTGTGTTTGGAAGGATCAGACATGCATTAGAGCAATACAGTCACCAGCAGCTGTCAGTTCAGCCAGATGACTTAGCTGCAGGATGCCTTCTGTGCATCATAAAGCCTCCTCAGACTGACAAATGTTCTGCCACTTGCTGCAGATGCATGACTATTGTGCACAGCAAGGACTGAATATGTCATTACAACCCCATGTATCCCTAATTTGTATTGTCACGTGAGAGCTCAAACCAGAAATGAGGCCCTGAAGGCACAAGAGCTAATGAACTCTGCCTGGCATTGGAAGAGTAATCCATCACAGACATGCAGTGGCCCTTTTCTTTAGCCTGTGTTGATGAAAATTTTCTAATCTCTCATGCCAAGCAACATTTTCTTAACTGTGCAAGACATAAAGTTCTCCTAACATTAACCTTCCCATAGCAAAATACACTATGGTTAGAATATTCTAAGTGAATCCGAAGTATTTCACACTAAAACAAGGGAGGAGACAAAAAAAAAGAAAAGAAGAAAGAAAAAAAGGAGAATTATTAGTCTAGTCTTCCCTGTTTAGCTATGAACTTAAAAAAAAAAAGTGGAACTAAATGAACACTGTTAGAATACTAACATTTATCTCAAAACAAATAGACATATGCACGGATTTCAGTAGTAGGCCAGTTTCAATTAATTAATATTAATGTTGATGCTAGCATTAAGTAGCTAATATTATGGCAATCCATTAAAATTTAACTATCTTATTTTTCCCAGTCCTGCTAAATTTGGCACAAAAGCTTTGGAATTGCCATTTTTTTGCAGAAGAACCTTTGTCTCAATACAGCAGAATTTGAAAATCATGAGATTCTAGAAAGGTTTTTCAAGAAAAAATAGCTTCCCGGACTTTGTACTTTTCTAAAATAAGTAAATGTTCTCATATTTGTAAGAGGATTTGGACAAAAGCTTTGCATAATTTTCATTTATTTGTTTTATATTTTTCCAAGATAATATCTGACTTCTTTTAGCTATAGTTCAGTAATCCTAATAAGATCCAACTTTACGAATATATGATGAGGAAGATTCCAGTTTGCCTACGTTCAGTACTCATTGTCTGCTCCAAGCTGCCAAATCCTCTACAGTATAGGATACTTAGCAAGTGCCTACTCCATATCTGAGTCAGAAATACTAAGTTTTTTGTATTAAACAAAAGCTAGACTTGAATACTAAACAAATTCTTCCCACCTTGATCAGCCTGACTGGGTCTATCCAGTTCAACAGACAACAGTGGCCAGTAGCAGATATTTAGTGAAACAAGCAACAGTTCTTCCCCTGAGACACTCTCAGTTTTCTTCACTCAGACCCTGAGGACTTCCAGAACCTCCATCCCAGTCACCATGTTGCTGTAGCCAACATGTTGCTGTAGCCAACAGTAGACCTTACCGCCACGGATGTACTGAATCTCACGTGTTTAACCTCCATATAACTGCTCATATCACCTTCAAATCCTAGGCTGATGCCATCCATGGGATTTTATCCTTATGATGTGACAGTGGCTCTTTCTTTCTCTTTTTCTACTAGCTCACGTGCCTATTTCACAATGAATCAGTAACATCTCAGTGTAACGGGAACTGGAGTGCAGTTCTTGCTCCCAAACATGTAAAAGATTATTTACACACACTGATTGTTAATGTTTATTTTCTTATACACAGTGGAAGAAAGGAAGGTTTCTAAGGAATAAGAACATGGGAATTTATATTTCATTCCTTTTCTAGACTTTTAGCTGTTAAACGAGAGACATAACCATCTCCTGACTTTATTTTAAACGAAGTCTGATCTGTCAGAAAATATCTCAGAACATCTGTCAGATCAAGCCAAGTTTTGGATGCAAAAGCTGATCGACCATTTATACTCCAAAGTATTAGGGGTTATTTTGAAATCCTGGAGTATACAGTTCATGCTAACCCTGTTAGTCCTTAGGCACCTCAGTATATTTCTTTTCAGTTACATTTCTGAACCTAACAATGAAAACAATCCAGCTAGTTTTGAGAGGCTGAACTGTATTAACATAGCCAGAAATCCAATAATGCTAGAAAATTTTTAAGTTATGAGTAGCTAAAAATTGGATAAACTCAGCAGAATTATATTTATAGGAAAATATTTATAACACATATGAAAAGAAAAATGTTTGTCAAAATTAATAAATTCATTCAGTAAAATGAAAACTGAAGACTTTTTTCTAACCTTTTATGAGAACAGCGTGTGAAAAGCCTGAAAAATGAGAATTTCACTGAGTGTGCTGATGAAGACAAGATCATAATGACCTCTTCATTTATGTTATGGTTTGGCTGCGGCCGGCAACAAAAGCTCCACGTGGCCGCCCCTCCCCCCGCCGGGGTGCAGAGAAGAATGGAAAGAAACAGGCAGAAACTGGTGGGTCGGGATAAGGGCAGTTTAACAGAATAGCAGACAAAGGGAACGGGAACAACAACGATACAGATGAGGAGAATACACAACACAAACCGCACAACACCGAGAGCTGCCACCACCGCTGTGCACTCCCGAGCCGCGAGTGAGTTCCCGCCACCCCACTCCCCCCCACCGGAACCTGGCACATGGTATGGAATACCTGGCTCTGTTTGGCCAGGTGGGGTCAGCCCGCCCGGCTGTGCCCCTTCCTGGATTCCAGTGAAAATTAACCCTGTCCTGGGTTCAGCCAGGACAATTCAAAACCTACTTTATGATGAAGACTAAAATAATAATAATCATCATCATCATCTAGGTCAAGAATATCTATTAAATTTAGAGAATGAATTGTTAAAGGGGAGTGCTTTGGCCTTGATTTTGGACTAACTGTGATCTCTACTGCCTTTAACTTACTAAAATAGTTCCAAATTTTACTCAAAGTTTGTGACTGAACAAGATTCTAGATAATCTCATCTAGGCTTTCTTTCTGATAAAAGGTTGGAACAGATAATCTTCCGAGGTCATCCCTTCAAACCTGGGCTATTCTATGGTTCTACTCATTTAGTGCATTTAGTTTAAAATGGAATGCTAAAACATGCCCTCAGGAAAAATAATCTGTGGGAAACCATATAATTTGAGACAGAACAGCACTGTCTCATGACCCTGAAAGATCAGCGCGTCCTGTGCCTCACTTCTCTGTTCTCAGGAGATAAGCTGTTTTCACACATCCATCTGCAAAAGATCCTGGAAAACAGCAACTGTGAACTGGCATTCGCAAAGCCACGAATCCAAATCTGGTTGGCTGTAGTAACTATTGTATTAGTATATAAGGTATTCACTTGAGCAATAAAATGATTCTGATCGAGCACAGGTTTGGGGTCCATGAAGTCATTCACCGCAATAATCCTTAAAATTCATCACAGAATAATAGAATCATAGGTTGGAAAAGACCTCTAAGATCATCGAGTCCAACCATCCACCCAACACCACCATTCCTACTAAACCATATCCTGAAGTGCCACATCTACACATTTTTTAAACACCTCCAGGGATGGTGACTCCACCACCTCCTCGGGCAGTCTGATTTAGATTTGCCTTAAGCAGCCTTGTCTATCACCTAGTACCCACCTTGAGACAGGATGACATGCTTGCTTGGTAGCAATGGGTTATTATAAAAAAGAAAGGGCCAGATAATTATATAGAAATGTAATTATAGTTCAGCAGAAATATTTAGGCAGAAAATCCCATCAAGGATTGAAACTCCATGAAGCACAGTCCTGGGAGTGTTGAATTGCAGCTGCTGCTTCCTGATGTTTATATGCCCTGTGCACAGAAGTTTTTTTCTCTGAGAAATGACAGGTCAGTAGCCAAAAGCTTACCCCAGCTGCAGTAACAACTTACCACAACATGCACATGACCTTCAAAATCCCGCCTGAATGCACACTTGCTATGCTGCTCCTGACCAGAGGAAGCTAAGGCTCTACCTCACTGTTCATTATTTCACTGTTTCGCTTTGCCTAATGATTTTTTATCTACCATTTCGCTTATTTTTAGTATCCTTTTCTTGACCCACAGAATGATCATCCCTAATGACACTAATACCTGGCACCTTCAATTCCACCATTTAAAGTGCTGTTAAACCAAGTGCTGTAATGAGGCCTTTCAAGGAGACTGTTCTGTGGAAACTGGTGAATTAAGCTTTTATGTTTTTCTGGAGTTAAATGAAATGATCAGTTGCCACTACAAAAAGCAAGGAGTATTGTACGTGGAGCAACTCTTATTAGGATGTATGGCAGCAATTTCATCCAAACAAATTCCACTACTACATTTTTGGAAGACTGTTCATCTGACTTTGTTTCTTCTGATTTCAGAAGGCTTACAATATTACAGATAAAAATTCATTAGCATGCAGATAAGAGATCCCCATTTTGCTTCTATTAAGCTACTCTTTTTAAATACTGAGCTTTTATTGATTACTTTTATGTCATAATTGCCTTTTGCATTCTTATCTTTAAATTTGAATTACAATGCATTATTTTTGAAAATAAGAAATTATCCTTCGTTTTCTTAATAATGCATTGGGAAATAGTTACTTACCTAAATATTTTTAGAAAAAAAATTTTATTTTGAAAAAACAGTTCCAAAATTATATTTTTTTGATTTCTAACTGAAGTGCAAATTTAAGGGTCTCCCTTAAAATTATAACATTATAAATTATAAAATATCAAGAGATAAAAATAATTTTGAATCCTGATGGAAAAAATATTACATAGATTTTAATGAAAAGAAAACCAAATCTAAATTAATATTGGCTGTCTTACAAAAAAGAGATGAAATCTGGTTTGTTTGCACAATGTACAGATTTTCAAGGAACATCATTCTGATCGACTAAAAAAAATAGCAATTATGCTTTAACATCACTGTGTTCCTTTTATCTTCTCTGACTATTTTGACTCTCTAATCTTCTTGACATCAACCTGTAGAGTAATTTAAGTACTGCCTCTCTTGACTGCACATTTTAATGAGATTTCTTGTTTTGTCTCCTGTCAAACATGTAGAGCCTTATAATTTTCTCCAAATGTATCTATATATTTACAGACCAACTCCCTACAGTTATCTGTTCATACCGATCCCATTTAAGCAGGATAAACCAGGCACACTACGTTTTGAGCTCTGTAGCTGATGATAGAATCAAGTGACTGTATTCAATGAGTTTGATTTCATTATCTTGCTTTTATGTACATTCAGGAAGAAAATGTAAAGTACAAAGTTGACATTGATAGACAGCCTGTGCCTATTCCTGTGATTCTTATGATTATTCCTAACATTATTCGTTTAATATATCCTAAGACATGTTTAATTTAAAAGTGATAGAAGATCTTGTGTCTGGGTATTATATCACAGACAAGGAAAAAAAGCCAGCTGAATATGTGCCCTGCTCAAGTCTTGTACCACAAACATACTTCTAAGCATGTTAGAAGAAATGCTGTGCCACCTAAATCTTCCTGCTCAATAACTGTTTTAATTACCTCCACTGAATGTTTGCCTCAACAGGGATGCTTCTTAAAAATACAATGAAAGTTTGAAGAAGGTCAAGATAAGCTATAAGAATTAGTAAGGAGCATTTAATCCTCCTTTCATTCTTAACTGTTCATCATAATTTTTCTTTTTTAGGGTTTATTTGTTTGAGTTTTTTTAATCCTTACAGCTGCTTGGTCAGAAGTAAAATAATGTTTTTAACAAATCACAGCAATACAAAGCAATACTGTGTCCTGACTGATGATGATTTTATTGTTTACTATAAGGGAATACTGATGCTAGACTTGAAAACACCTTCTTGTTTTTATTGCTTTCTTTATTTTGTATCTAAAGGAATTACTGCTGCTACAAAGAAAAGGAAAGTATTTCTATTCTATTTTCCACAATTGTAAATATGAATCTTTTAACTATAATTTAAGTTTTGTCTTGTATTCATTCCAAGCTGCTGACCTTCAGTTTCTAGCAAGATATTGTGGCATTTAATATTCCTTAAATCGTTAGCTGACATTGCAGTATGAGGTAGAATGTCATCTTATTAAAAGAAGAATATGTTGTTCTTCTGCAGAGCATTCTTTAGATTCTTTTATTCATTGCTGTTATTCCTGGCATTGCATAACATTGATCAAAAATCTTTCAGATTATTGAAATTCATAATCATGTTATACCATACTGTGGTGCCCTTAGCCATATTATGTCAGAGTTTCTGCCATTACAGTATTGTTTTCAGAACAAAGTCAGCAAAAATGAAAGATGAAATTGTTCTGTTGTCATAGTTGTATTTCCTCACTAAAGGACTAAAACTTTCTGCTAATATTTAGATTCACAAATAAGACCTTTCTGATCAGCAATATCAACAGAGAGGTAGAACCTGTTGATGTTCAGACTGATGTTGCCATTCCTGTAAATCTTTGTCTGAGGTCCTCTGTAAAGGACCTAACCTGTAAGACCAATATTTTATTGCAAAAGGAGATTACATAAATCATAAAAAACCCCACATTTTGCAAGATAATGATGACACTTAATCTGGTTGACCTGTATTTATTTCAAGGACTACGAATACTAGTGCTCAAACTAAGAGATAAGTCTTCTCTTAATGGAAGCTGAGTAAAATATGTTTATATCATTCACATGTCCTAGAAAGTTTTCCTCATTCCCTTCCTTCTCCCACCAGAGCTGACAATACAAAAATAGAGCTAGTAAAATAGCTTAAATGGTTTTAAAACACCCTACTATTCCAAAAAACAATATTAGAGTCAGTACTTCCCTTGTATTTTCCTTTCCCCTTCCTCTCTGCCTTCCCCTTCTGCTTCCACTTCTCCTTTCCCCTTCCTTTTTCTCCTTTCTCTTTTTCCCTTTCCCCTGTCCCAATTCCGCTTTCCCTGTCATGTAGCATGACCTTTCATCCTCACTGTATATATGCTATTCATAAAAACACTTCAATATATATACTTCAACAAGGTACTTCCTCCCTTGTCCATGCACTTATTCACTTGGGGAACTCTTCTGTTCATGCATTTTTATAACGTATTTTTTTATTTCCTATGCACTCTGATCACAGATTTTGGTCAAAAATCTAAAGGTGTTATTAATGAAATGATTAATACATGTTGCTTTGAGATAATAGTGTGTTTTCCAGTTAAGAATTACACACTTACTTTAAATATTTAAATGAGAGCTTTGACTGGAACTCAGGAAGAAGAGCGTTTATGACCTTTGGAAGAAGGGGCAGGCAACTCAGGAGAACTACAAAGATGTCATGAGGTTCTGCAGGGAGAAAATTAGAAGGGCCAAATCCCAACTAGAAATTTACCTGGCTACTGCTGGCAAAGACAATAAAAAATATTTCTGTAAACCCGTTAATAACAAAAGGAGGGCTAAGAGGCATATCCATCCTTAATTGGATGTGGGGAGAAACATAGTGACAAAGGATGAGGAAAAGGCTGAGGTACTTTTGCCTTCTTTGCTTCAGTCTTTAATAGTAAGATCAGTTGTTCTTGGGGAACCCACTGCCCTGAGCTGGAAGACAGTGACAGAGAGCAGAATGAAGCCCCCATAATCCAGGGGAATTGGTTAGCAACCTGCTACACTTCTTAGACATACACAAATCTATGGGATCGGAGGGGATCCACCCAAGGGTACTGAAGGAGCTGGCAGAAGTTGTCACCAAGTCACTTTCAATCATTTATCAAATTCCTGGCTGAATGGGGATGTTCCAGCTGACTGGAGGTTAGGAAATGTGATGCCCATCTACAGGGAAGGCCAGAAGGAAGATCTGGGAATCTACAGGCCTGTCAGACTGACCTTGGTGCCAGGAAAGGTCATGAAGCAGGTCATCCTGAGTACCAGCAAGCAGCACATACAGGACAACCAGGTCATCAGGCTCAGTCAGCATAGCAACGCTGCAGGCTTGGGGAAGAGTGGCTGGAAAGCTGCCTGGCAAAAAGGACCCAGGGATGTTGGTCGGCAGCCAGCTGAATTTGATCCAGCAGTGCGCCTAGATGGCCAAGAAGGCCAATAGCATCCTGGCTTGTATTAGGAATAGTGTGGCCAGCAGGAATAGGGAAGTCATCATCCCTTTGTACTCAATACTGGCGAGGCAGCATCTCGAATACTGTGTTCAGTTTTGGGCCTTTCAGTACAAGAAAGATAATGAAGTGCTGGAGCATGTCCAGAGAAGGACAACAAATCTGGTGAAGAGTCTAGAAAACAAGTCTTACGAGGAGTGTCTGAGGGAACTGGGGTTGTTTAGTCTGGAGAAGAGACTTAGAGGAGACCTTATAGTTCTCTACAAAAGGAGGTTGTAGCAAAGTGGGTGTTGGTCTCTTTTCCCAAGTAACAAGTGATAGAATGAGAGGAAACAGTTTCAGGTTGTGCCAGGGGAGGTTTAGATTGGATATTAGGAAAAAATTTCTTCACTGAAAGGGTTGTCAAGCATTGGAACAGGCTGCACAGGGAGGTGGTTGAGTCACCGTCCCTGGAGGTGTTTAAAAGATGTATGGATGCAGAGCCTGGGGACATGGTTTGGTGGTGGACTTGGCAGTGTTAGGTTAATGCTTGGGCTTGATGATCTTAAACGTCTTTTCCAACCTAAATGACTCTATGATCTTATGATTCTGTAATAACATTCATAAAAGCCAGCTGCTATGACTGTTCTGTCTCATTAACATATTCTGCCCCATAAATTCAAACTCTATAAGTACAATTAGGCAATGGTTATGTTTCATGGTTTCATTAATGTATATTGCAGAATCAGTCTCAATGTTTTAAATTGCTATTTTAAATAAACTTAAAAAATAGCAAGAGACAGATAGTTGCTTTTTTTCTCCGAAGTCAAAGAATGAGAGCTGCATTCCTAACACAGCACTCAATGCTCGTACTCTGAGACACTAAAATACCTTTCTCATGACTTGTTCTGATTTTAAAAACCTACACATGTATTTTATATTCTGTTATATGTACCAATAAGTCTGTATTGTTCTTAGGTTTTGTATTGTTGATTAGGAAATGTGAGGAAAAAAGTGACTCAGTTTTCTCTTAGAAAGTGGCTGTACTAAGAGTTCCTCCTTGATGATGAGTCAGCCTTTGTCTAAATTACTCATTAGAAAATTTCTTTGGTTTCTTAGGGAAAGTCATAATTTTCTCTGTTTCTCTGTCTTGTTAGAGCCCATTTCCTGTATCATCTGGATGACGACAATTTTACAGAGCTGTAAAGGCACTGCAGTCTATTGGGAAAGAGTTTGCTTAATAAATTATGCAGTGTTGCAATGAAAACTTCAGGATTATTTTTAATGCTTGACGTGAAAAAACAACCTATTGTACAAATAAGAATCTGTGTGATATTTTCCTTCTTTCTGTTAGATGTTTTGTATTAACATTGTTATTTTAAACTAGTGAGATTAGTTTTTCGATACTGTTGTCACATTGTACTTAGTCTTGGTGCTTTTCTATCGATCAGATACTTTGACACTGTAAGCCTCTGATACCACATTCTCTTCAAATTTAATATATGTATATCCAAGTTTTACAATGACTCTCTAAACTTTTCAATCATATCTGCAGTTTTACAACACATCTTACAGTAGGAAAATACTCAACTGTCAAACAAATTAAATGCAAATTTAAAATACAGCCATCAAAAAGAATGAAGTTAGGAAACCTGTCAAAAGCGTGCACTTTGGGTGACAGCAATAAAGTTGCTGTGGGATGGCTGATTCATAGCCATTTCTGCACTCTTATTATCAAATTTTATACAGTTTTATGCAGATAAAAAATTGAAGACACAAGATGAGTTTAATAAAATCAGATTTTCTTCAGATAAAGATTTTTTTTTTCAGTTATGATGAGTTATCCTGACTCATCATAACTGAATTATGTAAGTTTCTTACTGTTACTTACATACTTTTAGAGAGATGTAGTACAACAGTGTATTCCAGATGACAGAAACATTTCCCTTACTTTTGGGAACACTTCATTGAATGTAAGGACTGGGAAAGAACTGGATGCAAAACACACAAAGAGTAATTTTTTTATAACACATAAGTGCTTTTTGAAAGTGGATAGCTGGAGCACAGAAAAGACAGCTGACCATTTCTCATGCTTTATGTAAATTTAGTGGGTGGATCAAAACTGCTGGGAGGGGTTTGACTGCTGCAAATATACAACAACCATGAGACAATTCCAATTCCAGATTTATCAAAGACTATCTATTGACAATGAACCATGAAGCATTGATAGTATTAGAAGAAAAATAAGTATGATAAACAATAATGGTAGAAGAAAAATAAGCGTCTTCCCATTTGCCTCTGACTTTCAGAATTACACATACAGAGAGTTCTACTGATTAAACCTGGCTTCATAGACTTGGCTTTTATTCAGTGTAAGAAATACGAGAATATTATTTTATTTGTTTAAACCAAAGACTAAGCAGTATAAAATAAATTAGATTAGACACAGTAATTGCTTATATGTTATTAGAAATTTATACATTCAGGTGTTATTTTCACTTTTCTATATTAGCATGAAATTATCATCCTTTGTTGCCCAGTCCCAAACTTCTGGATTTCAGAGAGTATGATCACAAACTCTAATCTTTTTCAGAGCTGTGAAATTTAAGCAGCTCCAAGAACAGCTCTTGGTGTAAAATGCCATATAAATCTAAAGAGAATTAATGCAAACTATCTTCACTATCTTCTTTATGTGTGCTTGCAGCCCAGCAAGCCAACCTTATCCTGGGCTGCATCACGAGAAGCGTGGTCAAGGGAGGTGATTCTGCCCCTTTACTCCGCTCTCGTGAGACCCCACCTGGAGTACTGCATCCAGCTCTGGAGCCCTCAACATAAGAAGGACATGGATGTGTTGGAGCGGGTCCAGAGGAGGGCCACGAAGATAATCAGAGGGCTGGAGTACCTCTCCTACAAGGACAGGCTAAGAGAGTTGGGGCTGTTCAGCCTGGAAAAGAGAAGGCTGTGGGGTGACCTTATAGCGTCCTTCCAGTACCTGAAAAGGGCCTACAGGAAGGATGGAGAGGGATTTTTCACAAGGGTCTATAGTGATAGGACAAGGGGGAATGGCTGTAAACTAAAAGAGGGCAGATTTAGATTAGATATTAGGAAGAAATTCTTCACCATGAGGGTGGTGAAACACTGGAACAGGTTGCCCAGAGAAGCTGTGGATGTCCCCTCCCTGGAA
>Ga0065711_1004708_pt1 | contig 42404 bp, 28 predicted proteins | sample Hoacrofraction12_FD_59098 | JGI IMG/M metagenome (GOLD analysis project Ga0065711, IMG submission 59098) | Hoatzin crop microbial communities from Cojedes, Venezuela - Epithelial fraction 12 v2 (version 2) | ecosystem: Host-associated > Birds > Digestive system > Esophagus > Crop | place...
GTTCTGGTTATCAGTCCTTGTTTCTCTTCGTCTGTCTCGCAAGCAGTCCTTGTTAGCTACATTTGAGCCACAACAGTCCTTGTTAGCAAGATTACAAAGAACAGAACTAAACTGAATAAGAGTGTTTAACTCTTACTTTAACATAGATGCAAAATTATATAAAAAAATTAAACTAAAGCTATAGCAAAATCGAACTAATTGTCAATTCCCCACATCAGTAAAGTCTAAGCTGTGGTTGCTCATTAGCAATATATGACATTCGTAGATGGTCTTAGCTCAGATCCTGTGAAGAGTTACTGGACAAACTATACTGAGGACACCCTCACCTTTATTTAATAAAAAAAAAGAAGGGGGTGGGGAGGCATTGATTTTGATTACATGGCTCATCTTACTTCAGATACTGGTGGACATGGGCTGACTGCAGAACCTGACCAGTGGTTATTTTGTCCTCCCATGAGAGTAGCTATCTAGAAGGAAGGCAGCATACATATGAAGAGAAGACTATTATAGAACCTTTTCCTGAACAGTGCCTCCAAAACAGCTGAATCCTGAACTGCAGCATCTCTCTCAGTTCCACCTGCCCTGCCTCTTGCATTACCATGCACTTGAACCCATTACTACTTGAAATACGGATATTGTCTACCTGCATAGAAAGGGACTCAAGTTTTTAGTGGATGGTCAGAACCTTTGTAAAAGAACTATAGCTTTTCCTTTGAGCTACTGCCGTTTCTTTAATGGTTTATTTAGGAAGTAGTAATGATGGCAGGTGAAAACATGGTGGTTTCCACCTATACTGCTTTAAACAGGAGAAGATTGTAATGCTCACTTGTGCAAAATTTATAAATACAGTTCCACTCCTTAAAAAAGGGAAGTTGTTTTGACCTCACAGTAGATAGATCATGTGTGACTGGCTGGCTTGTTCACTACTCAAGTGAAAATCCTCAGTACAGTAGGACAGCATTAAATTCATCTGGCATTCCTATGAGTGTGGGTTCCTATGTGTAATGATGTGGTGGCCCAAACTAGGCTGACTGCCAGACCCCCACCCAGCCGCTTTCTTGCTCCCCCTCCACTGCAGGGCAGGGGGAGAAGAGAAGATGAAAAGGCTCATGGGTTGAGATAAGGACAGGAAGATCATTTACCAATTACTGCCATGGAGAAAACAGACTCAGCTTGGAGGAAAAGAATTTAATTTAGTGCCTGTTAAAGTAGGTTTGGTAGTGAAAAGCAAAGACAACATTAAAAAACACGGCTTCCTCCCACCTCTCCTCCCTTTTTTCCCCAGGATCATCTTCATTCCCTCATTCCCAGATCTTCTGCCTGCTCCCCACCCCGCGCCCTGAGCGGTACAGGGGAATGGGGAGTGGGGGTTGTTATGAGCTGATAACAGCTCATCTCTGCTGCTTCTGCCTTCTCACCCTGTTCCCCTGCTCCAGCATGGGGTCGCTCCCAGGGGCTAAAGTCCTGCAGAAAATATTCATTTGCTCTGCCATGGTCTCTTCCATTCACTGCAGGTGGTCAACACTCTGGTTGCCTGGAGCACTTCCTCCCTTACGTCTCTGCTCATGGTGCTTGCAGGGCTATTTCTCACATTTTTTTCCTTACTCCTCTCTGCATGTGCTGTGTTTTGCACTTCCTTAAATACATTATCACAGAGGCACCACCAGCATGGCTGACAGGCTCAGCTGTGGCCAGCAAGGGGACTGTTGCCGAGCCCCCCTACTACCAACATCTTGCCGTTTACACCCACTACAAGTGGAAAGATGATTCCTTTGCAGGTTTATTTGAAGTGAAGTCAGAGATGGTACTTTGATAATGGTAATTTTTATAGTGAAATGATTGGAAAGACTGTTCTCCATGTCCATTTAGCTGAATTCCTTTGAAATAACTGAGAATTCAGCTTAATTGTTCTTGGCGGTCATATTGCACTGTTGGCCTTTGTAATTACTGACAGACAGCTCTTCGCTGTGTATAGTAATTGCATTTTCTTCTCATACAATCCATTTCCCAGACTAATTTTTTTTTTTGGTTGGTTGGGTTTTTTTGTGGGTTTTTTTTTTTTTTTGTTATAAGCTCAAGAAGTGGTGGGGAAAGGCATAAAAGGGGTGGACAAGAAAGGGTAATGGTGACAGGGACCACAGAAGGGTGGAAAATAGCCGTTTTATAAGCTGTTAATGATATCAGTAATATTAGACATTGACACCAAATATATTTTAAGGAACTGTGAGTCTTTCTTTAAATAACCAGAGAAATGAGTGTTTACTAAAAATTCCTTTGCCAGTCCAGAAAGCTGCTTGAAAATATTTTGCTGTTATTATGTAGTACTGCTTAGATCAGAAAGAGCTAGAATTATTCTCTGTTGAAGAAAATTAATGATTAAATGTTGAGCTTGAAATGTGGAGTCATACTCTCAGATGTGGTAAATTCACGTTTATCTGCTGAGAAGGTAGCTTGCATGGTTAATTCCTGTTCTTCAGCTGATTCTTTTACATTCAGAGTGACGCTATGGAATTAACTGGACTTGTACCAGTGAAAATGAAAAAAATATTTTCTAAAGACTTACAAAGTAAATCCCGTGCCTCTTTCCTACTGAGAAATGACAAATTCTTCATCTTCTCTGAGTTCTTAGCACTCTAGTCCTTCTCCTCTGTGGCAAATTGGCACTCTCCAGGTCTCTGTTTTGAGACCCCTGAACATTCCTGCTTGTCCCTCTCAAGGAAAATGTTTTGTCATGATCATACTTAATTTAATACTGGTATAAAATGCTTAGTCTTTCTTCAACTTAAAAAGACAATGATATATGCAACTCCAGACATTTTCATTTCATTCGTCCTGACACTTGCACAGTTGAGAGAAATGATTTTAGAAGAAACAGATGGGAAAGACAGTGAAATTCACATTTTTACCTGCTCCCCTGGTATTTCTTTGTATTTTTTTCCTTCTATACAAAAAGCAGAGAAGTTGCACTAGTCTGGCAGATGAATCAGTTGATTCTTGGCAATTATTACTGACATTATGCTACCCAAAATTCCTCAAGGGAACGCAACATTTTTTCTAGTGATCATTTGTAAGGATCATAACTTCAGTTCTAACAGGATGCTATCTGCTGGAATATCCTTGAGATAGATACATCTACATAATTTTATTATTATTATTATTTAATATTGCTGAGGAAATGTCATCTTTTAGCTTACAGCAGAGGATATAAATTTTGCTATTGATTTTGAATTGGATATCAGTACTGCCTCCAACAGCTGCTAATGGTCAACTTTCCAGGGGGAAAAATTGTGCCAGCTTTGTTAGAACATGTGTTTTATCATTTTAGAATCATTGACCTGTCTTCAGATATATCAGATGGACTTTTACAGTAGTTCAAACAGAATGCTACATTAGTAGTAACTGGAGGTGCTTGAAAAGTTCCCATTTAATTTTTTGCTTGTTTATGATGGCAATGTTGTTTTCATTTACTAATAAAATCATCCTCAAAGTCATCCTAAAGTGACCCTCAAAAGCATCATATCCATTGAAAAAGTCAACCTGGGATGAAAATGAGACACCTGGAAACTGGGAAGTTTAAACATTAGGAGCATAGTGAGCAAATAAGTAAAGAGAAGGTGAAAATTAAAATTTGGAAATACCGTGAGATACTTTAGTGTGCATTGCAGTTCATGTATTCATGTCCATAAATGAACGAGGTTCTGCACATCAGTAAGTTGGAGAGAGTCTGCGCAAGGCTAACAGAAATCTAGGATATATACACTTCTGACAGAAATTATCAAAGAAATGGAATTGTCTAGTATTCAGAAAGAAAGAGGCTGCCTGTTAACTTTTTCCTTTTTATTGACTTTATTCAAGGAAATACATAGTTTAAAATTTGCAGTGTCCACTTGTATTGGAGTGTTTTTCTTCAACTATTCCTGGGAGCTTTATTTTAGGCATTAGAAAAGACATTCATCTGCAAAGGCTGACTGAAAATTGCTTATAGAGGTTGTGGTTGCTTCATCACTGTGTTTTTTAAAAACAGGCTGAAAAAATATCTTTCTGATGCTGTATTACTTTCACATCTGATTTTTCTGTGAGGTAGAGGAAAAGGTGAGGTGTCTTTCTGAAGTCTTTTCTAAGCTTCTGTGGTCATAGTATGTCCATGAGGTACTTCAAAAATTATGACAACAAAAAGGGGGAGAGAGAAATAGGGACAACTAAGTACCTGAATTACGGTACTGTGAAACAGCAAATGTAGAATATCTCTCTTCCAATTGATTATGTCAACACTTCCGTTTCCCCTCCAAGACAAAGCAAACAAAACCTGGGCTTATGCTTTTTTTTCCCCCCCTTATAGTTGCGTAATTATGATATATGTGTACTGTATTTTCAGATTCAGTCTAGTAATTAAAAATAAGAACTTTTCTGTGATCTGAAACTGTTGATTCCCAAGCTGAAAATTCTGATTAAGCTGTTGCTAAAAATCAAAGCTCTAGCTAAAGTGGAAGTATTTATTTAAAGGAGTCTCTCAGAAGAGTGGAGAGAGCATCAGATGCTGCTGTCCAACAGCTAAAAGCCTTTGTGTGGGCAGAACGTTGCACTGTCATTCTCTCCACACTTCACAGCTGACACTGCAGATCACATAAATATTATCATCTTCAGTTAGAGTGAAATTACTAACATTTAGGTGCAAATTATGGCAGATTTATTCAGCAGCAAATACAGTATTTCCAATTTAATTTTGTGTATTGTCTTTTCATATATATATATACAGAATACTACCGAGACAATCTTAGTTTCTTCCTGACGTTAGGATTTGCTGTTGTGGTTTGAACATCTCTTATGATTCAGTGAGTAACTCAGATGATCATGCAGAGAAAATTCATTGATTGTAAAAGATCAAGGGTGGTTTTCTGCATAGTGAAAAATTTTTAGTAGTGCAAGGACACAACTTATTTTGAATTTGGTGCAGAAGTAGGTTAGAGTCCAGTCTTTACTAGCTATGATTGCGCAGGGTGGAATACAGCAAAAGTCCAAGAAAAAAATGCAGTGGTATATAGCTTATGACTGGAATAGTCATACTAGTTATCACATACAAGTGCTCCTGCAAATGTGTTTATGAATGAAAGGGAAGTTGGAGACACATCAAATAGTTACAGAAATTCTCTTCTTTCCTCCATGGCTATTGATTATATTATGTGTCAGTTTCTCCGGCCCTAAATTAGTAAAGTGTACTCTGAAGCTTGAATTTAGGAGTAAGCTTTTCATTTTTAATTGGTCTGCTTCTGGACAGAAGCACAGAAATAAAATCATTTTGCAGGTCACCATGTTGATACTCTCACAGTTGTGAGAATACTGTCATAAATGCTGCATAGAATTGGAAGTGGATACATGAGAAAGGGAAAGGCTAAAAATTTCTCTGTGCTAAACCCTGATGAAATACTCTGTAAACTCTTATTGCACATATATATATTATGTGCACCTGTGGAGCTGTCTTGTTACACAGGGACCCTTTTTTATTTTTTGTGTGGAATATTCATCGTTGGGTAACTTTTTTCCTTATTTTTCATTCAGGGTTATCAGATTTCTGTCTGCTAAAAGTGTCCTACTAATAAATTGGAAACAAGAATTCTTTTCAACAACAAAGACAAATACAAAGGAGGGAAATGCAAATGTATTAATTTCACAGTGTTTATTTTTACTTTGCTGTTAGAATTTAGATTTTCATGGCTGTATAATGATTTTGTTAATAATTGTATGGGTATTTGAATTTCAAATATTGACAGAACTCCGAACAACTAAAATTTGTAGTCTGCTTCTGATTATGCACAAGAGGAACTGTTTATTGAATGGTCTTGTCTTTTTTGATTAAATTTAATTTCTATTTCTCTGATTTTATCCATATTGAGTATATATCTTCTAAGTTGATTAACTGTAATAGATAAAATAGAAGTTCAGAAGTATTAATTTCATAAAGATATAGGCAGAAGGTACTGTTTTTCTTCTTTGGACAGTTTCTATAATAGAATTTCCAGAACTGTACTGTCCTTTCAGCATTGTTTTCTGCAAATTGTATAGATTCAATATCCAGTACATGTATTTAAAGAAGGTAACAGGAAATGTTTTTTTGTAAACTATGATAATGCCAGCCTAATCCACCTGTAGTGACTAATGTTTCCTGGTGTGGGATGCCTATCTGTTAAAGGCAAAAACAATCTTTTTCCCTTCTCTAGGGTTTCCTCATTCTCAGGAAGCAGCATGAGCTTAGCAACAAACAGAACAAACATCTACTCTTCTGATATATGTCTTCAGGTGTACTGTTTTCAAGTTATGAGGTCTAAACAAACTTAATAGCTTCTTTAATACAGTATCCTATTATCCAGCAGGTCAGGGACTGCTGTTCAGGAGTAAGGTCTCCCTTTTCTTAGGTATGAAAGAGGCTGCTTTCCAGTGCCTGCCTTGTGTTCAGCACATCCTGAGTGGAATAGCGATTTCCTTGGCAGGTGAAGGCATTGGACCTGCTTGCTGGCTGCCTTTCTTTCCATTGTGTTCAATATAAGACATTGTGACCACGGGTATCTGTTAAAATACCATTTGTCAGTCAGTAGAACTTTACTGGAGAACTGTTGACATAGGTAGCAGCTAATCAACTAATTATGTGAATGTCTTCAATGTTTTCCAAAATGATTTTACATGAAACTCTTAAAGTTCATAATACCTTCTAAAGAGAGGATAGAATGGTTTTGAAGATCAAAGTGACTTTTTTTTCTTGTAACAGTTAATGTAATTTGGTACAGAAAGTGTGCATATGCATTTGGTACTTTGGTATATATGTCATTCACCTTTGTAGTTTTCTAGAGCTAAATACAGGAACTTTGTCAACCCTCGCACAATGGTATTATGGAATCCCAGAATGGCTGAGGTTGGAGGCTCCTCTGGAGATGAACTATTCCAAGTCCCTGGGTCAGAGCAGCATAAGACCAGGGCTGTGTCCAGTTAGATTTTTACTGTCTTCAAGGATGGAGAGTCAACAAACTGTCTGGGCAACCTATTCCGTGTTCAACCATCCTCACATTAAAAAAGTCTTTTTCTTTTATTTAGAATCATAGAATGGGAAGGGTTGGAAGGGACCTTAAAGATCATCTAGTTCCAGCCCCCCTGCCATGAGCAAGTACATCTTACACTAGACCAGGTTGCTCAGAGCTCCATCCAACCTGGCCTTGAACACCTCCAGGGAGGAAGCATCCACAGCTTCCCTGGGCAACCGGTTCCAGTATTTCACCACCCTCATGGTGAAGAATTTCTTCCTAATATCTAATCTAAATCTGCCCTCTTTTAGTTTGAAGCCATTCCCCTCTGTTCTATCACTACACACCCTTGTGAAAAGTCCCTCTCCATCCTTCCTATAGACCCCCTTCAGGTACTGGAAGGCTGCTAGAAGGTCACTCCGGAGCCTTCTCTTCTCCAGGCTGCACAGCCCCAACTCTCTTAGCCTGTCCTCATAGGAGAGGTACTCCAGCCCTCTGATCATCTTCGTGGCCCTCCTCTGGACCTGCTCCAACACATGCATGGCCTTCTTATGTTGGGCGCCCCCAGCGCTGGATGCAGTACTCCAAGTGGGTTCTGGCAAGAGCAGAGTAAAGGGGCAGAATCACCTCCCTTGCCTTGCTGGACATGCTTCTCTTGATGCAGCCCAAGATACTGTTTGCTTTCAGGGCTGCAAGCACACACTGGTGGCTCATGTTGAGCTTCCCATCCACCAATACCCCCAAGTCCTTCTGCTCAGGGCTGCTCTTGAGCCACTCTCTGCCCAGCCTGTACTTGTGTTTGGGATTTCCCTGACCCACGTGCAAAGCCTTGCACTTGGCCTTGTTGAACTTCATATGGTTCATGCAGGCCCACCTCTCCAGCCTGTCCAGGTCCCTCTGAATGGCATCCCTTCCCTACAGCATATCAACAACACCACACAGCTTGGTGTCGTCAGCAAACTTGCTGAGGGTGCACTCAGTCTCACTGTCCATGGCACCAAGAAAGATATTGAACAGCACCGGCCCCAGTGCTGACCCCTGAGGCACACCATTCGTCACTGGTCTCCACCTGGACATCAAGCCATTGACTGTAACTCCTTGAGTGCATCCATCGAGCCAGTTCCTTCTGCAACGAGTAGTCCATCTGTCAAATCCATGTCCTTCTAATTTAGAGACAAGGACATCATGCGGGACAGTGTCAAATGCCTTGAACAAGTCCAGGTAGATGATGTCAGTTGCCCAGCCTTTGTCCACCAATGCTGTAACCCCGTCATAGAAGGCTACCAAGCTGGTCAGGCACGATTTGGCCTTGGTGAAGCCATGTTGGCTGTCCCCAATCACCTCCTTGTTATCCATGTGCCTGAGAATGGTTTCAAGGAGGATCTGCTCCATCATCTTGCCAGGCTCAGAGGTGAGACTGACTGGCCTGTAGTTCCCCGGGTCTTCCTTTTTTCCCTTTTTAAAAATGGGGGTGATGTTGCCCCTTCTCCAGTCGGTGGGGACCTCCTCAGACTGCCACGACCTCTCAAATATGATGGAGAGTGGTTTGGCAACTTCGTCTGCCAGTTCCCTCAGAACCCACGGATACGTCTCGTCAGGCCCCATGGACTTGTGCACCTGGTCTTCTCCTACAGTGGGCGGTTCTTCATTCCCCCAGTCCCCAGCTTTGCCTTCTGCATCTTGGGCGGTGTGGCTAGAGCACTTGCTGTTCAAGAGTGAGGCAAAAACATTGTTCAGCACCTCAGCTTTCTCCACATCCCGGGTAACCAGGTCTCCAGCTTCCTTCTGGAGGGGCCCTGCATTTTTCCTAGTCTGCCTTCTATCACTGACATACCTATAGAAGGCTTTCTTGTTCCCTTTGACATTCCTGTCCAGATTTAATTCTGTCAGGGCTTTAGCTTTCCTAATTTGCTCCCTGGCTACTTGGACGATTTCTGAGTATTCCTCCCAAGCTACCTGTCCTTGTTTCCATCCTCTGTACGCTTCCTTCTTCTGCTTGAGTTTGGCCAGGAGCTCCTTGTTCATCCATGTAGGCCTCCTGGCATTTCTGCCCGACTTCCTCTTGGTCGGGATGCATCGCTCCTGAGCTCGGAGGAGGTGATCCTTGAATACTGACCAGCTTTCTTGGGCCCCTCTTCCGTCTAGGGCTTTACCCCGTGTATTCTACCAAGCAGATCCCTGAGGAGGCCAAAGTCTGCTCTCCTGAAGCCCAGGGTAGCGTGCTTGCTGCTCACCCTCCTCGCTGCTGTAAGGATCTTAAACTCCGCCATTTCGCGGTCACTGCAGCCAAGGCTGCACTTTCACATTCCCCACCAGCCCCTCCTTGTTGGTGAGAACAAGGTCTAGCATGGCACTACTCCTCGTGGGCTCCTCTATCACTTGGAGGAGGAAAAATTCCATTTGCATGGAATTTTCTGCATTTAAGTTTGTGCCTGTTGCCTTCTGTCCTGTCACTGGATATGCTGGATGTCCAGGGGTCTAGCTCTGTCTTCTTTACACCCTCCCATGAAGTATTTTTCCATATGGCTAAGACAACTGCCTAAGACTTCTGTTCTCTAGGCTGAACAGTCCCAGCTCGCTCACCTTTTCCTCCTAGGTGCGTATATCATCTTTGTGACCCTTCACTGGACTCATGCCGGTATGTCCATGTCCTGGAGAGACACAGGACATGCTTGTCCTGGGGAGCCCAGGACTGGACTCAGCACTCCAGGTGTGTCTCACCAGGGCTGAGTAGAGGGGAAGGATCACCTCCTTCCATCTGCTGACAGCACTTCTCCTAATGCAGCCCAGAAGGCTCCTGGCCTTCTTTACTCCCAAGTACACACTGCTGGCTAATGTTCAACTTGTGGTCCACCACGACTCCTAGGTCCTTCTCTGCAGACCGACTTTCCAGGCAGCTATGCATCAGCTGTCGCCTGGTGTCATTCCTCCCCAGGTGCCTGTCTTTGCACTTCCCACTGTTAACTTCATGACATACACCTGTTGAGCTCATCTGAAGAGTGGCACAACTATTTGGCCTATCAGTCACACTCCTGCCTTTTTTCTATCATCAGCAAACTTGCTGAGAGTGCACTTTGCCCATTGTCCATGTCATTAATGCAAAGGTTGAACAGTATTGGCCCCAGTATGTACTTCTGGGGTTCTGCAGTAGTGACTGGACTCCAGCTGGACTTCCTGCGACTGGTCACAGGTGGTATCTTTTATCACTCCCAGAAATGCCACATTATGTCCTTGTTTACACCTTGATTTCACCAAAGAAATACAAATGTACATTGGATATCACTGTTACCAGGAGTTGGCAAAATTGCTCCTACTTCAGCTACATTTGGGTAATCCTGTGAATCTTTCTCATTTGGAAGGTTGACTATGATAGTATCATAGAATCATAGAATAGTTTGGGCTGGAAGGGACCTTTAAAGTCTAGTCCCACCCCGCTGCCAGAGACAGGGACATCTTCAACTAGATCAGGTAGCTCAGAGCCCCGTCCAGCCTGACCTGGATAGAAAAATGGTAGTCGCAAAGACAGGTAGAATTTAAAGATTGCCATATATGGGGAATTAGTTCCTCTGTAGTATCGTTATTGGAAGAAAACACCTAAACAGGAAATGTGCAATAAATGTTATGTTTTGACACTGAGAAGTGTTTCTCTAGTTCTCTTAAGAATAGCAAGATTGATTTCATTCCCTGGGATGAGTCAAATCAACTTTCACACATAGTTGGAAGAAGGTTAAAACGTTTTTACATTCCATTATATTTTGGAATAATAGTTGTTCGAGGTGAGCTTTCCATATTGCTCTGTTGCATACCGTAGGGCAATTCAGCTGGACACACAGAACTGAACAGTTTAAGAGAGTTGTACCTGTGTGATTATAATTACTGGATGTTTATGGATTATAAAAATTTTATCTGTGTACTTGCCTTAAACTAAAAGCCCTACTTCTTTTTAAAGGAACATCTTTGATGAATAAATATGCTTTGCTTACGTCTGCTTTCTTTTCTAAACTGTAAGGATACTGAAAATGAATACCATTAACAGCGTGTTAAAATTTCATTTCAGTCTGTTTTACAGTTGAAATTGTTGTCTAAGATAGCTGAAACAAACTACAGTTATTACATTTCCATATACCAATCAAGTCATGCAATCAAAATTCAAGTTGGAAAATTCTTCCTTTTTTATAGAAAACAACTCATTTGTATTTTCATAAGTGCTTTGATCCTTTTCTGATGTCCTCCATGTATAAGCTGCATATTAAAAGCGGAAGTTGCTTGACTGCAGCTCCATTTCTGACCATGGGTTATGGAAATCTGTACTGCAAAGGTTATTTTGACTTATTTCCTTCTACAGAAGCAAAATATTTTGTTTTATCATTCTACATGTATAACTTAAAAAGATTAAGATCTTTATGATAAATTGTATTTATTATAATAAATTTAAGATTAGCGGTGTGTATAGGTCATATAAAATTCAATTTTAACACAGTATTTTACACAGCTGAGCAAAATTGTATTCTCCTTTGTGATCTTGGAACAGAGAACCTTTATGCTTGGAAACAACAAGTAAGATGGTCTCTTAGAATATGTATGGTCAGAAGCCATCTATTTGGGAAACAATAGTGGAGTAGCAGATGCTGTGCTGAAATATTTTTGTGTTGTTTACTATGTAAGGAACTTCTGTGTTCCTTTTTTTTTTTAATAACCTGTTTCGGCACACATATTCATTCTTCTTTGCTGACAAATGCTCTCTCTTCTACCAGTAAATGGTAGGAGACAAAGGAAATAAAACAGTAAAATTTGTTTTGCTCACCTAATCTTCTGGTCAATTCAATATGCATTTAGAAATAATTGTCAAAGCTCCCTAATATGCTTTAGAAATAATTGTCAAACTCACTAATATTACTACTTCTTCATTCAGATCAATTTTAAGGTAAATTTACTCAAAAAAGAAACATTACAGTTTTATAGACACTAAAGTACATTTCTTAACCTGTATGTCAAGAACAGACACAAAATGATTGCCCAGTTCTTCAGGGTTTTCGATGCCAAGCTGATATTCTTGCTGGATTTTGTTTGTTTGTTTTACAAAGAAGAAAGACTGCACTTAGTCACCAAGCAGAAATGATGGAAAAAATATGATTTAAATGAAATCTTAGGAACTTTTTTCTTGACTTTTAAATTTCAATGTCGGTCATTTATTATTTCATTTTTGTGGTGGACTTGTCACTGTAAGCCTTAAAATATCCACAGGTCTTTAATGTTTGCATATGACTCTCAGTATGGCTTTTGCTGTATTTTTCTCCAGGACTTAAATATTTGTATGGTTCATTTATCATTGAGATAGCATCAGAGTAGTCCTCTCATGCAATGTGATGAACTGGCACTGACAACATCACACCATAGACTTCAGTTTGTTGGAAGAACCGGTGCTCATCAGCAGTCCTGATGCTGTGAGGTATTGAATACATGCCGAACACTCCTTCAGGAATAGCTCCACTTACCTCTTCTCCACTCACTCCTTCCCCCATCCTCAAAAGACACTGAAAATGGGACTGCTATGAAATTAACTCAATGAGCATTCTTGGTCTGGATGATGCTGCGTACGTCTTACGACATTGGAACCTCAAGGGCCAGGACATGACTAAGTGACAGTGTGCCACTTCGTGACAGTCCGTTGTTCTGTGTAGTTGTCTGCTGGTACCAGCTCCAGAGAGAGCACCGAGAAGGGTGAAAGAAGGTTATTGACAGCATGAACTTCCCGCTTCTGGTCCAGTTGTGTGCTGTGAAGACTACCTTCCACTGCTGAGAAAATTCTGTTAGCAGAAGATTAGATCAGGATCTTGTATGGAATTCTGTTCTTACAGAGAAACATACATAGCTTTTAGAAGGGTAGAAATTGGTCACTAAGATGGGTTTTGGAAGCAGAGATAGCAATAGATTGTTTCAGCTAAAATGTTACTTATGAAGGTTTGAACAAGTATTCTTTCAAGTATATGTGTGTGCAATCATAGCTGTAATCATGCAGGGCAGTTTCACGTTCTGTAAGTAGCTCCAGTTATAATAACGGTAGTGTAAAACATTAAGAAGAAGAAATAACTGGAAGTTTAGAGTGATTCATCATCTTAAATAAAGCAGCACTAGGCTTGGGACACTAGCTATGACTGAGTGGGTTGTTGGCTCAATTTGGTTTAGAGGTTCTCAGTCCAACCAAGAAACTACTATGGGATTTGTGTTTTAGGGCAACGATGTAATTTAGGTTTCTGTTAGGGCATGTTGGAATAGAGGGTCCAGCCAAATATAGTTTGTTTTGCTGTCATCCTGTTGTGGCTAGATAATTGATGATGGCTTACAGATGTTCAAGACTGAGGTTGTTAGATCAAAGACAAAAGAGCTTGAGATACAGAAGGAGGTAACATTTTCCTGGTTTTGTGTAACTGTACGTTTGATGGTTTTCTCAAGTGATTTTCTGGCACTCGCTGTGGGTGAGGTCCAACTCACTACCTAGCCATATTCACGTACCCATTTGCAGCTCCCCTTCCTTACCTGAACTCTGACTTGGGCATTCTGTTGTGGATCAAAGGGTGTTGTTGGCTCAGAGCGCATATTAGAGATTTGTCAGGACATGAAGGTGCTACGTGCTGCGTTACATTTGCTTTGTTTCTTGAGTGTTTTTGAATAAAGACTTCCACAAAGATAATCATAGTCTTTAATTCCTACAAAACAGTTGAAGAATTAAAAGAGTTAATAACATTTGGAGCCACGACCACATACCTGAGCTTTCATTCTGCAAGCTGATCTTTTCTTCGGAGGTGGAAAGCTTATGCAAATGATCACTTTTAGACTATGGAGTTTCAGTAGTGCCTGTATTCACATGTGACTATGCAGTAGCTAATGTGGAATGTAAAAGCTCAAGTATCCTGAAGCAAAGATGCATACAGGCTGAAACCACAGGAAAAATAGGTTTTAAAAGTGACTAGAGTATAATTCTTAATTAATATACATAAGTAACCTGGAGTTCTATATAATAGGATATGTATGTTCAAGTATTTGTGGATACACACATAGATCATATGTGGGAATAAAACTTTCATGAATTGAAGTCATAGACCATTGCACATACTTACCAGTAAACCCAAGGGTTTGTGACCCAAGAAGTTGCTGGATATAAAGCAAGATGTTCAAATATGTAAGATTTGTAGGCTGCTGAATATAAAAATCTTAAGCCACAAGGTGTGGGATTCAAGTTTTTTTTCTGTCTTATTATGAAGGGTACGAAGTGTGCAGTAAGTGTCTCTTCTCCTTAGTAAACTGAGCAATGATTCTGCAGTTTGTGCAGTCTTCTGTAGCTTGAACAAACTTTGATTTTATGGCCCAGTCCTGAGTGGTCATCATGTTGAATTTTTGTTATGTAAGAGGAAGAGGAGTGCTTTGCTTTGATTTTCCTGAAGAAATAATGTTTGAAAATCTCAGACTGTACATCCAAAGAAGTGTTAGGTAAAAGTACCCTGAGGCCACATTGAATCCTGGTATAATTTTGATTGACTATGGTGAAGTGCTAGGAGAACTGAATTAGATATTTATGAATATGAGAAAATTCAGTGTATTTTTATGGTCTTGTTTTCATTGTAAAGGCCAAAATATCTGTACGATCCATTTGAGCATTATGAGCAGGTAAGTGTAGTCAAACCCATTGAGTCCGCTGAGACAGGCACAGAGTACTGTTCTTTGTGTAGGGCACAGGTGGGTTCTTGTATTTATTGAATGGTGAATCATAGTCTTACTCATTTTCAGTTCTGACCAAAATAAGGACTCTGTAGACTGATTATGTGTCGTTCTATACACCTGCTACTCCCTCAGAAATGAATTTTCATTGAAGTGGGTAAGAATTGCTGGTAGTTAACATGGTTTGTGATAAGGCTGAAAGGTACAAATCAGAAAATAGTTTTCCATTGCTTGCTTTCCCACTTGAAAAAGAAAAAGCTTTTAATATGCATTTTCTGCTCATGTAAGTGGACTTATTGTATTAATACTTTTAAGGGGTAATGATTGTTTCTGTGATGTTACAAGGCATTTTTTTTTAAGAAAGAAGAACGACATTTAATGTGTCTTTCAGTCAGAAGTGAAATAATTAAAGTGAAATTTCTGGTCAGAACGCTCAAATCTTCTCCAATGAAGTCTAGGCCCCCAGCAGTGACAGATATTTTTGTTTTTTTTCTTCCCTTCCATGCTTTGGTTTTAATTACAAAATAAACTGAAAAGGGCGAATAACTCTAGTTCAAACCTGTTGTTGCACGGCGGAGCACCTTCCCATTCTTTATTCCAAGGAGCCAGTCCTTATGATCATATTTTCCGGAAGACACATACGTACTAGAAGATAGCGGGTTTCTTGCAACCTTTACTGACTAATGTGTTCCACTGTTTTTACCTAAGTTAATATTATTTATCATATTTTAAAAAGTCTAGTAATTATGCATTATTTTTTTTTTCATTAGTTATTAAATGTTACAGAAGTACCCAGATTAAATAAAATTATGATTTAATGGTATAGGACAAGGTAGTAATTGTCGTTTCCTCATAAAGAGTTCTTTGCCATCAATCTTCAAGTTATTTTAAAATATTATTTCTTTAAACTAATTTACTGGTAAAGCATTAAATTTGGATGCTAAGAATGAGGAAATGATAAAATAAGCTTTACTACATTGTCCTATATCATTAAAGTCCAAGAGATATATAGCACATAGGTGATCATGTGATTGGAAATACATACTACTGAAGGCAACACTGTAGTGCATTAGGGCAAATTCCTCTGCTGCTTTGGAGAGGATCTAAGGTGTTTTGTTCCTTCAGTTACTTTGTTATGAATGTCTCATTTGGGGATATTAAAGCTGACCTTTTGAATGCTGATTGTGCTCCATTTATGCTTTGTTCTTTTCAGGGTTGCATAACTTTGTGCCAGTGGCTTACTCTGATTTTCAAAAAATGAGTTGGTCACTTCTAAGCCTGTATTTTGTTAATACAGGTGTCAAATGCTATCAGGTCTTTTCTTTGTACTGAATGCCTATACGCCTTTAGAAACCTTTTAAATCTGAGTCAGTGCTTAGAGCGTGATCTGGTTAAATGTTTAGGGTATTTTGAGGTTTTGTTGAGTATGGAGGTTTTCATGAATTCAATCCGGAGCATAGTAATTATATAGAAGTGAATCATTCTTATATTGAGCTGAGTAGGTGATGCAAGAATCAGGCCTGCAGGTTTAATTTATGTCTTTTTTTAGGCTTCACTTATGTTCTGTTAGTTTTAATTTCCTTTATTTTGTGGAAGAGAGAAAAAAATTATAATTAATTTAAAGATTTTGTTTGTTTTTCAAATCTGAGGATTTTATGATTTTTTTATTATAAATTTTTGTCATAATTTTTGATCTGAATCCATGTTTCAAAAAGTAAAAAAAAAAAAAAAAGTAATGCCATAGAAAGAAATGGCTAATTATTTTAATATGAGGGATTTGATTTCATACATTTTTCCTGTGACAATCATTTAATCTTATGTATTTTCAATTACACGTTTTTTAAGTGGTGAATTTTATCCAAGAGAGAAAGAATGCAGTATTCTTTTTTTTTTTTTAGTATTTCTGGTAAGAATTCCTAGTGCATAGGTGGCATCAACTGAATCTTGTGTTTTATGACGGATTGGAATGTCATGTGTTTTACCCGTTTAAGTTTGAGTTGCAGGCGTGATACACTTCTAGGAAGCCTTCAAAACATTGTGGTGTCTGAATACAGAATATCATGGTATTTTGCTGTTGAATGAAATCCCTGCTTCTGTCTTGGCTTGGTCCTAAGAAATCCTTGCTTTGACAGGCAGTTAAAAAAAAAATTTTTTTTTAAAGTTAAGGTTTTCATTTTCTTTGAAATCTGTTAAATGTGATGTGTGTGTTGTCAGGCACACCATCAAGTACATAATGCATTAGCTTTTTACATTCCCAGTCAGTTAATTGTATAATGGCACTTGCTAATTAGTGTCATCAGCAGCTTTTGTTTGTATAATTATGAATATGATGATTTTTCTTGAATGGCAGTCATCATATCAGTTTCAGCATCTTGTTTCTGTTCTAAGAATATTAAGTAGCAGGAAGAACAACTAATTGTAAAATGCTATGGGAGACGTTGGTCTGGCATACAGAACTCAGATTTAGATTCCAGTTCAGTATGATGGTAGCAGATCTGTTTGCATGTGCAGCTAGATGAACAAATAAATTCATTCAGAAAAAGTCTTCTTTATTCTGTGTAAGTAAGGAAGGTAAATAAGGAAGGTTTAGTGAAAAGCAGAACCTATGTGTGTATGCAAAAGGCCACCTTCTTACATTTCAGGTTCTACCCAAAGATAGTTAGACAGCCTTCTCATAAACATCTTTAACCAAACAGATTGAAGACATCAAATTAAATCAGACCCAAAGCCTTCCCTGCAGAGATTTTTTATGTGACTAACATAGCAAAATACGCTAAGCTTTGGATGATCCTTTTTAACTTTTATATTCTTTCATTAATTTGCTTCCTTACATGTGCAGAAACACTTGTTTTGTCTCAATGAATCTTTTATCGTTCTTACAGTAAGTAATTTGGGGGTGTGTTTATGCTTATGGCCTGTTGACCAGAATTCGAGGACTCTTGGTTTAGTTGAGTCTCCCCATTCTGGAGAGTAAATGGACGTAATAAATTGGACTAGCTTTGTGCTTAAAACATGTTGGGGACAGTTTAGAAGAACTTTAGCTTTTTGTGCTGGTGTCATAAATATTTTAATGTTTTGCTTTCACTTTGAATAACTTCATCTTAAAAAAAGTAATTTCACAGGTGTTTTTCTGGCATGGGGTATATGTGTAAAAATTGTGTGCAACAGAGAACCCTTATGTTTTTTTGCCTTCTTTTCGTTGATGTGAAGTTTTTTCTGCGTTAACTAGGAAAAAAGCTGGCTAATGACTTTTAGTCAGCACTAGTAAGCCAACAGAAAACATGATCATTTTCATGTCCAAAACGTAATCTCACTAGGAATTGTTAATTTTTAAAATGCCGTATACAGAGTGTTCTGTAATCAACAGGAGATTCTGATTAAATGTTTTTTAAATGTTTTTTGAGTGGAGTCATAAACATTAGAGATATGCTAGAAACAATTATTTTGTTTTCTCTATATATTTACATGTGTCTATACTTGAATAGTTCATACATGTTCTGTGCACCATATGTAATACTGTGATGTACTACAGTCTTGGCCTAAATATGTTTGAAGCTTACCTGCCCTTAAGGTCTTTTCAGAGAATGAGAGCAGCAGAGGAAGAAAAAGATGGCATGCATCCTAATGCTCTTTTAAAGCTGTCCTGATTAATACATTCAATACACTTCTCTGAAGATGTTAGAGCTAATGAACTTTCTTGTCGTATTTATTTCTTCCTCTGATTTCAAGCAGAAGGAAAGGCATAGACTTTGTGGTGGAAGAAAAAAATGGCAGATGTTATTAAAAGCTGCAGCCCTCAAAATGCAGCTATGATCTTCTGAAATAAACTTTAAATCCTTTATTGAATCATATGCTGCAATACCATCTAAAATTTAAATGAGAATTTGAAATGAGAGAGAAGACTAATTTTCTTCACTGTGGTAGTTAGAAGTTGAATGTTCAGCCTGAGGTTTGACTGCATAACCATAAGACATATGCAATTGTATGAACAAAAGATGGGACTCCCAGGTTAAAGAAACTGTCTAGTTGCTGCCACAGTCTAGGAATTTCAGCTTTCTGCTTGACTTTTCTGAAGTTGACGTGTATTATTACTATATGCTAATCAGCATGCAGGTGATCTCTTAACCTAATCTTGCAATAATTGAGACGGGAAAGTAGTGGTCCCTCAACCAGCTTAGCCTTCCAGGTGTAAGCTTTGAAGCTTAATTGGGGCAGTTTAAATGCAAGTACATTTAAATGTGTCATTAAGGTCAGACATTTATTATTTTATGTTTTTTCCTGCCCCTTTTAAAGAAATGGAGAAGTGCTTATTCTGAGGAAGCAGGTTACTTTAGTATTAGGCACCAAAATGAACACACCTTAATGAACCTAAATTAGCACCTGAATGAACAAAACTCTGAAAGTGAAAAACTGCATTAAAAAAAGTACTACAAAACTATGTGATGCAAATACGACACCAACAAGGAGTGCCATAAAGTAATAATGTTAAAATAATGCATTTTTGCAGATCTGAATTCAGTTAGGAGTGGGAAGATTTACACCAAAAAGAAGATGTTTTATAAAGTTATAAAAAATGTTTCACAAAATATGTGCTAATTAATAGTGAATTATTGGTGAACTTATTATAGATAAAAACTTTTTAATATGCTTAGTATCTGGAAAATGACCAGTTTTCTCTACCACTTCTATGGAGCATGTAGCCCTTACCTGTAGGTTTTTATGTGTATTTGTTAATATCTGTGCTTAGCATAGATTTTATTGGCTGTAATGTAGGTAATTGACTCAGGAAAAAAAGGAGGTTCTACCACCTATGGAAGAAAGGGCAGGCGACTCAGGAGTACAGGGCTATCATTAAGTCATGCAGAGAGGAAATGAGAGAGGCAAAGGCCCAGCTAGAACTCAGGCTGGCCACTGTTGTAAGGGACAACAAAAAGTGTTTTTACAAATACATCAACAACAAAAAGAGGGCCAAGGAGAGTCTCCATCCCTTATTAGATGTGAGGGGGGATATTGCCAAAAAGGATGAGGAAAAGGTTGAGGTATTTAATGGCTTCTTTGCCTCAGTCTTTAACAGTCAGACTGGTTATTCCCAGGGTAGTCAGCCCCCAGTGCTGGAAGATAGGGAAGGAGAGCAGAACAAACCTCCCATAATCCAGCAGGAAGCAGTTAATGACCTGCTCTGCCACCTGGACACTCACAAGTCTGTGGGGCTGGATGGGATCCACCGAAGAGTGCTGAGGGAACTGGCAGAGGAGCTGGCCAAGCCACTCTCCATCATCTATCAGCAGTCCTGGCTAACAGGGGAGGTCCCAGATGACTGGAGGATCACCAGTGTAACATCCGTCTGCAAGAAAGGCCAGAAGGAGGATCCTGGGAGCTACAGGCCTGTCAGCCTGATCTCGGTGCCGGGCAAGATTATGGAGTGATTTATCCTGAGTGTGCTCCCTGGGCTTGTGAAAGACAACCAGGGAATCAAGCCCAGCCAGCATGGGTTCATGAAAGGCAGATCCTGCTTGACCAACTGATGTCATTCTATGATCAGGTGACCCACCTAGTGAATGAAGGAAAGGCTGTGGATGTTGTCTACCTGGACTTTAGTAAGGCCTTTGACACTGCTCCCCACAGCATCCTCCTGGAGAAACTAGCTGCCCGTGGTTTGGATGGGTGTATTCTTAGCTGGATAAAGAACTGGCTGAATGGCCGAGTGCAGAGAGTGGTGGTGAATGGAGTTAAATCCAGCCAGCGGCCAGTCATGACTGGTGTTCCCCAGGGCTCAGTTTTGGGTCCAGTTCTGTTTAACATCTTTATCAATGATCTGGATGAGGGAATTGAGTGCTCCCTCAGTAAGCTTGCAGATGACACCAAGTTGGGCAGGAAGTGTCAATCTGCTTGAGGGTGGGAAGGCTCCGCAGAGGGATCTGGACAGACTGGATCAATGGGCCGAGGCCAGCTGTAGGAGGTTCAACAAGGCCAAATGCCAGCTCCTGCACTTGGGTCACAGCAACCCCATGCAACAGTACAGGCTTGGGGAGGAGTGGCTGGAAAGCTGCTCAGCAGAAAAGGACCATGGGGTGCTGGTCTCCAGCCGGCTGAACATGAGCCAGCAGTGTGCCCAGGTGGCCAAGAAGGCCAAGGGCATCCTGGCTTGTATCAGGAATAGTGTGGGAAGCGGGATTAGGAAGGTGATCGTGCCCCTGTACTTAGCACTTGTGAGGCTGCATCTCGCATACTGTGTTCAGTTTTGGGCCCCTCACTACAAGAAGGACATTGAGTTGCTGGAGCGTGTCCAGAGAAGGGCAATGAGGCTGGTGAGGGGTCTAGAGAACAAGTCTCCTCCTTACGAGGAACAGCTGAAGGAACTGGGGCTGTTTGGTCTGGAGAAGAAGAGGCTGAGGGGAGATGTTATTGCTCTCTGCAACTACCTGAAAGGAGGTTGCAGTGAGGCAGGTGTTGGTCTCTTCTCCCAGGTAACTAATGATAGGACAAGAGGCAATGGCCTGAAGTTGCATCAGGGGAGGTTTAGATTAGATACTGTGAAAAATTTCTTCACTGCAAGAGTGATCAGACATTGGAATAGGCTGTCCACGGAGGTGGTGGAGTCCCCATCCGTGGAGGTGTTCAAAAAATGTGCAGATGTGGCAGTTTGGGATATGGTTTAGTAGGCCTGGTGGTGCTTGGTTGACAGTTGGACTTGATGATCTTAGAGGTCTTTTCCAAGCTATGATTCTTATGCTTCTCAAATCACCACAGAGTTTTAGAGCCTAATCTGTAGGTGTGAACTCCTGTTCCCCTGAGAAAATTAACTGACCTTAATGGAGCTGTACATCAAAATGCAGGTCGGCCCACACAGGTCAGAACAGTCTTGGACCATATCCTAATACCTTTGTTTTAGATCAGCTGCTAATCCTCCGTTTTTTCAGTCCACTTTTCGAGCCTGTCAGAATGTCCTGGCGGAAGTAGGTTTAGTATTCCTAGTCATTTTATTTAATTGCTTAAAGAACCTGACTTTGCTACTAAATTCACATTGAAAAATCTGAATGTCTCTGGTAGTGGCTGGCAATAGGCAACTCTAAAACGGAAAAAGCTATGTTATAGTTATACTAATGACTCAAATACTGCATTGCCCTTATCTTTGAGGAAAAACACCCCCTTATCCTAAATGACAGGACCCTTGTAGTAGTGCTAACGTGTGTATACATGTGACGTGCGCGTACTTTGCTGTTTTTTTAGTTCTAGGCTTAGATAGCTATCTCAGTTTGACATTGCTCAGTTTATAAGGGTATAAAGACAGTTATAAGACAGTTTATAAGGGTAAAGATTACACTTAAACGTTTTGAAGGCAGGGCAGATATAAATGGTACCTGGTGGTAGCATTGATGAGAATCTTATTTGGAGGTATATATGGCATAAGAGAAAGAAATTAAGGGGAAAATGTATTTATTGTCCAGTGATCATTGGAGTGTCTCTGCCATTGGCTGAACAGAATACTCCACAATATGGCTTTAAAGAAGGTAGTCTGAGTTTTGCTGATACCTGTAATAGATTTAGAGCAAGTAAAATTTTCAATAAACTTAATACGAGCAGATGTAATATTGACAGAAAGTGCTAATTTTGGTGTAGACAGAAGTAAAATATTTGTGACAGCAGTGGCCATTTGGGCATTTCATATCTTTGAAGGTTTTTTTGACACTGCAACACTAGTGTGGAAAATTTAAGGTGGGCATTTATTTGTGTATTACGAAATGTAAATTTGCAGACATAATCAGAGTGTTTGGAAGCTGGTGGGATTTCAAAGAATGTTCCATCAGTTTTATTCTGTTTTACACTTTGCAGCATACAGTAAAAACAAAATAACCCAGCTCAGAAACTGAGAAATGTATTGAGAGTAAAGCACTCATTTATAAATTGCAATGAATGCAGAGGTATTTATGGTTTATAGATGTTCTAGTCTGATACTAATGTATCCAGACAGAGATGCAAAAAAATCTAATTTCCATAATGTAAATCAGTGTTGTCTCTTTTCTTCAATTTACCTTGAAGTCCTCTGTCACATTTTATTAATGTTTGTCAGAGAACTAAACTTTATCAATCTGAGATGATCTATGAATGATCTAGCGTTTCCAGCCAGTTCCTATGACAGCTAAAGTGATAAATTGGCAACTCTGGTGTCCAGAGACGAAGCTCAGAAATGTGCGGGGTTTTGTTGTTGGTGTTGGTTTTTCCCCAGCAGTGACATCTGGGTTATCATCTGGCTTTCTGGCAGGTCTCCTCTTGCTTCTGCTGGTCTTACTGCACTGTTGGCCGATAGGCTCACTGTAAAGCTGCCCTGGAGGCTGGCATATATTCACACCGTTCCTAGCCATCCCTACATCCTTGGATGCCATTTTTCTTTGGCTCCCTTGCAGTGGAGAGAGAGTCTGCCAAACTTGAATGCATAGTGTAATGCTAGGAGACCATTTCAGCTACAGCATTCCAAGCAGAGCGGAAGAATACGGACTCCATAATACAGTTTATTTCATTGTCTCTATTGTAGAAAACAATGTCAGATGCTGCTAGCAGCATAGCAGCAGGTTGCAGAGCAGAGAGGCTTCCAGTATAGTAAGAGAAGAAAAATTCCAGTGTAGAACAAGCAAAGTTAAAGCAACTAAAAATTATTAGGCAAAAAATGACAGTGATCCCGGGGCATAACTGACACTTGGAATGGGTTGAATCTGGAGCTATTAGCCCACACTTGTCAACATTCCCTTGAAATGTCTTTGAAGTAAAATGTGGTTTATTTCAGTGTGAAGGAAGGGAAAATGTCCTGATAGGCATCAAACCAACCAGATTTTGGTTTTGACCTAGTTTCTTGTTATTTGTTTGATTTTGTGGGCTTTGGTTGGTTGGTCTTTTTTCCAAGACCTTTATAAAAAATTAATCTATCATATTGATAGATTAGCTAATGAGATTGCTCAAATCAGCTGTCAGCCTTCCCCTTATCTTATAAAACCATGTATACCTGCTCTTTTAGAGCCTTCTAGTAATAAAATGAGCTGTCAGTAGCACACATTCTGTCAAGAAACTATTCGTTTTTATGGAAACATAGAAATATTATACTTTTTTACTTTTCTCAGGTAAAAAGCAATTTGGGTGTAAATAAATCTTTGCAAAAATGTTTTTCATTTTCTTTTGCTGGTAGCTTCCCACACATCCTGTGAAATATCTCCTCCTCTCAGCATATGAGAATTTCATAGAATTTACAAATATACCTGATTATCCTCAGTTTTTTTCGGTTACTAGAAACAAAGTGTTGGAATAAATAATTCACCCATTTACAGTGTTAAGTGCCAGCAAAATCCCCAAAGTAACGCATAACTTAATTCAATAAATTACATGCTAACAAGATCCTGCTAGCTGCTGCTGATAATGCAGGCAAATCAAATTTAGTTCTGATAATTTTGGTTTCAGGTAATACTTTGTCCTCCCTTTGAGTACTGAAAGTGAGTCTTTGGAATAAATATTAGGTATGGGAGGAGCACTACTCTGGGACAAATACTGGAAGAATTTTCTTCCTCTTTCTTGAGATGTTCCTTTATGGAATCACTCTAAATCTTGTAAAGCAGATCAGTTCTGAACTACTCCTCTTGTGCCACCTTAATATTTACTAACACAAAGAGCCAAATCTAACATGATGCCACAATTGCTTACACACCAGGTGTCAGTGGGCACTGAGGATAGAAAAAAATGTGCTTCTTCATTTGCATTTCAGAGCAATATGAAGATTGTTTATTATTTTCTGACAGTATAGCCAAGTGTTGACAATGAAGTACTAATTTTAAAAAATTTAGCAAGTGAAAATTCCTCTTCAGTTTTTTTCTCAAATAATAAAGCTGACACTGGCTAATCCTATTTTTGCACCATTGAGATTTGACCTTGAAAGGGCTGGCTGTGAACAGAAGTAGGTTCACACAAGTAGGTTCACACATACTTTTTTATGCTTGGCCATTGTCTGCTTTCACAGAGGAGGGTTTTTGTTACTGATACCAGCTAAGAACATGAGGTATTAGTCAGCCAGTTAAAACAGCCTTTTCTGTTCCTTCTGACCAGATACCTGCGAGAACTAATGTTGCGTTTTCTAGATACAACCTGCTCAAGTATAAGGTTTTGGTGAAAAATAAAAGGACAAGATAGGAAAGAAGTAATCAGAAACATGAATTAAGTAGCTGAGGCAGATGAGGGAGTGCCCCAAAAGGACAAAATGCACATTCCTTAAGACCCAGTAGTCTTACCAGACAAGGTGCTGCTCAGTAAATTTGAGAATTAATGAGAAAACAGCTTGCATACAGTTGAATGAAAAATGTAATTCAGTATATATCACCGTATAGTGTGGCTGAAACATTAAAGAGGGTTAACTTATCCAGAAACACTAGAAGCCCAGTGCGAAGAGAAACAGAGTATTGCCCATATGCCCGAGCAGTATATTATATGAATTCCCATTACGAAAGGACTTTGGGAAAAGAAAATAAGGGAGACTTGCTCTTATTCTAACTCAGGTGCCTGAATTTGTCGGTACCTTTCTGAGAGCCAGGCCACCCAAAATCAGGTGATGCACAGTTGTTTTGTTTGCAGGTGTTAAACTTGTGATATTTCAGATCAGTTTTAAAGGTACAAGTAACATTCAAAGTATCCAAAGTATTTGCTGGTCTTCTAGATGTGTTTAAAGTAACAACTGTATATCGTGGACTAAATTTCATACACCACTGCTCCATCGGTTTTCATCTTATATCAATATTTGTACTAGTGGTAATCAAATTTATAATGCATGTTTCCATGGTGTAAATAATGTAGTAGCAGTAAATGTTGTCTTTAGTTATAGTTTTTGACTTTATGTGCTCTTGGATTTGTACAGTGTTATTAATTTGCGAAGGCTAGCTTTGCATAGGGGTAACTGATGTGTTAAACCAATAACCAAAATTGAGTGCTTGCTTTTTAGAGACGGTATTGAGCTGGGTTTAGCATTGCCAGGTTATGCAGTGCATAACTGCGTTTTGTGTATATTTAAAAGGATTCTTTTGAAAGATAAGGAATGAGTGCTGCATTTAACTCTGTCTGGAGAATCTGCTTTGCCTTACACTCAGGGCTGTGTTTGTGGGTAAGGTGTTTAACCTTGCCAAATAAACTTTATGTTTGGAGGGACAAATTGAAGTGAGTGGCAGTACAGTCAGGCAGAATGATTTAATGACAAGTGTTCATCCCTGACAAATTGGGCTAAATTGGTCTTCAGTGTGATAAAATAAAAAAATCATTCCTGTCAAAAGAATGCTGCTAGGTTTGTGCCCTAACAGTGACAGAGAATGGATATCATTCTTCTCTGCTTACATAGATTTTTTTTTTACCTGTTGTGACACCAGGAGAATACATAGTGTTTAGTGTAAGTTCCACTGCTGTGCAACTCACAATCAGGGAAGTAACACCACTGAGGAGAAAGAAGAGTCAGCACTGAAGATGTGTGTTCAGTTTGGACAGATCCCTTTTTTCATATTGTCAAGACTGGTGTGAAAGATTTTTAGGGTTTCCTTGAACAGATACAGATAATCATCCAGAAAAAATAATACCACCTGTTGTTTTGCATGTTCTTTCATTAAAACAGTTATGTTGGCAGAGTGACAAAGAAAAAAGAAGTAATCTCTTGAGAACGGTGTTCAGATTCCGGCTGTGTTAGATCTGCTTTGTGGAACATAATTTCAGAGTGCCAGAGATGGGGATGGGGGCGCAGTTGGTGTTTTAATGTTTGGCTTTTTTTCATTGCTTTATTGGCACAAATGCTTGCTTATTGGTATACTAATAGAATTTCTGTCATCAGGGCAATAAAAATATATGAAGCGGTAGAGTAAAATTTAAACAAAAATGAGCAAAAAATACTGGTAAGCTATCAAACTTTCTGGAAGAAGTTGCGGAGATGTAACCACCCCACTGTGTTAAAATATTTTCCACAAGTATGGGACTCTGGTGCTTAGCTATTAAGTAAAATGCCATAATGTGACAGCATTACTTTTTGTTAGGTTTTTAGATATGGCAAAGTGAAATAATTTTGAGACTTAGGATAATCAACAGATCCAAACATTTCAGAGGAAAGTATATACTTATGAATGTAATTTTTAAATATTTCTTTTATATATTTGAACTTAAAATACCAGATTTTTGTTTTGTTTTCTAGGATAACAACTGATAAATTCAGTCTCTGATTCATTGCCTGCAATATATTCTCGGCATTCATTGTACAGCAGTAAATTGCCACCAGATTGCTGCTATCACACCTAGCATGAGCTGTTGTGTTATTTAGCTCTTTTTATCTTTGGAGCACCTCTTCCTCAGTTTTCTCGGTGGACAGCTGGTGTAGTCATATATCTTGCACAATAGCATTCTTTTCAGAGGGATAACTTTTTTTTCAGTTGGTATTTGGGGATTGGATTAAACAAGCTTCAGAAATCCATGTTAAACAAACAGGTGTCTTGAAGTTTTGGTCAGAAAAGCAGTGGCATGTTGGTGGTGGACCCTAGAAGCTTCCTATGTCAGAGGAACTGGAATTTTGGCTAACCTGTGAGAAAATTAGTATTAGGCTCAGCTCTCACCTTTTGAAGTTGAATGGAACTTTGCCGAGCACTTTACACTTCATAAAAATGTCTAGTAATAGCTGTGCTTTCTAAAGCTGGCAGTGGCCTTCTTTCCATAATTGTTTTCCTCCTTTCTGTCATCATCCCTCATTATTTGCCTCTTCCTTGCTTATAACTTTTTGAATTTTGTGTTGTCTTGTAGCATCAAATTCATCAAAGTTTTCAGTATCCATATTGTTTCTCTAGGAGATATTCCATAGTAGTCTGTAATACATGACGGTATTTCTCAAAAAATTCAGGAAAATGTCCTTACTATCTGTTCTCTGGGGATTTGTGATTTCCAATGTCTTAATAGCCAAAGGAGCATTGCTGCCATCCCAACAAGCAAAACACACAGCAAACATGATGTATGGTCCATCAAAGTTCATTCATAATTATTGATGTTAAATTGTCAGTGGGCATGTGTTGGAAGATACAGCCTTCATTTCATTGTTACTCCCCTGGGAACTTTAATCAAAGCTGATAATCTGTTGTGGCAGAAGCTGGTAATTGGTCAAAGTATGACAAACTCCTCATACCATTCTTTGCGGAAGGAGATGGGGTTTGCAGTGGTTTTTTTTGTTTTGTTTTGCTTTTACTTACTCTAGATTGTGATTTAATTTGAAATTTTTTGATTTAGTGAATATTTTTTTGTTAGTTTTAAGGGTCGACCAGTTGTGGCAGCAGCATGGCTGCAAGAGGGATGTAAGGGGGCCCAGAGTCTGCTGGAGATTACACCACAGTGGTGAGAAAGTGCCACAGAACGCAGCAGAAGCCTGCACCCAGGGGGAGCTCCAGGGCCAGGGTGCTGCTGCCCAGGCCTCAAGCTAAAGTGCACGGTGTCAGGACAAGATGCAACGAAGTTGATTTGGGGCATGGGAAGTTCTGTCTTGATAAATGCGAACTTTTTCACAAGGATGGGGACCAAAAAGTCAAACAGGCTGAAAGACCTCCATCCCTGTTTTTGATTAAGACTTCACTGTGTAAGTCCCTGAGTGATAGGCTCAGACTGGACCTGCTTTCATGAGGGCTGGACAAAATTAACGTTAAAGGTTCCTTTCAGCCTGTGTGATTATGTAACGCTGTAATGAAAATCTCTGCTGCTTGGTTGTCCGCCTCAAAAAAAGACTTTAAAGAACTATGAGAAAGAGGATCCATTACTTCAGTAAAGTATCAAGGAATGAAACAGTTTGTGAAGGAAAATTAGTAGATAAGGATTTCTCTGTCCAAAAATTTAATGTCCAAAGGCAAGCATGAGAGATATAGATGTAACAGTTGATTTTGAAAAGGTGAATAGCAAACTATTGTTGTCTAATAGAGTGAACAACATGTATGCAGAGGCTTTGATTAAGTGACTAGTATGAAGTTTAAAGCAGACATAAAGAACTGCTTGTTTAAATTACAGCATAAAGTGAAATTCTCAGATCAATGCTGGGGGACGTTTTAGACACCAAAACTGTAAATGTGTTCCAAGAGATACTAGAAAAGTGAGTGAGTTTACAAAGCATTGCCTTGCTGGGGCAGCCATTCTCTTGGAAAGGTATACTTGAAGAAAGAGGGTTCTCTCTTTGCTCAGTTACTGATACACTTTCTCAGAAATCTTCTGACCCCTCTGCACTTCTGAGCAAATGGGGATGTGTTTTGATAGAGTCATGATATCTTTTATATCCTCTGGTATATTCTTTGTCAATACCTGGGCATGAAAGATTCCCTCCTCCAGGGAGCTATTCTTCTGGAATATTGCTGGACCCATTCTCTCCTGCACACACAGAGTCTCTGCTGGTGAGAACTGGCATTTTTTATTCCCTCTTCTCATCTGACTTCCTGTTCCCTGGTGCACAATTCCTTGGGAGAGCGGTGTTTGCCCTAGTGGAAGGAACTGCTTTTCAAGCTATTAAGCTAGCTTGCAGCACATTGTCTCTCAGGTGATAGTACAAATCAACTTAAGGTTTAAAATAACTTCATCTTGTAGGTTACTTTGCACATACATCCTGCTCTTTTACAGTTATCTCCATTTCTCCACCTGAAATAAATGACTTAGTGTGAAAAAAAAGCAAAGCAGCAAAGGTCTCCAGTTGTTGGCCTTTACACAGTGTCTAAGCCCTCTGGAGTGTCATGGGACTATGAAACCTGTACTGGTACAAGGTTTTTGAATCTTTGTCCAGTTTAGTTGCTCTAGTAGATGTAGTATTTGGCCTTTTTTTGCTTGTTTTTGAAAAGCTATGAGAGAATTTCAAAACTATCTATGAATAAAGAGTAGAAAGAGGAGAGGTAACAGTGGGGTATGGCATATGGTGAAGTCTTCAATAACTGGGAATACTGGGATGTACTTTCTTGAGAAATGCATTGGGCCTTCACAAGAGAAGCAAAGGAACGAATCAGCTTCCCCCCCACCCCATTTGTAGTTTCATACAGGCCAATAATACCATACAGTCCAATAATATTTCCAATGTCTAATACAGGCACTCTTTCCTAGCCATGTTAATTTCAGTTTTCTGGTTAATTATATTACATTTTATGTAATAATTTTGTATAATCATGAACAATTACCTTGAGCTTTTTCTGATGTAATCCTGGAGTCTACTTAGGATCTCTTAACTGCCAAATATTGGAACATATCTCAATACTACCAGGTGCTTACAGCTGTTCTGTGGTCATTGTCAGGGCTAATGCACTGTTTTGTAGAAATTATTTGCATGTCATAAACCTGGAGTTCTTAGTTACACATTTTTTATTTAAAAAGAAAAAAAGCTTTTTTGTATATGTGTGTATATATTTTTATATATATATATATATATATATATGAAATAGAAGTATATTTCCCTGCAAAGAAACCTAGACCAATGAAACACTGGACTGCTTCAGTTTTGCTGTGGTGTCATACAACTTCTTGGGAGCCATAGTGAAGATATTTCATTATGCTCTAATCCCTTGTTCTCTGAATCTGGAGTCCTTTTTCTTAGTTTTTATCTAGACTGCAGAAACACTACTTTCCACTGCTGTCCTCCAGTCCTTCAAATAAGTAAATTGGATTTTTTTGTGCCATGTTTCTTTTTCCATATGCCCCCATTATTTCCTTCTACTGGGAAACAGAGGTAGGTAGGAAGTGCTTCTGGGTTCCAACAAGGAAGATGGATGGGAGAGTGTCTTCTCACGACGTGATACTCAGACATGGCCAGGATGCCTACTCAAAGAGCATAGGTATTGAGTGTGCATGTTTGTGTCTGCATGTGTCACTGTGTATGTATGCATTAATCAGTTGGTCATGCCAGAAAATACGGTGTTTAATGAGTCGATTGTATTTCTGGTTCTAAGCTTCCTTTTGGAAGCTTCCTTTTGGAAGCTTTTTTGGGGTGCAGCAAAGTTTTATAGCATGTCTTCTTCCTAGTTTTTCCATCTGTTGAAACCTGTGTCAGTGTAGAAACTGTAGAACTGTTGGGAGAGAGTGGCTGAGAATACTTTGTTACATCACAACATCTGGTGGGTGGAGGTACATAGGTGAAAGTGGGTATATGTAGGTAGGTGGTTACTAGGCCTACTAGGTGGTAAGGATATGTAACCATCTATTCCCTATGTTCCTGGGAGCACAGAGCAGCACTGTCATTTTGGGATAGTTAAATAGTTACGTTTAGATGATACTTCCTGTAATTCTGCAGGCTTTTAAGCAGGGCTTTCCTTAGTACCTGTGAGCGGCATTTTTTTAAAGGCATGTTCTTGCTCATCTGTTTTTTAATATTTACAGAATCACAATGTGCATCACTAAATGGATTCAGACTTCTCCACTGCTAGAAGAATTCTGTTTCGAGGGTGTATTGGGGTTTATGTGGCAAGGTTTTTGTAGCGAGGAGCTGCAGGGGTGGCTTCTGTGAGAAACCACCAGGAGCTTCCCCCATGTCAGACAGCACCTGTTCCTGCCAGCTCCAAGACAGACCTACCACTGGCTGAAGTTGAGCCCATCAGCTACACTGGTAGTACCTCTGTGCTAACAGGTTTGAGAAAGGGTAACAAACACTGCACAACATCAGCTGGGAGAGAGGAGTGAGAATATGTGAAAGAAACAACTCTGCAGACACCGAAGTAATTGAAGAAGGAGGGGGAGGAGGTACTACAAGCACCAGAGCAGAGATTCTCCTGCAGCCCCTGGAGCAGGCCATGGTGAGCCAGGCTGTTCCCCTTCAGCCCATGGAGGTCCACAGTGGAGCAGATATCCACCTGCAGCTGGGGAGGACCCCATGATGCAGCAGATGTCCATACCCTGAAGGAAGTTGCAGCGCATGGATAGGAGCCTACACTGGAACAGGTTTGCTGGCAGGGCTTGTGACCCCGTGGGGGACCCACACTGGAGCAGCCTGTTCCTGAAGAACTGCACCCCGTGGAAGGGACGCATGCTGAGGCAGTTTGTGAGGAACTGCAGCCCGTGGGAAGGACACACGTTGTCAAGGACTGCCTCCCTCCCAAGGGTGGGACTCCACGCTGGAGCAGGAAAAGAGTGTGAGGTGGACAGAGCAGCAAGACAATGTGTAATGAACTGACCACAGCCCCCATTCCCCATTCACCTGTGCCGCTCAGGGGAAGGAGGTAGAAGAGCTGGGAGTGAAATTGAGCCTGGGAAGAAGGGAGGGATGGGTGCAAGGTGTTTTTGGTGTAGTTCTGATTTCTGACTATCCTAGTCTGTTATTAATTAGCTTAAATTAAATTGATTTCCCCAAGTCAAGTCTGTTTTGCCCTTGACTGTAACTGGTGAGTGATCTCTCAGTCGCTGTCTTCACCCATGAACTTTTTTATTGCATTTTCTCTCCATGTCGCGTTGAGGAGGCGGAATGATAGAGTGGCTGCATGGGTACCTGGTAGCTAGCCAAGGTTAACCCACCAAAGAAGGCCTAAAAAAGTTGATAGTTATGGGATGCTCTTTTTAACTTATTGTAATTTCCATCAGTGTGTGTGGAATCCACACATAATGTTATAGCATGCTTCTGTTCTGCATCTTTTCTGAAGAGATGGAGGTATAGTTTTTATTCTGTATTAGAATTTAATCCGTTGGGATTTTGTTTTCCTTCTGTGATCAGATTTTATTTTTCTCAGCTTTCTTTGTTGCTTTGTCCTCCATTTGCTTTGTAAATAAAGATTTCTAACTCTGTTCTTTGCAATTATATCACTGCAGGTACTGGATATTTTGTGTTCAGAACTGAGCTGCATTGATTAATTCTGACATCGTAGAAATCACTTAGTATTGTTTCAATTCATTAAAAGTCAGGCTCTATAGACTGTATCTCATTGCTCTAAATGGCAAATTCCCTCCAATGTTTCTTCTACGTATGCTTAATAAAGTAAAACCATGACTGCCACTGGTACAATCTTATGTGGTAGGGAACAACACGAGCGACCTGCTGTGTTGTTGCCACATGGCTACGTGAATTTAGGAAGACTTTGTCCCACCTTCTAGGGCCTAGTGCAACAGCTGTAGGAGCTAGTGGATGGATACCAGTGAAACTGAAGGATGAGATTTCAGTTCTGCATTGTGCGTGTGAATCTGGGTAGCAGTGGCAGTTTGGAGGAAGATGGCAGCCCAATATCAGGATTATGATACTTTAAAACCATTTCGTGCTTGTGCAACATACATTATGCTCCAGCCACTTGCCATCCTCCAAGGATAAGGCTTGAAACCACTTACCCTCCAAGGGTATGGCTAAGATTTCCAGTGCAGTGAAAATCAAAAGGCTGGCAGCTGTTAGAGCTTCAAGGCAAACTGAGGATCTGAAATTAATCTATTTATTAATTTATTTATTTTCAAGGGCTAGGCAACAGCTGGGTAAAAAGTTGAAGCTGAAAAATCATCCTGTCCTGCTGTGTACATTTGTCTCTGTTGCCTATGAACTCTGTGATCTAATCCTTGCCACACGTGTTGAGTTCCCTGTGTGCAGTTCTCTAGCAAGAGTCTTATCCATTGCACAGGGTAACTTTCTCCGTATAATTATGCAAGCTACTGCCTGTGTTCATTGTCAAAATTCCTGCTTGCAGAAAAGCAATATGAAAGAGATCAGTCTCTTCAGATCAGTCCACTAATGTAAATATCTGTGATTTCTTTATTTTTAAGTAGAATTATACTTCCATATCTAACTTGTTTAAAATATGTTTGTTTCTTTTCTGGGGGGAGGATGTTTGATGCATGCAAAAGGAAACTTATTTAGCTGTTCTTATGTTTCAATGTTTGAAAATGTTTACAGAGGCTGTTGCTGTAACTAATTTTATGATGATCATGATATTAAAGCCTGATGACAGCAGGTTGGTTGTGTAGTTTGCTTTCTTCAGATTTCATTATTTCAGTTTCATTATTTCTTGGTGTTTCTTCTTTCATGTAAAGTGGGAATGAGCAAAACAGTCTATGTCTGTTTCTGTGCATGCAGAGAAGTGTATAGCAGCTGAGTGATCTCCTGTTAAATTCAGTTTGCTGTGTAGCATGGAGCTGTAATAGTGCTGGGCAGGAACGCTGCAAGATGCTCTGTCTTTTATATGCTGATGTTCACATCGCATGATTTCCTAATGAGTGACAGCACCGTCTTCATGAAACCTGCAGATTTGTACTTCTTCTGAAAAGAGGGTGGATGCCCACACGATAACAAGCAAAAGCCAAAAACAAATAAAAGAACCCAAACACCCAAATCTACTCTTTTTATAGAAAGTAGTGACACATCCACAAAAAAACCCAAAATCCATAGCAAAAAAGCACAGAGAGCACCGGGGAAGAACGAACAAATGGTAATACTTCTGTAGCACCTGAGGCACCAGGGTTGGTGGAGTGCTCTTCTTACCATCTAAATTGTGTGGAAGGACATCGGTTCAGAGGTCATTCCAGACCAGCCTGAGATCAGTTAAGCAGTGTAGTTCCTGTTGAATTTTTGCAGACAAATAAAGTATCTGAAGAAAATCTTCTAGGAGACACAAGGATATGACCTTTTTTTGGTGCGGTTGGCAGATGACACTTTCATATATACATATTACAGCTTTCCTTGATGTGACAATTCCCATAGAGATCAAATTTGTGCCAGGGATTGCATCTGCGTGCCAAGGCACAGTGACCTGCTGCTCGTCCTGGTTGTGAAGCCAAAGTAATTGTGTTCACCTGAGTATCACTGCCTCTGGCATTTTTTGAGGTGTGAGCCACAGAACTCCTCTGGCAAATGCAAAAAAGAAAACAATAAAAGAATCTCAAATATCAATGGTCGGTTCATGTTGGGCTTTTTATTTGTCCTGTAGTATTTGAGACTGTGATGTGTAAGGGAAAGACTTTTAAGCTGTGTAGCTTAACTGGCAGGGCTCAAAGCCTGATAATTACTAGAGATTATCAGATACGGTGTATTGTTTGTTGGAGCTGAGACTTGAAAAGAAATGTGACTACTTGCTAAAAGATCTTGATGACAGTAAAATATGATAACGATGGAAGAAGCAGTTTTGTTGCTTTGCCTTTTCAGGAAAACTAGAATCCTTGAACTGTCAAAATGTGTGGCATCCAAGTTTGTAGAACCTAAGAGTATAATTACAGCATTGGTAGAGACGGTGAGACGTTTTTTCAATTATGCCCTGAGTTTTTAAACAGCATCAAGTAATGTGGCTCTACCAATTAATGCAATGGTTTAATATATTCATGTAAAGTTCATTACTTTGGTAATACCTGTAAATAGTTTGGATTAATAGGAATAGCTGCACAAGAGGTAATTTAGTGTAAATGTTTGTGATTGAAAATGTAGCAATGCCTCTTTATTATACTAAAAAGGTGCTGATTTTCACAGTATTTCTGGGCAGATTCTTTTCCCACTGGTTTAGTGGTAACTTCAGAATAGACTGACAAATTGTACTATTTATAATTTATTATTTATTTAATCAATAGGGTCACTGATTTTAGAAGGTGTCAGGATTTTGTTTAACAAGACATCTTTATTTCTGTTATGTAGCCAAGGATATTGAAAAAGAAGTATGTCAATCTAGCCCTGCTGAAGCCTGTAGCAAGATTTAATTTTGTCGGTTAAATTGTGAGTTGAAAGTCGTCAGTAAGTCTCTGTGATGAAAAAAAGTATAACTGTTGTTTGAAGAAGTGTTCTGGGAGAACTCAAGGTTTTATTACTGGGAAAGAACATGAGTTCCAAAATGAACGTCTGCAAATTTATACAGTATCAATAGTTGAAATAAAAAAAAATCCCTTTGTGTTATTAGTATTCTGAGGTAAATTCTTTGACTATAGTGTTTGTTATGCATGTATGTATTTTATATATATGCATATATATTTTTTCCCCAGGCTACTAGTAATACAAAGGGAATATATACATACATACATATATCCCACGTATATGTATATAGGTATATATATACATGTGAATTCCTATTCACAGCAAGTAGACTGAAAGTATGTATATTAAGAGCAATTGCTTTTTATATTATTCTTTAAAAGTTTTCAATTTTTGCCTGATGTTAGTATCCTGATTTTTTTCCTTGTAGTGATACATAGCTGGTTAAAAATTTCACTTGCGTAGCGAAATTCCAGTTTCCTGAAAAGTAGTATTTTGTGAATTGATGCCTTGTAGCTCATTATAATCTAATGTTGTATGTCCGTTTTATGGTTGATACCTAAATCAGAGCCTATACATGTGTTTTGTATCCTTGAGTCCATTGGTTTGGTCCAATAAAATAGAGATGTCTTAAATTCTGCTAGCCTAGATCTGTAATATACAATAAAATGATACTCTTTCTTTTAAGAATATTTCTGTGTATCCCACTACTTTTTCCTCCCCTTTCTCAAAAATTATGAGTATCCTTTCAAAACGTTGACGCAAAAGCAATTCTACTCCAACCGTATTAAGCTATTGTAGTTCTATTAAATGTCATGATAGGGACATATGCATGTGTTTCTTTACTTTGTGGAATTTTATTTTATATGATTTTCTATTTTTATTTTTTAATTATTTTTTATTATTTTTATATGATTTTCCATTTTATATGTGCAGCCACATTTAATTTTTACTTGTGCAACCAAGCTGTAAAGGTTTTGAATTTACTTAGAAATTTTGATCCTGAAAAAAAGGAAAAAAATAAAAGAGAACTCCCAGTTTCTTAGAAGACATTGTAGCTTGCTAAGTTTCCATGAAAGTAATTTTTCTCATTTTTGCTGTAATGACAGCCAAAAGGTCCTAGACTAAGTCTTACTATGGTGAGATACAAAAAGCAGCAGCAATGCTGTTCCATCCTATCAAAAAAAATGCTCAAACAGGAGACTGGTTTCTTCTAGAAATGGAGTAATTTGATTTAAACAAATGCCAAGTGCCCCTTTTTCACCCTACGTGACATAAAGACTTTTTCAAAGTTCTGTAATGTGTGTGTCCAATTTAATGAGCAAAGATATTTTCATACATCTGTCAGTTGTGTTTCATCTTATTCTTGAGCCTTGTGAAAATTGTCTTCTGTCTGCTTTTTAAGCAGGAAAAGAAATATCTTCATAAGTTATAGTGTATCTGTAATTTTGGATGCATCACAAACACTAAGATCTTGCAGATTCTGCAAATCTTTGACTCTCTTTTATAACTATGTACAAAATAAACAGGTATCGTGTGGAACCTTAGGTGTGATACTAAGAAGAACAGAACCACACCATTCGGTGACTTAAAAAGTAACTTACTAAGTAGGAAGGGTGTGGTGGATAGGTAGAAATTGCTGTTGTAACATTTCTGAGATTTCTGTCTAGAAGGCACCCACTGGATGCAACCGCACAAACCAGAGCCATAGATAGAGGAGAATGTCCACTCCGACCGCCTGTGTATTACCACTTCAAAAAAATCAGTTGGAAAGCAAGTCAGATGATCACAGTTGTACTGGTGCTAAAGTGGCAGAAGTAATAGCATCTGGCAATAATGTAGTGTAAAGCAATCAGCAAGATTTAAAAGTAACAATTAGAAATCGGCAAAACCTACAGTTTCTGTTCTAAAAAAGTATAAATTACATGGCAGAGAGCTATTATTTCAGCTGTTGTATTTGGGGTTGGGGAGGGTGTTTGTTTATGTTTTTAGTCTGTTTCTTTGACAGCATGGGGTGGTTCAACCCCCAGTCAACAGCTGGTACTTTTCCATGCAATCGTATTTGTCATATGGTAAGCTCAAACTAACTGCTTTAGCATAGCAGACTTACAATTTCATAACCTTATGAAGTACTCCATGTATCTGCATCTGTGTCAATGTACTAGCTTGAAGAGACATGAAGGCCATGGTGGTTGTTCAGAGTTAAGATGCAGGCCTGAACGTTTTCCATGGAAAATACAATACGTTTTTGGTGAACGGGTAGTTCCCACGCCAGCCACTTCTGGAATATGCTGAATGCCACCATTTAGCACGTATGTGTAGTATGTGAGCTGAGAATGCATTTTTTAATTTCCAGTTCTACCCTATGAAAGTCACACAGTCAAATCATTCATTTCTATTGCCAATTTTTTTAGCAGTGAAAGGTCTAAACACCTTGAAGGAAAGAACAACTGTAGCAAATAGAGTAGGTAAATGAATGCATTGCATAACGTTGTAAGAGGGAATTCAAAGAAAACAGTGAATTCAATTTGAATTTTCTAAGTCTCAGTCTATTGCCATAACTAGAAATCCACTGTCCTGGGTTCAGCTGGGATAGAGTTAATTTTCACAACAAGCTGTCTGGGCTGACCCAGAGAGCCAATCAGATGGGATATTCTGTACCATGTGATGTCATGCTCAGTGTTTAAGTGGGGAGCTGGCTAAAGGAGAGGCTTTTGCTACTCAGGAGCAAGTTGAGCATTGGGTGGTAAGAACACTGTGTGTTGTATATGCTTTTCTCAGTATTATTGATTGTTGGTTTTCTTCTCCCTTTGCCATTCTGTTAAACTGTTCTCATCCCAACCCACCAGTTTTTTCTCTTTTTCCTTCTGATTCTCTTCCCCTTCCCACTGGGGAGGTGGAAGGAGTGAGACAGTAACTGCATGGTTCTTTGTTGCAAATTGAGGCAAAACCACAACAGTTTTTGGTGCCCAACGAGGGGCTCAAATACAATGGCAGTTTTGTACTAAATGTGCTATAGCTGTACTCGTTATTAAGTGGCAGGCTCCTGTGTGGGTCACGGAATTGGTTGTTTGCGCTGCTTATCTCTTTATTTCACTGAGCTTTGGAATATGTTAATATAAATAATGTGCTTTGCCCTGACATTGACAGCTTTACTTTGCTGGGGGAGCTATTTTGTAGGGTAGAAGAAGGACCTCGGGAGCGTGTTGATACGAACAATAACTATGTGCTTTGGCCTGGTGTTAACAGCCTTGCTGTACTGCGGAAGCTATCTTGTAGCAACAATGAAGTAATACACTTCCCTCTCCCTACCTGAGATTTCTGTGGATGGTTTTAATAGGCAGGCTCCCGAGGTCCTTGTTCACCCTCACGTGAGCTGTCTAATACTACTAGTTAATACTGTTGGTATGTTAGGAGTTTTATGGAATGTGGTCTCATCCTGGTGTAGGAGAAAACAGATTCTGGGTGAGGCGATACTGAAACGTGCCCTAAAACAGCCAGTCCCTGGGTGGCAGGGTGTGTGGAAGGATCTGGGCAGGTTCCTAGGATGGTTATCACCTCCCACAGCCTGGGATTTTGCACCTGAACAGGCAGACAACCCGGGAAAACTGATATGCCACCTGATAAAAAGGTGTCTTGTTTACCCCCATGAAAACCAGCAGTTTCTAGCACTGTACTGGGGCCTGGCCTGGGCCTATCGAGCCACAGTTCAGTACTCTCAGAAGACTGTGGCTGAGGCAGGGACCCAGACTGCATCTGAGGACAAGAGAATTAGAGGTAGGGAGCAAAACAACAACTGCAGTAATTGCCCCACTAGTATAAAACAAAAAACAGTAGACAAGGAGAGCAATGGGTCCATATCCTCGATTAGTAAGAAAGAAGGAAGAAAAGGAAAGATTTGATCAAGAAGCTGGTCCTTCAGCAAAGGAATTGGAGGAGGAAGGAGTCACAGAGCTCAAACAGGAAGAGGAAATTACCTGGTCTCTGACCTCAGCAGAACTTTGAGACGTACAAAAAGATTAACAGCCACCAGCCAGGTGTGTGTATTGCTGCCTGGCTGCTCCAATGCTGGGATGATGGGACTGATAATCCGCAACTGGAAGGGAAAGAAGCCCAGCAGCTGGGATCCCTTGCTAGAAATCGGGGAATGGAGAGAGGACTTGGAAAGGAGGCAGCAATTTGCATTCTCTGGAGATGGCTCCTCTCAAGTGTGAGGGCAAGATACCCGTTCAAGGAAGATCTTGCGAACTCCCCAGAAAAGTGGACTAGTGCAGATGAAGGCATCTGGTACCTGAGGGAATGAGCAGTGCTAGGAGTCATCTACAGTGATCTTGATGATGATGAGGTCTCCAAAGATCTGGAGGATGTCCTGTGTACACGGGCCATGTGGAGGAAGGTGATTCAAGGTGCCCCAGCATCATATTCTAACAGCTTAGCAGCACTGTATTGCCCAGATATGGATGCACCGACTGTGAAGAGTGTCTTCTTGGCTCCAAAACGTGGAAGAAAATCTCTGCACCTCCTTATCCCTATGGAAGAGAGTCTCGGGTGTCAGGAATGCCCCAAGAAATTGGTCCTCTTCTGGCCCAGTCAGAAGAAATGGGAGCCACAGACGCATGCCACGTGGTGCACTCTGGTTATTCGTGTGTGACCAGGGGGAGGCTATGAGGAGGTGGGATGGTGAACCCACCTTGAAGCTGAAAGCTCATGTACACAAACTGAGAGGGGAGACAGCTGTTAAGAAAGGGACATCCAAAAAGGCTGCCAGTGTAGTTGCTGCTGAGACACAAGAAGGCTATCAGCGATCTGCCAGACACAAGAACTGAAATCACCTCCCTTGATCCTGGTGAGGGGACTTCCGGTCTTCCACCACAAAGGTCAGACAGTGAATATTGTAACCAGGAACAAGAACAGAGGGTCTCTGCCTTTGGCCAGGAGGAGGAAAGGGATGACCAGGTGTACTGGACTGTGCAGATTTGATGGCCTGGCACATCAGACCCAGAGAAGTTTAAGGCTTTGGTAGACACTGGTGCACAGTGTATGCTGATACCATCAGGGTGTAGGGGCACAGAACCCATCCTGATCTCTGGAGTGACAGGGGGATGCCAAGAATTTCCTGTACTGGAGGCTGAGGTGAGCTTGACAGGGGACAAGTGGGAAAAGCTCCCCGTGGTGACTGGCCCAGATGCCCCTTGTATTCTTGTCATAGATTCCTCAGGAGAGGGTACTTCAAGGACCCAAAGGGATACTGATGGGCACTTGCTGTGGCCACTGTGAACACAGAGAAGACCAAACATCTCTCTACCCTGCCTGGCCTCTCAGAAGATGCCTTTGTTGTGGGATTGCTGCAAATTGAAGAACAGCAGGTGCCAATTGCTACAAGGACAGCGCACCAGCGTTAACATCGCACAAACCGAGATGCCTTGGCCCCCATTCATGAGTTGGTTCATCAACTGGAGATCCAGGGAGTAATCAGCAAGACTCACCTTTTAATAGCCCTCTATGGCCAGTGTAAAAGTCTGATGGAGGGTGGAGGTTGACAGTAGACTATCGTGGCCTGAAGGAAGTGACACCACCACTGAGTGCTGCTGTACCAGACGTGTCAAGAGCTCCAGTATGAACTGGAGTCCAAGGCAGCCAAGTGATATGCCACCATTGACATTGCCAATGCATTCTGCTCCATCCTTTTGGCAGCAGAGTGCAGGCCACAGTTTGCTTTCACTTGGAGTGGTATCCAGTACACCTGGAATCGACTGCCCTGGGGGTGGAAACACAGTCCCACCATTTGCCATGGACTATTCCAGACTGCACTGGAAAAGGGTAATGCCCCTGAACATCTACAGTACATTGATGACATCATTATGTGGGGCAATACAGCAGAAGATTTTTCTGAAAAAGGGGAGAAAATAGTTTAGATCCTTTTGAAAGCAAGTTTCGCTATTAAACGAAGTAAGGTCAAGGGACCTGCACAGAAGAACCAGTTTTTAGGAATAAAATGGAAAGATGGGCGTCATCAGATCCCAATGGATGTGATCAACAAAATAGCAGCTATGTCTTCACCATGTAGCAAGACAGAAGCACAAGTCTTCTTAGGTGGTGTGGGTTTCTGGAGGATGTGTATCCGAAGTTACATTCAGATTGTAAGTCCTCTCTATCCAGTGACCCGGAAGAAGAGCAATTTTGAGTGGGACCCAGAGCAATGGCAACCCTTTGAATAATTTAAAAGGGAAGTAGTTGGTGCCATAGCGCTTGGTCCAGTCCATTCAGGACAAGATATTTAAAAAGTGTTCTACACCACAGCTGGGGAGAATGGTCCAACCTGGAGTCTCTGGCAGAAAGAACCAGGGGAGACTCGAGGTCGACCTCTGGGGTTTTGGAGTCGGGGATAGAGAGGATCCGAGGCCCACTATGCTTCCACTGAAAAAGAGATACTGGCAGCATATGAAGGTGTTTGAGCTGCTTCAGAAGTGGTCGGCACTGAAGCACAGGTCCTCCTAGCACCACGATTCTCAGTCCTGGGCTGGATGTTCAAAGAGAGTGTCACAGAATCACACAGAATCACAGAATCGTAGGGGTTGGAAGGGACCTCTGTGGGTCATCTAGTCCAACCCCCCTGCGAAGCAGGATCACCTACAGTAGGCTGTAGAGGACCTTGTCCAGGCAGGTCTTGAGTATCTCCAGAGAAGGAGACTCCACAACCTCCCTGGGCAGCCTGTTCCAGTGCTCAATCACCCTCAGAGGGAAGAAGTTCTTCCTCATCTTCAGACGGAACTTCCTATGCTTTAGTTTTTGCCCTTTGCCCCTTGTCCTGTCACTGGGCACCACTGAAAAGAGTTTGGCCCCATCCTCCTGACACCCACCCTGAAGATATTTGTAAGTATATATTAGGTCCCCTCGCAGCCTTCTCTTCTTCAGGCTGAACAAGCCCAGCTCCCTCAGCCTCTCCTCGTAGGAGAGATGTTCCAGTCCCCTCACCATCCTTGTAG
>Ga0065711_1004356_pt1 | contig 42403 bp, 20 predicted proteins | sample Hoacrofraction12_FD_59098 | JGI IMG/M metagenome (GOLD analysis project Ga0065711, IMG submission 59098) | Hoatzin crop microbial communities from Cojedes, Venezuela - Epithelial fraction 12 v2 (version 2) | ecosystem: Host-associated > Birds > Digestive system > Esophagus > Crop | place...
TCTCCTCAGAAGCACTTTTTTCTTTTTCTTTTTTTTTTTTTTTTTGTCTTGGAGGTGTAGTGATAGCCCTGCTTGAGGCTATCCCAATGAGAGACTCCCTCGTGGGGTTATGTTTAAATCCTTTCTTTTTTTTTTTTTTAATAGAGAGTGAATATGTGAGAAGGTTTGCAGAATCAGATTGCTAGATTTCTGGAAGCAAAAGGACTAAGGAAAAAAGTTCATTTTTTAAAAAATGTTGCAAAATATATAGGTTACAAAGAAAAAAAACCAAGAAAGTGGTTGATAAACTTAGCAAAAATCAGCATATGGAAATGCTGTTTTATTTTTGGAACCTACATACAGCTTCATTTCATTTGAGAGTTATTCACAGATCCTGTTCCTGAAACCACTCTGGCTTTGAAAAATGCAAAGCCAAGGCGGCACCGGGGTGACCTCTCCTTCAGGGCACGTTGGCCACATCTCACTGTGCCGGGTAGCGTGCCAGGCAAGGACCAGCCCCGCGCCTCTGCCTCTCGGCGACAGCGGAGGAGCAAGGGGAGACCACCACGCTCACGCAAAGCCCAGATAAAAATATGTCAATTTACACTTGAATGCACTTATTACAGCTTTTCGTGTAATGTAATTTTAGAAGTGCCTTGGGTCCGAAAATATGACAATGCATTAAGCGCAAAATCAAACTGTGGAGGTTCATTTTATTTCCATTAAATTCCACCGTGAATATTGCAGAAGCTTTGGTTTTATTATTGCTAATTCCAAGCATAATAAATACACTTCAGGATCTAGGCTGATTTATTATCATTTTAAACACTATGATATTTGCAGCTTTTCATAAAGTTCTGAAATGATGTCTATTTCCAATTTCAGCCGTTCTTTTTATTTAACTTGAGAGACACCATCAGTATTAAAATCAGGTATTTAAAATATAATAATCACCTTCCCTGCATCACTAGATATATTTTAACTTACTCAAACTGAGGGAATATAGGAAAGGTTTGTTTTTTCTTGTCACCCTGTCAATCTGAAGTTTTTTTCCAAAGGCAATTAAAGCTTATTGAACTGAACCACTGAGTTTTATTTGGGCTTCAGAACCCTTTCCTTTTTATCGTTTGTACTTTTTTGTAAGTTCAGATAATGAAAGTAGATAGTCTTCTCAGAATCAGTTGCACTTTTTGTTTGTAATTTGTACAAATCTAATAGACTTTGTTCTTGTTAATAATAACCCATGTTACCAAATGATGCAGGGTATCAACATGTAACCAAAGCAAATGCAAACTTTATTTTAATCTGTCTTTATGTTATCATTTATACCAAAAGTAAATGGTCATTTTAGTTTTTATACAACTTCATTGACTGAGGTGAAGCCATTTTCTATGCAAATAACAAATCTCACTCCTAAAGGTTGTGCAAAGGACCCGTCCATTTTTGTTCTGGGGGTAGAAAAGCAGACACAGCTATTTACCAAAGACATGTTCCCCCAAAAGCTACCAGAGAAGAGAAATTCCCGCAAGTCCATTTAGAAAACGCGTTGGCTTTGCTTTCACTCAGGCTAGTCATATGAAGTGAAACCTGAACTTAATGGCTTGGCCCAGAAAATCCCCAACATGGCTCACAAGATTCGAGCTAACACCCAGACAAGTTTTGCTAGCAGGTTACTGAAAGACTGTTTGCTGTTTTACACTAATCGGTTCCGTCTTAAAATAAACAAAGGGTTGATCAGACAGAGCGATCCCCAAACCTCTGACCTTCTGGTCCAGAGAAAACCGCCAATAAACTGATGCTCAAACCTTTTGCCCAGCTCTCTCGAGGTTGACGTTGCTGCATTTGCAGAAGGGGATCAGCTACTCGTGCTTGCGTGACCTGAGCATCTGTGGCGCTGATTTTTGTTGTGTTAATATGAATATTTCAGTCACGTAGCTTTTATACGGCCTGATCCTGACACCGTTCATCTGCTCTGAAACACGGTAAGGACAGCTAACTTACCCAAGTCTCAGCATTTCAGGAGGAGCCTGACAGACCAAAGAATTAATGGAGCAAAATAAGATGATAAAGTAACCTGTGGCTTTTAGTCCCTAAGTGATAAAAGAAGCCAGTCAGAGTTTAAGTAAAGGATAAAACATTAAAACTTCAGGGGCTATTAACTATGTCATTTACTGAGAGACTACTCTGATTGAAGCTTGCATTTGTTTCTATTCCTGCATATTTGTCTTTGACTTCATTTCATGGTTTCTGTGATTTGCCTGTTGCTTGGAAGTTGTTTGTGGAGATGCAGGAAGTGGCATTGCCGCCCATCGGGCTGGGCTGGGCTCATGGAGAGCAACGCAGCTGGATTTCTCCAGAATTATGGGACTGTCTCCTATATACTCCAAACTTTCAGCATACCCTGAATTTTATCAGTCATAGAGGGCTTGGATGAGCTGGGGCAGGAGTTAAATCTTCCTCTCAGTAACAACTATTAAAAACTGAATATAAATCCCTCAGAGGGCAGTGACAGGAGAACGATGTGGGCATTACCCTTCAGCGTTAAAAGCACTTAGGGTCATATTAGAGTCCTGCCTTAAATAATTTCTGCCCCTGATTTATTCCTTGTAGTGATTATGGGCTATGGGAAAACAATCCTCCTGCAAATTCCCATGTCCCTCTCTCTTCAGCTTACTTGGGAAATGCAGATCTGGATTGTCTTCTCTCTTCCAGTTCAACAACTCAGAGTGTTTTTTACTTGAATCTGTGTATTGATGTGAAACCTTTTCTTTATCACAGCTTACTTGTCCAGAATGGTTGAACAGATGATTTACTTCAGTGCCAGGCCAACATGAATTTTTGAAAATTGCTGTATTAATATAAAAAATGAAATTATTCTCCTGTTTCCAGGAGTACAGACATAGGTTTCCCTTCCTCATGTCACACTGGAGGGCATCATGCCTTTTATATTTTATTTTCTTTGGAGAGCTGCAGCAGTTCATAAGATGAGTCTTTATGATGTTGGCGGCTTAGCTATTTTTTTTTATGAGAGTCTTTCAAGATTTTACTATTAGCAGTTAAAGCTTCCTAGAGAGTCATTTGCCTCTCGAAAATTTAGCAACACACCACACTGGGATAAGTGGCAGTGCCTCAGTCAAAGGAGGTATCATCAGGCCTGTGAAGAAACACGAGGAGAGTCACGCACCTACAGTTAAACACACAGAAATGTGTGTAGGGATCTAAATTTTTAACACCAGATATAAGGATAAGACATTCTTCAGGACATAAATTACATGACCGATTACATATGCATGAGACTATTTTGTCGCTTATGGACTTGTCTGCAGAAAACCCTCCTGCTCGCATGTACAACATTTACCCAGTGGTTTGAAATCCTTTTTTGCAATATATTTTGTTGAACCTGTCAAGAACCTGCTGGTATAATCCTTTTAGATAGTTGTTTTGCTCTTCATTTGCTAACTTCTGTTCTGACCCTTTAATTTCATTTATTTTAATGTTTAAATTGTCTCCCATTGGATTGAATACTGGTGCTGCACTTTGCATCCCAAGGACTACCCGGAGGCATGCAGTACACCATGGGGTACAGACACTGCAGAAGTTTGTCCTACGCCTCCTTGGTCAAGGAGTCGTTGATCACAATGTCTACTTGAATCAGAGCGAGTGCCTTCAGGAAGGCAAGGAGCGATGATCGAACTTAAGGGTAGTGCTCCAACTTGGCACGAAAATCTGACTAAACTAACACTTCAAGAGTAAAACAGGAGAAGGTGAAATAAATACCTGTTCAGAAATCTGTCCTCTGAACTGGCATCAGAACAGTGATTGATTTGCATCTCTGTAGGGAAGAGTAAAGGCTGAGTGTTTTAAACTTACAGTTCTATCTCTTCATGTATTTTGAATGTTTGCAGATTGCTTTGACTTTGAGTTTCCTCTCTGTGTGTAATGTTTTTACCGTTCAGCTACTAGCATGGGTTCTCCAGTTTATTGTCATTCTCTGAGGGGAGCCCTGTGGCCTTGCTCAGCTGCCGTGACTGCCCATCAGTGCCAACATCACTCGGGCTTCGCCTTCCCAGCGCCCTATACGCCTGCGCATGCACACATGCCCGTGTGCTCATGCACACACATGCAGAGGTGGGAGGCAAGGTAGGATTTGGCTTTTAGAGGGTCTGAGCTGTCATTTGCATTTGTGAAACACAATTTCTGCTGGACTCCACCCCTTCTCGCTCCAAACCAGATGAAATATTTATTGGTTTGGAGTGTAAGGGCTCAGTGTTTCGTCTGAAGGGGAACAGGGGAGTCCTGGTTCTAACCAGAAATTTCTAAGACTTCTTTGTGGCTAGTAAACGTTGGAGGAAAAACCACAAATTACCATTGCAGTGGGGCTGGGCCCTGTGTCCTGGCTCCAGTGCTTCCCCGTTCCCTTCCCCCTTCCCTCCCGTTTTAAAGTGTACTGCATCTGTGTCAATAAGTACCCCACGTATACGGCAAGGTAATACTTAATGTGCACTCACTCTGTGCAAAATTAACCACTGACAGGGTGGGGGAGTGGGCGAAGAGCAGAGTTGTAATTACACACAAAATTAAGCTATTACTGTGATTAAGATATTTCTTTAATGTGTAGCTGAGGAACCTCCTTTCCCCCTAAACTAGACACAATTCATCCCCTGTATGTCATTTTCTGGCTAGTCCTGAATTTTTTTTTCCCCTTGCCACGCCTAATCCCTGTATTACATGGGGTACTCCCACCTTGCTCTGCCCTTGGGTGAGGTGCTTCTGCCCCAGGGTGGCTGTGGCCCAGCGGGAGAGCCACCTCCCTGCATTGCCCCTGGGGGACACCAGCTCATTCCCCATCACTTCGACCAGGTTTCGTGGGTCTTGGAAACACTGAGCTCTTCCCAGTCTATCCATCTCCATGTGTCTCAGTGTCAGTATGTCTCATCTTTTCTTCTTAACCTTCCCACAAGATTAATTTGAAGATGGTTTTATGAATTTAATTAGTCCATAGGTGGAGTTAAGCATCCATAACTTTATCAATCAATCACTGTCATCCAAGTACGACAGAAAAAGGATGAAAACAGGGAAATTTCTGGCATATTCAATGCCAATCTGTGTTGGAAATGGGAAAATGAGGAAAACAGATGTGATTCATTGTTCTGGTGGGATGGGAAAGCAGAGTCCATCCACCCAATGTTTCCAAGAAGGAGGGCAGCAAGGATGGCAGAATAGGAGTTCAAAGATGCCCACTCGAAATAAAGATTTGCTGCTCAGCCTTCCCCTCCTTGTCAGCCCATACTTCAGTTGCAATACTGTAAATAGCATGAATTTTTTTGATGATTATTAAAACCACTCAAAACTTTAAGACATGAACTACTGTGCTCCCGCAAGCAACACTGCGTGCATTTCATTGTATTACAGATGATGCTTTCCAACATATTTTGCAAAGTAAAAATGCTATACACGTGATTAATTGACAAAGATTTGGTAATAGTTCCAGTAAAATTTTCAGCAAACATTGCTTAAAAGAAGTCAACTGTTTATAGAAAAAGGAGTATTTCAACAATATATCATCACGTTCAGAAAAATTATTTTCAGGAAAATGTCTTTTTTTTAATGAAAATATTTTTCTTAGAAATAACATTGGTCAGCTCTATTAATGATATTGGGAGGGTTCAAAGTGACAATGAGCAAACCATGAAAAATGGACAGAAAACAAATACAGAATCACTCCAGTTCTGGACTGCATTTTAGTTATATTGGAGACTTTCCAGAGCTTCCATTTTTCCACCAGTGTTTAATGGGCTCTCTGTTTGCATTTATGTTTTCCTGATCTTTCAATCTGCAGAAATGGCTGCTTCTGGCAGGACTCTCTTCACATCACTCCCTTCGTCCCCTCTTTTGAGCGTGGGTATGCCTCTTTTTTTCCTGAGGTGGTAGGAAGGAAACACCCTGATATGAAAGCATAAAGGGTAAACACAAAAAAAGTTTGGAAATCAGGGCTTTCAGAGACTGTGTGAGACTCCATCAGTGGATTTAGCTTGTACACGCACTCCCTGGAAAAAGTCCCTGCCCCAGAGGGTTTATGCCAATTAAAATTTTAAAAAATGACATCAGTGAAATTAACCTAAATTTTGCTTGACCTGGAATGTAGGTCAGTTTAGATCATCGTCTTACCAGCGCTGTCTAAGACTCAAAGCCATGTGGAGAGCTATAGATACAGAAACGTGCTTCAGAGCAGAGGTCGTTCCTGCAAAGCCAGCAGAGAGGCAGCTACAGGACTGTATGTGAGACCATCACCAGTACTTGTCTTGCTACCCATGCACAGGCTGACACGAGAGACTGTCCAAAGCACGGCTAAAGAGTGCAGAATCGGTATCCGAGGGCGTCAGTGACTGAATGGTGGCTCAGCGAATGGACGTGATGTATTTTGTTCCAGGATAGCTGGATCCCAGGCTGGCCGTGTGGGTCTCAGTGTGTCTGGGGTGGAAGCCCCATCAGGTCTATAAGGTCAGCACAACACAAACGTGACTTCTTGGCACCATGCCCCAATGCTTGGCTGGGACTTTAGGTGGCTCCTAAGCCTGCTAAGGTTTGCTGTCTTTGACCTATAGTGCTATAGTATCTGGAAAGGTAAAGGATGGTGTGTTCACTGTGTACCAATCTGATCTGAATTCATTGACAAAGCTCGTACAGCTTCACACTCTTGGTACTCTTGTACCACCTCGTACAGGCTTTAAGTGCCAAAGGGCTTTTTCAAATTCCCAGGTATGTACGCACATTGTGCCTAACTCTAGGCATGCGTTACTGGAAATGCAATGACCTCCCCTTGCTCAGTTGCACTCTTCTATTTCCTGAGAAGATGATGTTTCCGTAGCTTGCTCACCGGATGGTTCCAGCATCAAAACCAGTAAAACTGTAAAAGAAAAGAAAACGTCAGTTACCCATTCCTTTCAGTGCTTTCCACCTTGTAGTATTCTGTTTGCAATTTTTCTTATAGCAATTTGTGCTGTGTTCATCCTTGTGCATAACTCTTGTCAATCATCGTAACAGAAAAAAAGATCATTACAGTAATGGAGATGGCTGGTCAGAATGTGCATGTCAGGTATCATGTACCTAGGTTATTTTTATGTTTATACTATGGCCATATTTACTTATTCTTCCTTCCCTGAGCTCCCAGGATGGACACAGGTCCAAACTGATATTCACAGTGCATTTACCCAGTAGCATAACGCTTCTTTCTTCACAGAGTACTGCAGACTTGCATACAATTAAATGTTTTCCACTTCGGTTGAGACAAATGGGCCTTGCAAGCAAGCTCAGTACTTTGTCCTGCAAAGCTTGTTCTGATCAAATGGTGGCAGTAGGTTGCTTTGTTAGAATAATTCCTCCATGGATTTACGTGCCCCACCCTCATGTAAATAGAGTTGGGATTTAGAAGGTGTGAGCTGGCATGGCAATGAAGTCTGCAAAATGTAAGCTGCAGTAGCCCTTTTTCCGAAGTCTTGACAGTAAGCAGAGTTAAATAAGAGACTGGGATCTCATTCAGTATCTGTGAGTGGGAGAAGTGTTGGGGAAAATAGAGTCATGCGTCGCTCTAATCCATCCCTCCCTTAAAGATCGCTGCAGTCTTAGTTTTTGTTTGTTTTAATGTGAGGGCTTTTTTGTGCTGTTGGTTGTATTCCGCAGGAATAGCTGTGAATTATCTTGGTATCAGCATAGGGGTGTGGGTGGCAGAGGCTGAAAGCTATCTCGGCGTGCGTTTCCTAAAGTTGGAGTGATGTGAGGTAACCTTTTCAGAGCATCTGTCCGCTGTCCAGAGAGATGAAGGCTTCCAAGGACTTCAGTCACTAACGGTCGAGAATATGCAGCGCCACACTTGGAAACGTTACAGGCTAATTTAGCTATACGTTCTTGTTCTTCAGGACTCAGTCCAGGCTCCAACTCACCACATATAGAAAGAAATCTCTCTTAGTGTTAGGTTATCCTGCATCTGGCTGCTGTTAGGTGTCTGCTGCAGCGGCTGGTACCAGTCATTGCTGGGGTACCTGGGGCATTGCAGGCAATTTTGTAGTCGCTGCTGCCTGCTGAAAGCACTCGGCTCTGCAGCCCTCACGGTGAGCTCTATGAGCGTGTCGCCTGGCAAAGCAGCACAGAGAGCAGGTCTGATTGCCTGTTTGTATAATAGACTGAATTGTGGGACTTTGCCTCTCGGTGTCTGTCTTCCCTTCGTGAAGCAGAAACCTTAAGCGCTCCTTTCCCCCAGGAAATGCCTAGCACAACTTACCTGGCAATGTCACGTTACAGACAGCTTTAGCACCATGAACAATACAAATTAACTTTGTTCAGTAACTTTAGATAGTGATAAGGACACTGCCCCACCCTTCTGCTTTAATAGTGGGACAAATCTGCCTGGATTAGGCCACTCTTTGGCAGGCACTGGAGATCTGTATGTGCAGCTGCCTGGTATTAAGAGATTAATTATTAATTTCTATAGACCCTCACATTAGGTGATTTTTCTTATTGTGTTTGACAGCTAGCCCTGTCAAATTCTCTTTCCTAAGGGGCATGTTTTTTGTGGTACTTTCAAGTGATGTGCTGACATCTTTCCAAGAAAATAAAAGCCCGTGTGAATTGTCAGCTTGGTTCAAAGCATTGATTGTCCCCAGGCAAAGAGAAGACAGGGAGCATGAGCACTGCCAAGTTGGCACTGCATTCAAAAGGGGACTTCTTCACATCTGAGTGGGGTTTGAATCCAACTCTTGCAGAAGGAAAACTGCAGCACTGAAACATCATCAGTCTGGGGTGGTTTCCTACCTGCACTGCAGGATGTTACACAACAGTGGGCAAATGGCTGAGATGGATTCATCTAACCTAACCCTAGTCATCCAAGTTATGTAGACTCCCTTGACAATCCACGTGTGGATGATTTATCCCTCTGTTAGACAGCTGTCCAAGATGAGTGGGCTGAATTGTTTTCTGGATATGTCTGTCTCCTCCATCAATTACAGAGAGTTTAGCTAACTAGTTTGGATTAGATGGCCAATATGAAAGAAAACAAATCCACCCTAAATCTCTCTCTGTCTCAGCTGTTTGCCTGAAAAATGCAGACCATTTGTGGTCTTGAGTTTTGATAGTGAGCTCTTCATGGTACAGTCTCTCTGGAGCCAATGCTAGGGGCACTGTTCACTAAAATAGGGGGTTTCAATTGGTTTCTATATTCATCACAGTAATAGACATGAGTTAAAAAACTTGGGAGCTGCAGGTGACAGATCTATTGAACTTCAGGTAGTGCATGTGTGGAGGTTTATTGTTTTCACACAGAATAAGGGGGAAGCAGTTTATTGTGAGGAAATAACATTACAGCTGAGATCATCATATTTCACATATTATGTTGTCCTTGAAAGCTTGTACCTGAGCCTGTGGAGGTTCTAGAGGGCAAGGGTTGTAGTTTCTATGATATATTGCGTTAAAGGATCAACGAAATTTACCTAAAGTGGTCCTAGTTTTAAAGTTCTCTGATCAAAAACCATGATTGGAGAAGCAGTTTTCCAAATTCATTTTTTGGTTTAGTTCAAAAACTTGTTTTCAAGTACTAAGGCAACATGGAACCCCACATTGTTTTAAGACTTTGCCCATTTTTTTTCTTTCAAATGTGAGCAATAATTGTCAAGACTTACAAAAAGCAGCCTTATTTACTTGCTTTGGTTTCCACATGCGGTCTTCTTAGATTTGTTACACAAACCAGGAGTTTATTTTTATTGTGAGTAATCTCTCAAAAAGTTTACAAATATGCACAGTGTTACTCAGACATCAGTAGAAGGTGTGGGGAAGTCACCAATCCAGTTTGGCTTCCAAACACAAAGACAGCTAACATGGAAACCCTCTTGCCCCACAGCTTTTTAGCAAGGGGAGCAAAGCTTTGGTTCAGGACAGTCAAAGTCTTCCTTTGGAAACAGATGCTGTCTAGGTGTTATCACCTAGATCTGAACCCTGTACCATTCATGCTAGGAATTTCCATTTCCAGTTTCCGTTTCCTCTTCTGCGGATACTCACAGGAGTTCTGATAATCTCCACAACAGCAATACCATGCTTTTTTCTCTTCAGAAAAAACCAAATGCCGTTACTGGTGTGTTGAGCCACCTAGACGTTCTAGTCCTCAAAGAAAACCTGGCAATGACCTCGCACTCCATCTAACCTCACCTCCGTTCAGCGGGCAGAGGCTCCCCTCGGCTCCGTGTAAGATACAATCACGTTTTGTTTGTTCATTTGCCAGGTTCTTGCTGGTTTAAAGACATGACTCCATTAGGCCAATCTGGGTCTAGCGTGGCGTCTCCCAGCTTGGGCAGCTGCCTGAGCTTAGGTGATTGATGGGAGCTTTGATCATTAGAGTCAAGACAAGTCTGCAAAGGGTAGCCGTGCTCTGTAGTCTCTCCATGTCGAGCCTGACTATATGATTTGTATGAGTATATGTTTCCATATACTTCTAGATTAATGTGCTGCACTCCTGTATGAAATAACTCCACTTCCTGCTGAATCAGAAGACTTGCAGGTATCTTTACACAGTTATATAGCATGTTTAACAACTAAAACAAGCAGTTACCCAAATACTTTGAGAGAAGGATAGCCGATACGATCATGTATTTTTCTCTTTTAACTCATAAGATGAGATGGAAAACATGGTCCATACATCAAATTGGCACCTCTCAGGAACTCCTCATTCTTCAGCTGGCTTCACCTGTGGTTGGAAGCAAAGACCACTGTTTCTAAAATACATCTGTTCCTAAAAAAAGCCCCTGTTATTCCTACCTCTTTTTACCCAGAACAAGTATGAACAACAAAAAATGAAGGCATCAGAGCCACAAGAATGTCCTTATTGTTGTGTACACATCACTGTGTTTCCATAAATACCAACCCAGCTGCTGTTGAAAAAATCTTCAAGTTTTTAGTCTATTCTATCCTGCTTATGTGTCCATATTAAATGGGTTGTTTTCATAAGGCAAAAATACCTCTTTCCAATTAACTGAATTTAGCATTCAGCAAATGCTGCTCAACCATCCCTCAGACCATTACGTTTGTAAGTTATTTTGGGGGTTTGGCAAAGCCATTAGCATCAGCCTCAGAACAGCCCTTCAAAATGTGTGCTCAGCTAAATTCACTTAATATAAAAAAATATTTAAAAGTCCAACCAATTCGCCCACCTTCCTTTTTGCTTCCCATTCTATGGGATTGTTTTCAACTAAAATACCACGTGGGCGTATATACTCTACTGCCTCATCCAAATGGATGTGGATGTGGATTATTATGATTAATTTGCATGCATTTACATTCTGAAGAGCATTTTGGGAAGGGGAATGCGTACCTTACATTTCATATAGAAACTTTCATATGTTTGAAAAAATTAAGAGTATCCTCTGGTTTTTAGGAATCTAGGGTCATTGGATTGGAGGACATCAGCTGAGTCAGCAAGTTTGTAATCCCCTGCAGTCTGAAACGATCACGTAATCCATAGTTAGTCGGGTAAGATCCAAGGAAACATGCAGTCCAGAAACAACCACATACCGCAAGTTTTAAAACACCTATTAAATAACCCAAGTAACTGCTTACTGTCCTGTATGAAGTTAAAAGACAGACAATCAGTATAAGTGCCTAAACCGACTGGTGTTTTTAAAATACCTCAAGGACTTTGCTCTTCTTTCTTTAGAAACCCCAGATAATTGCTCACAATGCCCCAGGATATGACATTTTAAAAATCACCTGTGATTTGACCCTCATGTAGCAACCTCTTCAGATGTATGGACTTGCAGTAAGAAGTATGACGTTTCTACAGCTTGATACTACAATTTTATTGTCATCATTAATGTGTTATCGTAAAGTTAAAACTGCCTAGCTGATTCATAAGATTAGGGTTTAAGGATGATTTTGGTTTTATTTTCCCTATCTATTTCATGTTTGCAGTTCAAGAAGGAATACAAAATACCCTTATACTTAAAATATGATAACAGAAAAGCTCTGAACGGGGGATCAACAAAAAGATTTCACTGAATCATAAATAACTTGAATCTAGGCATAAGATTTGTTTCAGACTCAAAGGAGCACTTCTGGAAACTGAAATGAAGTTCAGAGAGCTATATTAATTTTTTTACATTTCCCTTTCCTTCTACTCTTCCTCTCCTCCCTTTGTCTTTTTAGTTTCATCATTATGTTTCTATCAGCTGTTTTCCTGGTATTTCCTTCCCAAACAAAATATTTCCTGTTTCCTATGGCTGTTAGTCTACTTATAGACTTATAGACAAAAACTTCAGGCAGCATATAATTTTATCTGCCCTGTGCAGGATTGGGGATGGGATTGCGGGAGCTTTGCTGGACTTGAGGCTGGGTGTCTCGGCTCAGTTGGGGTGGGCATCCAGCAGCCTGGATGCTCACGTTGCAAGGGGTCTCATCCTGCGCATGCTGGTGCCTCCTGCTTTGAGGAACAGAGGAGTGGGAGCTGAGATAGTGAGCAGACTCCAGGTGTCTACTTAATTTCATAAATGAGGTTTCCCTCTGTTTCTACATCATGTGGAATCCCTATTTAACTTCTGCATTCCCATCTTGGAGACGATGCTGATGTTTCTCCAACCAGCCGCTGTTGATCAGCTCGTTCATGTTTGCTGACGTATCCTCTGTGTGATGTCGAATGCTAATTGAGTCCCGTTGCTGCTGGGTCAGAATTGTTGGCACCTGCCAACAACAGCAAAATCAGATTTTCAAATTTGTGTTCCCAACGCTCTGCCCAAGACTGAGATTTCTTCAGCCGGTGCTCTCTTCCCAGTCTCCACACGTACCCTAGGTGCCTGTGGAAGAGGCCCAGTATTTAAGCTGTAAAATCCAGGGGTTGTTATCTTATTCTACAGAGACTGGGTTCTTTGTGTCACCACTGTGTTCCTGGCCAGGAAAGCCATGTGCTGAAACTGCCCTCATGATACCTAAATAGTGGATAAACAGAAACTTTTAATTTTCACTCCTAGTATCATTCTCCAGGCTCTCTAAACAAGAACTGCTCACCAAATATCATGAGCTCTTGACGGATGGATGAACACTGCCTAATCAAACGTGCAGAAAGAGAGTTTTGTTGGGATTTTTTTTTTCTCTCTTTCAGTTATTAAGTAGATTAAATAAATAAAAATAATTCCCTTTCACTTCTGGTCCAGTGTAAGCAACTTCATGATGTTTGTTGCCTTGGGATTTATATATTAGAAGAACTTTTGGTTCCAGCATTTTCTAAAGATTTGCCAGCAAATATTACTCTTTAATTTGGCTTAATCTACCCATCATGGAGTATGGGAATAGAAAAGACCGGGCATGCTTCTGCATTCCTCATAGTAGTCTACCTTACTCATTTAAATCTAGCTGGGACTAATGTAAGCAAGGACAGAGATTGTATTTAAAAACAGTGTGTTTTCATCTAACATCATCTGAGAGGTTTCCTTGTAGATGGACTTCTGGCAAATTCCTCTCGTATGCCTGTTTGCTTCTTAGCAGTGGTGACGTACAAGGAAATCAAGCTACCAGATTTGGCTGATGGTTTAAGACTTCCCCAGACATCTGGCAGATTCAGTATTGGAGCAAACATTTTTAAAGAAATTTTTCAAGTAGATATGATCTGAGCCTCCAGATCCAGACCATCACACCAACTTTGGGGGTGTTCAGGATCTGTGGTTTTGGTTTGGACCCATCTTATTTTTTAATGTCATGGTTGACAAGTTCTCCTTGTTCCAACGTGCAGATTGGCTCTGAAAAAAAAAATAAATAGTGGAAAAAAACTTTTCATATGGACAAAGCATAAAACCATTCCCATGTTCTGTCTGAAATTTTCCAGGGGAATTGGAACCTTCTGAATAACCCCGTGAAGGACCCAAAAAAACATTGTAGTTTGACTGATTACCCCAAATTTTCAGGAGACATTCATTGCTGAGGTAAGCAGGTGTGACTCTCCTGACTACAACAGCTGTCTTGAAGGTAAGCTTGCAAATTTATTGGTTCTATTTTCAGTGAACCATTTTTTTTTTCACACTGTCCAGAGCAATCTGTTATAGAGCTGGCAGAAGCAAGAGCATAATCTCACCACTCATTGCCTTTGTTCTTTCTCTTCCTGCTTTTAGTTTATTGCTCTTGCCTGTTGGGAACTTTTTCTTTTTTTGGATTCTAAGTACATCAAGACAAGAGTAATGTGTCATCAATCTGTCTCTTCCAACAGTTGCATTATATGCTTTTCTGGTTGGCGTGTGGGTGGAAGAACAAGCTGGAGTTTTTTCATGGATAATCTCTATGCCAACAAGCAAACACGGCATTATGTATAATAACAAATAATGATTCACTGAGATGGTGTTAGCAAGGTCCAGAAGTGCTAATGAACCTCATACAAGTTCACATCTCATATGATTGCTGCTGAATCTCCAATCTCCAGTGCTTCGGAGGGAACAAAGTAACACAAAACACAGAGCCAAATTATGTGCTGAGGAGGAGGAGAATATTTATCTTCCCTGGAGGTGACAGCAAAAACTGATGCCTGAGATCAATATAGTGTAAGCGTGATGGAGACAGGTAAGATAAAGAGCAATAAAACTCCTTTATAACTTAAAACAGGTATAAACATTTCTATTAACATTTCAGCAGCAATGTTTCCTTGATAGAGGTCTGTTATATATTCTAATACATATCACTTAATTTTAGAGCATCTAGGCTTTCTGTCCAGTAAATGAAGAAATCTGGGTATCTTCAGATGGTGATTCAACCCATCTGTCTCAGCTTAGAATGGGATAATTTATCATTTGGTAGAGCAGTCTCTCTTTGACTCCAGCTGGACAGGACTCCTATCTTTGAATACAGATTTGAATATTTGATGGATATATGTGGATGAGATAAATCTGGATTTATTTCTAGAAAATGGAAAGTAGGGTTCTCTTGTTTGTTTTGCATACCTTTTTTCTTTTTTTGAGTTTATAACAACTTTGCTCCATCTCTAGCAAGACAAATCCATCATTTCACTTGGGAAAACAAAAACTTTCCTAAAGCCAAAATCCTCATCTGGATCTGTGTCTTCCAGCACATTTGTCACTTCTGATGAAGGTGGTATTCTGCTGAAGAGAACAGATAAGTTAGCACGAATCCCACAGTGACAAACAAAAATAAACACAATCATCAAAATTGAAGTATTAATTTTACATATGTGTTACTCAGGTAGTTTCGTGCTGGTGGAAATAAAGTGAAGTTCTGTAGTGGATTTTCTTTGTGGTGAATTTATACTTAATAATGATGATAAAGTGATGTTGATTTCCACACAGTTTGTTTCAACATAAGCCAACAGAGCTGTCTTACAAATCACTGCCCCTTTGATGACAGGACAGCGAGATGGCAAGGCAATAGGTATAAATTACACTTAATTTACTTAAGAAATAAGCCCACATCACCAACATAGGAAAGACATCCAGCATCACTTCTACCATGAGTATGCAGTCCAAGGAAAGCAAATAACTAGCAACAAAAATCTCAGAAGGAGCCTTCCTAGGGCATTCACAGGTCCCCTTGGAAGGATAAAAACGGTCCATGATCCATCATTCATAAGTTCACTGATCGTATCAGGCTGTTTATAAGCAAACTTGGTTTCATGTGGTGCCAGACAAAGATGTAAACACTGGTTGGTGCCGGCAAGGAACATCACAACCCATATTGCGCTGTGCTGCACTCAGACAGCATATGTGGGAATGAGGTTTTTTATTTTGGAAATAAATAACAATTTAAATCACGGAAAAGCATTGTTTCAGTGCAATATTGGGAAAGGCACGTTACACAGCCTGGGCTGATTTTTCAGTAATTACTTCTGCAAGTCTGCAGCTGACTAAAACTGTCAGCAACACAAAAGGATGTGTTTGGAAACAGGCCTGCAATTTCCAAGGATTTCAAGCTCCTGGGATTGCTCCCCTAGGTGTGGGGAAAAAACTGCTGTCTTAAAGGCAGGAAAAACACAGCCAACGGTCAGCAAGTTGTTTATAGTAGAAACTATTGATACCCTCATACTGTGCGTAATGTACAGAAAAGTAACTTGGAACAGGATAAAAGGGACAAATTTGTAATAACATTGATACACGCTTACACCAACAATAGCATGTAGGCACCAGGGATTAATAAAGGTATTAACCTTACCCATGTTTTTTTAAAGTGAATATTTGATAAAACTGATACTGCTGTGTATTTTCAAATAATTTAATATCTAAAAGATATGTCCAGCACTGTATAACAAGACTGGAGCATTTTAAAAGCTTTCCCCATGTAGAGATTGAGCATGTATAGCCTCTGAGCCCAGCATCATATCACAGTCATTTCTGGCTCTACTATTAACACCAAATTGTTCTATTCATGGAATTCATCTTTTGCTGAAATAAGTTGTGACCCGTCTCCAATGACTATAGCCTGAGCTACACATAGGAGTTAACCTTCCCTGAGCATTGGTTTGGCCAGCTTGCTTTGCTTAGCAGTGACTTTTGACAATACCAAAATGAAATTACTATACCAACTGCCTACTCGATTCCTCAGGAGACAAACCCAGCTCTGCCTCCTCCTCCCTAGCCAGGTAACAGAGCTCACAGTCAAGTCACTCTGCAGTGTTTCAAAGCAAATACTTCATACAGCTTGACCAGTAACAAGAGATCAAGATAGATGAATTCTGGTCAATATTCATGGTGTAAGAGACTATTCACTTTTTTCCCCACTCTCTGAGAAAGCCATGACAGTGCCTGACTGGTTAAATGTCTACGGGTTTATCTCTATGCCTGTGTGTGTCTGGAATCAAGGAATTTTGGATAAAAAATTTAATCCTGTATGTTAGTTAGGTGGAAACTCACTGCTCCGCTTTAACTGCATACATTTTTTAATCAGCAGGTTTTTTTCAGTAAGCACATCACCATTTATTTACCCTAAGAGAAAGTTTAGAGCAAGGTTGGTTGTTTTTTTCTCCTAAGCAACAGTAATGTTTTCTCTGTGTACTTTAATCTCAGCCCTAGCTTTGTCAATATTTGGTCTTATCTTAAAGAACTCCAAAGCGGGTTCAAAAGAAAGCAAAATCTCCCTCCAGAAAGTAAATATCAATTATTTAATTGCCTCAGTCAGAAAGCACTCTTTGGACAAGTTCAGAATAGAAATGGCAAGAACGCCTGGTTCTCCAGACAGACCCGTGTTGTGGTTCAAACCCATCACCCCCTTCCCCTCAGTGGCTATTGATACAGAACAAACGTGGCTTTCTGGCACTTGGCTGCTCCGTGAGCTCACCAGGCAGAGCAAAGTGTGGCAGAGCATCACCCACTGTGCAGCCCCTGGAGGTCAAATCTTGGCCACACGAAAACCTGTGTTTCTTTTTACTACTGGCTACAAGAACAAATTGTCACCTCTACCTTTATAGAGTCTGAAAACACAATTCAAACCGTCCTTGTTTGTGACTGTGTGCTGGAAACATGTTAGGAATAAATTGCAGAGTGGGAGGCAAGCTGTTAGAATTGATGGATGATTTTAGAACGAGAACTACTGGGTGTAAATTGACAGTGAACATATTTTGGCTGGGATCTGAAATGATATGATTCTGACCATCAAAACAAAGATGTTCTGGTACAATAGATTTACATTAGATATAAGGAAGAAATTCTTTACTCTGAGGGCGGTGAGGCACTGGCCCAGTTGCCCAGAGGAGCTGTGGCTGCCCTCTCCCTGGAACTGAAGTTCAAGCCCAGGTTGGATGGTGCTTTGAGCAGCCTGGGCTGGTGGAAGAGGTCCCTGCCCATGGCAGGGGGTTTGAACTACAGTATCTTTAAGGTCCCTTCCAACCCAAACCATTCTGTGATTCCATGAAAACCAAAACAAAAAACCACAATATTTGAGCATGAGCAGTGGCTGACAATCTACCTTTTTTTAAAATTAAAAAATAATTGAATGGGTTGCATTTTAAGATAACATGTCATTCATTGTGATAGTTTCATGGTGATAGAGTACCTATTAAAAGTGCAATATCCATTTACGCGCATTGCACATTTCTGCTGTATATCACATGGATATTATTATGCATGTGCTAATCAGCCTTTAGTCTGTTAACTCTCCCAAAACTTCGAATAGGCAGTATAGCAGCAAGGGGAGATACAGAAATAACTACCACAGGCAAGTCACATCAAATACACATTTATACTTAGCTCACAAAAGTACTTGTATGGAAATATCCCTGAAAAATCAGAAGGTTCATGAGCACGTCATGTCACTGGGGACTTCTCATACAACGCCGTTCCCCTCTTGTTAACCCCCTCTTCTCTTTAAAGCAAATTACTGGGCTATGCAGGGAATAACAGAACACTGTGTGTGTGAAAGCAGACACTATACTAGATTCTTTAAAAAAAATTAGTCAAAAATTCATGGAGTTTAATACACTGTACCATTGGTAATTTTAATTCTTGCAAAACACTTCCAACTGCACTTTAGAAGTGGATGCTCCGAGCATCAGTGTCAGCCTGGTTTTCCAGAGTGCATACTTAGAAGTAAATTTACCAAGCAGCGGCAGACAAATTTTCTGTAATTTCTGGAATTTCCTTACAAAGCTATGATGGTCATCGCCAGAGCCAGGTTCTCCCAGATGACTTCCGCAGAAGGAATAGGAATGGAAAAAGAGAGTAAACAATAATGTGACTGTAGGATCCATGCAGGGTTGAACCCTGAATTTCAATCATGTCAATAGGAATGAATCGTGGGGACTAGCAGCTAATTCACACACACAAAAACCACGATAAATTTGGTAATAGCTCCCTGAAGCAGAAGGCTATAAAGGATTTATAAACTCCTTTGTGTAGTCGTAGCACTAAAGAATCAGACTGGGTCAAAGGAGCCTATGTGTTAATACCTCACACTTTTATAATCCCCCTTCCCATCCTTTTTATATCAGTAATATTCAAAATGTTAATTTTGTGAATATTCCCTCTCTGAGCTTTCTGTTTTGGCGTTATATTGCTTACCATGTGCTACAGTTTAAATGCTCCAATTAGAAGACACATTCAGTTACCTGTCAGTAAGGCTCTACAGATATTAGAACACTATGTAATTACTCTAAGTTTATAGAATTTAAGAGAGCAGATCATTTAATATAACCTCTCAGTAATGCTGTGTAGCAGAATGAGTCTTTTGAGAATGGTTTCACTTAATTAAATAAAATCTATGTTTTTGAATCTACCTCTATAGTATCTGAAGAAGTTTCTGCCAAGCACTGTTGGACTCGTCAGTATTGAACCACGAAGGTCTCACCTCGCGTTGACCGTCATGGGTGAGCTGTGTTGTAAAGCTTATGCACTGCAGAGCTTTGAGACACTGGTTTTGCACTGGTGTCCACAGAGCAATACTCTGCAATGTGTCTGCTTGTTCAGTGGCGTCTCTTTCTGTGAAGTCTGAGGCGAGTCGAGAAGACGAAAACTGAAGGGTGAGAGGGATGAGTCAGGAAATGTTTTGCTTTTACTACAGTCCCCCCAGAGTGGAAACTTTGGAGGAATCCCTTCTCTAAGATAATATTGATTGTAATTTATTACGTAGTGTGTTGCAGCTACCTAAAGAGAAAAGAAAAGAATAAGTCCAGTGTTAGGCCATGGAGATCTGCCTGGTAAAAAAAAAAATAAAATCACAAGCTTACACAGTCGAAGTGTGTAAAAAATAGGGAGTGAATCACTGGCAATGGGAACTCTGTCAGAATTAGGAAATTAAGTTCATTAAAGGTGTGGTAACTTAATTTTCTATGCAAGCATGTAATGATGAGGGTTGGGCAGAAAAAAAACGTTCAGACATCCAGTTTAACACAAACCCACCCAAACTTGGCAAGGTGGAGCGTCCCCAGCTCAGCCCAGCCTCCTGCCTCCCTGTTTAGATTACATTTGCCCTAAATAGTCCAAATTAGCCCTGGACTGTGTACCCTCCTTGTCCCCTTCGTCAGCGCCCTCTTGAGTCGGCAGCATGAGAGCAGACGGGCTCGGTGGGCTGCCGTGAGGGGCAGCTCCCCAAAGCCCCCCCAGAGGAGCCCCCAGACAGCTCCCATGTCCGGGAGTGGGAGGAAAATGCATCCCAGATGGAGACATGGCCACACTCTCCCTCCCTGTGAGGCACATCCTGAAGCGCAGCCCCCTTCTCCCCTCCTGCTGCCACTTGGGAAGGAAGACGGATCTGTATTTCCATATCTTTTACCCATTTGTATTTCTGAATATTCGTGTTTGTGGTGTCAGTCATCCTCTGACCCTTCTCCAGCATCTGTGGGGCCATGGTGATTGCTTTTTCCCAGCTGGGTTCAGGCTTTTTTCTTCCTAATTTCTTCTGTAGACTAATAACACAAATGTGCTGGAATCATATAATCCTACTATTAAGCAGCACTGTTCCCTGCTCTTGTTTCTATAAGGCGTATTTATGCATAAGTGTGTGGCAGATGAACAAGTCTTCCCTCTGATTATTGAGAGAAAACACAGAGATGAAACCTCCTTTTTGTGCAGATTGACTCTTGATGTTCACTACCTCTTGACTGAAAACAAAGGCAGAAAACCAAAGCAACTTCTGCTTTGACCTCATCACATGGTCCTTTTTACAAATAAAACTTTACAACTAAATGGCTTCAAAATCACTGTCATTGCCTCTCTTATCCTTAAAATGCTTAAACTTAAGCAAACTTTATTTCCCAAACAAATCCTGAGTTTTTACTCCTTTATAGTCTTATTGAGGGTCGTATGGCTGCCTAGCCCAAACTGAGATCCTGGATCAATTTACCAAAGCCCATGAAGTCACTCTGGTTTATATCTATAGATCTAAAATGAGAATCCTGTCCATGTTCTTAATTCTCTATGTCAGGTTATTATTATAGCCGAAATTTCTGGTGGCCTATTAACATCATATAAAACTATAAAGATTTCCTGTTTCAGCAAGCAGCAGGTCCCACAGCAAAACTGAGCTGGATTATTTCAGGGAAAGTCAGTCAAAAACCCCAGTGAGAGGCATCGCTGAGACACTGAGATGCCCCAAAGGTTTCTGCTGCCCACGCGGAGGGTCCTCTCCCTCCATGACCACCCCAGCCATCCATGGCACGGTCCTACCTTCCTTCTGGTACTTGGGAATAAATGAGTTTAAGAAAGCACCTCCTGGGGTGAACAGTTGCTTTGTAGATGGCGTAGCAACACGTCGGACGAGATCCTGGGGGCTATAACAACGGGCTTATGGCTTCACTGGGGCTGTGTTGCTCTATACTGATATGAACGGTGAACAGGGACTGAAATTTTGCATTTCTTTCCGACCACTGATTGCGCATCTCCTGATGGATTCATAACGGGCTCCTACTAATGCTGGCCTCATTGCCTGTGCCTGAAGGCAGTGATTAATCTAGTTCCAATTAATGTTCGTTTCCACACCACCTAAATCAAATTCTGAGCTGTGGCCTCCTAAGTAGGAGACGAGTCCCAAGCGACCCGCCAGAAACCGCGGCTCCGTCCTCATCATCATCAGTCGATGGAGCTGCTGGGGGGGCACAAGGGGAGCTCCCGTCGCCGAGGCGAGCAGCGAGGCAGGTGACTTGTTATAACATGGATTTTCGACACCGCACATTTCACTGCGGATTTGCTGTGTTTTTATTCCACCTTCTGAAAGCTGTGAGAGTGAACATTATTAAAATTTGAAAAAAAAAAAAGGGCAAAAAGAAAACAGTGAAAAGCAACAAGGAAGGTTTCTGTCCAAAAAAAAGTCCGAAACTGGCTCCAATTGGACCTCAGTACGGAAATGCTGGAACTTGTACCCTCCAGTGGCAAAATAAAACAGGCTACCATTATTAGAAATTTTCTACAGCTAAAGATGTAACATCATAGCTAAATTCAGTCAGAGACAGGTCGAGCAACAAAAACCAGGAGCCAAGGCAGTCTAGTCTGGTCTGAAACTTGATTCAGGCACCAGATTATGAATAGATTTAACTAGTTTGCCAAATGAAAATGTAGATTTTGGCAGTGTTTGGACTCTTTTTATTTTTTTATTTTTTTGGTGTGCTATATGTGGAGTCCTATTGCACGCTGTGGGGATATGAGAAAAGAGCCTTTTTATATTATATAACTACTTGACGCGCATGTGTGTGTATATATAATAGAAAAAACACAATTAACCCCATAAATGCTAAAAAACCTGAAGGACCTCTGCCTGATGTCCCTTAGTAAGGATCATGCTTTTCCATGGAGGTCCTATGCAGTATGAGCTAAAACACCCCTTAAAGAGATAGGTGGGTATTTCAAAGTAAAAAAAGATTTTAAATGACCCGAGTGCTGCAGCCCACATATGTACAGCAAGAAAAACAAACAGGCCATCTCTGGAGGTATATTTTGATGACAGATGCCAGTTCTCTGTGGTCGGATTTCGCTCTGATTCCGTTCAGGTATGTGATCTAGGAAGTAGTAAAAAAGGTAGAAGTTTAAAAAAGAAAATACAATGAAGGTGGGGAGGAGGAGATTGTTGAAGGAAAAAGGAGCAGATGCCTGCTCTCTGTGCCTGCTCCTTGGCTCTGGGCTTTTCTGGAGTTTTTAATTAAGAAGGAAAATACACATCAGTCTGCGCATGTGTGTGTTTGCCAGATGTCACAGCTGTGTCTTAGCATAAATATCTCTATTACCATTTGAGCTCCAGAACTACTGTCACCAAGGCAAAGGCCACCAATTCTCGTTTGTACAGTGCACAGGGTTTTAGCAGTTTGAACTGAAGCATCTGTTCATTAATTAATTGTAGTGAAGATGTCATCAAACAGAGAATGGGGCTTTGAGAGTGGCGTAAATACATGTACATGAGAGAGACCATAACTGTCAAGCTGAGACTGTTAGAAGAACCAAGATTTTGTCCCTGCTTATATCTACTGTATTGCACAGTTATTTTGTAAGGTAATGCTAAGGATTTAATATGAAATTGTATTATACTTTTGGAATAACTTGGAATTAATCTCTTCAACCACTGCATGCATCCATAAATTCACTTATTGATTGTAATCTTTTAATTAATTAAGTCATTCTGCACACACTAAATCCCTAGAAATGTCATGAGCATGTCAGTACACTGCATTTTACCCTTCTTTACTGTGGAAGTGATGATTAACCAAGTCCTGTAAGAACTGCAGTGTCCGCTGGCATCTGTGCCAGCTCTGGGATTAGACTAAATGTAGCTTTATCACCATGGTGTCGTGCCTCTATTGGAACAGGTTTTGCCACGCAGGCTACTAGCATTACACGGTATTGTTTTTTTCTTGGGGAAGTGCCAGGTCAGGTCAACACAAGGTTACGTCTCGTTGTACCTTTGGTGCTATCAGCATATTCAAATGATTCCAGCTGCTTCAAATAGTTTCATTCACAGTGAACCCAAATTATCCCCTTAAAAGTCCATCCAGAACATAAAGTGTTACTACATGCCCCGAAGTGCCGGGGCGATCCTCAGTACTTACCATCACCTCTCCTAATGCAAGTGCTTGGAGGGTTTGCAGCAGGGCCCCTCTCCGCAAAGCTGTCCTCAGGGCTGCTCAACTGGTAGAGGTCAGACTAAGCTGAAAGGAGACATTTCTCACCTCAACACCTATTTCTGGACTGTCAGTGTTTTCTCTTATATATTGTTATTAGAAACAAAAAAAAAAATGCCTGAAAGGATACTGTGGTTAGAAACTACCTTTCTCAGTGATACCCACGTCTGCAAAGGAGACACTCTGCAGTGCAAACAGCAGAGACAGCTCTCGCGGCAGCAGATTTCACACTGGGCTGAAGCATCACAGAGGAGAATCCACATGTTGGTTTTGATATTCATTAATCATCCAGCTAATTTGTTTTTACACAGGAGCGCTGACAGCAAACGAATGTTATTATAGCAACAGCGCACTGCATAATCCAGACTATTATGGTATTAGCATCGATGAAAACGGCTGCTCTGTGTTCGCTTATGCTCAATTCTGTATCCAACCGCAATTGTAAATATATCTATTTTTATTCACATCTGCTGAAAGAAATAAACCTACCATATGTGGCCAGAGAGATAAAAGGATTGCTGCTGTCTTTTTCTTCCTCCTCCCTCTGGTCCTTATCTTAGGAACATGAGTTGAAATCTGGTCCAGAATTTACTGACTGTTCAGAGATTTTTTTTATGAGGCAATGCCTTCTCTGGCTGATATTGAGAATATATATATTTTTATATATATGTACACACATGCACACATGTATTATTGTGCCTAAGGTTATTGCTCCAGTAAATCTCTTTCATATTTGTATACAGTATGCATAGGCAGTATTCACACAAGAGATAAAAAATAATCCAGTGGTAAAGGTTAACTTGGGATTTGAGACCTGTTTTTAATTCTTCCCTCTGCCACAGGCTTCCTTTTTAACACATATATACATATACATGCACCATGGAGAGGGCACATAGAGCATTGTCTACACTGTTCTTCAAATGCAGACCTGAACTCACACGAGAGTCTAAATCTGCATTCCTTTTGCACTTTATGGATAGGAGTCCACATTCAGCAATAGGTTTCAGTGAGCTGTGACCCACATGGGACAGGGAAGGATTTGGGCCACATGCTGCAGGACAAGAAGAACCCCATGCAGCAATTCCTTTCAGTCCAGACACATGCAAGCTATAATAAATCTTGATACTGCCCTCTGCTCCATCCCACAGGGAACTGCATGAGCAGACACTGCAAAGGAAAAAAGGTGAACCCATACGATGATCAACCCTCTCAGAGGATCTTTAGGAAAAGCTAATTAATTCATTTTCCCCCTGTCACTCTGCTCTTCTCCTGGATCCTTTATAAAGCTGATACAGGGTCACCTTTGGTGTCAAACTGCCTTGCCATCGCAGCGGAGTGGAGGGCAGGGACTAAAATCAGGTATACCTATAAAAATCCCAGTGTGTTATGGAGGCTTTCGTGTTCCCTCAGTCATCTTCTTTGGGTCAGGTGGTGGAGGAGGAACCTCTAATGACTGCAGACAAGGAGGCTCAGGAATTGTGTGGATTATCCAGGAGGGCTGTGTTAGCACTCTGTCAGTGCAGTTGCTCATATGCTGTCACACTGAATAATGGATTTGCTTATATTCAACATCACATGATTTTAAAGCATTTAAAGCTTAACTATAGCTGTAAGAATTCTTTTGAAACAGATGGGCACCTGGTCTTTCACAACATGGCAACTCCCCGCACTCCCTTATTTTAAGCAATGCACTCATAAAAATCAAGTGTGCCAATAAAGAGAGGAGAAGAGGGTTTTCAGGTGTTTAGTGGCTGCAAAATTATTAATACCAGTTTCAAATATGTGATTGTGTTGTGTTACTACCAATAGTGCAGTACAAAAAAAATCACAACAATAAAATGTCAAAAAATTGAAAGCCATTCATTGCGATAGTTTCAGGAGCCATGCACGTGGCCTTTATTATACTGAGATTTTAGCCATTTGGGTTTTTATAAATTCATAACAGAGTCCTGCTTTACATGGCTGCAGAATGTTTTTTATGAGAGTTCATTTTAGCCCCTCATCAAACACAGGCTAAGTACACTGCAAAATGGACCGAACCCCCAAATCCAGCTTCGGTCTGCTTTAAGAAAGACCTGAAGAGATATGAGAGATGAAATCATAAATACATTGACACCCAGTTCTACCTGGAAAATTTAACGGGCATGGAAAATGAATTGCTCCTTCTCGTATCTGTTTGTCTTCCATTATTTGTGGTCTCTCACACAGTAGGAAAGTTGTGGTTCCCCTGATTTGCTCACTCATTCTGTTATTAGAGGAGATCTTGCCCTGCACCACTGGGACCCATTTTTCTGTCCTCACTCTTCAGCCAGTGCGGGGATCCCCGTTCATCAAAACCATTTGTCAGAAAGTTAAAACATGTCTATGCTTCTTCCTTCCCATTTTCTGTTGTTCAAATACTGACAGCCAAAAATGTGTTCATATGCTTTATGCATGAGGAAAGGTGACTATTGATGCTAGCAAATGTGTGGTCATTTATTTTCTTGTCAAAAATCAGTCTCTGGAATCACTGATGCCTTGTGAAATTACAGTCCAATGTAACCAACTGGAGTATAATGTAACCAATTTCTTTACTTTCTAAGAAAATTGTTCTCCTGGAGGTTGAAACACAAAACCAAGAAATATATGAAGTTATTTTTGTCCCTAGTCAGGGGAAATTAATGAAATAGCACCTCCCATTCTGCTGACATTGGCCAAAATTGCCAAAGTCCTTCATAATATTGGGGTTCCCATTATGGGGAATACTGTAATCACAGGAGGGATTCAGAATATTATACTGGTGGGAATGTCCATGTAAGCACCAATGCAGCCGAGTGCTTAAGCTTACACTTAACCCTAAGCAAATAACCAGTTGGAGTCAATAGTTACAGCGTCGTGATAAAATATGTGCTTACATGCTGGATCAAATGATATAATGAAAAGTATGTGCACTGAAAGTCTGATTCGAAACATCAGAAACCATCAGTAAATGTCATCTGAAAAAAGACTTAATAGGTATACAGGACTAGGTACCCTTATTTAAAATGCAATATTTTGGTGACTTTTCTATAATTGGCTTAATTATTTTTAATAATTGTGACATTTTCAGCACATTTTTTTAAGTTTGCGGTATTTTCCCATTTAAACAGCAGTGCCTAAACCAAACAAACAGCAGCCATTCTTCCCTTTCCGCTCCAGTGTGAATATTCTTCTCAGTATCTTTGAACTATTTATCTGTGCTTTCAACTTCTTGACACTAGAATCATTGCGATATCAAACATTGTGTTGCCACCTCTGTGTGATGAATTTGTGAGGGAAATGACACAGGGAAGCCAAATATACACAGTGAAATAAGGAACCCCTGTAAGAAGAAAACATATTGTTCTTAGCTAAACATGCCATCATTCAGCATCTGTTTTGATAACAATCTTTGAAAATACAGATTTTTCTTCACACAAACATGTTAGTTTATTGCAGTTATCCCTGGTGTTTGGCATTCTTCAGTACTTTTAAACTGCTGGTTTTGCACTACATCAAAAACTCTATCCCAAATAATTTGTACATTAAACAATAATAGTTGTACATAGTAAGAAAATTTGCTTGAAAAGTTAAATAAGTGAACTGGATCTTTTTTTAAACTAAATATGTTTTTGGAAGCTGTAATTGACATTCAACCTCATTTGTGCTGAAAAAATATATTTAATTTACTGTGTAAGTGTATAATTATATGCCTTGACATAATTGGTGTGAAGACATTATTCTCTTCTCATATAAATAAGAGCTATTATATGAACTTTTATTTGGCCTTTAAAGATACAGTTTCCTCTAACTAATTCCAGTATAATTTTTTTTGCTTTAATCTCTATTTATAGAAAGAATACCTAATGAAGAGCTAGTTATATAGTCATCAGAGAAGGACTAATTCCAGTCCAGTCTCCACTGGTGTTACCATGGGATAAATCCCACCCACTACAGTGGAGTGGCTCCTGACAGATGCTGCTGTGTGTGCAAGGATGGGGATGGGTGGGCAAGGTATGACCCAGCTGCTTCCCCCATCCCAGTTCTTGCAGTCCTGCAGAGCTGGTGGAGATCCCATGCAGGAGAAGGATTGGGTGTCGCAGAACACCCCCCTCTCCCCCTCTGTGTTTGCATCTCATTTGGTTTTCCCTCTGTCTCTGCACCCTTTTCGCAAAGAGAGCAGTGGTACCCAAAGACTGAGCCTTGTCTTGCTCCACAAGTCCCCAGACCAGCTCCTGGGGCTTAATAGGGTATAGAAAACCCCAAAACCATGGCAGGATCAAAGCCAGTGAAAAAGGGGAAGCTTGTCACTGCTCCTGAACTCAAAACTAAGAAAAAGAAAACCAAGCAAATTATTAAGGTGTTGTGTAACTCCTTCTCCTCTTCAGAGAAAAACCTTCATAAACATTTCCCTTCTAATCTTCCTGATACCAGGTGTAGCAAGTCGGCAGCAGAGAAATGAAACCTGAAACTCAGTCCATGAGCATTCAGTTAGGAGCAGACCTTGGCCAAGGACCCCTTCCCTTTCACAGCCCATCCTGGTGTGCTCTCCCCCTCTCCCCCATCCCTTCCCTTCCACCCATTGTGTGGCTTCCAAGATTCCTCATGGAAATAACCCCATGGCTTGTTTTCCATTGCAGGTTAATACCGGATTTAAGGCTGTTATTTTTTTTTTCCTGACATGTTGCCCATCACATTATGATTATTAGAGTTTTCTTTTGAAGAGTTACCTGAGGTGAAGTCTAATTGGACTTGAGGCTGCTGAGGAAGGATGCCAGGGCTCGGGAGCACTGCCAGCCGCTGATGTGGCTCACGCACAGACAGCAGCCACGGCAGTGGGCTTGATTTCACGCCATGATTTAAGATACAGTCTGTAAGGGTATACCGACAATAAAGCTTCAGTGCCTGTTAGAGAGCTGGAAGCAGGAACGGTGCCACTTCAATGCAGAGAGACTGATCAGCGTTTAATATAATATTTAATGGCAAAAGAGCTATATATCAAATGACAGAAAGCAACAAAGGAGAGGTTTAACGGCCGCTAACTCTAACCCTGTAAGAGTTTCCAGGCTCTCTCACTGGTTTTGGGAATCCAATAGTGGCTAACAGACACTGCAAAGCCTGTCCATTAATGATTTAAATGAAATTATTTCCTATATTCTGCCTTATTCTGCAAGGCATTGCAAACTGGATTCAGCACTTGAAATTGCACAAGGTCTGCCTCAGGGATTGTGGTACTAATCTCACCTCTGCGTTACTGCTCTCATTGACTTCCGCAGCATTGCTCACACAAGGGAGCGCTGCGCAGTGAATACACCAGTGAGAATTTCTTGGAAGGGCTTGAAAGTCTGGCTTGTCTTTTTCTGTCAATGTATTTAATAATAACGGAATGAAAAGTAGCAGCAGAACACTGAGTATGTCTGGTGACACTCCATTGGTTTCACCCCATCAATTGATATATATTTTCCCTTCAGTTTATACCAGCTTTCATCATCTGTTTCTAGCTCAGACCTGGCTGTGTTGATAATGAATAAAATGTCAGGTCCAGAGATATGGCTCTTCCCAGTAGATTCAATTGACTTTAAATGCTGCTAGAGAAATAACCTTATTTTCCTTCTTGTCTACCAAAGTACCTATTATGTACCATAAACATGTAAGGCGGGGAAAAGGACTTCAATGTCATCACAAGTCACTTTCTGGACTTCAAGAACTCTGCTAAGCAGGCGTTACCAGCAGTATTAGCAACATGCATTTTGTCCGTCTTGGCATTTCGGAGCACAAACACCAGCTAAAAGTCCGAGCCAATTTGTTTTCATGAGGTGTTTTAAATAGAACCATTTTATCAGCAACTAAATGGGATGACAGTGGGGCAAGGAGATGGTGGGCAAAAAAAGTTGAAAAAAATAAATCAGAACTTTGCAGAAAAGGAACAGAGAAGCAAAATAAAATGTTGAAACAAGTTTGATGTTCTCTCTCATGACTTTCTTTTCACTTATACAAGCTCTAGAGAGCATTTTGATGTGGTCTGTGGGATTGTTCCCTCAGAGATGATTAAAAACAACTCCCATCAGCCGTTAGGCTCTTTTGATATGATCATTTTTTTCCATCTAATTTTATCAGCCCAAATGATGACTTAACTGGGAACGAGTGCCAGTTGACCAGCTCTCTCCCAAAGCATTTTCCTAACCAAAGGTGGCAAAGGCTACCTTAATTAATTCTCAGTTTCCATTTATAAAAAAGTCCAGCAAGCACGTGCACATATGCACACACACAAACATACATGGGAAGGAGAAACGAAAACCTTTATTTACCATTTCTGTATAATCAGATGTTTTAGAGATTAAGAGAAAATAAGAAGGGGGAGAGGAGGAGGGGAAAGTCACTTGGGAGGGAAGAAAAAAAGAAAGCCACGTTTTCTATCTCTTCTTACTCTTTTTTGTTGGATTTTTTGTTTCTTTTCTTTTTTTTTCCCCTCCACTTTCCAGCCCCATGTTGTGACTTTGACAAATTATGATGCGTAGAGAAGATTTATGCCAGGTCTCGGAGCATTAGCACATTATCACGAGCAAAACAGAGCCCTCGGTCAATATCATTGGGGACCCATTGAGAAATTTTTTGAAAGTGATATATGGGCCAAGGTCTATCTCCGAAAGAGCTGCGGTGCTGTCCTGCTGGAAGAAGTCTGGTAAATGCCCAGAGAGAGCCAGGTGAAGACACTGAGCATTAGATGAGAAATGGGTAGTAAAAATCCATTCTGGAAAGGAAAGAGGAACCTCTCTGCTCTCAAGGGACCAGCGCGTTGAATGATTTAATGGCTACCTTTAGGAAATGCCTTTTGCTTTATTGCCCTCCTTCTGCCTTTTTCTTTCTTTTTTTTTTTTTTTAAGGAAAAGCAATACAATGTAGACTCTTCCCCTCATTTTCACGTCGGTATCCCGACTCAGCACTCCTGCAAGGCCACAGCTTGAGACCCGTCACCTTTGCAAAAGGCTCCCAGACTGCCTACAGATGGGCTTACTGATCAGGACAGTTGAAATTGACTAGTTGTTGGAACAAACAAACCAAAAAAACCCCAAATTTAATCTATATGTATTTGCTACAAATGCAAAAAGATTTCTGTGTTCGCTACAGAGGGTTTCCGCTTCTGTTAACTTCATTCTGAAGTCATTTCCCACCCAGCTCTAGAGCAGGGCTGTAGCTCCCAGGATTAAACTGCGAAGACTTTCCACAGAGGTGTCAGAAGTTGCATGGAAAACTGGTGGGATTTTCAGAGCTACCTGAGGCATCAGCCCAATAATCTTTATCCTGCTTCACTGCCAAAACTTCTTTAAAATGCTTCCCATTCCCCTGCACAAGAAACTATGCAGAACTTAATTTGCATATAAGCTGAGTTGCTGATGACACTTACTGTGCTTGAACCAAGTGTTGGATTTTTAAGTATTTCTCTAGAATTAAAATTTTCTTAAATATTGGGAAGGAGCGTTATCATTTCAATTATAAGATCTTACTCTCCAATTTGCTTTGAGATTCAAGAAAATTTGGAAGTCTGCATTTTTAGTTCTGGTTTGTCTGCAACTGAAATATCAAGACGTTATTTCATTTTCCAGATTTTTATTATCTTGGGCCTGAAATTTCAAGGAAGGATTAAGACTTCAGAACCATTTAGTTTCAAACAACAAATGTAGAAACAGTTTACAGTTTCAGAGGAATTTTAGACTGTTCTTTTAGGAAGTTGTGTGTCTTTGCTAGAGCTACATAAGCTTTAGAAACCACAATAGTATCACAGAAGTTACTGAGAAACTTTGGGGTACAGTATGCTGATGAGATTAATGCACATAAAAATTTTGTACAAGGTTAAGAAACTGTAGAAATCATATATGTGGTCCCTAAAAATTGGATTGTTTAAACTTGTCTCATTAGAATCTCCAGTTTTTCCAGAGATGGCTAAATATTGGTAATTTGTGTGTCACAGTTGAAGAATTCAGTCATTTGTTTCTTATCTACAGTACTCGGAATGATCTGTGCCTCTTGGAATGCCACAAATTAACTAGAAATCTAAAATAAATAAGTAAATAAATAAACAACAAAATACTGGAATTAGCAGACAATATTTAAAGTTTGAAGGGGTAAAGTTAACACAAGTAGGTTCTTTATCACTCGGAAACATGCTGCACACCCATGTTTTGAATAAAAATGGCACTGAATGAAGAAAGACTCAGTCATTCTTGATTCATATACAAACTACAAAAGTTATACACATTGTGTAAACAATGAATAGAGAGAGCAAAGATTTCATTGCTCTTATGGAAGTTTTTAAGGGCGCACACAGATAAAAAAAACATTTTTGAGTAAATGACTTGTATCTTTTCAGCACGGTTTCAAGTACAGTGTGTCAAGATGATTGATGATATAAGCCTGTAGCAGCTTCATGACAAATTAGTGATTTTGACATATGTTTGATGCTCTAAGCATTTTTCACTTGAAAGCAAGATGACTTGTTTTTCAGGTGCTGCCTTTGCTCAGAAGTTAGAAATTGAGTCTGGGAATTCTGTTATCTGGGTGACAGCAGTATTTCTGGAAATATCATCAAAGCACCCAACAATCAGTGTTTTCCCAGTGCTACTGTCTTATTATGTCTAAAGAGATGCAACCTAAATGCAGGAGGAACGTCAGTACAAAAATGAGGGAATTGGATATTAGGTTCCGAAGGGATGACGGGATGACTATATATATAGTCTCACTTCCCCAGGCAAATGTCTGTGTTTCAGGAGACAGAGCCTTTTATTTACTTTTTTATTTGTTTTTGCAAATTGTTTGGTCCTGCCATTTTAGATCTTTGTGGATTTGTATATTAGGAGCATTCTACAAGTGATCAGAGTTGCCTCATCAGGCCAGGTCGGTTGTCTTCAAACACAAGACCAACAGAAAACATGGATCTTTGGTCAAAAAAAAAAAAGCCAACATGTTACAAACCTAATCTATAGGAAACACTAATAATCCTAATTTCACCAGCTGCCTTGGTGTAGGTGCCACTTCACCATCACAGGAGCAGGCCAGAGAACCGAACAAGACTTGCAAAGGCTAGATCCCCTCCTTTTTCAGCTTGGTATTGAGATAACCTTTGCTGATGAGTTACTGGCTTTGCATAAGCACATGTGGCAGAATCAAATCCAATATTTTATCATGGATAGGAAAAAAGAAGGAAGAAAAGGGCATTTTCCACAAATAATGCTGCTCAGTGTGGCCGCCAGTTCTACACCGAGATATCAGACCGTGCTTGCGCTCTTTCCTCCTTGGACAAAAACAAACCAGTGTTTTGAGAGAGCACCGTTGTAATTGTGGGCAGTCATATGGAGGGGAAAAATAATGTGGTTTGTCATCAATCTCTCGGTGTGGCACACAAGGGCTGACTTGTTGAAATTTTGTAGGCTGTATTTACAGAGAAAACATAGACCTGGTGCTGTGCAGGGCCCTATCAGTCCCCAGGTCTGGAAGAATCATATCGGAGAAAAAAGGAAGGCTTGAATCGTAACATTTCAGGATAATCTAATCCATAAGGGAACAAAAATTACTCTGCTCCTGTGAGCAAGATCAAAACCTGAAGAATTTAATTATTAGGGACTTATCTGTGAATATATACATAGAACAGTTTGAGGCAAGAGCTACCAAATAGCAACAATTACTCATAATGCTGTTTTATGCAGCCACAGACAATGGGGAAAACGAAGGATGGATTCTTCCAGCCTTGAAAAATGCTGCACTGGAGTAAAATGAGATGGTGTGTTGCTGTAGAGAGGCAATGTTAAAGGTGTAACATAGCTCTAACCTAAGAGGCACCATTCAGAGAATGTGTTGGAATTCAGACTAAGGCACTTCTTGCTGAAGTTATCTTGTACACAGCTTCCATCAGGGTAGTGTCCTTTATTTTCACTTGCCTGTTAAAATTACCTACTAGGCCTTCATTCTCCTCCCTCACTATTTTTTTTTTGTTTATTTGTTTGGTTGTTTTTTAGAATGGTGTTATTATGTGGAAGAAAGTGGCTCCAGCATGCGGAAGACCTTATAGTGTAAAGGCTTTGTAAAAATCCTATAGCAAGCCAGAGCCCCTGCTCCAGCTGTTCAAGACAGAACTATCACCTCTACCACTATGCTGATAGAGACCAAAAGCAGAAACACATGAGAGATGGAGTGCTACTGACTCCATTTTCGCCCTGTAAAAGTTAGGCAGCTCCTTGATAGCTGCAGGATCCTTCTACAGTCAACGAAGAAAGGAGCTGGGCAGCTCAAGAGGAAGAGTCGTGTCTTAGAGCATGGTATGGTGTTATCACCCTGAAGCAAAACATGTCTTAGACTGAAGATTTCATAGTCCTTCCAAGTATGAACTGCACCTACACCTCTGTAACAGAAGTGTAGTGGCTTTCCCTTGGACAAGTTGTTTTTGCAACTCATACTGTGTATTTTCTTTATTTTTTTTTTAACCTTGTTATTCTGCAAAATTAGAAATGCCGTATGAAAGGTGAAACCCTCCCAATGTAGTAAACGGCCTCATTCTGCAATTTGACTATTTTTCTCTTTCACTTAAATAATTTTGGAGGAGATTTCAAAATAAAACTGAATCCACTTCTTATTAATATTGCCAAATGAGTCACCCACATGCATAGCTCTAATACATAAAAGGAGCACTTTCTTTTACTTCCACAAAAATATCCAGAGGGCAGTGGCAGTGAGAGTAAATCGAGAAGACCAAAGTTAAACAAAACCAGTCTCGTACACTTTCTGCAACTTCATTGTCTGCTTTGCATCTTGCAGGAAAAAAAATCTGCAGGTTTGCACTGTCCAAGTTGTAGAGTGAAAAAAAAATGATCATAAAAACCCAATGGCTATTTTAACTAGCTCACTACTTACGCATGCATATTTAGATTTAAGGTTCACATTCTGTCTAGTTAAGACCACGGTAGGTAGCTGGTGGGTAATTGCTTGTAATGTCACCCCAAATGATTTGAAATTTACCAACTTTCAGGTTTTGCTGCATGTCCAAATCTAGGACAGATTTATGGAGATTTATTACTGAAATTGATAGGTTCATATATCTTGAGCCGACTTGCCTGGAGTCCACAAAATTCCAGAGAATAATTGACTGACCAATCAGTCTATTGTCTATAAATGTGTAAGTTGAGTATAGGTGCTCTTCAAGCCCAAACCTTCCTTCAATACGCTTCCTTCAGTGCTAATTCTTGGATCACTGTCTCTGTTAAGTCAGTGGCAAAACTTCTACAGAGCCTCAGGAGTTTAGGATATGGCCTGCAGAGCCTTGTCCACAAGAAGGGAAAGAGTGAAATTTCTTGCGTGCTTGCTTTGCCAACTATCGTCATTTTTAGTCGATATGAGCTGTTTGCAAATCTTGCATTCCACCATAGTTCTAACCATTACAAATGAGACATAAAAATCCTGACTGCCAACATGGGTCATTGCAACGTTTCCGACACAGAAATGCTTCAATAGTCATGATTCTTTCTTTCCAAAGAGTCCTATATTCAACTCGAAAAAAAATAAAATTAGAAAGCATTTTCAAACTCAAACTGGAATTGTTATTGTCATTTTACAGTTAACTGGAAGCAAAGATTTTGCTCAATGTGTTCTTTGGGTCAGCCAGCTAACCAGAACACCTCTTGCTTGCACAGCTCAAGTAACAACTTTTTGGCTACTTGCATTAATGTACATAAAAATCCTATTTCTTCTTACACAGCCTTGTGTACAGAAACAGCATCAGGATAATTCAATAACGACGATGTTATTGTTTCAAAATTACATGATGCCTTTAGTCCTGAATGAAAAATTCCCAAAGCTTTTTACATCTCTAATATCTAGTAGAATATAACTATTCCCTGGCCGGGTCAAGAACTCAGACTCTGCATATCAGCTGTTAGCTGAAGGGAGGTGGGAACGCTGACCACATTCTGGGGTGAAACTCTAGTCTTCCTTGAAAATGTGTCCCAAAATCACAGACTGCAACATCAACTTCACACAATGCTTTGTGGGGCTTCTTTGGAGGAAACCTCTAATACCGAACGTTGGTTTGCTCTACTCTGAGTTTTAGGTTGTTTCATTCTAGCACCTGTAGCTAGTGCACCAAAGACACACAGAAAACAGTTTAATAGGAATTTCTTTGGTCTCTGCAAAGGGAAAATACTGTTCACCTGCATCCCTCATGTATTTGCTGAGCCTGGCTCCTGAGCAGCACAAAGTACATTATTTGCCCGTTGCCTCTGACCCAGAGATGGTGGCGTCTCTGCAGCACAGATCTGCTTAATGAATGAAGTTTCTGCTCCTGTAACCATGAATCATGCATGAAGATTTTAGCAATTAGAAGAGTACCAATGGTGCAGAGAATTAGGGCAATAACTGTACATATAGACAAAATGAGATAGGATTCAGATTTGGGGGATTATAAAGTTCATGATGGTCTGCAGTTACCATGAATGTGTGAGTTTTCCAGAAGCACAGAGCAAAAAAAAAGGAGAGAAGAGGGAGGAAGGCAGAATACTGGTATAAGCAACAGTAAAAACACTTCGAAAATACCCAGTATGACACAATAATTGATGAAAATATTTTAATAGCATCATAAAATATTCACGATAAATAACAGTTGTTTTTAAAAGGACTATGAATAGCTGGAGATATCCAATATTAATTACAGTCCCACTCAGTTAGCCCATTTTCCTATGGACATTATTTTGAAAAGCATTTGAATACAGGCAGAGACAGTAATTAGCTTTTCCCTGCCTTTTTATCTAGATCAAAATGAACAGACATCTAGGAATCTGCAGCCACAAGACAACAGAATATACTGGGCTTTGTCCCACTGACTTTAACAGAGAACAATACCTGCTATATAGGCTTTTAAAATGAACCTCTGGGATTTTGTAATGAATTGTTTCCCGTTTTTAGTCTCGTGGAAAGTTTCTCAACTGTTTAATCCAAAGCCCATCAGAATCAATGGAAATATTTTCATTTACAACTTGGGATTTCGAATAAGACCCTGAGTAGCCGTGAAATAAATGTAGCTCTATAAAAATGAAACATAAATATACCCAGAAATCATTCTAAAACTGTTCAAAATTTGATGCAGAATAAATTATTTTTTTTTACTCATCTTCTGTCTTCCTCTCTGTTCTTCACGTGTATGTATGTATGTGCCCAGCTATGTCTATGTGTGCATGTTTTCCTTTTTTAATGCTGAGAGACATTGCCTTTTACTTTCAGCTTAGTAGAAAAACAGCCCTTCATTAATGCCAGCATCAGTGTCTTTTGGGATAGATTTCAGTACCAATCCCCAAAAGACTTGTTCCTTCACTGAAGTAAATTATTGTATTATTATTTCTTCTTCTGTATTTGAGAAGGTGATGAGATCATTTATTGTTTTTAAGGGTTAATAGAGCCTGTCAGGGTCTTTTTCCCTCGGCTGGTTTCGCTGCTGCTATAGGATCAGTAACAGCTCCAAGCTACATGATGCTAAATCAGACCACACTTTCCTGAAGAAAAGAAAAAAAGAAAACTTACCACCAAGCGAAGAAGCAGTTCAGTCTGGTTTAAAGGAAGGGGAGGGAGGGAGGCAGGGGGAACAGGGACTAACTTTGGAGAGAAAATAACAAACTTTAAGTCCTGAGGTCTTTCCTCTATATTGAAAAGGCAGTTTGGAAAGGAAATTAGTAAAAACAAACAGAAGGTGCCAAGGTTTCTTTATCATACCTGGAGTAGGATATGCTAAATTCCACAAGCCCTCGCACTGGCGCCTGGTGCTGCATTGGAAAAAATGGTACCCATGGCTCTATAAAATGATCTATTGGGACTTCAAAGTCGTGGCAGCCCCGTGTGGCACAGGATGTGCTCAATTAATTATGTGATTTTTAAATGACAGGGGTTGGGAAAAGTAAAAATAATAAAAAGGGAAGAAAAAAAAAAGAACATGATGAAGAAGAAAAAGCTTTCTAAAGAAAATAATATTAAAAAAAAGTTGAAGTAAACTGAAAGGCCTTGTTGTCTGTCTGCCAAACAGCAGCAGCAGATAAGGTCCATAGTTGCCGTGGAAACTTAGGCCAGTAGGAGACAGAATCCAATTTCAGAAACCACAAAATCAACATAAACGTGTGCAAAAATAAAAAGGTTTGTTTGGCAAGTAATAAGTAGAAGGCTACCAATGTATAAAACAGATGAACCGGGGTGACCTCAGCCAACTTTAAGCCATAATAATGACGATGTCCCATGTAGCTTTGGCACCTCCGAAATGAGCAGTAACAAAAAGCCGTCCATGCCGACAACTGTTATCTAATTGCCACCCTTTTTCTGTAATATTCAATCCCCCCATCTCTCTCCCCCTTTGCCCCCTCTCCCTTGAAAAAAAGGAGTGAGGAAGGAGAAATATTCATTAGGAAACATTAATAATGTCATTTTAAACCTCAAAAGGCTGAGGGATTCAGAATTGATGTCTTTAATTCAGTTTTCACCTATACATTGTCTATTAATACTGTCCAAAGTATTATATAAAAAAGAATAATTTTCCTTTCTTGCTCTCTGTCATATGCGGCCAGACAAAGCCAGACCTTAAACCATTTTCAAGTCTATGAAGACTATGCAATTACCACCTTTGCAGTTTTCCTGGAAAAAAATGTTATAGTACGTGGGTGACTATCACTACAGTAAAACAGACATCACTGAAAAGACACCGGAATACCCCTTCTTCCAATACCAGCTCCAGGGATTTCTTCAGTGAAGATGGCTTTGGGATACTTAGACAACTTTTAAACCAAATTATATCGGTCTTGGGTTAAGTGGAATGGCAAATACTTTCCCCTGCTTATATTATTTTGGAAATTTTTAGCATGTTCTGCCATTCTATGAGACACCCCCGAAAAAAAAAAAAACCAAACACCAACCTGGAAAGCCTTAAGCCAGGCAGGGTTTCACCCAGGCTGGTCTCCACTCCTGCAAAGGGGATGCAGGCAGTGAGGCTTTAAGGGTCTGCCATGGTTAGAAAATCCCTGAATTCTGCTCTGCTCCTCTGAAGAACAATTCTTCACTTAATCCAACTTAACAGCAGAAATATCTCAGAAACAAATTTTAACAGTATTGCCAGCAAGCTAGGAAAGCAGTAGGGAGAGACAAAAAATTGTACTGTGGGGTAAAAACTCAATTTTATATTTTATGACAACCTGTCCGCTGGGAGCCCCTGACAGTTAGAAGGGATGCGTTTACTTTATTTTAAGGGTCCATTTCCAAAAGAAACAACAGAATGATGATGCCTTCATTCAGTGTTGAACACCTATTTCTGGTTTAGAAAATAAGACTTTATCTTCTCAATCTGATGATTACTCCCTGTGTTTCTTTTTCCCATGTGTCAAGAACAACGAGCCGTGTGTTAGCCCTGTGCTGCTGCTGCCCTACGCAGAGGACGGCAAGCTGCCGGGGAGCAAAAAGCAAAACAGAGTCCGGAGCAGGACTCCCGCAACACTGCTCCTCAGCTTTAGGATAAAGATCTGCAGCTCAGTCAGTGCTCGTAGTGGTATGATATAAGCTTTGCTTTAGCATTCCCTGAGAATATCCAATGTAAAACACTATACTGGTGCTGACTAGGAGGCTTCTTGGCAATGAACTGGGGTTATTCACTAAGGACAGCAAAACCTCAAGGCCGTTAATCATATTAGGGTCCTTATTTCTGTATGACTATGTCCTATAATTTCTTCTTTCAGCAAATGCCTTACTCTGATGTTAATCATCCTTATTCAGGCAAAATGCAATTGGCTTCAGTGTTGGTCAGCTATCTTCACTGGGGTTTTGTCCTGATGAGCATGGAGGGAGGCATTCCTCTGTACAATGCACTGAAAGCAGTATTTATGGGCAGGAGAGTTTTTATGAGGCTTTGCGAGGTAAAGGCCTGGTAATCCTCTGCACTTCATACAGACCATTGCCTTTGTGCTGATGCTTTCTTGCTCCCAACAGCTGCATGTGCGCGAAACAGCCAACAGCTTCTTCAAACACTGCCATTCCTCACTGCTTCAGCAGCACAGTTACTCAGCCACCTGGGCTTTAAATTACTCTAACGAGAAAAGGGCAGAAGATGGAGTTGGGGGGTGTGGGACAAATGTTTTCATAGTTTGCATCTCTCCAATACTTCTGCCTTGTTAGTGCCTTCATCCAACAGCAAACTTCTCCTTCTCAAGCCCTGACTTTGGGGGCTTCAGTTCATGCTTTACCCCCAAATGGACTGATTTTCTGCTATTTTGCAAACTCCTGGGCAGCATGACTGAGAGCCTGAGCACTGCAGACATCTCAGGAACCTCTCTTGCCTTCTCCAAGGCTGCCTTTGTTATGAAAAAGCCTCATGATGGAAGCAGAGAGGAATTGGGAGGGAAGAGATGGGAGGAAAACCCGAGCCGAGAAATGTAAGAACATCCCTCATTGTTACAAAAGTAATTTGCACTTTCAGCTAAATTCACTACAGCTTTTCAGCGAGTTAAAGAGAAAAACATTTCTGTGTCACTGAGCAAGCTTAATAAGACGTAGTGACAGCATGGGGTTTTCATGTCTCGCTGCACGGGGACTCCCTGTGCACAATGCGCTCTGACCCTGCGAGCTGCGGGGCCAGAGCCGGACTTGGCAGGTTTTTCGCTCTTTTGCTTTCACCAGACTTGCTCCATCAGCGAAATCCAGAGCCGAGGTGGCTCACTTGCCATCCGCAGGCCAGATTTGTCACCTAGCCTCTCATGTCCCCAGCAAATGGAGCGATGCCAAGTTCCCGCACTGTGCTCATGCACAGCCCTCCAGAGCAAATATCGGGACGGTTTGGGGTTTTTCTCATCACTTGGGCGCTGCAGGGTTTTCTGAGAGCTGTTCCTCTTTCAGGGATTTTGCTTTTGAGTGTGTGAGCCCGAGCAGCCTGCAAAACGGAACAAAAGAAGGAGACACTGGCCAGCTTGTATGAGCCGAGGGATGATGGTGCAGCAGGGATGGGGCTGGGAATAAAGAGGTCTGTGTTCCCCTTCCAGGGCTGCCAGCAGTTTGCTGCGTGACAGCGAGTGAGTTATTTCGGCCCCTACTTTCCAAAGTGCCCACAAGCTTGGACGCATCGTTTTTTGCATGGTCAGTTCGGCTGACTTGCATTATGAAGGACCTGGTTCTCCGAAGCAATTATGGCCTGAAGATGTAACTCGCTTCCTTATGGGCTGCAAAAAGTAGACGCTCGTTACCCGCAGGCAGACACCAAAAATTAGTGACAGCTCCTCTGCCTAGGTACATAGCTTGTGAAAAGATAATTACTCCTTCTCTCTTGCACATCTGCACCAGGCCAAATATAATGAAGCCCTATATTTTAATGGGCAGTAATGTTTAATATTTGACATTAGGTAAATATACTTTCCTTGCCGCTAGAATAATTTCATACAGATTTAGGGTGGAGCTTTGAAAAGCTGCTGGGTAATGGAGTACAAATTCGCCTGTGCTCAAGGCTTATACTGTTTTGAAAGTCCCACCCTTAATCTCTGATCATTATAAACTCTTACCAGCCAGTAAATCTCGACCGCTGTGTTTTCAATAATGGTTATACCAAAAAACCCAACACCTGAGGTCAGATCTTCTGAGGCTCGGTGGTGGTGTTTCTGAGGACAAGCGGTGATGTCACGCGCAGCCCCGTGGGCTCCGGCGGGGGAGCCGGCAGGGAAAATTTCTATTTATGCTAAAGCCTTGGCAATGCAGAGCAATGGAAAAGGACATAAAGAGCGAAAGTATATAGCTGAAATGTAAATAGCAGTTTTTATGAAATATGTCTCCAAGTCAGTCCATGCCCAACAAAAGTTCTTGAAACATAGCTGGATATATTGTAATGTCTTTTTTTTTTTTTAAGTACTTTACCAGTCTATCTATGGCAGTTCAGTGGATGTCAGCAGCAGTGCTGCATTTAAATGATAGATATTTTAGAATGAAACTATAAATCTTCACAGACTTACAATCTATTTCCTTTTAAAAAAAGTGAGTAATGGCAAATGGAGATTTACAATAGTAAGGAATTGAGTGGTGGTGGCGTTTGGTCTTGATGCAGCAAACATGCGTCTGCATTCTTTAGGGGGGCGATTATCCTCGTCGGCCTGAAGTCAGTAAAGGCATCAGATTGGAATGACCCATGAGATGTGTTTATGGAAAGGATATACTACTGATTTAGCTGATATTATCAAGAAAAAGCACCTTAAAAATACTGCTTAGTGTGTAGGAATACTTATGATTGATTTAAGTGAAACAATCATAGAATCATAGAATCATTAAAGTTGGAGAGGACCTCCAAGATCATCAAGTCCAACCATCAACCCAACACCACCATGCCTGTTAAACCATGTCCCGAAGTGCCACATCTACATGTTTTTTGAACACCTACACATTTTCTGAACACCTGATAAAGAGTGTATTAAATAGGGTAGGCTGAAAAAATAGAGATGATGGAGGATTTTTGAGAATCAACTTGAATTTTGTGAAAGGGTGCTTGGACTGCAGCAGCTTTAAAGGTCTGGGTTTGGTGGGGATCAGAGGGTGGCAGAGAGGGGAGGAAGGGAAAATTGTCTAGAAGCCGCAACACTAGTCCCATACCAAAGCCTGGGTAAACATGACGCACGTAGCGGAGGAAATGCTTGCGTGCTGCTGAGCCAGAAGCTACACAGAGAATCACATAGAATCACACAGAACGTTGGGGGTTGGAGGGAACCTCTGTGGGTCATCTAGTCCAACCCCCCTGCCAAAGCAGGGTCACCTACAGCAGGCTGCACATGACCTTGTCCAGGCGGGTCTTGAATATCTCCAGAGAAGGAGACTCCACAACCTCCCTGGGCAGCC
>Ga0065711_1003420_pt1 | contig 42401 bp, 21 predicted proteins | sample Hoacrofraction12_FD_59098 | JGI IMG/M metagenome (GOLD analysis project Ga0065711, IMG submission 59098) | Hoatzin crop microbial communities from Cojedes, Venezuela - Epithelial fraction 12 v2 (version 2) | ecosystem: Host-associated > Birds > Digestive system > Esophagus > Crop | place...
AGACAACATCCACGGCTCTCCCTTCATCTACCCAGCCAGTCATGTCATCGTAGAAAGCTATCAGATTGGTCAGGCATGATTTCCCCTTGGTGAATCCATGCTGACTACTCCTGGTAACCTTCTTTTCCTCCACTTGCTTGTTGATGACCTCCAGGATAAGCTGCTCCATCACCTTTCCCAGGATGGAGGTGAGGCTGACCGGCCTGTAGTTCCCTGGGTCCTCCTTCTTGCCCTTTTAGTAGTCATAGTTGTCTTTCAGCTGTAATGTGTGGGCCTGAAGTGATCTGCCACGCAATTATTTACTGCTCCCAATATAGAGAGCTGTGCACATACAGCTCAGCTTTTTGACTTAAACCCTTGATACTGACTTTCAGCTTTGCCAAACTGACTTGACCTTTCCAAGCTGGTCTGATATGGCAGAGCAGAGACTTGATCACTGTTCTGGAGAAGTTTGCAAACCCTTCTGGTACAGGAGATCCTACCCATCCTGTTAGATGAGATTTTGGGGAAAAAAGATAGCAAGTCTATACTTCAGACCAACGTGAGTGTGAAGCTTCACTCAAAATATTAAGACGTATGTATCTCTAGACACCCTACTACAAGCTTTCTGTTGCAGTCACAGTTACAGTGCATATTTCTGTCAGTTCCTATTTGGTGCTTTACTTTGTTTTTTATTTGCTTTGAGAATGGCTGTACTTAAAAGGGAGATTTCAGGTAGAAGTTGAGCTAGTTTTCATCCAAGATGTGAAAGCAGAGCCAGCCTGAGCGCTGCACTGTCATGGTGTGCCATCTCAACTTTCCCTATGGGACACTGGTGTAAAAAGGCAACGGAGGATGGACTTGAGCCCCATGTGGTTCCTAGCAACCACTGCTGACTTGTCCATCCACAAATGCTAGGTCGTAGCAGAGCAGCAGTTCTGCTGTGGTATAGGCCGCCTTCAGTTGCAGTGACCAAAAAGGAATTTTCCATGAAGAAGACTGAACAGCAATAGTCAGGTGTTTTGCTTTCTTCGTAGCATATGAAGTGTAAAGTATGTGGAATGGGTAGTATTTTCTTTTGTAGCAATTTTAGGGAAGATGCGTGAATGCATGGACTGGACAGTGAAAGGGGAAAGGAGCAGCTGAGGATCAGCCTGCAATTGGAGACACCAGGAAGGACCTTGGACATTGAGATGGGGAAGGAATGAAGACTTTAACATTCAGCATATGACATTTCTTAAGGTGTGCTGCAGCTAAATAAATCCCAGATTTTTTCGTGCACCCTGATGATGAATTAAGCAAGACACTGTACGTTTGTGCTCTGAATGCATTTTATGCTTCACTGTGTTTATTTCTATGTGTATTAAATGAAATTCTGTTTTGCTGTTTTAGTCTTGTTGTTCATTTGTGTCATTTGTGCGTTGGTCCCTGAGCCAATGAGTTAATTATTTAAAAAAATAAAATAAAAAAATCCTTTCATATACCTCCATTCTGAAAATCAGTTCTTTTAGTAGAGGAGTTAAAAATTATGCTCTTCATATCTTGATAATTGACAAGGGAAAACTGCTCCTCTAGAAATTTTGGCCTGTGTTCTTCTGCTCTTTTGACTTGCTGTTGCTTGGTTGTTCTCCCTTATTCCCCTTCTCCTGTTGGAAATGAGTTGACTTAAACATACACTTGAAGATAAATTTGTTGCTGCTTCACTTCCACTGACTTCAAAAGAATGAAGATGGGACAGAGCCAGGTTCATGAGAGGAGAAAGAGGTTGACCAGGACATCCTTGTTTACTGTGTCAAAAGTGAAAAATGTAACTGATCAGCGCTTACATTTATGTCAGAGCAGCTGTAGTATTGGGTGTAGCAACTATTCCTTTTTTTTCCTAGACATAAACAGTTTTTAAATAGCTCAGTATTTAAAACCATGCCTCTTGAAGCATGAAGGAAGCAATAGACTCCTTTTTAAGAAAAGATGATTTGCACCAGGAAACATTGCATCTCTTAAATATTCAGTGTTAAGATTTTCTTCTGCATCTGAAGCTCTCCTCTAATGTAAAATAGGGGCTAATATAAAAAAATATGTTCTGAAAGCATAACTCTCAGCAAAAAAATATATATATTAGAACCGCAAAAAAATAAAATATCTGAATTAGTTTTGAAGAACCTTGCCTGTCACTATCCATGTGTAATTCAAATACTGCGTGCAAGCAGAAAGCCTAATGCCTTCTGTTTCTGTGGTGTGGTTGTCTAGCTAAAGTCAGGGCAATAATGAAATACATGCATGTTATCTTTTCTTGTAGGGCTTCTGAAACTTAAAGCTGTAGCCTGTGTTGAGTCACAAATACTAAGGCCTTTTCCACTGGGTGAGCAGCCAGGCCGGACTGATGTAGATTAGGTTTCAGAGGAGCTCTGCTGAAGATGTTCTGGGGCTTGAAGGGGTGAACTCTGAAGTAGCAGCAAGTTGAGAACACAGTAACTCGTGTTTGATGCCAGGGGAGAAGAGCACAAGAGCTCTTAGGTGCTCAGCAGGTCTCTGATGTTTGAAGAGGCATAAGGCAGTGCATGTACAGTGGGAACTCTTTATGTTTGAGTTTGTGGGGAAAAAGCTTTCTCTGAGTGTGGCTGTCTGTCGTTTGGATTAATATAATACTGCATTTGTGGATTATGGTGTATGATAACAGCACAGTTCAAATTCATGTTTGAAAGCCAAGAAGTAGCAAGAGGGTAAAAAAAAAAGTGACAAACCATCTGCTGATGAATGTGGGTGGTCATGCCTAGGAACAAGCAATTATTTGAAGTACTTCAGTACACTTGCAGATGGTGGCAGAAGACCTCTCCAGATCCTCTTAGTCATGATTGTGCTTCCAAAGGACAGCTGTCCAGGTGCTTTTACCCTGAAGTTGCCTCTTTAAAAAGAAGAGGCTGCTTACAACTCTGATCTTGTTCTCTGACTTGAAGAATATAGGGGCTGGAAAAAAGGACTGTTAACTTCAAAGAAAATTAGCTAGAACTAGCAAATGGTTGATGGCCGCTACCAAGCAGCATTGATACTAGAGCCCACACTGTTCAGAATATTCTTTGGAGACCATTCAGGACATCAAGCATGTCCTCAGCAAATCTCGGGATAAGTCTAAATTAGGAAAGATGATGCATATGCTGACTGGAGAGCTTCAGTGCAAAGGAACCTTAAGAAACATGAGGATTGAGCCAGCCACCTGGGGAAACTGGGCAAGGTGCAAGGCCCTACACCTGAGGTGGATTAACCCTGTGCATTTGTATGTGCTGGGAGGTGACTGTGTGAGTAGCCACCCTGCTGAAAAGGAGCTGGTGGATGCTGTGCTGAGCATGAGCCAACAACACAAGGCCGTCTGAAAAAGTGAAACAGCGTGGCGGGGCTGCATTGGGAATAGTGTGGCTGGCAGATCAGGGGCGGTGATTATCATCTGTTCTGCAGTGGTGAGGCTTTGCCTGGAGTGCTGTGTCCATTTTTTGTTACGCCTGCCTTGTTCAAGAGTGATTTAGGGAAAATGGAGATAGTCCAGCAGAGAAGAACGCTGAGATGGTTGGGGGCAGGGAGCATGAAGCCTACAAGGAGAGGTTGAAGGAGTTGTGCTCGTTTAGTCTGACAAAGAGGAAGCAAAGCAGTGATGTAATGGTAGCCTAGAAATACTGAAGTCTGGCTCTGTCGTCTTTGCAGTCGGTCTTTCTCTTGGTAGTGACAATATAATGTTGAACAGTTAGCCACAAGTTGAAGCTCGGCAGGTTAGTACATGGAGTTGGGAAAATACTTTTTATTTTGGAGGTTCGTGCAGCAATGGAACAGGTTACTCTCTGGTGTGACTCTTCTCAGTGTTACACTGCAGTAGCTGGATATATTNGAAAAGCTGACTTTGTATACTTGTAAGGCACAGTATAAGCTATAGGAGCTGCATGGTGAGGGGAGAGACAGTTACGAAGCTGAGGGAGAAACTGCCAATCCGTGTCTACAAATCCACTTCGTGCAAACTTTCCTTTCTGCATGCCCAAAAGTGTACCAAGAGACCAAGTGTTTCTGCAGGAACTACAGCATTATCTAATGTTGTATACATTAGAAAGATTAACATCTTCTCTCTGGTTCTCTTGGACTGCCCTTGCTTGTCAGCAGATGCAAATATTCTAAATAATGGCAAAGAAACTTGCACCTTTTGTTTAGATTAACCTTGCTTTGGGTGATGTTCCCTATCCTAATAAAGTGCTGACAGTTATCTCTGTGGCCTGTGCTTCACATCCTGTTCTTCCTGTACTCTCTGTGACAGGGGCCAAGGCTTCAAGAAGTTTTACTGTGCTTGCTCTCGTTATCTGTCTGCTTATGAAAACTGTTGTTAACTTTGTGCATATCAGCTTCTAAATGATAAGTATAAATTGCTCAGAATGTAGTATAATGTGTAAGGGTTGCCTTGTCAGCTGCTGAGGAATTCGCTTCATGACTGCAAATGAATACACATAGGATCTGTCTGTAATTCCTGTACAGTTCAGCTGATGCAGTCAAAAAACCCAACACACAACCAACAACAACAAAAAACCCAAAACGAACAAACAAAAAAACCCCCATGATACTTAGTTATGTACACCTACGAGAGAGCAACCACAACTGTCAGCCTTTCTGTGATGGGGAAGGGCAGTTGCTTTGATGGAGAAGAAACTGAGCCAGAAACTTTCTGTTTCCTGCCATTCTTTATTCCCACTTTTTTTGTGTGTGTGAGTACAGTGTTTGAATGTGGTTTTGGGGAATGGGGGAAGTTGCTAACTTTAATAGCCGTTCACTGTAGTGAATTCCTTCATGTGCTGATTCCCATTCCACAGTCTAATAGAACATTGCAGTGTGAATGCAGTGTGTTTTAGACCATTAAAACCTCCTTTCTGCTGAATGGGTATTTGGCCAAAAGCTCTAGATACCTCACTAAATACTAAATTAAGAGGCCTCATGCAGCCTCTTGTTTTCTGAAATCAAAGCAAAAAATCCCAGGACTGTGAACATTACTCTGAAAGGCTTTTTTTTATAATTTTGTGCAACAAAGGAGTCAAGGGTGTTTATGCGATCTTTCTTTTTCAATGAAAACCTCTCATATCTGGAAGATATACCACATAAATGAAACGCTTTGCTGACCTGCTGTAAAGTCGCATATTGGCCTTTTCAATGAGTTTCTTTTTTTTCCTTCAGATGCATCTGATTAGATTGTTGCCTGAAATTAATTTTCCTTTTATTTTGAGTCTCAGTAAACCATGAGTCTTCACAGGTGAATAGCTCCTGTTTTATGTTGAATTAGGATTTTCTTACCTCTGTCAATGTTTTAGCGGCATAAGGGCAAAGCAAAAAGGAAATACAGTATATGAGGTGATGGGTGTAAGAACATTGTGTCTAATACAGTAGCAGGTAACCAGCTACCAAAACATTAAGTCGGTCATCGTATCTGTACCATCCAGTGCTGCCATTTGGGATGTTGGTTTTCATGGTAGCTGGGTAGTGTTATACTTGAGCTCACTATACTTGGGGAAAAGCAAGTAGAAGCAGCTTATAGGAAAGATGGGGACAATCTGTTTAGTAGAGACAACAGTGATAGGACGAGGGGTAATGGTTTTAAAATAAAACAGGATAGGTTTAGGCTAGATATAAGGAAGAAATTCTTTACAATGAGGGTGGTGAAACACTGGAACGGGTTGCCCAGAGAGGTAGTGGAGGCCCCATCCCTGGAAACATTCAAGACCCGGTTGGACAGGACTCTGAGCAACTTGATCTAGTTAGTGGTGTCCCTGCTCGCTGCGGGGGGGTTGGACTAGATGACCTCTAGGGGTCCCTTCCGACCCAAAACTTTCTATGATTATTGTGGAGCAGATGAGTCTTGATTGTACTGCATCACTGAAGCTACCTCTCTGCACAGTCTGCCACTCAAGCACATGGACATGTGCTGCTGGGTGCTTGTGGCTGGACTTGTGCCGTTCAGCAGGGAGTTCCTTAGTGCTTTCTGCTAGCTGGTTTTATTGGGGGGGGCACGAAAGTGCTTGCTTAACGTTGATCTGCACATGGAAAACCAAGTAATGATTCACATGAGTGTCTTACAAGCCTTCAGTGACATTCTGCCACTCTCTATACTGCTGCTGGTTTGACTTCTTTCTCTTTACTAGCAGCCTTCTGGGACCCAGTAGTATCTGTTATGCATGTCTTGTAAAAGCCCACTTACAGGTTGTGCATATGCAGGGAACAAACTCTTGTGTTAGTTCATGGGAGGTATATGAATGACTTATTCGCTCTTTTCTAAATCTGGGACAGCTTCTGTTGTTTTATTGTAACTTTGAAAAAGTGTGTATGAAATGTGGAAATCTATCCAACTGTGTTAATATTACCAAATGCTTGTCATGTGGCGGCTGTGCCCCAGTGTGTCCCTTCCTCAATGTCATCTGGGACAGTATAATCTCTGCATCACTGCGGCAGTCACAGAGCACAAAGTGAAAAGGTTCTCTTTACTGTAATGGAAAAAAGTATGTGTGAAATTGTAGTAATTGATATCATTTATGGCTAAACAACTAAGTAGAAATAGGTTACCATGAATATTATTTTTTCAGAACTTATTCCACTGAAGAATATTCTTGATTCCTAACTGGCCCTGCTGCTAGTGCCATCACGGAAAGGGCATCGTGGTGGTAGTGGAAGTAAAATTGTAGATTTTGGTTAAAAGCTGTACTGTATGTAGGGTTTTTCTTTTTTGAGAAAAAACAAAATATGTTTTGGACTAGCACAGTTTGAGTGACAACTAGTAGAGGCCGTGATTTGCTTTTCTCAGTCATTCCCATTTGGAATGCTGGCTGTGCATGTAGAAGTAACCAGCATAAAAGTATGTCTGCCTCTTCCTCACTTTCAAAAAATAAAATACTGAATCTGTCATTTTCCTTTCTAATGTTCATTCATTCCCAGTTCCAGCAAATAGTTATGTTATTTAATAATTTTGCCTCATATTGTGCTCAATTCTATCTTATGGGCATGAAAATATTAGTAGTACATGACCATAGGATCACAGATCTTTGTATTTTGTTTGCTTCCTCTTTGAGAATCTGCTAAATAGCTACAACTTTTTCCTGAATGTACCCTTGTATGAATGCTAACGTGCAGTGGTTTTGTAGCTTCACCTGTTCGTGCCTCAAAGCACTTGCTTTTTGCACGCACACGTTGTCCTGTGGTGGTTATTGACAGTGGATCCATCAGTACAGTTCAGTGGGGTGTCACACAGGGACTGAAGCATAGCTTGCTATTTCTCTAACTAGCTTCTCTGTTCCACGCTTGCAAGTGAAAAAGAATGTCTTGTCAACCTGATCTTGTCATGCTATCTCAAATTCCTGTATGTGGCAAAACCAGGAGCAACAAGGCTGTGATCAAAAGCTATCAGGCTTCTATACAAAGTGAGAACAAGTAGAATGGGGACCTTAGAGTTAAGAGGGGTCATGATGGAAATAATATAACATATCATTGCTTCAGGAAAGGTTAGTTGGGCCATCTTTTGAAAATACAAGAACAAGGAAATATTGAATAATGACTGAAGGCTTGATTCTACTTTCTTGTTGAACTCAGTGTCTTATGGGATTGTTTTTTCTTCTTTTTAAGTTATATTTTTGTACTGTGTTCAAAACTAGGCTGTATAAGGTTGCAGTAGAAGTCTTCAAACCACAAATCAACCTTTATCTGACTGGAAATGGGATAAACGTCATCTCTGGGAAGCTGATCCTTCTTTGTCTGTTTATAGGATTTTCTTACGTCTGTTGTTAAGTCAAGTATTGGGCAAGATGCAGCAGGGCAAGTGTAGTGTAAAACTAAGAGATGAGTTGTACTGTGGATAAGACTTGTCTGCTAAACTAGTCTGGAAAAAGTGTTAACCGAAGGTTTTGTGCGTACATCTTTTTGCTCACTGTTAGGTATTGTATGGTAAGCTGATAACATGCCAGTTTGTGGACTAGCAAATTGTTTATTCCTCTTAATTAGAAGAAATTCAAGTACTATTTAAACCTGGATTTTTTTTTTTTTAAATAAACCTTGCTTGAAATCATGCAGTTGATCTGCTTGTGTGCATCTTGGCAGATGAAACACGGCATTTGAGAATGGATGACTAGTAGAAAAACTATATTATTTCAGTGCTACACCTCGGGGCACTTTTTGCCTTCTGTGGTGATGAGCAAGATGCTGAAGTAACTGAGGACAATGCCATTTGGGAGGTGCAACCTCCAAGTCATACCAGAAATGTGCTATCTTCATGTAATTATAGGTCATTAAGGTAAAGAGAGAAGTTCAGTCGAACAGCTTGAAACGAATTAGACTTTCTCAGATATCTCATATCTTACCTGTACCTACCACTGTGTTTGGATTTAGTTTCCTCATATACACTAAATCTCATGTTAAGAGACAGCGCTGACAGGGGTATGAGCCTGTAAGCTGCTAGGAGCTAGACCATCCTTTATTTCGTTTGTTCCTCTCTGTGCACTGAGGATGGTCTGCTCACCACTTATGTATCACTATATTAGTCTCCTGCTAAACTGATGTAGAATTAAGTATATCCGTTTCTGTGCTATGTAAATGACCTGTAGATGTGTCTGTCAGTGCCTTGTTTTGACAGTAGCCTGACAGCTGACCACAGAAGTGCTTGTCCTTCATATATTGCAGTTTTGAAGTATCCCTGATACAGTGTTTGGTGCTGCTCTGGCATCTGGACACGAAAACTGGAGGAGGAAACTTCTTGGGGGTGTTCATGGTATTTTGGTTGAAATAACTTGGTTTTCCCTTTTCTTAGTACAGGCTGTGGCACATTAACAAACAATGACACCTCAGGAAGTGGGGGATGATTTCCGTGAGCTCTCACTGAGAGAAGCTGGAGTTAAATCACTTGGTATTTTGCTGCTTTAAGTATTCGTCCTGCGGTACAACGTGCCTCTTAACTGGCAGAGAGAATATCAAGCTTCAATCCCAGTTAGCTTGCTTCTTAATTCTAGGCCTCCGGACCTGGGAGCAAAAGGGGCTTGATGGGACCACAACTCCAAGTTACTTGCCTCTTATCTTCAACTCAGCATCTTTATGAAACTGTATTTCCCTGGGCTACATTAAATATGTAGTCCTTCAGTCAATGCAGAAACTCTTCAGAGATGCTCTCTACTACAGCTGGCTCAATTACTTGGAATAAATGTTTCTAACACATCTATTCTTCTGGAAATTATTGGAAAAACTTTTTAAAGACTGTTTTCCATTTGAAATGTTTGCCTGAAATGAGATTGAGAGAATGCTGCTGACTGGTCATTATTGGATAATGACAGGTCACCTAGTTTGATAATGTTTAAAACCATCATCTAATCAGTAGAAACATAACAAAGGAAATGTGGTGTGAATTTTTCCACATGCATTTTTAGAAAGCAGAGGTTCTGCAAACAATTATGTGGCTTAAGCAAACATCTTGGACAAACAGACTGTGAGCAGTCTGCAGACCTTGCTTGAGTAAAGATACTTTTCCTGTGTACTCTTCCTCTCCTGTCCATTTGCCTAGATTTCTTCATCCTGACAGTTCTTAAAATAAATGCATAGTTGTTGTTTACATTAGCTGTATTCTTCTGAGAGTAAAGACTGACTGTATTGCTGGGTGGATTTACACAACTTGAATCCAAGAAAAAGTACATTGACCTCACTTAGGAGAACCAGGCTTTACCAAAGCAGTGGGGAGGAGACAGACCACAGAAGTTTGCACAGCTGTCTTTTTGTAGTCCATTAAATTGCATCCTGACATACCCCTTTATCTCTCAGGAAAACACTTTACTCCGCACCAACACCTCCTTCTTTGAATAAGGTAACTACAGCAGTATATTGATCCCAGCCACTTTTCTACGCAGTTAGGTTTCTTGCAGAAGTTCAGTAACTCCTCTGTGTGTATTTAGCTCTCCCGTATTGCACTGGTCAGTGGCCAGTCATGCACGAGTCTGTGGTGCTTGTTATTCTGCAGCTGTAAGGCTGCCTCTTGAAGTGCTGTGGTGTGGTTCAGAGGAGTGTAACCCACCACCCTGTTTGGAGCACCTTTACCAGGGCACCAGTTTACCTTCCTCAGTTGGCTTTAAACACTTCACTGGTCAGTGTTTGTGTAGTGTGTGTCTTAACTTTTGCTGAAAGTGACATGAAAAGATGGCCAGTCTCTTTTTTCCTGCCGTTTGCTTGTGCCAGTGTTTTGCTCTCTGTGTGTCGTCCCCCCCACACCCCAAATTGTGGGATCAGTTATCCCGGAGTCAAGATTTTCAACTATAGGCTTCTGGCTGCTTCTTTCTCCAAGCTTCTCTCTGTGTGTTATCGCCAATGGCTGACACTCCTCCCCAAGCATTTGCAATCAAGTTTAATCATTATGCTAATAACTGCACAGTGGAAGTGCCTAATTTCTGAACACATGATCAGTCTGACTAATGAATTTACTGTAACAGTAAGTGGGATAATGCAGTCAGCAGCAGGGACATAGCAATATCCTCCCCTCTGTGCCTATGCAGAAGACTTCTTTTTGAGACCTGTACTGCCTTTCAGCCTGCCATCAGGCTGCAGTGTTTGTGTTCAGGTGCACTTGCACAGGTCGGAGCCAAGAACTCGTTGCTGGCTGCATGCCTCTACGAGTCTGAGAGGTGATGCTGGAGCAGGGGTTGACTGGTGGCATGGTTTCTTCTTGGGCCAGGGTCCTCTGCCAGAGTGTCCAGCCTTAGTCTGGAAAAATTTTGTCTGGGGAAGCTTGTGGCTCAGTATGGAGTAAGTGCTACTAGGACTGTTGAGGCTATGTGGATGTTCCCAGGAGATTGCAGTATTTCATATTGGTCGTGGCCGAGAGTAGGAGGTTAAAGGAAATTCATTTACAGAAAAAATGTGCAACTTCCTGTTTTATTTGTGTGTGGAAATTAAAATGGCAATGGAGAAGTAGAGCAACCGCAGCAATTCCATCTCTGCCCTGTCCCTTCCTCCCCGCCCTGTTAAACTGGTAAATGTCATACATGCTGTGATTTGGTTGTCTGTCTTCTGCTTTTACTTAATATATCCCGAATTACAAGAAGTCTGTATGAATCAGTCCAAAATAGTAACACAGTCTTAGCAAACATGTGAGGGAATTTTTGTTAACTCTCCTTTTTTGCTAGAATATCGTAATAGGCTTCCATGTGCAATGCTGTGGACACTGGGATTTCAGAAGAAGTTTGAGCTGAGTAGAGTTCATGATGCTTCTAAGCTTCTCCTCTGTTGATGTACTTTCAGAAGGGATAGCTGGTTACTGAAGGGGGTTTGAGAAAGAGGAGACTGTGTCACAGAGTTGGGCTGTCTTGTTCTGTATTTGTCTTTGAAAACAGAAGTGAGGAGCTGGTCAGATCTGAATTGTTTTGATATTACAGTGACATGGAAGAGCTCTTTGCTGCAATAATATGCTGAAGGTAGTAGTACAGATAGTAAGTTAACTGCAGAGTGGAATAAGTATACTGAAAACTTTTAAGCGGGATCTATAGTGGCTAAGGGTTGTTCCTGCCATCTTATTTTAGTGGTGAAACTCACCAGCAATTGGAACAAGAGGAAAAAAACTGGCTGTTGCTGGTTATCCTCCCATTGGAGTAGCACCTCATAGTGTTGCAACAAAGTTGTTTGCCATAGAGACTTGCTTGCGTTGTACAAAATCTTGAAAAAATCCAGAACTTCAATAGTTCTCTTCTGGAGAAAGTGTAATCTTCAACCTTTGAACATTTAGGAAACAGAAGAAGAGAAAAATTTCATGTGTGGTAAGCTGTGTTTGTGGCACTAAGCCAAGAGGGCTTGTGGTGTAGATAATACGGCCTTTAACCATCTGATGGCTGTTTAATTAATACTCGTGAGTTGCTCTTGGTACAGTGCTGACCCAACTGCAAACCAGCAGATTTCCCACTAGTTCATATCACTGCCATCAAATGGGATATGATCGAAGGGGTATAGAAATAACGTTGTGCCTTGGATGATTTATTTGTAATCGAAACTGTGTTGGCAGGTGGCTAAAGGATACTCAGTCTCATTTCCCCATATGTTGTCCCTGGTTTATGTCTTAGGGAAACAATCTATCCCAGGTCTGTCAATTGTAGACACCTCATAGGCCCTGAATTCACATGGAGAAGGGGGTGCTTGGGAGAGGCATTTGTCTGTGTGTGTAGGTGTGGTTTTTGCTCGTGTTTTTTGTTGGTTTTGGGTTGTTTGTTGTTATTTTGTTTTTTTAAAAGAAAAGTATGTCCCTGAAAATTGATTCAGAAAACTTTCAAGTAAGTATGTGTGACAAATCAGAATATGTTTTATGTAGGAGTTTTGTTACTCTTTAGCATTTAGGTTATTTTGAGATATGTAATAAATCCACTACCCCAGCCACGTAACATAACCTTTATCATTGGAAAATATTTAATTTTTGCTATCAGAGCTGATAAATTAAAGCACCAAAGAGCTGATAAATTAAAGTTAAGGCTATGTTAGCCTGCTTCTTTTAGTGGCTTGTTGTTGTCCCCGTCTACCCCCCCACCTCCCCCAGTTTGAAATGTCAAGTTACAATTAAATATGAAGGGTTTGGCTTTGGGGGTATTTTTTATTCATACATGAGTAATTCTGGCTTGTCAGTATTCCAGCTTTATTAATTTCTTACCTCCGTCAAATTTTCAGAAAGTTCAAACTTATTCTGTTGAGTTTATTATTTTATAGGCTTTTTTTAGATTACTTCCTTTTCAGCCACCTGCAGTGCTCTTTGCAATTGCACATGTTCATCTCCTATGAAGTTGCTTTTTTTGGCACACAAAATGCTGTTCGTTAGACATACAATTTTGTTCTACTCCCATGGTGGTTCTTTAGTAAGTCCAAACTACTGAAGAAGCCTTTTAATTTTTCCTTTCTGTCCTTGTGCTTTACTTCAGTCAAAGATATATTTAGATTTTCATGTTTTGTTTAATTCTAGACAAGTGCATTGCTTCTGGTAAGGAAAAGAGGGACTCAGCCACGTTAAAATGCTGAAACCCTAGTGTGGGAGCTTACATAAGCACATTTTGGGTGGGGTTTTTTTGGGGTTTTTTTTTTGGTTTTTTTTTAAATGAGCCTACTCATGTGTGCGTATCTTGAGGAATACCCAGCAAAAGAGACATTTGAAATTACTAAAATCTAATTTCAGGTACTGAAATACAATCACACATGCAGTTGGGATTTTGACTTTGCATAATCAAAAGCGTTTATCTGCTTTTTGTGCTTTTTAAGACTGAATATAAACGTAACGTGTTATGACTGCACATCCAAACCGTTATTCTGTCAAAATCAATCAATAGAATTGTACACTTGAAACACTTCTCGTTTGAAGTGTCTTCTATTTTAAAGACTGTATTTAATCAGCAGGTTTTTGCATTTCTGGCATGTGTTCAAATATAATTAGTAAGTCTTTTGTTCCATTGAGATGGTTTTTCCTCTGGAAACTTGTATTAGCAGTGCAACTGGTGTTAGTCAATCATTGAAATGTCGATTCAGTTCACTCTGTAGAACATCTACAGCTCATTACAGGGGAGGGTGTGTGCCTTGGTAGTTCCCTTATCAGAATTGAGTCTTGGTGTAGGGAAGATGAGGGGGGCAGAGGGAGAACTGGGTAAGAGAACTGTCCTTCAGAAAGGTATTTGTCATACAGTATGAAGCTCAAGAGGATGGTTAGCAATCGTTAATTTGCCACATGCTGTGATTTTGATCTGATGCAGAGCAGGATCTGTACTTCCCATTGTATACTGGTCTGCAAGTGAAGGTGCGTGGTGTTCAGCCACAGCTGAACCTCCAGCAAATACTGGAAAGCGTATTCTAGAGTGATTGGGGATTTTGTGTTAGAACAGGGAATAACACCATGGAAGCTACTTCTTTCTCCCCTGCTCCCAGCTTTTGATGCTGAAAAGCCACAGACGAGGAGGCAGGTAGAAGATAAATGCAAATAATCTTCCAATCTCCCCTTCTCTGTCTGTTCCCACACAGATGTACATTAGTGATGCATCTTTTTTTTCTGCCTGTTTATTATACTCAGACACTTGAAGAGGGAATTGAACTAGCAGTTGAATTTGAAAGACCAATAAAAATAGTTAGCTAGAATGCAAAAATTCATGTTGTGCTCCTCATGAACGTGTATCAGAGGTCTCTGGAGGGCTTGCTTTTTTTTTTTTAAAAAAAAATGAGTAATGTTCACAACACTTATATTGAAGTGTGTGTACGTTTGGTTTGCTTGTACAGTTAAGATCGTCAGTAGGGTTTGCCAAAGCACAGGAAGTATGATCCATAACTCACTTCTGCATTTTCACTAGCAGTTGAAAACATCAGTGGAAGCTGTTTTATGGAGAAATCTTGGTTATCTTCATGGCTGTGTTTCATTGTGCTCCGAGCAGACAGCTATGGCAGCGTTGTCTGTACCTGGGCCCACCTACACTCTGTGTCTAGTCTCAGCAGCTGCGGGTGGGCAGCTCGGGGAAGCTGGCCCAAACAGCGAAGCGCCTTGCTTGGCGTAGCACAGGAAGTCTGGCGGAGCCAGGAATAGAGCTTCAGTCTGCCGTTTTCCAGGCTCTTGCTCCTAGCCACAGACCCATCCCACCTCTTCCCTTCACTCGACTGACATCCCGGCAGACAGCCGCCTCCTGCATGCAGGGCCAGCTGCTTCTGCAGCACTGTCTGACCTCCATACTCCAGATGTTTGAAGTTCCACTTCCCCCATACTTCTGTGAACTTTAGCAAAGTGCTTCTGGCATTTCACCAATGCAGCAGGGAGGAGGGAGGGCTGTTGTCTTAACTGTTTTCTTCCCATAATGAGGGCCTCCGTAGAGCTGCTAAAAATCTCTTCCCCTGTAGGACTTAACTCCATTTGCCTTCAGTTGCCATCTGTCAGTCTTTCTTCCCACATCCCTCTCCCTGTTCCCAAAGATACTCCTGCAGACTTCCCCTCCTTATGCTGTATGTTGACGTCATCTTTATTTCAGCTGGGGAGGATGGGGAGCAGAAGGTGAAGGTGTGATGAGATGCCCTTGTATCTCTCCATAGATGCTCCTCATTTATAGAGTTTAATTCTGTGAGGTGGCATTTCACAGGTGAGACTTACTGATTTCCTTCAGCTGCCCCATTTTATGTTCTCAGCACCTTGCATGAACATGCTCTGAAGTAGCCATTACAGAATAATTTGAGAAGTTTCTTTCCTTCTGTCCTGGCTGAAGCATGAATACGTGTCCTCCATAGCAGTCCTCCCATTTCCAGTTGGCACCAGGAAAGAAAAATCAGGCATGAACTCAAGTCTGTTCTTGGATGAGTGGGCTGTTTTCTTTGCTCTGATTCTTGTCCTAGAATGTCACGCACCCGCTTCCAGCCCCTCTGGTCTGTCCTTGCCCTGCGTCCCCTTTGTTTGTGTCCCCTTTCTGCTCAGTTTCTCCAGCAGAATGTGAGACGAGATTTGCCAGTAGGGTACTCTGATAAGCAGCTATATAAATAATCCTTTAGCTGAACAGACCTCTCTTCCCTCTCCTTTTCAATGCTATTGTATAGGTGTATGTGCCACTTCACAGATTGTGCTTTGGAAATTGGGATCTGTGAGTCCAATTCTCAGTGAATCCTAGTCTTCCTTTTGGAAGAACGGCTTCCAGTTTCATGACAGCAAGAGGGGTAAAGGTGAGGCTATGTGTCTATGGCCAGTAAGCTTTAAGCCTGTTTCTGTAGCTCTCCTTTTCAGCTTCTTGATTTTAATGAGGCTTATCAACGCCCCCGCGCTTTCAAGACATGTGAGTATTTTAACACTTGCAAGCACATGTTCTGTTGGTCAGGAATCAATTTTCTGGAAGTATGCCTTGCATGAAAATTGGTACAGCTTAAGAAGTGTGATTCTGTAGCAGGATATGCGGTGGACTATATGCATTATTGTTTTACATTCTGTGCTTCTGAATTCTAAAACCATACAGCGAGCAAACCGTCCTGACTAAATTGGCTGCCTATGATATACGCTCCTCCCTGACTTCACACCTTCCAACTGTCCTGATACCCCAGGAAAAATACTTATATAAAGGTAGAAAATATCTTCAAACCTTTGCTGAAATCTGGTCTGCTTTATGCCAATGAAAATTGCTAGGAGAATCTGAGAAAATCTGCTACTGTATGTAAAGAAAAACATTTAAATTCTTAAGTCAAGGGCTAGCTCCGTAGGATTAAACTGTCATATAATCTGCATTCAGACATACTGAAGAAATCCAGTGATAAACTGTCAAAATAAAAACACAGCCACCACTTTTCACCCCACCCAACATTGGATGATATTAGTAAAATGCATTGTTAGCATTGTGGTTTTATATAAGTATCAGGAATATATATTGTTTATGTATATAAATACATAAACATATATGCATTTACATACGTGTTGTCTCTGGAAATAGGATGTAGTATTTCTTACATTATTTTTCATTTGTTCTCTCTAGTGCCTTTCCCCCTCTGATCACAAACATTTTATATGGACTGTGCAAGTTGCTGTATACGTGTTGATGGCCTTAGTTCATTGTGTTAATCTGTAAAAGCTCTTGATTGTGAACTTTCTCTGCAGAAAAAGGAAGGTGACATATCAGATTGCATGAGACATGGTTTATCTGGCTCCTCTAGCCTTTTACCTTAAGAGACCTGGATTTAGCAGGACTTTAGGAGATGAAGCTTTCTGGGAAGCCTGTCCTACTATTGTAACTTGTCTGTATGCTGAAGGGAATGTGTGAGAAACTTCTATCTATAAACCTACAAGAAAACATTGCTGGATTTGCAGCTCTGGAAATACAGCTCTTAGATCTATTTCAGTTGCCTCCTACGTTGCCAGCACCACATACAAAGCAAACACACAAGGTGAAACTTAGATGTCTAAATGCGTCAGAGGTGACAGGAGATATGTCTTTCATGGTGCAGCTTCAGAAGGCGTGGCACGGTATTCTGAGGATTCTCAGATGACGTTAGACACTGGTCTTCAGGCAAGTGACTTTTAGCCTTAGTGAAAATTGGATTGGAAGTTTGTATATGTGAAATAATAAAGCCTTGAAATCCTTATCTTCTTAAAAGAATTTGGGTAACTGAAAAAAAGCACCTCTTTTTTTTCTTCTCTATTAACTCTTGCTTTTTGCTAGCACTGGCTTTCTTCTGTGAACTGACTGATAAGTTGACAGCACTTCATCAGACTTGATTCTAGGTGACTGTCCAAGGGGCTGTTAAAGATGTTTCGAATTCGTTCGTCTCTTTGGGGGGGGGTAGTAAGGAGGGCCTTTCCCCTTTTTACTGTGAAAGTTAACCAGTATAAAGCTGCTTGTATGGTACCTTCCGATGAAGATTTGTTCAAAGCTGGCTAAATAGGGACTTGAATGTCACACAACTGATGGCTAACTGGGCATGATAAAAGGTTGCATTAGTCTTCTATGTTAGAGATAGGATTGGCCCACCATTCACTGATAACAGGGCAGTGCTTCAGTCAAAGTTTCTTTCAGGTTTTTTACATGCCGCTTAGCTGTTGGTTAGCTTAACCAGATGTCCGTGCTGAAGAACTGGGAAGAGGCAGATGCCCACGAAACTGCCCGGTTTTGGCCTATGGCTGAGTTGTTGCAGACACAGCTGGGGTAGTCAAACTATTTCTAGTCAATGGAATTGACAGTTATAATTCCTAGCGCCAGTAGAGCCTCATATATTGGAGAAGATCCCCATGGGATAAATGAGTGTGTGCAAAACTAAACAGGGGTGAGCGGTGCCAGTTGCACTGGTGCTCTGCTCTCTGCATCTCCAGTAAGGCCAGGCTGGCTTAGCACTCGGACTCTCCTGGACAGGAGGTGAAAGCAAAGTATTTTATTTCTATAGGTAAATTCTTGAGTTTCTTTAGTGGTATCTTGATGGGGATCAGACAATATCTAAGGAATTGTAATCAAGTCAAATACTTAGGTTACTTGCCTTTCATTAAGAGTTAATGAAAGATATAATTTGTAACACTGTGTACATATCTGATTGTACATGATGTCTTAAACTCAACCTACTCACTTAATGCTTTTTCATGTCTGATGTGCCTTGAACCCATAATTGATCTTTTCTGTAGAAAATTTTTCTTGCAGTGTAAATATGTTCATGTTTTCCTATGTTGAATATACTAAATTTTCTTTTGAATTTCCTGCACAAAATAACAGCATAAAATGGTGCTCTCTGTGAAGTTAGCTGTTTGTCTGAGCTCATGAAAGCTGGGGATTTTACTGTCCTTTTTGTAGGTCAAATTGACTTCCTTGCAGGTAGCCTGTACCATGTGCTTTGTCCAGGATCTCTTCAGTGCCATTATTCAATTAACCATAGCTCATGTATTTAAAAAGTCTTATTAAATATCATTTCTTTATGGAAGCAGCAGTGGGATAAATCTGTAGAGCTAAAACAGAACAGGTTAATGTTAATCAGATTTTTTAAATTTAGGGAAGCTTATTGTGTAAACTACATAGCAAGACAATGAAATCTATAGTTTTCAAGAATGGCAGTAACGGCTAATATTAAAGCTGGGTCTAGGAACAGATTGCAAAGAGTGAGAGTTTGGGTTTTTTTCTTTATTAAGACATGCTGAAAGCATCTTAATGTTTGTTTCTTAAGTTATGTTTCTTTTGGTTAACACTGCAATTTATGGTCTGGGTGTAGGAGCTTACCTTTCTTATTCGAACATAAACAAGTAAGCTTGGAATCGTTATAATTGTCCCAGAGGTTGAGGAAGGAAACTGAACTCTCTCTGCACCACTCAGTGTCCCACATATTGTGTACTTTTATTGACTAGGTTCAATCTGAAAACTGTGTCTTTGCTCAGTATTTTATGTAACATCAGGCACAGTTTCTGCTGAAAGGAGATACCATATTTAATGAATTGCTACCCTGACTTGATACGTCAACTCTAGTGTTCCAATTAGCTTGTCTGTGACTGGAAATTTTACTGGGTTTTTTTGCTGTATTACACTATGCTTTTCTCTTACACTGCCAGCAATGCACTTTGGTTAAGGGAATTTCACTGCTCTTCGATATAGAATGAGTGAAATACTGTTCTCTCCATTAACTTGCCTTTCAATAATGGCTTTAACATAGAATCCTCTCAAGTTGGAAAGAACCCATAAGGATCATCGAATCCAACTCCCTGCTCCTCCCGGGACTACCTAAAACTGAACTGTATGACTAAGAGCGTCATCCAGATGCTCCTTGGACTCTTAACAGGCTTGGGGCCCTGACCGCTTCCCTGAAGAGCCTGGTTACAGCGACTGACCACTATCTCAGTGAAGAACCTTTTCCTGTTGTCCCATCTGAACTTCTCTTGATGCAGCTTCATCCAGTTTCCTCGTGTCATATTGTTGGTCACCAGAGAGAGATCAGCAGCTCCCCCCCCCCGGCTGCCCCCCTTGAAAGAGGTGCAGACTGCAATGAGATTGCCCCTCAGCCTTCTCTTCTCTAGGCTGAACAAGCCATGTGACCTCAGCCACTCCTAGTAAGCCTTGCCCTCCAGACCTGTCACCATCTTGGTCACTGTCATCTGAACGCACACTAATAGTTTGACATCCTGCTTGCATTGAGGTGCCCAAAACTGCACACAGTACTTGAGGTGAGGAACACATTAGTTTCAGAAAGTACAGCATCAGCTTTGTGCAGAACAGGTTACCGAGACTCAGTAAGCATGATTACACCAAGTGCGCTAGGAAGATGGGGGCGGGAAGTGGTAACAGGTCATGCTGCCTGCATGGCTGATAGGTCTTATGTCTGTGGTTTTGCTTGTATAAAGTAATTCTGATCTATTCCGCTAACAATTAGATATGCATAACACTGATTACTGTGTAAACAAGGCTTTACTTATTTGAAACAAAATGTTAGTAACAGACCACAAACTGAAAAAGCAAAAAAGAGAAACAATGTCAGAATTACAGAAGGCTGTTGCTAACAACAGGCTGTTCAGCCTTCCTTTTCTCCTCGCTTTCTCGAAAGTAGCAGCTTGGGGAAGCCTGTGGAGTTTGAGCCTATGTTCCTTCTTGTCTGAGTGAGCTTAGGGACAAATTGAAAAGTTACTGACTTGCAGCTCTGTGCAGCACAGGATGTTTGCTTGAAGGATGTTCATGATGTGAAAATAAAACTTCTTAAAACCATTGCATGAAAGGGCGGTGTAATTTTAGTTTTTTTTGTCTGATGTGTTAGATTTTTAAATCAAGGAAATGCCCTTGAATTGACTTCTCACTCATCCTCAAATTCATGGGTGAAAGTGTGTGGTGGTTTGATTTTTTTCAGTTTTAATGGGGGCTTTTTTGTATTTTTTAGTTTGTAGCTTCGTTATGCTGTATCTTCGACTCTCTTTTGAGGGGTTTTTGTTTCTCTGTTGTTTTTACCTGATAGGCAGCGCTTTCACTGTTGAGCACTGGGTGGCTCTTCTTCTCTCCCCTAACCATTGCTCCACTCTCCCCAAAAGCCCGGCAGCTTTTTCCAGCTAGCAGGTAGGATAACTGTGCAGCACTGCACAGCGCTTCTCCTGTCCCCTCTGCCAGGGGAGTGTGTGCGCTGTTACCGCTTCCTTCTCGAGGAACTGGGGAGGAGCAGAGTAAGAAACCCAAAGTGGAGTTTTCCTGCACAATGCCTCTGGAGTATCAGTTAATTTAACACAAATCTAAAGGGTGTTTGCTTGGTATAAATCTGTGGTATTCGTGTAGTGAGTTGTCTTGTCCTTCAGAACAGCCTGAAGTTGGCAGTGCCTGGGTAGCTGAGTTGATTTGATAGAGATTTCCACGCACCTCCTGCCTTCACCAGCCATGCATGCATTTGGTGAGAGAAGCTGTGACTGTGTGTCTGGCTCATAAATTTGAGTTGCAGTGGTTCAGGATTAAAAAGATTGTCAAAGCTTGAAGTTGTTGGGTTTTTTTGTTTCTGGTTTTTTTTTTTAATATCCCTATATGTGTGGGGTTTATTAAAATATGTAGATATCCTGAAGTTAGCTTGGCCAAATGTACTGCAGTCTATTTACTGTGAAGTGTTTGTCCTGGGATTGCATGCTGTAGCACATGGGTAGAGCAGTATCTGCAGCACAAAGAAAAAAAGAACAGCTATTTACTATATCATTGCTCTGCTGCGCTTGGCCTTGAAGCTGCTTCTGAGGAAGTAAACAGTTAAATTTTAACTCTACATCCTGCTGAGCAACTGTTTTTTTCATATGGTTTGAAGCAGATGATAGTGGAGGCAGCTAATCATTAACAGTTCCTTCAACCTCCTAAGTTTAACTTTGATTCTGGTATTAGCTGGCATGGTCCCTAGCACCCAGTTAGAATGGCAAAGGGGTTTGTTTGATGTATTAGTTTGAATTTGCTTCCCAAATGAAACACCATGGCCTGTTTTCTCAGTCTTTTCCAAATCAGTACAATGCCGGACTTTTTCCTGCTGAATTATGTTGTCTAGGAGTGAGAATCCCATCCCTGTTCCCCAAATTATAAATTATGCTCTGTATTTATGTTTCAGCATAGGCCAAGCGTACGTGAAGCTGGTCTGACTGTTTGCTAGCGCTTGTTAACCAGTGTTAACCCAAGCCAGTTTGCCACACTTTGCTTCTCTCTTTGATGTTTAAAAGTAGATTTTGTGCGTAAAATCAAACTAACTACTGTTTAGCTGTCTTGTTACCGTATCAGAGTGGACACTTACTTGTAGCTACAAGTGCCAAATGTGGCCAGAGCTTTGAAAATGGCCTGGCTGGGCTGTTATCTGGTGTATGTGGCTTGTCTCTCTTGGCAAGACTGTTGTCTGGCTGGATAGCTATGTTATCTTGCTAAAAATTGCTTGTGTTTTGGGTTTTTCCTCTTTTGGAAGTGAAAAACATTGCTTATGACTAAACAAACTTCCACATCAACATTAGGCAAATAGATAAAAATACAAAAAAATAACAACCGTTACGTGCTTTGTATTGCATAATGATCACATAACACTTAATAACATGCAGTCTTTATAGATCTAGAAAAAGTCATTTCTTCTTGAAGCAAGATGCTGTGTAGTAGCTGAAGGGCAGCATATTATTCTGGGCAGAGCGTATGCTGGGAGCCTCTGGTTTGCACAGGGGCGAAATACCGCCTTGCTTTTCCAGTGTACCAGATGTGGTAAGAGTTGCAGTCTCATTTGCTTTGAACAGCAAATTAGTCTCTCGCACAGGCATGCCTGCATGCCTTTCAGGATTTACGTATGTACCAGAAGTTGCTGGCCCTGCACTGTGATCAGATAGTCTTCTCTTTGCTTGGTTTACATTTCTGAAATCTGTGGAAAGACTTTACAAATTGGTGCTCTATATTTAGTTTTGGATAAGCTGTCTGATATAATTATTATATGCTCTTTTCCTGTTCTGAGGGCTTTTTTTCATGAACAAGAATTTGTTGCAAGATTACTTAAGTCATTTTCCAAAGCATGTATGGTACAGCATCTGTTCCTGGAATGTCTTATACTCTGCTCTAGTAATTTATGGAATTTTCATTGTTCATTGCAGGGAGGAAAAGTCAGTCTTCATGGACTGCCAGCTGGGAGAAGATGCATCTTTTTGTTCTGTGAAGGGCTTTGTTCTGTTTTGTTTCTTTTCTCTTTTGACATCAACATTAAGAGAAATCTTAGGATAAAGATACATTTTTGTCCATCCACTGAACAAAAAAATGAATTTATGAGTAGCAGCAGTTTCTGTTCATGAGAATGAAGTAGAAGCATGGATTTATTTCAAGGAGCAGTAGTATTTTATAATACCTTCTTTTAAAATATTGTGGTATGTACTGTAAATTGATGTTCTCCTCAGCCTCCTATATTGCTGTGTTGCTTAGGTGACTCTAAACAAAGTTTTTTTCACCTGTGCAGTGCTCATGTATTATGACATATGATGAATTGCATATTATTAGAGAGTTCTGTAAGATAGTTTGAGACCTGGTATTATCATTGAACAAAAGGGTTCAGGTTGTACAAAGGAATTGGAAGAGAGGTGATCTAAGAACATGTAGCACAGCACTCAGATAATGTTTCTTGATCTTGCTAAAAGCAAACTAAAAGGCAGAACTAACATGTATATTTTAATCTCTAAAAGAAAAAGAATAAATAATAGCTGGAGTTGAAGAAATATGGGTAGTCTTGTTCTTAAGTCTTCACCCTGTCATCTGTGAAATTCACTGCCAGAGCAAACGTGGGTGCAGTGGCTGATACCTGATACTGATGTAGTGGTAAATGCTTGATGTACAGGATTGTCTCATTTGGAAAGGTGCTTTTTATTCCTGACTTTGGGATTTTTCAGAGAATGAGTATTTAGAACAATAAAGCTTGCTCCAAAGCTTTCTTGGGGTATTTAATGAACTTATTCCAAACAAGCTAATGCAGACATACACATTTAAAGTCTTGCATTGCTCTGGAAAGTCACAACTCTTATTTCTATTAAGATTCTGTGCGCTTCCAAAGTAAAAGAACTTTTCACAATGTTAATTAAGCTGTGAAAACAAGCTTGCTTGATATCACTGCTTTTAGGTCCTTCTCCACTTGTGTTCCTACTTGTCATCTGCAATGCCATATGTCAAAGCTGTTAAGGAGGGTTTTATTTCTTTCTGTATTTACTCAGGAGAATATAAGAGTATTTGAGCATGTGCACCAGTTAATAAAAAAACTATTTCAATTTAAGGCATTTCATAGTGAACTCTGAACACTGAATGCTGGCTTTCCTAGAAATGGTCATTTCCTGGATGCTTGCCTTTTTTCATCTTGCCTCATATAGAAGTAGAGTGAAATATATACAAATTTTGTGCTTCATCTTTGACTCTGCTTCAGTAAACAAAACCTTGCACATAACAATATCCTTTTCAGATTAGGCCTTTTCTAGAGGTGTACCCAAATGAGTATTGATGGACAAGGATTTCTGTTTCTTTCTGAACGTTCACTCTCTGGTTCTATGACAGTCTCTCCAGGAGGAATTAATGCTTACAGACTGAGAACTATTTTCCTTGGTGGAAAAAGTGGTAGCTTAAAAGGTTTTGTTCAAAGTCACTTAGAGTGGTGGTTTTTGCCAGAGACAATCTTCTGCAATGAGATCCTGAGGTTCTAGTAGGTTCTTAAACCAGTAAATTCAATCCTTGAATCTTGAAATAGGCTTCCTAGTGGCGGGACTTCCTGTGGCATCTGATGCTTGACTTGTACTTATTCTCCCTCAGCTGTGGTTTAAGCAGTGGTTATATTGCATGTAGGAGCATGTGTCTGTTATGTGAAGCTCAGTTTGATCCTTCACAGACCACTGGACTGACTTTTCTTTGTCTCTGTAGGTATTCCCTAATAAAATGATGAATCTCAGTGTATTTTGTATTCCTTTACTTGCATCTTTAAGATTCTGTTTTATTCTTTTAGTAAAGCTGCTATAAACAGTATGGCTGAAACTGGTGTCAGTGCTGAAATTAGTCCTGCTCTGTGCAGACTCTTACTCTGATATGCACTGATGGCTTTGCTGAAAGAAATTACTGCACAGACTTCCCAAGCTTAGTCCCCCTCTGGGGCTGTGGGCAAACTGCTTAGCTTGTCTGTCCTGGTTTCCCAGCTGTGGAGTTGGAGTAATTTATTACTAGTGTTAGTCATAAGAGCGTTGAGGGTTAATCTGCAAGTACTGTAGCTGCATAGTGTCTTCAGAGCGTCAAAGCAGTAATGTATAATTGTAATTTTATTATTAATATTGGTTATTTCATTAAAGTGTAATTTTCAAACAGTGTTGATGTAAGTTAAACTCATTTCATCAATAAACTGGCATCCTTCCAGCAGCATTAACTCAGTTCAGACTCTTTGTCTAATAGTGAAGCCTAAATGTGTAGATAGCTATGTAAAGAAAACAGCAAATGTCTAAAGAAACCCATACTTTCTTGTTTTTAATCTAGACTGTGGACATCCATAAAGAAAAGGTCGCTCGCAGAGAGATAGGCATTTTGACGACCAATAAGAACACATCAAGAACTCACAAAATTATAGCGCCAGCGAACATGGAACGTCCTGTAAGGTATATTCGAAAACCTATAGACTACACGGTGCTGGATGATGTTGGCCATGGTGTAAAGGTAAGTATACGTGGGCACTTGAGGACTCCAAGTAACACAGACCAGGAGATAGAGTTGGGGCAGAATGTTACTGACGTTTAGTTCATTTATGGTAGGAAGGATTATGGGTTTGACATGCTCCCACATATAAACATTTCAGTAACAAGATGAGTTGTTTTACAGTGAGGGTTTTTTGAGCAATGTTTGCCATAACCTTGTGACTTTCAGTGGTAGTCACAGTGTCTGGAAATAATGGCTCATGATCTTAGGCTAGTGACTTGTTAAAAAAGACATGACTGACTTTTAAAATTATCACTCCTTCGTCCTCTGATTAAATTATCTCTGCCACTCCTTTTATTTTTGTCATTATTGAGAAAAATTAAGTCATCTGTTACGGGGAAACTGGCTGCTAGTGTGAGGTTTATTGGTGCTGTTTTTTGGAGGGTGGTCAGGAGAAAGGGGGTCAGGTAGTTGGCATTGAAATCTCAGTGGCATTTCGTGTCTTGCTCCCATTTGTGCTTTTGGACAGCCTAATTTTCATTTTCTCTAAGTAAAAGCCTTCACAAATGAATGTCTACCCCCCCTTGAAATGGTCATAGTTGAAGTGAATTAGTGTAACACACTTTGCTCTCTGGACATCTTTTTATAAAAAATAGCTTTGTATCCCCCTAGAGCAGGCGTTCCAGGTATATTCAGTTCACAACAATCTTCCCTTGAATGGCATTAAAAAGCTTTTATTCAACACCCATATATCCTCTAAAGCATGATGTGCTCTGATCAGTCAGTTGTGCAGCTGGATCAGCCTGTTGAATTGCTGAGCTCTTGAGCAACAGATCTTTCAGAATTATTCAACACAAAAGAGTGCAGGGTACCTCCTGCTTCGTTGTTACCTTCCGAACGCCCAGAGGAGTCTAATTCCAACAAAAGTTAGAAAGCAGCTCTATACCATGACAGCTCTAGGCTATGAATTAACATAGTGACTTTGGACTACCTGATTTTTTTGTTCTGTTTGTAGCTAAGCCTATACTGAACCTGTAACTCATAGGGTTGTTTTACAGTAGTAATTTAAGCCAGACTGGATGAAGCACAATCCTATGTAGAAGCCTGAAAGATGTGTCCTGGATTGCTGTAAAATAGTAACTTTGCGGTCAGAGAAATTGATCGTTTTTCTGAACAGTCTCTGCACTCCAGGGGAGAGCTCTATGAGTAGAGAATACAGGAATCCACAAATTCAATGCAGGATATTGGTTTCTGCATTTAAGTGCTCCAGGGATCAAGTGCTGTAGAAGGCTTTTTAAAAGTAGAATAATTACTGTTAGTTTCTGAAGTTGATGCTTTGCTGAACTAGTTGTATTGTGCAGGCTCAAAACAGGTTGCTTGATCAATAAATGTTGAAGTTGTTAAGGTATAACAGTTGCATTTTCCAATCTATTTGCTTTCAGGAGTACTGGTGTCTTTTTATTAATGTGACCCAGTTTGTTTAGTGGGTGGAAATGAAGTGCTGTTTACCTATTTCTAGGCAGCTCTTACAGAACATTTTTAGTAAAGGTTTTTTTTACCTTTGGTGGTTTAATTCTATATTAAAAAGTTGTTCTGTTCAGAGGTAAAATAACTCATTATAACTCCAGTAATAACTCATTAGAAGTCAGCTGCAAATCATATCTTGCTATTGTTTCTTCATTGAGTGATTTACCTAAATCTGTTTTACAACTGTGGAAGGTGTGAAAGACTTAGTAGAAAAATGATGTTGGTATTTTCTGTGTAGACTTATTACACAAATGAAATAAGCTGCCAGCCAGGCCTAAGATGTATAGTTCAAGATGGCTGTCATGCATTTGACATCTTCACCGGTGTTGACGTCACTGGACACACTGCTGAGAAGAGTGGGCTGAGGTAGTGAATGACATAATCACATGTTTTTAGCCATCATATTACTGGGATTCTGAGAGTGTGGCACAGATTGTAGCTCTGAAGGAAGTAGCTGGCTTTATCTGCAGACCTAGATGTAGCTAGTGCTGTTATAAAAAAATCAAACCAAAACAACTTAAGAAACTGGATCCAGTCCTGCTGGAAATCAGCACAAATAACAGATGTCACTGAGAATCTGAACTGCCTCTGGAACATATAAATTATGGGGAAGCATACAATAAATTGAATTACAAACTCTGTCTTGTCCAGAATGGTCTTAGAAGATGCTTTAGACTCTGTTAAGACTTATTTTCTTGACCAAAGATTTCACCTGAATTTGGACAGCAACATGTCCGATAAGGCCTTAGAAACCATGTTTTTCTAGAGGAAAAGATGTTTGAGTTCTGCCTAGAGCAATTGTCAGTTTGACTAACTTGCAGGTTGTTGAACGTCTTCTGCTGTGGTAACTGTCAATAAAATACAGTGCAATACAAATGTTGACATTGAAGTATTCAGTAACAATCATGCAACACTTTGAAATCTATAGATGACAATTTATTGCTCTTAGTGGGGCTCTGTTGTACTCTGATGGTACGGGATTTGATAAAGAAACAGAAAGGAAAAGCACAAGGAAGAGGAATTAAGGATAAAGGCTGGATTATGGCCTGTTTCTTCTTTTATTGATTTCACGAAATACTGATCCTAGGAAAAATGTCATTAAAATATGCAGTATTTTTAAGGGGTGATCTTGAATTGTTTTATATAAAAAATAAATAAAAATACTGTCTCACAGAATTAAAAAAAATAATGCAAAGATGGGTAATTCTTGGTGTAAATACCGTCTTCCCCTGTACATCTTACATCTGAGCAAATGCAGAAACATCTCTTATACATACTCACAGCTCATTTTCTTTGTGTGTTTCTCTGATGCTTCTCATGGACGTGTAGAGGGGACGCAAAAGTGGATGCCTGTGCTTGGGGCATGGAGAAGGGCTTTACGTGCCCTCTTCTGTCTCACAAGTATGCAGCAATTTTGGTGAGGGCAGGTGGTGAGGGTAGGGGTGGCAGTGATGGTAAGCAGCTGCTCTTTACAGCAGGTGTCCCCCATCAGGGAGAAAGCCTTCTTGAAAGGCAGTGCTGTTTTCTCCTCCAGCAGCTTCTTGGTAGAAAAGCTTTTGTAGAGCATCCTAGGATCTCAGAGGTGCTTTCTCCGTCGGCCTGAAAGCTCCATGGCAGCCCCAACCTGCCCCAGCTTCTCTACTCCCTACCTATTCCCTTTGCAGGGGCGGATACAGACAAAGTCTCCAAAAGGAGTAAAGTTGCTTTTCATGTACGTGCCTATGAAGCCAAGGCTAGCATCAGTCAGAGTCAGGAGGGCTTTTAAAGTTGGTTTGCTCTAGTGAGAACACTTTCCCTTGCAACATAAATATTATGTATAGACGGCTCCAAGAAACACACAGGCAAGCATTTTTGCCAGTCTGTTAAGTAGTTGCTCAGCTGTCACCCTCTGGGGATAGGGTAATGTAGCTGAAGTCATTCTTGGTAAATAAGAGTAACTGTCGTGATGTGAGAGCCTACCTTCCTGTGTAGAGCTTGGTTTAAAATTATTAGGCAGAGGCTACTGTAACGTTTCCTTCCTTGTCTTCCCCTTCTTTTGTGAAAGGAAAAAAAAAAAAAAAGTAGCGTGCCAGCAAATAAATAGGTCAAATACAATTGCTTGTACAGAAAATCCTCAGTTTAAGAGGGGGGAGAAGGAAGCTTTGAAGCTGCTTTAAAAGCCCTGAAGTTGGCCTCTGAATTTATTAAAATCTCTTTCAAATAGGAGGCAGGTGGAATTGCAGCTATTTGTAAAATGGCAGCTAAGTAGGAAATTGAAATGATGGCTTATAGTAAAGGTAGATAAAGTGTTGAATACGTGCTAAATTGAAATGCCGAATAGCTGTAATTGAATCGAGTTTGTTTTGTGGAACTAATAGTTCTTCAAAACCAAACTTGTATATAACGACTGATCACTTTTCAGGTTTGTTTTAAGAAACAATTTGGAATTTCATCACCGTAAAGCACTTGCATTTCAGTGCATTAAAACTGTAAGAAGCTTTCTAGCCCAGGAAGTCAAACAGAAATTATGCATTTAGAAATCTTTCTCAAGCAAATGGAAGTTGGAAGGACTCTCCCTTAAAGTAGGGATTGGGCCAAAACTTATCAAATACTAATCTTAGAGAAGCGAGCCTTGCTTTCGCCCTTGTTACGCTTCTGAGCTGCCCTACTCACCTGCGCTCCTCATGCTTACATCTGCGTTGGGGCTAAACAAAAATGCAGATGAGGTGCTCATGTGAGGGTGGAAGGCTACCTAACTGTGCCTACTTCCCCTTTAGGATAAGACCTTTTGTGTGTTAGCCACTGGAGTATTAACTTTTAAATTATTCACTGTGATAAAAACGAAGTGAGCCAGGGATCCTGAACCTGAGCCTCTGCTGCGTTTGTCCCTGTATTAGCCTCTATCAGATGCTCATGCTTCAAAGGATGTCATGTTGCCAATTTCATTAATGTCACATCATCATTCTGGGGTCATGGCCAAGCAGTAAATATTGCTGTAGGGTAAAGAACGCTTCTCTGGGGGAAGAAGTAACTCTTCATGTTGCCAGCTCTAATGACTCTGTTGTGAGTGTTGACACTGTGCTTTTCATAGGGCACTTGCTACTGGAAATTCTGAAGTGTGCATAGTGTCATCTGATACAATGTAGGTTTCAAGCCTTCTTGCCTGCAAAGAAAACTCAAAGCCATGAGGTCTCTTTATTTTCTAATTTTGGAAAGATTTTTTTCCCACGGTAACTTTATTTTATTGTGGCTAGATTCAAAGTTACCAGCTGAAAGAATTCAAAAAGCTTGAAGTATTTAAAGACAGGAATCTAGGTATCTTTCTATGAACAAGAGAAAGTGCTGAGGGAATAATACTAAGTTTGTCTATCATCCACAAGCAGGTTTTTGTATGTTAGTAGCAGTTTAATATGTAAAAACATTTTAAGGTCAAATGTGAATTGAAAATTTTTGCCTGCTTGGTTTGGAAACTAAAAAAAAAGAGAGGGAAGCAAGACTGACAAGCTACATCTGGTTACTGTTAACAGAACACTATGTAGTTACTAGGTTGGAAATAACACTGGGAGAGGTTATAGTTAAAAGATAAAGGTAAAATTTCACTGAAGAGAGGCTTACCAGCTCATACTCAGTTTTGAAGGAGAAATTGATTTGGAACCTAAATTTTCTCAAAGTAATCTGCCTTACAATAGACTATCAGGAAACAAATAACAGAAGAAGGCTTCTGACCCATTCTGATAAGGAAATTGAGACACAGGAATGATTTCTTTACAACTGCACAGAACTAGCGGCAGAAGTGTGTTACCCGGAGTGTCTGACACCCACATACAGTCTGCTTTCTGAAAAACATCTTTGATTACACATTCTCTCTAAGTCTGTATCTTGATTTCTGTGAGGAAACCGTGTTCTAGACTTGGTGCTTTACTGTATCCTTTCCGCAAGCATCCTATACCTTCATGTACAAGTACCCTTTCGGCTGCTTTTCTTTCTCTGTGTCATCTTGTGGTACTCCAGAACTCCTCCACTGAAGAGACAGGAGGCAATCTTGTGCAAAAATCTGTGAGGATGCCTGTGGGGCTATTGAATTGCCTAGCTGCAGATACATAATAGCACTTCAATAGGTCTTATGGCCAGCCGCCTTTCTGTAGGGATGTCTCAGATAATTCTCCCTTGACTAATACGGAAATACCTTTTTAAGTAAAAGATGAGGTTGACTTAAAAGAGTCATCAAGAGCCATCATGGTTTTTTTTCTATTGTGATTGATGGCTGTGATTACTGGTCAAAGATAACAGATCTAAGGCTGGTTACTGCTTTTACAGAGCATGCGTATTAAAGTTCTGAGTTTGCCAGACACTTACTATTAATGCAGATTAGACTGGCACAGTTTTTAAACCTTTGTTTCCATTGATCAGCATTTGCGTTGGATGATCTTTAATGATGGTTTTCAGTGACTCTAGGTAGGGCAGGATACAGGGTGAAATTGGCTCTTTAAATTCAGGAGCTGAAGAAATACTGAGTGACATACAGCAGGGGAAGTACAACCAGCCTGCATAGAGATTTGAAGTTTCTGCAGTCTGAAATTGGTGAGTTCATAGCTGAAGTTCATAGCTGGTTGTAGTGAGGTGGGTGTTGGTTTTTTCTCCCAAGTAACTAGTGATGGGACAAGAGGAAGGAGGGGGGAAGGGCCGGAAGGAAGATCCGGTCAGTCTATCAGACTGACCTTGGTGCCGGGGAAGATTATGGAGTGGTTCATCTTGAGTGCGCTCACCGGACATGTGAAGGACAACCAGGGGATCAGGCCTAGCCAGCATGAGTTCATGAAAGGCAGGTCCCGCTTGACCAACCTGATCTCCTTCTATGACCAGGTGACCTGCCTAAGGATGAGGGAAAGGCTATGGATGTCATCTGCCTGATCTTTAGTAAAGCCTTTGACACTGTTCCCCACAGCATCCTCCTAGAGAAACTAGCTGCGCATGGTTTGAATGGGTGTATGCTTTGCTGGTAGACAAATGGCTGGATGGCTGAGCCCAGAGAGTGGTGGTAAAAGGAGTTAAATTCAGCTGGTGGCCGGTCATGAGTGGTGATCCCCAGGGCTCAGTATTGGGGCCAGTCTTGTTTAATATCTTTATCTATGATCTGGATGAGGGGATTGAGTGCTCCCTCAGTAAGTTTGCAGATGACGCCAAACTGGGCAGGACTGTCGATCTGCTCGAGGGTCGGAGGGCTCTGCAGAGGGATCTGGACAGGCTGGATCGATGGACTGAGGCCAATTGTATGAGGTTCAGCAAGGCCAAGTGCCAGGTCCTGCACGTGGGTCACAACTACCCCATGCAATGCTGCAGGCCTGGGGAGGAGTGGCTGGAGAGCTGCCCGGGGGAAAAGGACCTTGGGGTACTGGTTGACAGCTGGCTGAACATGAGCCAGCAGTGTGCCCAGGTGGTCAAGAAGGCCAACATCATCCTGGCTTGTCTCAGGAATAGGAGTAGGCACATCGTGCACCTGTACTTGGCACTGGCGAGGCTGCACCTCGAATCCTGTGTTCAGTTTTGGGCCCCTCACTACAAGAAGGACACTGAGGTGCTGGAGCATGTCCAGAGAAGGGCAACGAGGCTAGTGAAGGGTCTAAAGAACAAGTCTTGTGACGAGCGGCTGAGGGAACTGGGGTTGTTCAGCCTGGAGAAAAGGAGGCTGAGGAGAGACCTTATTGCTCTCTACAACTACCTGAAAGGAGGTTGTAGTGAGGTGGAGGTCGGTCTCTTCTCCCAAATAATGAGTGATAGGACAAGAGGCAATGGCCTCAAGTTTCATCAGGGGAGGTTTCAATTGGATGTTAGGAAAAATCTCTGTACTGAAAGAGCTGTAAAGCATTGGAACAGGCTGCCCAGGGAAGTGGTGGAGTCGCCATCCCTGGAGGTCTTCAAAAAACATGTAGATGTGGCAGTTCAGGACATGGTTTAGCAATCATGGTGGTGTTGGGTTGACAGTTGGAGTTGATGATCTTAGAGGTCTTTTCTAACCTTAATAATTTTATGATTCTATTAAATGTGTAGGAGAAGCTTGCTGCATGTCAACGTGATAAGGATTTTGCTCCTGTGTGCAAGTGGCCTTTTGTATTTCTGTGCTTATAAATACATTTGCTCACATAAATGACTTATGTGCAATGTCCCTGGCCCTAGTTGTCCAAACACAGTTTTAAAATAATAGCTTTCTGATTCCCTGAATCATGACTAATGTTCCCCCATGACTTGTTACTTGGCATGGAAACTATTAAAAAGTCAGTTAGATGGCTGCCTCCTGAGGCCTGCCAGCAGAGTCCCTCAAATGCCTTTGGCTGCCACTAGCTCCTTCTGATTGCCTCATACCTTACACTTTCATGCCGTTCTTCATCTTGTCCCTTTGGCCTCAGTTGCAGAAATCTGCAGTACTGCTTTTGTTGACAGGTATTTTTGTGCTGTTTAGACTACCAGAACTGAGCATGCTGGAATTGCCACAATAGTTGCCTTAAGCAAGTAAGCATCTTACGTGGTACTTGCAGTCAATGCTCAGCTGTCCCAAAACATTGCTTGTCCAGTCCAAACCCACAGCTAAAATTCTCAGTCCAGGTGCTCTGAATTCCTGGCATCAGTTACAGAAGCAGCCTCACTCTTGGCCTTGATGAATGCCTTACATGGCTGTTGCAAACACCTGTTTTGCCCAGTGCCTTAATTACATTACTCCTTTCCAGCCCACTGCTGGCCCTCAGTCCTTGGCCACCCAGCTCTCCCACACTGTCAAAACCCTGCAGATGTGCCACTGCTCTAGCTGTGATCTTTTGGAGATGCAGCGAGCTTGACTCCTGTTTCTTGAACTGTGGTTTCTTTCTCTTAATTTTGTGACAACCCTTAAAATTTTATCCAGGACTGACACATGCTTGGCAGGTTTTTCCTGGAAAGGCAAAATTGTTCTGCTTGCTTCTTTAAAGCATCTCTCTGCTGTGGTCCTTGCAAGAAACCCCAACCAGTACTGCTGCTTGCCCTGCTGTCTTGTTCCTGGGAACATCCTGGTCTGTCCAGTTCTCTGCCTCGGCATCACAAGCATCCTCAGCAAGCCTACGCACTGTGTTTTTGTTCTGATGTGTATGTCATCCAGGATGCTGGTATCTGGCTGAAAACTGTCTCCTGTGTGTATAGTAATACAGCTAGCAGGAGGAGAAGGGAGTCATGCTCCTTACAGCTTCTGCAGGAGTTCTCAGTGCTGTTCTGTGCAGGAGTTCAGTGCTGTTCTTCATTTGACTAAGCTTTTTTCTGTTTGAACCTCCTATCTCTTATTTTATAGATCCCTCTCAGAACAGTCTCTTCCCTCTTCAAGCTGCGAACCTTATGTATGCTGCTGCTTCTCTTCCTCATGCCCTGCATTTGCTTCCTTCCTGATTCTGACCTTCTCGGTACTGATCAGGCAGTTGGTGATGGTCATGTTCTGCCAGCTGGCTGGCTGGCCTAGAGGCATTTGTAGAGAGATGCTTGAACCTACATTAAACATGTACCTTCTTTTCCTTTTGGTTTTCTGCTGTTTTTTTTCCCCATTTTGCTTAAAATCATAATGAGTCAAGACCATGCTGTCTAAACTGTTCCCAGTTCCAAGTAATTTTTTTAATTTAGTACTACATTTGGTTTTCAGACCAAGAAATACAGCAAGGTTGACCTCATAAGCTTAGCCAATAAATACAAGAAAATGTCTCCTCCTAATTAATTAGCTTATTAACCATGATTAAATGGCCATATGGTTCATCTCACTTCGATTCATTTGCTTTCCTCCCTTACTTCTGTCTTTTAGATCACAAGTTCCTCTCCCATAAGAATCCCTGCTCCTTTTGTGTTCCATCCTTCTGTGTTTTCCTCCCCATATGACTCGTTAATACAGACAGCAACAGAGAGGATATGTACAGAGCTTTTCACTTACAGAAAGCAGTATGACAACAATTAGTAATTCTTCTGCACAGTAAAGAAGTGTGTGTATCTGTCTGTATGTTGTTTAACTTGTAGCAAAAGAGATGAAGCTCACCTGATGTAGAGTTAGAGATAGGAATAAAGGTCAAGAGCTGTTGGACTTCAGATATGTGTTTAGTATATTAAACAGTAGTTAGCAGTAGAAAGATTTGAAAGAAGATGAAGATGAAGATCACTTTCTATGATTCTATGATTCCTGAATCATTGCTAGATGTTGATATTCATATTGTTGCTGCAGTGGAGGCAGAATGTAACAGTGATTAAGGAGGAGGTGGAAAGACTCACTGTAAGTGCTGAGTGGCACTGCAGAAGGGAAGCAAAGAGAGGAAGCTCTTTGGTTTTATGTTTTTTGAGGCAGGCACATTTAGCGTTAGAGGCTGGGTAAGAAACCATGCCACTCTTCCTTTTAAGCCGTTGAAAGGTTTCTATCTATGGCTGCTGGGGAGGGACAGGACCAAGAGTTTTGCTTTTTGGTCTCTCTTAACAAATTCCTTGTATTATGCCATTGCCCTTGGCAACTGGTGAAGGGTCACATATTCCTGTGAAAGGGGAAAGCGAGTTTCATTGCTAAAAGCCTGTTTTAAAAATACAATACTTGGGAGACTACCCTGGCATCCTAGAAACTGAGCCTTCATGTTTATCCATGAAAGAAGTATGTGGGTATAGAAGTGGTTTAAATGCCTTAATTCTGCCACTCTGCTGATCAACCTCTGCCCAGACTGGGAGTGAATGGGGTGACCCTCAAATTTACTTACCACAGCTAAACTTTTTCATTTGAGTTTTGGAGCAGGTTTTGTGTTTGTGTTCTTGTAATAAGAATAACTTAAGGGCAGTGGCTTTCAACCTCTTTTCATTTGTAAACCCCAGCTGCTTTCCAGTGGCTTTGCAGACCCTGTCAGAAATCTCACAAATGCACGTTGCTGTCTAACATGTTTTAATTATTTTTTCTGAGTTCACGGATGCCTTTAAACTGGCTTGTATTTCTTGGAGGAGGAGGTGAAGAAGGTGCAAAGCACAGTTTGAAAAACTGTGCATTAGGAGGCTCATTCTGGAAGTGACAGTTTATTTCCAAACAACCTCAAAAAAAGCATTTGGATTATTTTATTTTGTGTTTGCTTTTTTTTTTTTATATCTATGAAACTAATCCTTTTCCCCTCTCAAAAACATGAGTGTCCCTGCCCCCCCCCCGAATAAAATTAGAGAACTCAACCTGAATTTATTTAAAATCTTACTTTCATTCTCCTCATGAGACCAAATTTTCATAATTTTTTTTTTCCTCTGCAATCACGAGGGCTGTAAAAATGACATAGTGGAGTCATATGATGACTTGATTCTAAGAGCTAGAATTTCAGAAGAACAGTCATTAGAGCACTGCCAACACAGTTTTGAGCAGCCAGCACTGTGCTGGCTTGAATCAGATATCAATCAATAAACCAGAGGTGAAAGGCGCTGCTGCTCATCCTGTTTGAGAACTCCCTTTTCTTTATTTACCATGCAATGCAGCAGCTAGGATTTCTTCAAAACACATGAAGGTCAAGTGTCAAAACAACAAGCAAGTGTGTTCTGCGCCATATTGCTGACACTGTGGTTTTATGAACTAATTCTGAGGTGCACGTTACCATTGACATACCATTGATTTGGGTTTGGACTTGAATGGTCAGCAAAGGTCTCTTCAACCCTTTACTGCCCATGAGGAACCTGGCAAACAAAGCTGGCAAAGCTTAGCTAAACTTACTTTTGACGCAAGTGTTTTTCGTGTGGTCCCTTAGTCAGACACAAAGCTTTCAGTGATGAAGTGAGCCAGTAAAATCTCTGTTAGCGTACTGAGATGTAGCTAATTATCAGTAGACACAAATGATTTTTTAAAAATGTGATTATCTGTAGTTTAACCTGTCCTATCAGTTGTGATGGATCTACCATTAATGTCTACCTTTTTCCCCCCCTTTTTTTGCCAACGTTAAGTGGCTAAAAGCCAAGGTAAGAAGTGTTATTTCTCTTTTGACCCACAGTGCCTCATGTGACTGATAGTAGAGGCTGCAGAGCCATTAAAACTGAAAACTAGCGCTCTCTTATGCTCTCCTCTGCTTTCCATAGGATATTTAGATTAAACATGCTATACTTGATTTTTTTATTTACAGTGTTTAGTGTGTGTCAATATATCTGCGATACATTGACATCTGCATTTATACATAGATACATTAATTTCTCTAACACGTGTAGTGCTTTGCTCTGAATTCAGTAGATGCCTTGATTCCCCTCACTTACATTTTTTGCAGGAGACTTCCCAGACAACCTGAGTGACTCTGCTAGTCAAAGAGCAGAGGCAAATTGAGAAATTCAGGGCCCGTGCTGACTGTGTTGTACTGTCAGTGTTAAAGTTTGATCTAAATTATTAACACCCAAATGGAGATGAACACATATGTGACTTCCCTTTAAAGAAAAGAGGATATAAGAGATTTGTGCATGAACCTGTCAATTACCTATCTTTCTGATGTCTGTTGTAAATTAATAGCAAAAATAACATTAAGCTTGTATTTAGACTCTGTATTTACTGGTGTCCGTCTTACGTGTAGCTGAAAACTTACTGTTTGACAGCTGTCTGGGAATTCTCACTTCATATTCCTATACTTAAAAAAAAAATAGAAAGCTGTCAATAATAGAGCTGCTCTGTTATAAAAATAAAATCATGTTTTCCCTTATTTCAGCATGGAAATAACCAGCCTGCAAGAACTGGCACCTTGTCAAGAACAAATCCGCCTACACAAAAACCACCAAGTCCTCCCATGTCAGGCCGGGGAACTCTGGGGTAAGAATGAAGACTGCTTGGTCCTGACTGTGTAATAGGGAGTTTTAATTGTGCAGTTGTTGGTGTTTCTTAAATACGTGAAAAGATGGCAATTGTGATTGCCTTTAGCGAAAAACACAGCTGCCTTTTCTGTATAAACCCTTTCAGCTGCATTGAGTTTATTTTCATGATGACCTTTTGAAAGAATGTTTTTTCATGGGGGAAGGATTTATTGTAGATAAGGGTAAATGAGGAGGCTATTGTTGTTCCTGATTTTTGGGAGAAATCCTTAGTGACACAAAAAGAATATCAATAAGGTTTTAACTTCAGTGGGGGAAAGATTTAATTGTTAAAGTTTTTGTTTATTCATTTCTTAATATTATAAAAGGTATGAAATAACTGTTGGTGCCATATTTGCTGCATTTTCGAAGCAAAATTTGTGGCATTATGAACACATAGGCAACGTTCATTCTCGCAGCCTTGTGCATTTTTTTGTATGCTTAAATGAGGAAGGATTTTGCTATTCCCAAGTCCCACTGTGACCAGAGTTCCCTGTTGTAGGATCTATTTTGCTGCTGTGGACCTGTGGGGAGTCAAATCTGCTTATCTCAGTGTGCCAGCAAGTAGTTGTGGCTAGAGACCAAAACATTAACACTTGAGAAGCTCAGAGCATGTACTGTATGGTTTTGTCTGTGCAACATCTTCCAAAAAGGCAACCTAAACAAGACCTGCTACCTATATTTCACTCTCAGTCTTTCCCTTATGCTGTATGGGACTGAGGCACTGTAAAGCTGGCTGGCATGGTTGTGTTGGCTTCAGGTATGTTGTATGGGAGAGATGGAGAACTGGAAAAATGAGGAATAATGAGGATACAACAGAATGGGGATCAGGAGCAATGGTAAAGGAAAATTAGAAGCAGCAACTCCTATTGTCGAAGACTTAGTGATTTTTAATCCTGATTTGATGCTTTGCTGCTTCACGATGGCAGTGTTTGTTGTGTATTCTGCAGAGAAATTACCCTAGAGGTTTCCTCAGCATGTTTTGTGAAAATTCCCATTGCTCAAGGGCATGCAATCAGTATTCCAATTGCCTCTCTTATCCCAGCTGAGAAAGAGTTGTTTATCAGCCCTGGGAAGCTGGGTAGCACTTTCGTGTCCTCTTGGACGTTTTCTAGTGAAATAGCAACGCTGATGTACTGGTGAGCTGCCTCTCTCTAATGCTCCCCTCTGAACAAGGCAGAACTGGTTGCCTTAGCTGATGCCTGATAAGGATTCATCAGCTGAATGTCATTTCCAGATGAGTTTGACAAGAGGCAGCAGTTGGCTGAACGGGAGGAATAATGTGGGTTAGTAACAGAGATTTCTATCTGCCTTTCTTGTTCAGGAAGTACAGCTCTTGTCTTGAGCGGCCGTGTTCTGCCAAAGCATGAAATATCACAGGCATGACTAATATATGCAGAAAAAAGTGCTAGAAACCATAAGGATACTACTTTTCTCCGTTTGATCCAGAAAACAGAGATAAGCGTGTAAAATCAGAACGAGCATAGTGTGTAACACAGGCCTTTAAGTATGTGCCGCGTATTGTGCAGCTTGTCCCTCCAAGGCAGGACTAGCTAAAGGAATATGGTGGGGAGGGAGTTCTGCACATTAATCGCATGGGCTGAAAAGGCAAAGGGACTGCAGGAAGCAGGGAGAGACTGTAGAAAACCTTGGATGCTCAGTTTGGAAGTACCACAGGAGAACGAGTGAATTGCTGGAGCTTGAAGGAGGAGTGGTTGCAGTCATGCCTTGAAGGTCCTGGGGCAGAGCAAGGCCTGGGACTCGCTGTCTCTCATTCACACCCTGGTGTCAACGGGCATCAGCACCACATGGACACATTGGGGGACAGTGAGGTGGAGAGTGCTGGGCAGTGTCAGAGTGTTTTGCTCCTCTGCGTAAGGCTGGCAGAAAAGCATGGGGAAGGACTGGACTTGAGCGATGGAAATAAATTGGATTTGACTTCTTTGGTTCTTAGGAGTTGAAGTTCTTCAGTGAAGCTGAGAACAACAAAGGAGAAACAGGCATGGCTGAACCTGAGGATGTAGTGGGGTTTTGCTTTTGACAGTATTTTTAAATTGTACAGGCAAAATAAGCAGTACTACAGAGCTGAGCAGTACTTCCTATTGACAGTGCATTCTAAGGCAGAATACTTTTACAACATTAGATTTCAAGGTTATTTCTGTTGGAAGCGCATTTCAAATCTTCCCTACTTATCTTTTTATTTGGCAGTATTTAAAGCTCTATCTCTTACAACTGGAATACAAAGTTTCTTTATTTTTCCTACGACTGATCACTTTTGGCAGATCTATAGGTGGTGGCAGTCTGCATATTAAAATCATCTAGAGTTCTTTATATAGCCAAACTAATTTACAAACACCACAGTGCATGCAAACAATTATGGTATTTCCGCTTTTTTCTTTGAGAGGTTTTAATAGTAAAATGTTATAGTTAAAATTTAGTACTGTTGCATTCCATATTGTAGAAAGGAAGTCAATAAGTTTTTTAAAATACCAGGAAGCTGTATAACGTACAAACTCAGTTATAACCAGTAATTGACAAATGGTTAAATGGCAGTAGTTTAGTACTTTAGCTGGTGCATTGCTGGTGCATTGCCAAATTCCACATCGTGCAAGGGGTCTCCTAGTTACTGGTGAGAACTGAAGAGCTCTGCAATTCAGTACAACAAACGCAGTATTCTTAAGGCAGTAATGGGTCTGGTAGATAGATCTCGAAAGATCTGTGTTACATTCCTGACTTGATGCAGTCTGCTAGGTGACCTTGGAAGTCTCTGGGCTTCACTTTCTTGGGCTGCAAAATGGAGACAGTGAAGCTCATCTGTGAAGCACTTTAAGATCTGCTTAAGTGATATGAGATTGCTTGATTATTTCGTGAAACAATGCTTCTAGGAAGAACACTGATGATTGCAAATGTAACTTGTTCTGTAAATCTTTCAGCCTTACTCCCGTCTTAATGAGCTGAATACCTTTAGCCAAGAATGCTTTTAGGATGGTTAAGCATTTGGAGGGGAGAGGAAGGAGGGAAAGAGGAAATTACAGTTATGGTGGAAGTGTTTGTCATGTGCAGTGTACTGAAAGGTAACCCTGGAATATGATGCAGGCATAACTATTGCATGTTATGTAGTTTGGGTGGTAAATTTAGTTTAGGCTTTTTAAATCAATTTATCTGCTGTAGGCTAATTTTTATGGATCTGTCTACTTTAGAGCACTTTAGAGAGTGGAATGCGACTTGTCTGTCCTGCCTGGTGGAATTTGTTTAATATACTGTAACGTGGGTCTCCGTGCAGAGATCTCTCATGAAAACTTAAGAAAACAAATGGCTTCACTACTTCATTCATTTATCCTTTTGATCTTCTGATCCTTTATCTTTCTGTCTTCAAATCTTTTTTTCCCTTGACCAGACGAAATACTCCTTACAAAACCCTGGAGCCAGTCAAACCACCAACAGTCCCCAATGATTACATGACCAGTCCTGCCAGACTGGGCAGTCAGCACAGTCCAGGAAGGACAGCTTCCTTGAACCAGAGACCAAGAACACACAGGTAGAGCATTTTCTCACTGTAACTCTTTCCTGCCTGGCATGCTGATGTTTAGTAAAGTCGCAGAAAAGCTCTGAAGCTTTGTGCCTGTTGGCTTTTTGTTGAATGGCGAGGGGTGAGTTATTCTGCCACTCTGCATTAACAGAACTTCACTGCATTGTTGACTTCTCTAACACATAGAAGTGTCTTCAGACGCTATCAAAGCCTCATCGTATCTAGCAACTTCCATAACCACAGGCCTTGTTTCATATAATCAATTTATTTTGTTCTATGGTATTTGTTTTCCAAGAACAAGCAAAACTTCAAAATTTATGCAGTTGCAAGGTAGGGGAGTGATGGATCCTAGTGGATTTAAAGCTGTGTTATTAACCTTAGCCTAAAATACACTTAAGCTTTTTTTTGTTTTGTTTTCAAGACCAGTAATTGCAAAGGGAAATTACTGTTGATTAGAAACACTGTCATGAAGGTAGTCTGAAAGAGCTGATTGATTTCCTTTGGCTAAAATGTAATGCTGGTAATCAGTGCTAGCATGACAGAAATAGAAAATAAAACTTGTTCATAGACCAGGTATTGGCATCAGCCAGTTGTTTCCACATGCTTAAGGGCTTTAATAAGAGTAGTGTGTGTTTTGGGTGAGAAGGATGTTCCAACTGTACCTTAGTTTTTTTTAATGTAATTTTTTTTCTCAAATTGCAAGGCTAGATATTTCTCTAAGCCTTCTGAGTGATTTCAGTTTTTTCAATCTGATTTTTACCATAGGCTTCAAACTGTAGGGAAAAAAACAGACAAAATAATTCAATGCAGTTAGAAGTAACACATTAGCTTATTTTTTAGAGAGCTTCTTTCTTTCTTTTTTTTCTTTTTTAACTCCCAGTAGGCAGTTAGACATGGTAGGTCACTAACAGGGGTTGAGAGAGTATTTTGGACACAGTTGATCATGAAATACTGTCAGAATGAAATAACTTCTAAATCTGGCTGCAGTGAAGATCTTGTTAATCTGTTTAGCTGGCTACTGTGAATGCTCCCTACTCTTCCTTCACAAGATCTGCTTTTATGTAGACTGCAGTTAGAAATTCAGTCGCAACCATGGTGACAAGATCAAGGTCTTCAGCAGACAGAACACTAATTTTGAAGGAATTATCCTGGCTTCCATTTCAGACCACTGATTTTCTTTTTTGTAACAGTATGATTTTCTTAAGATATATGTGAATGCTTTGAATGCTTTGTGCTTGACTCTTGACAGCACTGATTTGTAGCTACCCAAGAATGATAAATAAGCTATAATATCACTGAGTACTCTTTAATTAGCACGGATGGGTTAAAGTGGTGTTTTGGCTTCCAAACATCTTGACTACTTAGTTCTCTTTATATTATCCATTAAATCCATGTAAATTCAGGCTTTAGTCTACAGAGTGCTCTTGGATAAGAATAACGACAGGTTCTGCCTGAATCTTGATTTTTTTTTTTTTCTT
>Ga0065711_1004590_pt1 | contig 42400 bp, 20 predicted proteins | sample Hoacrofraction12_FD_59098 | JGI IMG/M metagenome (GOLD analysis project Ga0065711, IMG submission 59098) | Hoatzin crop microbial communities from Cojedes, Venezuela - Epithelial fraction 12 v2 (version 2) | ecosystem: Host-associated > Birds > Digestive system > Esophagus > Crop | place...
TGAAGTGTGGGACAGGTTGCTCAAAGAGGCTGTGACATACCCATACTAGGAAATTTTTAAGATCTAGCGGGACAAGGCCTGGAGCAATCTGATCTGACACTGAAGTTAGCCCTGCTTGGAGCTAGAGGTTAAAATAGATGACCTCCGAGGGTCAATTCCAACTTCAATTATTAGTTAACTTTATCTGCTGTTCCATTGTGGAGCGTGGTCTCAAGGGGGTGGGGAGGGTCTTCAGCAATTTTGTGAGCTAGGAAAACTGTTTACCACCCTTGTTAGCTATAATTTTAGTTGGCAAGATTTAGAAGTAGTTGCGTGATCATAGTTGATTTAGTGAAATACTCAGCCCCAGGACTACCATCTCTCCTAAGACTCTCAGAACTAGAAACTAAAACTGAAACCTTAAAAAATCTGTACAAAGTAGATAAATATACCAGTTTTGCAGAAGAGTACATGGAGATTCAGGAATGCAGTTATTTCATGCAGGTGAACAGCAGAAAGATGGGTGTAGAACCTAGGCAGCCCAGCTTGATGCTCTACTGCGGGCATTGTGAAAGCTTGGCGTAATTCTTATACGGTTTGTGGACTTTTTTTTTTTTTTAACCAAAAAAAAAACCACCCCAAAACCCATTTTTCAAATCATTCACTCTAACAGCAGAGCCTTTCTGGCATTTATTACAAAATGCCAAATCAAAGTGGGGCCACAGGTGGCATAAGAGGGAAGCCCAGCTGTGGAGGGGTCAAAAAGAGTTCGTAACTATATTTACTGTGCTACCTTTATTTTTAGTAATGTGTGGTACTAATACATCTAAGTAATAAACAAGTTTTCAGTAAGGGCAGGGATCGCTCAGACTCTCATCTGATACAAAGGGTGTTTAAACAAAGAAGGAAAATTATATAGAAAACTACGAATGGAAATCTGAAAACAACTATAACTCATGTCTGATGCTCTGAAACATGCCTCAGGAAATCATTATTGTTGTAGGACAGCTGCAGTATTAATTAATGCAAATACTGAGTTAAGCAGGGGGTTGCTTACTGTGACTTTCCATCTGATGCATCAACTGTACCGGGTAGTGCCTACTTTCCTGTGCTTAGGGAGGAGGGGAAAAAAAATAATCTTTTCTTTTTCTTTCTTCTGCTCATAAAGATCCACATCCAGAGAACAGAAGGGTGCGACCACATGACCTGTTCACAGTGTAACACTAATTTCTGTTACCGTTGTGGGGAGAGATACCGCCAGCTCCGGTTCTTCGGAGATCACACATCAAACCTCAGTATCTTTGGATGCAAATACCGCTACCTCCCCGAGAGACCACATTTAAGGAGATTAGTGCGAGGCTCTGTCTGTGGTAAGCGGATAAATGTTCCTTGTGGAGAGCTGCACAATGAGGTGATTGGGGGGGGGGTGTCAATAATAGTTAAATAAAAACTAGTGGTGTAAAGTATCGGATGGGCAGCCTGTTGTTTAGTTATGTAAAAGGTGGTTTATTAAATGTATCTAAAAATATAGTATTTGCAGTTACTTTTTCAGTGGACTGTGTATGAATAAGTACGGTGTCCCCTTCTGCTAGCTTCTGTTTCCTAACGTTTTTAATAATACATAAGCAAATTGGAAAAATACTCTCAATATACACGTAGTTGTCTGTGATTGTTTTTCTAAAAGAATATAGGAGAAATGTACTGGAGCAGGAACCTTTTTTAAATGAACTTCTGTCAAGGATCTGTTTGAATAAAGCGTTGTTTGGATTTGAACCTGGTCTGCGTTTGAAAAACCAAATCACTCAGGTTTGGCCATTTAAATAGGAGGACATTCATCTTTTAATTGTTAGCTTTGATTCACCAGCTAAAACTAAATACAACTATATACGTTAATTTCTCTCAGAAGCAATATGATGCGAAAAGCTTGACTTTTTTATTTAAAAAGAAAGGCACTCCTGATTTGCTTTTGAACCAGAAGTGTACCTGTCTCAACCGATAGAAGCACAAGAAAAATAGATACCACATAAAGTAATAATCTACTTTGTTATCTTGCAGATGCATTAAGTTCAGTCATTGTAGTGAGTTTACAGCACGTAAAGGTATCTACAACATTATAGCAAATGGTTGCGTTGTCAGAAATTGAGGACCTGTTAAGGAAAACAGGACTTTTTGTATTTTGAATTAAGGCATAGAGCTTGAAGATGACTTGGAGTTCACCTAGGGTGAGGAAATGCTTTGAGCTTATCGATTGGTGATGCTCAAAGTAGAGGTAAAGGTAATGGAATGAATGCATGGAAAGAGAAGTCAGCAGACCTACGGTGAAAAAAACACTCCTGAGCCAAACATGTTCCAGTATGAAAACTAGGTGATTTGCATTTTAGAGTAACATAAGAGTTGGCATACAAACTCATAGGCCTGGCAATAAGAATGCCAGTCTTGCTGCCCAGCAGAGTTGTGGGAGACTCACAAACCTGGAATGCTTGTTTAACAAATGGCAGTAAGTCATCCAGGCCCATTAGTTTGACCTCAGGAACTCAGAAGGCATTAGAACAGACTTTGAGGGAGGTGAATTAGAGATACAGAAATAAATAGGAAAGTGGATAAAAGTTCAAAATGATTGGATGTGCCTTCTCTGATATATTTTTGTAGAGATGAATTCCAGCACATGAGAGTAAATGTGGAAATGTATATATGAGTTAAAGTCCAGTGGTGCAGATGTGTATGTTTGTATATATAAAAACATGCATAGAGAAGGTATAAGATATCTTACTTTCATTTCCTGTTTGCAAATGTAGTTGTGGTTTGTCTTAATTAGTAAACAAGAAAGCTTAGCAAATCTCGGAGCCTCAGCTTAAATTTCTCATACGGTTTTCTGATAATTTTTTTTCCCCAGGACTACCTCTGTCCTACAGTGTCATTTCTTACAGGAATGGTCATCACTGGAATAGAAACAGAGCTAGCTCAACCTGCCAGCACATGTAGTAATTGCCCTCATTTTTAAAATAGCTTGTTAACACCCAAGTTGACAATGATTCAAAGAATTTTGTGTTCCTACTCATGACCTTAAATCCCTGTCATCTCTAGAGCTCTAAATTTTAATATTGATCCTCATACAATTTATAAATAGCTACCAAAACACTCCAGAACCCTAACAGAACTCACACAGGAAAATCAAAAAATAAAAGCTTAAACAATTTACATCAGATTAGAATTCAGGAGTTCAGCCCACTGCTCCTCCTCTGTTGGATTAGATTTTGGCTATGACTGGCATACGTGAGCCAGTCTAGATTTTTTTTTTTACTTTTTTCCATGCATACACACATGTGGCTGTGCACACATTTTTTTAAGAAGGCATTATATTGTAAGATTATATCTCCTGACATTTTTCTTTCAAGATGGCATAATCCCTGTGATAGTATCACTTCAGTTTGTGAATTCTGCCCTCTTGAATCATAGAAATTTGGCAAGATCAGCTATCCTTGTAAAACCTCAGCAGAGTTATCTGTGCCTCTTCATTGGATGAATGTAAAGGTCTGCCTAGTGAGTTTGTCCAGAGCAGTCAGTCAGAAATAAGATGTCACTCTCTATGTATTTCCACTAATCATTGTTTTAGACACTTCCTTAGTTGAGGTTTCTATCTGAATCTTTGCTTAATAACTATCAATAAATGCATCCTTCACCATTTTATACAGTTCTTAAGTTTTGGCTTCGGCAACATCTCTGGTAGGGGCTGTAGGATTTCACTATGCGTTGTGTGGAGAAAGTACTTCCATTTCTCTCTGCTTTTATTGATTCTTGATAATTTCATTGGTTACTTCTGTTATCATGCAAGTCAGTAAATCATAATAGCTTGCTTACCTTCTCAAATATTTCTTTTACAGACCCTCCCTCGGATTCTTCTTTGTCATGATCTTTGATTTTTTTGGGGGGAAAGGTGGATTTTTGGCTGCTTTGTTTTGAACTGAAGCTTCCTTGTCTTAATAATTTAAGATCAAGTTGAAAATCCAGAAATGTTTAATTCCAGTTAGGGATCATACCTAGGCTCAGAGATGTCCTGGTAGCTAGAACTGAAGATGTAAATACATTATGGCTTTATCAGGAAAGAGAGGAGCGTTATCATTAGTGGGTGTTACTGTACAAGCCTGGGTTTTGGTTCCATTCTAAGGGTCAGCAGTTAATGTTAGAAAGAGGAGATGGTAGTAGAGAGGCTATTAGAAACATAGTTAGTAACATGTAGCAAGAAGTAAAGGTTGCATTTCCTGTAGTAAAATGCCTCTGCTAGTTAGCTAAGTAGTGGAAATTAGGAGGATGTTGTCTTGGCTGTCAGGGGGAAACTGATGAGGTGTTGCCTAGATAAATTTTCTTCTGTGCCTTTTTTTACTTTCTTGCTATGGAGAGGAAATACTTCTTTAAGTAAATGCAGTGATTCTGTAGCCTTGTGCAGTGAAGGTTTTTTGGCTTGTTTCTACGAAATCCGGGTGGGTGAGGTGTGTAGAAAGAAAAGAACACTTCATGGCAGGCTGGCATGCGAACATGGTTTCTGTTGAGAAGCAAGTGTTTGTGCCTACAATCACAAACTGTTCTGTAATAAAAATAAGGGAAAAGCATTTATGGCGGCATAAATTTAAACATACTTTTCTTCATAAACCAATGGTTTTTTGAAGGTAATAGAAATCACAAAGAGAAGAAAATAAACTCAGAGCAGAAATGGTCTCTGAATTTGACATTTCTCTCCCTTCTTTAGCGTATTTTTGTAGAGAAACTCTGTCCTGTGACCAGTGTAGTAAGGTGAAATAGCTTTTATCGTTCAGTCCCAGCGGACTTAGTGATTTCATTCTCATAGGAATAATTTGGCTATGTTGCTGAAGGAAGACTGTTTGGTTGTAACTGGAGTTAGTGATCAATGGCACAGAAAGAAAAAACATGTTCAGCTGTCTTAAATGTACTTAAAATCCCAGTTAAGTACCACCTGAGTTCAGCTGGGTGAATTAAATTCTAAATCGATTGCTAAGTATTTCATGGATCCGCAGCAGAATGCAATGTGTGATGGTGCTATTAAAGCAAATGAATTTTTTTTCATGGTAAACAGCATTTCAAATATAATTCTGAAAGCAGCATATTTTCAGATCTTGACTGCATGTACTCTTGTCCCAAGACAGAGTGCAAGATTCACTTTATATATGCGTGGCTTTGAGGAAGGAAGCATGCATTTCTAGAATCCAACCTTCATTGGCAACTTAAATGACAGTTGGTCTGATTTGTAAGATGTCTTGTATATGTACTTGACAGGGCTCTTTAAGAACAGATGCAAACTTATATTGGAACTTAAATCTGCATAGATAGACTGGTTTGACTTGTAAGTAGATACTTTTAGTGGCTCTGTTGCTTAAACATGTAATGATATTTAAACTTGGAAGAGAAAATTTTTATTTCTCATATACTAGTGATTAAGCTTGTTTTCTAAAACTAGTATATTTTTTACATGGCAAAGAATTCTCCAAGAATTTACGGGAGTTTGTATATATTATCCTAAAAGCCACGACCAAATCCAAAGCTATGCAAGGGAATAATACTCACTTGTGTTTTCCTAGTGTTTCCTCATTTTGCAGAAAAACTTAATTTTCTATATCACAAATGATGCAGCCCATCTGAGGTACCTGCAAATACAGTTAATGTATTACTACAGATGTCTGAATCTTCATGCTAAGTAGCCAAGTAGTGAAATTGTCTACCATTGATTTGAGTAGAATTGTAAAAAGGCTTGTTCTAGTTACAACCATTTCTGTCTAAGCTATCCTTAAAAACTGGCTTTGAACGTTACCAAACTGGCCATCATAACCTACTGCTGAGTCTACCACATGGACTAATAACTCAAGATTTTATTCAACTCTGAGCCAAGTTGTACATGTGCTCTCTCTGCTCGCAGTCTCAAAGCTAACAGACATAGGACAGTGGATCTTTGGGAAGTTTAGTGCCTACAGTAAACATCCTTAGTCGCAGCAGCATTTCTTGGTACATCACAATTCCCTCTATGATTAAAAGCCTCGTACTCCTTCACACTACGACAAATGGTGTGTTTCACACTGGAATTGGATATGAAGTTATGCTCAATTCACATGTGTAAAATGGAGCATTTTATAATTGTTTCATACAGCGCTGATAAAAATGACTGGGGTAAAAAATACATTATCTGCTGCTTTGCAGTGACTGCTGCTGTTTGTACTCCTACCTGATGGGAACTTGTGCAAGACTTACCTCTTGTGAACTTGTTCCTTAATGTTAGTTTACAAAGGTAAAGAAAGATAAAGGTTTTAAATATGGTAGATATATAAGGAGAAAAGGTATTTTTTGTTTTGTTTTTAAAGTTTAAACTTTGGAAAGAATGCATTGATAACCAAAGGAAGATACTATCCCATGATGATGAAAGGTCATTTTATCCTATAAGACCTTGGAACTACACAACACTTAAAACCTCATATTCACAGGCGGAAGGAAAAAGACACTCATGCTTTATTTCAGCTCTGAGTTAGTTGGTCAAATGTAAGTAAACAAGTTCTTCAGCTGACTAGCTTAGGAACCATTCTTTGTATCTGCAGAGAAATTAATTACTCCAGTCAAAAGCTAGCTTAGCCCTTTCTGCAGACTATTTCTGTCTACTTAGTCATCAGTTCAGTGGCTGAAGATTTTAATAATTTTGGTACTAAACGTCATAATTTTCTGTTTCCAGTTACACGGTTATTAGTAAAATAGAGAGTTCATACTTAAAACAGTATTTTATAAGCTTTACTTTGAAATTGTTAAAGGTTCTGGTACTGTAATGTTTTTAATTGCTCATTTTTGGACTCTTCCTGAGGTTTTTCCATCATTCTATATTCCTTCTCCTGTCTACGCTCGAATAACTTATTTGACAACCTCTGTGCGTATAGAATGCAGCACAGTGTAGTCCCAAGAAGGTCTACCATTAGGATGCCTAGCAACTAGAGTAATACCAATAATATTTGCCAATTTTTTTCTTCTAGGAATTATATTTTCCCACCCACAACGCTCCTATGAAATTTAAAAGCTATTAAAACAGAGCATGAAAAGGACCAGTTCATTTAACTGCTGTAAATATTTCCAAAATACCTCACTTTTTCCTTCAGGCCGCCCAAATTAGTGGCTCAGGTTATGGAGAGGTTTACATCATTATCGAATGAAGTAATCCACTTACTGAAATCTGATACAAGTGACTTGAGAGAGGGAAGGGCAGGCAAGAGAGAGGTAACAAACTTGCTTTTCCTCCCTTTCTAGAGGTGATCTTTCAAACACAGGATTAATTTAGAGAATTGCCTAATTTCAAACCCCTGATCAGGCTGCTGGTGCATCAGTGAAAATGCCTGCCCGGCTGTGTTTTCAGACAGCTGGGACAAGTGACAGCTTTGATCCAACTGCTCAGACAGCGCGGCCGAGGGGGTTCTGCCACTGAGTGGAAAGCATGCAACACAAGAAGGATAACTTGGATTCAAAGTTCAGTTTCAGCTTACGTGTTTCAGAAGGAACCCTGCCTTCCCTCCGTGCATTTCTACTGATCGTGAACTCAACAGAAACAATGAATATGAGCGTGCTTCAGTTGTTCTTAGTGTCTTATGCTCTAGCCCATGTGCTGCACAATGTCGCTGTCTTACTCGCATAAGAGCAGCAACACATGCTTCTAAATGCGGATCCAAAATAGACTTGGCTGTGGTTTGATTTAGACCTAAATCACAACTATACACAAGGACTTCACCATCGCCTTTTAAAGCGAGCAGAAGTGTATTTACAGGCAGTGGTCTCATTGCCTTGAGCTAACCTAAACTCTGCAAGATGCTGGTTTGCTTGGCATCTTTCCGGGGTGGTTGCTATACAGGAGGATTCCGGAGAAGCCAAATGACAGTAGCTTTATAGCTATCACGTTCCTTTTGATGCCTGAGGGATTTCAGAATGGAAACAGAAGTAAATGCAAGCTAACTATTAATGTACAAAATGAGCTGTGCTCGGAGACTTGTGGGTGAAGAGGGCAAAGAGGAATGTGTGCAGGGAGCTGGCTGAGCGGTGATAGCTCCTACCTGGATTTGTAGGATAAGTTTACGAATAGGAATCCTAGTAAAGTATTTAAAAAATGAACCAGCTTTTGGGAGTCTGATATCAAAATATTTAGGCATGGTTGGAAAGGGAAAAACAAAATGCCTACTCTGAATTGTTTAATAAATTTTGCATTTCAGCTGGAAAACTACTCATTACACCCCTAATACTGGTTCTGGGACTGGCATTGGGAGCCGTAGCTGTTGTAATAGGTAAGAGTTACATACATGAATGAGTCTTCTGATTTTGCAGTGATTTTCTGTACAACATCGCGGTATTTTTCTCAGAGGTGGACACAAAGTACAAATTTCTTAGATACTGTTTTAGCATAAAGCACATTTTTCTAAAAAAAAAATTCTCTAGAATGTTTTTTTCTTACTTGCATTTTATGCCTATTAACTTTTTTTCTCCCCAATTATTTGGTTGTTAAGGCTTTTCTGGACGAAAATCTTTAACTAGTATAGTTAAATAAAAAGGACAGAGTAATTTAAACATAGTGCTGTGAGCTGGCTGACTTGAACCATCCCGTTAATGACCCCAGTGGATCACAGTTCTAAGATCTTGGCCATGTGCATGACAAGATTTTTGGAGCACCTAGGCATAGTCCCAAGAGCCCTCCAACTTTGAAGATGCAACAACAACAAAGCAGCAAATTGGGATGAGTCAATCTCGATCTGATTCAGTGCATAGGCTGCCAAATTGGGTTCCATCACAAAAAGTGGTACTGTGAACTCATTTGATGTAGTGTCAAAGCTCTGTTAATATGATTCTATTAATATGGATGTAGTTATTTTAGCGAATCTTCTGTTTGCCTGGCTTCCTCCTCCCGCAGAAATGAAATAAGCCGTAACGATAAATGTATAATTTTGCTCCTGTAGGTGCATATCCACTATATATGTTGGCAGTAATATGTCAATCAGGGATCATGCTGCTCCACAGCTCTTCACCAAACTACTTACTCCGTTGAAAATTTGCAGTGTGTGCCCAGGCCTGAGGCATATTGGAATGCGGCACCTTTATTTTGATACAATAAAACCAAAATATACCAGGATAGTTACATCAATAAGATTGTACATAACCAGTCAGCATATAACCAACATACCATTATAGCTTTTCTAGACTACATCTGGGCAAGTAGGGAATATTGCTATTGATTTCAGTATTTAGGCTAAGAATATGTTATCACAGAATCACAGAATGGTAGGGGTTGGAAGGGACCTCTTTTCCCTGTATCAATTTTCTGAGTTAGAGATCTAAAATACTCTTTTCAGTGGCATTTTTATGCCAGAAATCTAAGCAATAAAGACTTATTAGTGCCAGTAAAGCTTATTGTGCTCCGCAGTCTGGTATAACCTATGCTGGAAAAGAACCACTCTTTTGCTTATGTTAAAAATTAAGAGGGTTTTGCTGTAATACAATGGTAATAACAGCAATGATACCCAGTATGCCATTGAAGTCCCATCCTAGGTATGGCCAGATAAGAGACAGTCAAGAACAGCACTATGAGCAGTTCCATAAACATTGATTGTTTATAGGAAAGTTTCGGTTTTGAAAAAAGCAGTATTTACTGCCAACACAACTGTTAAAGTAGTCTCAGTATCATAGCTGAAAACCATTTTACACCATTTATTGAGCAAAGCAACGATCTTGGTCACTGTAGTAGTCTTTTGTAGAGTGTTGTTACTGTAATGGTGCCTGAAAAGGAAATCTTTCACCATTTCAGTCAGCTGGTGGCAAGAGAAAGGGGGAGATGCTTCTCATTTGAGTTGGGGAGTGCCTCTTATGACAAACTATTTTTCACTTGAACAAATCTGATTTATTATTTTTTCCTTTTACAGCTTCCTTTCTCTCAAAAGACTTCATAATATAGTTCCCTGCTCAGGCAAGGATAAATGTTTGTGATTACTTCACAATAGATGAGCATGCTTGTAGAAATAAATAATATAAAAAAAAAAAAAGCTATAACATGCTGCCTCTATTGCGTGTGAAACTGGTTGAAAACTAGTTCAGGTAAATCAGCCTTGGGATTTAGATCTAAGGATTGCCAAAGTGCTTTTAAAAGTTTTAAGTTTGTATCTTATACAAAAACAGCATGGTTCAGGAATTAATTTGTCAGAGATGGGAGTAGGGTTAGCGGGAATTTGTTGTAAAGTAAACAAAGTGTAGCATAACTCATTACCAAAGAGGCTGTTGCAGGCTAATATTTTCTTGTCCAAATGTATTGTCTAAATTCTCTTGAGACATGGAAAGCTGCATCTGAGCGCTGTGTACACTGAAAGAACGCAATGCACGCACAAAGGTTTATGGTTTTCTTATTTTCTTGTTTTGGCAGGTTTATTTGTGTTTCCTATCTATTGCCTTTGTAAAAAGCAGAGGAAAAGGTCACGGACAGGTATGCCCTGGTAAAGACGGACCTTACTCACCTGAACTGAGCTGGTCCTGCAAGGGCTGCGCGCGCTTCATGTGCAGCAGAGCAATACAGCGCTGGTGACAGCGTCCAAGCCACCGCCCTGGGAGGAGGACGGGGGATCGCCCGCCATCTTCCTTCAGCCGAAAACACTACTGCAGACCAGAAAGCCTCTTTGCTCTGGTGCACTCCGAACAAGATGGGCCCCCCTGACTGCTGCTTTTTAAATGTTTTGGGTTTTGGTTTTTTTAATTGTTACTTTGGAGGGGTTTTTTGAGTCTAAGTTTCTGAACGAGACAATCAAAGCCTGTATTGTAGCCAGAACTCTTCTACCGATTTGGCCTGTGAAGAAAGCATTTAACTGCTAACATGTGCTCCATTTAACTTCAGTGTCAGCCTTTAAGGGGGAAATGCTTAGAAGTGTTTGGACTCTGACTGTATACTGAGCATACTACTTTTGGTATTAAAAACTACTTCTGTAAATAACTTCCATCACACAGCATTCTGTTCAGCATACCGAAACCCCGTCACATGCTAGAGCACGACAGCTGGTTGTCTTCCGAGTCCTCCTGCTAGTGGGCAAGAGTGGAGATGGCCACTGCCAAACTGCAGTGCCTCAGAGGGAAATATCCCTGGTATTGAACCTCCGTGATACTTACAAGTAGGCTGATAGGTTTCACTTGAGTATTTTATTTATGACAGTCCATTAATATTGATGGGGGGGGGGTGACAGTCTTGTTAGAAGAGTACAAGATTTTGAAACTTTCCCAGTAGAGAGAAAATTTGAAGGCTTTCGATAACAGGCCACTGGTATTTCATGTTCTGTCCCAAGATATTCCTGAAGCGTGATGCAGAACGCACAAGGAGATGTGTTGGCAGGGCAGCTGGAAACCTGCATGTCTGTTCTGACTTGGCATGTAATACACGTGCTACACACTAGTTCTGTGAAGACTGAGTGGATGAAATTTTATAACTGAAGTAGCATGTTTTGTTTGCTCATTTGTTTAAGTAGGCTGCATAAGTCTTAGAGCATCCACTCATGTCTCAGGATGAAAATCTGTGAATTTTAGGTAAGGGGAGGCGCCATAAATTCTTAGGAGACCATTTCATTCTCATTCTCTGCTTCCAGTGTTTCTCTTCGTGGCACGTCACAGAGCTGAAGAGAACAGCTATCCTTGCTCTGTTTTCCTGACTTCAGAGTACTGCTGTTTGCTACCAAACCTCTTTCTCAGCATATTGCCTCAAAAACAATGTAATTCAGTGTTAGGAATCAGCTAATGAGAATTTATTCACTTTTAGTTATAATCCAAATTTATCATACAGGTATAATTTAAAAGAAAAAATACAATAAAATAAACTTGTCTAAGCAGAACACTGAAACAATAAAGAAAGGGACTGAATAAGAGAAATATCTGCTTTATACTTTAAAAATACAAGCTGATCTTAAAGGAAGATTGGATTTGTACTATGAAGGTACTTTTTCAGTGTGTGTTTGAAGATACATATATATATATGTGTGTGTGTATATATATGGGGAGAGGGGGAAGCAGGGAGATGGGCAATGTCCTAAAGAGTCTACAGACTTCAAAATTTAGGCCTGCAAATAGCATGTCATTGAGAAGATGTACTTTGCACCACTTCCTTTGAAAATTGTTATTAAATGTGAATCTAGTTGTAATTTTTAAGTAGATAGTATTCTGCCCCACCAAGGTAATGCTGTTAGAAGATACCCACTTTGACTTCAAAGCCTCAGTGAAAGAAACTGATGAGTTTTGTTTACCTGGAAACACAAATATCAGCTTACCGTAGTTGGCTAGTATGCTTGTTTTCTGTCAGCTTCTGGTTCTGTGTTTTTCCTGTTGAAACTGTGTACAAGCACACCATGGCAGTCAACAAGCACTTAATATTTCCATTTGAATTTAAGGGCATGTTGACCCCATTGTCCTAACAGTAGAAACAGTACCTTTCTAAGATTTGCAAATTAAGCAGGGAAGCAGTGACATTTAGAAGTAAAGTTCAAAGCATACTGTCAATGCAAATCCACACATTAATTTGATTTCTTCTTCTGTGACGCATCAGTTTTCTATTTGTGTTCTGTCTGAGGTTAGAAGCTGCCTTAAAATCAGTCTTGTTTTTGAGTGTGTTTTCTGAGGCTATACATATCAGTTGTCTTTGGCTTACTCAGGGATTTTTATTCCTTTCTTTAAATGTCAAATAATGAAGATATTTTTGTATTATTTAGAAAAACCTTCAGACCTCAGAGAGTGAGATATATATAGAGGTAGATAGATTTGGGTTTACAATGCAGTCTGTAATATGGTGTCAAACTGTTCCACTTGAGAATATTTTAGTACTTGAGATTATCTGTAATTAACTATACGATAGATTAATTTCCTTTCTTTTCCAGGTTCTTTATAAATATGTGAGATATTCTTACAGTCTTTGTAGCTGTTTTCACACTGCTGTGTTTGCCATTTTCAGTTTCTGATGGGAGTTCACTAAGATCTGAAATTAAGATGCTAGAATAAAGAGCATAAAAAGGAAGATATTAGATCTGCACTTATTTATATTCAGAAAGCATGTCATTGTGGGTGGAGGAAAGGAACACACATTTCAGCTCCTACATTATCATTTCATCTAGGCCATTCTGATTTCATGAAATGGATTAAATCAAAGGGAAATGATTCTTCATTTTCTACACATAGCAAAATGAGGCGTCTGACATTGTAAAGATGAGTGTCTAATCTTGCTTTCTCTGTAGAAAAAAATAGGTATGACAATAATTGCTTTTACTTTCCTGTAGAACGGGAAAAAACTGCGAGAGCCAGGCAGAATAGGGATATGGAGGTCGTCTTCCATCCATATAAAAATATTGCCCTTTGAATAGTGCACAGACACAGTTTTTCATCAATATTATGTAACCAGCTGAAATATGAAAAGTAGTTTAGTACAAAACTTCAATAAAATGTTAGCTTTTAAACAGTTCTTCTCATATGATAGGAAATCTTATATACATCAAAGTCACATAATTTTTTTTTTTACAAGCGTTAATTTATCAGTTTGAAAGAAAGGGAATGAACTTGGTACGGAGATTCAAGGATGTTTTCCTTTCATTATGTAAATGTGTTTTGGTCTTTAACTGTACTTTAAAGAAATCATCAGACTGTTCTGCTCCATCTTTATTAGCAGAAAACTTCATCAGGCAGCTGAATTAACCTGCTAAGGCAGATTTCATGTTACTGTACACTCATCGTCGGGATTGCTTTCACCGCATTTAATATTTAAGATTATTTATCCTTGTGTGAAGTTCTTGCTCACCGATAATCTGTATCCAGACTAGGAAATGCTTAAATCCATCCTACTGTCGCCTTCTATTTCTAGCTTGCCTGGAAATGGATTTCCCTCCTTGCAGGGGTGCAGTCAGGGCTGGTGCCCTCCTGGCAGCGCCGTGCTGTGCCGTGTGTGCCCAGCCCTGCTCCCACTGGTGGCTGCTTTCCCTTTCTCCACTAAGGGTAATTAGTTGCGTTTCATTAATTGGGTCAAGTTTCAGGGCTGCTCAGCCATCAGTGGCAGGACGATTCTGACTGCTGCCACCTCTCAGAACATAGGTGTATTTGCAGAGCTTATCCAGGAGTTCTGACTGGAAAATGACTGTGCTTTTCCTTGTGTCGGTCTATTAGCCTGTGAGTGTAGTGTAAGAAGTTGAGTAGGAATACAAGCGAGAGGCAGAAATGCGATTCTGAGCAGCCTCGTGCTGTAGCTGGCCCATCAGTTTTAGTTCTGTACAAAAAAGTCTGTTAGACTTCAGTTCTCACCACCTCTATAATGAACAGCATATTCGTATCTTTCAAATGTCATTAAGATACAGTGCACTTTGAGTGATCTGTTACCTTCCTCTGGGGCAGTGCAAATGTGTAAGGAAGGGAGCATTTTGTGTTTGGTTTTGATGTTACTAGTGCTGACTTGAGAACTCTTTCTGTATGATAGGAGGATTTTTTATTTACATCTGTTGGTTCTGAAAGTCTGATGAACGTGAAGTTTTACTTCATTAAAAATAGTAATTTGCAGAGACTATTGCCAATTTAACTAGAAGGCATTTTGGATCGCTATCAGATATTCCTTTTAGCCAAGGGGCTTTCTGCTCTTCTGAAGACTGCCATAGCTTGTGTGATGTTAAATCTGTGGGCAGGGCAGTAACTCTGTCAGAGGATACAAATTCTCCAGTGATTGAATGGTTTCTCTTGCCAGTTAGATCTGAGAAACTGTTTCGTATTCAATGGCCAAATAATTTGCCATGCAGACTCAGATTTATTTTTTTTTTTTAAGTTTAGTTGTAGTGGTTTGTTTCTTGAGCAAACCTTGCATCATTTGTAATTCTTGGTATGGTAATTGTCTAGGTAGAAGTTGTGGATGAGAACCATGGACTGCTGTTACTTTTATAATCAATGTTAGAGCTCTGATTTGCTGATGGGAAGAATCCTACCTGAGGAAACTATTAGAGACGTAATTTCTTTGTTTCTTTTAATTTTGCAGCCTTGTAGTTGCAACAGGTCAGCTCCATTCCTGACGTCAATCATAGCCCCATTAAACCAGAGAAGTTGTACCCATTGTTATTCTAGCACAGAATTTGGCCCCAAATACTTTGGTAGAAATGTCTGGAAGCTTGTTGACAGCCACTGTGCAGCAACTTGAAAAATCTGTTTCACTTCTGAAGTGCGAACTACTCTGGAGCCGGTCCCCTCCCTCGCAGAATGATACTAGTGCTGTTTAATACATGCAGGAGAGAGCAGGGAGTAGGGAAGAATTTCCAAGCGACATTCTTACTAAAGCAATTTGTCAGGGGAAGGAGTACTAGCTTTTAGTGTAATAGAGACCTTTGTAATGCTTTGAGTCACTAATAAAGTTAGAAACAACATCCATAAACAGTGTTAAATAACATATCTTAAAATTCTGGTTTCTTCTGTGTAACAGATACTAGCACAGTGTAAGAATTGGAGTTACAGCCGTTCAATATTTTTCGGACTTAACACATAAACTTGAAAAAAAGGGCACACAACACTTAAAAAGTTACGTTGCTGATACATTTCGTGGCTTGTTTTGCGACTGATAAATGAAGAACCAGCTGAGCCTGGATTCAATTGCAAGACGAGCAGTGTTTTCACTTAAGTACTGCTCAAGCTATAACACACCACCTCCAAACTTTCTTCTTTAATAAAACTAACAAATGCAGCTTGTTGCAGTTACACAGGTCTGTGGCTTCCTGGCTGATTCTTCCACATCGTTCTGTGCGTAGGGGCTCAGGATCTGTACGTTCTCTCTCCGGTAAAGAATGGAGTGCTCATGGTAGGCAGTTAATCGCTGATGCTCCTCAAAGCCTGATGGTGAAATACCATAAGGTAGGGAAATAAAAACTGATCTCAGAGTGCATGCTCTGATTTCAAAGGTAAAAACGTGTAACAAGCTTTAATTACTTAGGCCCTAGTAAAAAATGAATGCATAAATTTCTAAGCATAATTTCAGCTATTTATTTCTAAATGTATCGGCTTAAAAAAACCCAAAATAGTAGTTATAACAGCAATTAGTTTATTTTAAAAAGCATATTGCACAAAAGAAAATCTTTTTTTGAGCTTCTTTGGCTTATCAAAACTTGAAAAATTAATTTGAAGTGTTTTGGATGGATCAAAGTCAGAAGAGGAGAAATTTATTATGTAAAACTATTCTATATTTTTAACATAAACATGGATTTTGCACATACCTGCTTAAACACAGTTGCACGCTAACCCCATTCAATGTTTATCTTGTTGAAAACCTGTCAGGCTGAAAACAGTATTGTTGAAATTTTAATCTGCTGTCACTGAGTATGTTGTTACTAATACAATGCCACATGTACCTCATTTTTAGAAGGAAAATCTGCCTACAGAATCCAAGCAAGGTGTTCAGGTATTTTTAAGCCTGTCCTGTAAAAATGCCGATGCAGTCAAACGCTTTCATGCCTTATGCAAGCTCTGAGTAAGCAGATGGATTCAGTCTTCAGTCATGGACTGTATTTTTGCATGAAAAACGTGCTCTTAAGAGTTCTTCATATCAATTTGCATTCTGCTTCATGTCCAGAAATTGCAAGGACAGGGATAGATTTAAATTTCACTGTGTTTACCATCTCACAATAAAATGTTTACCATATTTCCATTTGTTACACACTATTTCCAATGCTTTCCTTTCCCTTCCAAATTTCATAATTTGTAACTGACTTGTGAAAATGGCTGAGGATTAAATTGGACCTGGAAAATGTGATCTCATAAGAAGTCGCTTCAGTAGTGCTTTGCTGAGCTATACCAGCAAAAGATCATTTGTTGTATTTAAATTACTTGAAAGCAAAATGCTGAAATGTGTTTTTCTTCAGGGCTTTTCATTTTGCATTTTTTTAAACTTAAAACACCACAGTCTTTTTTGTTACGTCTGAGTCCAAATAACTTTTTTAAGGTATTTGTTAATTCTTTTGACTGTGGTAGAGATGAGAATAATAGGTACTGAGAAAAAGAAAACATGATCTCTGTTTCTCAGGAGGTTGTCCAAGCTGAACTTCTTAATTCCATGACAGTTCAGTGAGAAATTTTCCCCTGTCCCCATCTCTTTTCTTTTATGTATTTTGAGTTCCCTTTAAAGTAGGGTTAATCGGAATGGCAGGAGGTGAGGGTAGCGAGATGAGAGACCGCATCCTTTTTAGTGTACAGGCTTCTGGCACTAGAGTGCTGGCCAAAACACTGGATTCATGAAGAGAAAGCGATTTCTAACTCCATGTTTGGGCTATAAACAAACATGATGCATCAGTGACCAGAACCTTCTGTAAGTGTATTTATTTGACTAAGAAGTTATAAAAACTGGAGGTCAGCAATACCCATGTAATCAACGCTTGAGTTCCAGTATTCAGTGTGTTTTGTGTAATGAGGAATTCTAAATGTGTAAGTGCCTTATTGCTTGAAACAAATGAAAGGTGTTTCTTCCCCTGCATAGAGCAAGGTGGGAATTTGTGTTACGTGGACGCCTACAGACAGACATGTTAAGCCAAAGTAACCAATACTTGCTTGCTCAGAAAGTTGAAAAATGTTATGTTAGTGAAGAAGTTATCTTTTTGTGAATTACAAAAGTAATCTGGCATGCCTATTTTAGTTCTGATGATCTTGATCTTTGAACTTGCTGTTCACCCCCCTCTCCTATCTCCCTAAAGAATTCTGCAGAAATGCATCTTGTATGTGTTGTCAGCATGAGTGTGGTCTTCTAGCATAACCAGCTAGGAGTTTTCAACCTTAAAGAAATGCAGCTTTTTGGAGAAGAACATTCAGCTGAGTTAGGTTAGACCACAGCCTGTGGTACGTGTACCTTCCACCTCCTGCGCTCAGCCGGGCCTTGTTCACACTCGTTGATGAGGATGGAAGTGCTGAGGAGCACTGTGCATGGAGATGCGCTTCTAGCTAGGCTGGGACATAGAGCGGTTTAACTTCAACTAACACATCCTGTTAATATAAGTAGGTAATTCCTCTGGGGTGGGTATCTCGATGGACTAAACCATCAAACAAGCCTGGAGCAGCTCTGGGATCTCTGCCCAGCCCTTCATTGCACGGTGGGAGGTATGGTCTGAAAAAGTGGTATTCGTTTTACCATCTTCAGATAGCTTCAAAGTGGATACTGTAGGGTTCATTTTTTATTTCTGGAATTGTTTCCTTTCCCAGAAGACAGTGGAATTTTACCTGTTATGTTCTAGATTTTTCTAAAGGACCTGGTTTTTCTTGCTAACATTCCTCCTGCTTTTGTCCATCTATTGGAAGTCAGGTGCCAAGAATAAGCTACTTTTCTAAAATTATCTTGAATTATAGGAACTTACATTAGAAATTATCTCTTACAAATATTGAAGTTATAAAAAGGTAATTATCAGAAGGAAATTAGTATGGGGGGTAAGATGAAAAACTATGCTTAGAAGGTCTATTTATTGTAGATTTATGATCACAAAAAGATTTTACTATGTTCATTTTCCTCCACTAAGAATTTGTGAAGGAAGGAAGGAAGGAAAAGCAGAAATTCAGATAAGAAGAGTATCTCTTGGAACCTGTTCTTCTGAAATTCCTGAGTGTTTCAGAACTGTAGGAGAGGCTTTATTTTTTTTTTCCCCTGGAGTTCTTAGTAATATAGCTGTCACTTGCAGTGTTATTTCTTCATGAAGCATCACACACGAGTGTTTAATCAGGATTCAGCTAGCATATATTACGTTTTTCATGATAGGGAATTTGATTTAGAGTCATACTGCAATAAAATTATAAGTGAATTATCACTTCTACAGATATCTTAATAACTTCTATTTCAGTATTACCTCCAGTTTTTAGGCATTAACTAAGTCATTCTATAACCCATTGAATAGGAGGCACCATGTGTCAAAATATTTCTTCAACCTTATGAGTTACTGTTTATTTTAAAAAGTTATTTCCTTAAATGAAATTCTTCTCTCGTACAACCAGCAGGCACAGAGCCAAAGTGCTGATAAGGTTTTTCCATTATCCTTCTCTTGCATTTAGCTGATAACTGTATTTTTTGTTGCATAGTATTGCAACAATGGCCTTCATGCTGTAATAACTCAACGAAAATATTCAGTAGTCTTGGGCAATATTTTACAAATAATCCATTTTCAGGTTGGTATGTTAAATGTATACCACTAGTCACTGTTGAGCGTGCTACCTTTGTGGCTGCTTTAAAGGATGATTTCTTGCTGCCCTCTTCAGAGTGCCTTTTACTTTAGGAGGTCTAGAGACGGTTCACTGAAGTCTTCTGTTGAATCTACCATAGTAATGTCTGATTTTTAAACTTGTCCTGATGAATGTGTAACTGAGATCCTGTTCTTTAAAAAGCTATAGTAGACACAGGTTGTATATGTATATGCACATGTACATGCATGGATACAAGGGACAGTGTTCTGCCAATGTTTGTCCTGCTGGACAGGACCTTTTGAAAGTAGGTGAATTTTTTAAGAGTTTTATTTTCAAAATGTTACCTCACTAGTATTTCAGTAGTAGGTATGTCTCTGTACTGCTTCACTCTGCTAAAACAATCACAGTCATGGTAGGCAGTTCAATTTAAAAGACTCTGCGATGAATCTGGTGTCCATATTGAGAGAGAAGTTCGTAAGCCAAAACTTACGGTACTTCCTTTCCTTTCAAGGCATTCCTTTTGCTTACACTGATATTCCAAGCCCCTGTTAATCAACAAACTGAAAAAGTGCTTCCCTGTGATGAAATGGAAGAATGTAAAGTAGCATCTGAATGCGCTCCACCTGTCTTAAAATCAATATTCAGAAATAGGGTGGGCTTGTGTATTTAATGAGTTGTGGGAAGGCGTCATTGTAGAGGTCGTTCACTTGCACACATGGGGTTTTACAATGTCATCCAGTAATGTCTACCTAATAAAGTTTTGAAAAAGAAAAGTAAAAGTTGTCTGAATGTTTACCTCTTTCTTTAAACAATTGTTTGCATTAATGATAGTTGACCAGCTCCAAGGAGTCTTGCTTAAAGCTATAATCTCTTTTATGATTCTTACATAATCCTAAAAAAATCCCACCCAATGTTTTAAGCTTCCAAATCTTTGTGTTCACAAACACTGTTACAGTCACTTCAGTCTTTAACTGCTTTAACACTGAAAACTAAAACGGAGGTAAAAAAGCAGTTTACTATGATGAATAATGTTATGTGAAATACTCCCTGCCATGTGGTGTCATCTCTGGGCTACTGCTTTCATTTTTAAAAACACCTTAATATGCAACACACTTTTACCTTCTCGTGAAATGTTAAAACGTTAGCTTAAAATAACCCAATACAAAATGAGGACAAAATGCTCTGGAATCCAGTTTTCTCATTCCCATGTAGAGCTCCATCTCTTTCAAAGATGGCTTTTAGAGAAAGCAGTCTGTAGCTGTAAACTTGGAATATGTAATCGGTAAATCGAACCGGGTGCCTCTCTTCTCTGGAGAGGAATTGTTTTCAGTTTCCACACTTTGTGAACTGACAGTATTGATGAAATGTTTTGTCTGATGTGTTGGGGGTTTTTAGACACTATTATGAAATTGTATTTGCACGTTCATGCACAGGCAGACAAGGAAGCACACTTGCCTACAGCTTGGTTCTGTAGGAAATAAAGCTGAAAAACAATTGATGGTGGTGAAATACATAGCAAAAGTCTTGAGGCCTGTGCTAGGTGCCTCTGGCTAAGGACAAGCCTTCTGGCCCTCTCCCCAGCCCTCTCCAAAACAGTCAAGATTTGCAACCAAATGTCATGGGCATGGTACCAGAGGTTCCTTATCTGCAGGAACTCTAGCATGCAGTGTGCAGCAGTGGAAGGATGGTCAGGAGGCTGAGGAAATCGATATCCCGAGAGCTGAAACTGAAGTTAAAGGCAAACTTCTCACTTGCAATCTCCAGCTGTTTGACAAAAGACAGAAAAGCAGATTCTAATTACAAACATGGTATTTCTTTAAGTAAAAAGGACTAATGTGCTCCACAGAGATTACAGGTATGCAACTGTAATTTTCAGACACTTCCCGTCAGATGACTGATGTGCTTTTGCGGGTGCTTGAAATAGTGATTATAGGAGATGAAGATAAGGGTTTTCCCTAAATCATTAATGCATTTATGACTGCTTATAAGAAATTACATTTAACCATTAATAATTAAAACAAATTAACATTCCAAAGATTTTGGATGAATGCTTGAATTTTTCATGTATTTGTTCAGTAGTTTGTCTTCAGCAGCAAAAAGAGGCAGTGGCTTGTTGGAATGTGGGCTATGTGAAATACCGGCGCGTGAGAACAGAATTAGAATTAGCAGCCACATGGGTAAAGCTATGACGCTTTGGAAAAGTCGACGTGGCTTTTATGAGCGAGTCTTGCCTTACCAACCACAACGTTTATTTGGCAGGTCAGCAAGTCATCTTGTTGACATAGTCTATTTGAATTTCTAGAAATCTTTCTTTGAGTCCTGTATTAATAGCCTCAAACGAAAGCAGGTAGACGTGGGCTGAGAAAGAGGATCTCACACAGACAATGTGGACGTCGTATGGTCAGAAGTTAGAGCACAGTTGGAGTAAACAGCTTTTGTGGTGAAGGGAGGATGTCAGTTGAACTCTGCAGAGATCTGTGCTTGGACTTTGCACTTGAGCATATTTCCAGACAATGCGGAGAAAAAGGTAGGTGATGGGGGTATCAAACGATGCTTGAGATGGAGAGTTACCCAGGACAGTAAAGATGAGAGCTAGTAAACATGATTAAATGAATGCTTTTTGGACAATAAACAAGAAAATAGAGGAAGGCTCTTCTGCATGGGAATGATAATGACTGATAGGTAATGGTTATAACGATTGTAACAAAGGTCTCTACATTCGAGTGGTGCGGAAAAGACAGTATTCCTTCTCTGAAGGCGTGATGAACCAGGGAGCATCAAATGAGGCTAGCGGGAGCTGCAGCAAACAAGGGAAATCTTTGTGCAAACAGTGGAAGACTGATGCAAACTCCTGCCAAAGAGTATTGTAGATGACGAGGGATGAATTGGAAACTGGAGCTGTTTATAGGAGAGAAATTTGTGTCAAGTCACTAGATGTGCGGATACCCTGTCTATCTGGTTGGAGGGCTGGACAGTAGATGATGGTAGTATTTGTTTGCCGGATCTTGCATCTGTCCTCAGGTATCTGGCTTTGGTGACTGTCAGAGGTCAGATACTGGGCTCCCTGGGGCGTTATTCTGACCCATTATTTCTAGGTCCCCCTCTTTTCATATTGAAAGTCATTATGTAGGGAGAATGTCACAGCAGATCCCAGCAGCGATCCATGGGGGAGGGTGGGGAGATGGCCTCTCCTATCCTCCTTGGTTCTGGAAAACACCACCCTGCTTCTCCTCGGGTACAGATGCTGAGTGGTAAGGTACAGATTTGCAAAGCTGAGAAGTGGTGAAAGCCTGTCCACTCTGTTGCATGCTGTTCTCGCTGTCGCCTGATTTTGTTCCGCCTGATCTGAGCAATGTTCTTGCCTAAACCTGATTTCCACTCAGCTTGTCCCCTTGCCCTCCTTTGGATGCATTCCCATCACCACAGCCTTTCCCCAGGCTGGTTTTGTCCTCTTCCTCAACACTTCCCCGGCTGGAGTACTGAGATGGCCTGAAGCTGAGCTTTGGTCTTGCTGCCCTGTAAGAGCGATGGACACATCCACCTCCATGTTGTGTGCTGGCCCAGACTTCGCTTCCTTGACCAACTTGGAAATAAATAAATGATATTGCTTCTTTCCAGACACCTGTATTTCTTAACAAGACAGCTGCGGCTCTAGGTGCCTGCTGCCCGCTTTTGTCCTCCTTCTGTCTAATCAATGCCGCTTTATTTTTGAAATGAAAGTTTCTATTTGGTTCTCTTCCATGCTAAAAATATGCTGGACGGTCTCCCGCGTCCTAGCAGAGAGGAGGAAAAGCGCAGTAAATCAGAATAAAATGATAAAGCCAGTGAAATGAAAAGCAGCGTTGTGTGGTGGAACAGGACGCTGCCGGAGCTTCCCCTGCTCGTAACTGTACGCTCGGACGCATTCCGTGATTTTTAGTTGTGGGGTAAAGTGTTGCACCCATATAACTTGTTTTGGGTGGGATTTTTTGCTTTGGGTTTGGTTTTCGGGGGGTTTTGTTGGTTTTTAAGGAATCCCGTTGGTTGCCGAGGGATTCCTCATGCAGCAGGCGCTGAGGAACGACGACATCATCACAGCCTCCTCCCGCAGGGCCCGGCATGCAGCCGAGGCCGGCCCTGCAGGGCTCCCAGCGGCGGGGGAAGTCTCGTTCCTTCCCCGGGGCAGGGCCAGGGCCAGGCAGGGGCAGCCAGCGGGGCTGGGGCAGCTGCCTCGGGTGCTGCCGCCGTGGCCGAGGGGAGCTGTCTGGCTTCCATAAGGTGGACAAGTCCGAGCTAATAACGAACGGTCAGTGGCAAACCTGTGCCCAGCCGAGCCAGCGTTAGTCCAGCAGGGCTTTCCAGTGCCGCCGTCCATGTGTCGGAGCTTCAGGGCCTGCTGTTGCCTTTTTCTCGCATTCCTTTACAACAAGCACTTTGTGTCGCCACGTTATGACATCATCTTTAAAAGCAGGTTACTTGGGCAACATACAGCCTCCATTTAACTATCATTTATTAATTCACTGTAGTGCTGAATTAGCTATTTTATGGCTTCAGACCTGAGAAACGAGTTGCAGTGTTGTCACCTTTCCTGTAGCGGTGAAAGGAGAGAAGCGAGAGAAAGGCTGGCTTCTCGCTCACAAACGAGCGTTCGAGTAAATGCGGCTGTCAGAATTATACTCCTTAAAAACCAGCCTGTGTGGGGACCCCACGCCAGCGCCACCGGGGGAGGACGGAGCAGGGGTCTCTGCCAAGGCCGTTGGTCCGGCTGGCAGCCCGGCAGACGAGGAGTGCTCGGAGCAGGGCGGCTGGGTGCGAGCTGCCCTAATTCCCTCGGTTGTGGCATTTTCCCCAGCTCCTCGAGGGGTGACGTGGGGTCTGTGCTGGGGGACGCGGCAGGTCCCAGAGCGCTGGGTGCAGAGTGCCTGCTCCCCCTGAGCGGTGGCCCCGGCTGAGCCCCAGCAGAGCTCTGCACAGCCCCGGCTTGCTCCTGGAACAAGGTGTCGGGCTGCAGAACCAGAGCGTGGGACCAGCTCCCATCAGCGTGTGTGGAGGTGGCATGTTGCCAAGTATTGTGATTTGGACTGTCATCTCTGCAGAGCAGTACATGGACATGAAAACAAGTGCGTCCTTCAGCACAGAGTGTCTCTCCCTGCTGCCAAGTTAGCTAACAGCTATTTCCTAAGCTGTGACACACGGGTTTTAGAACAACGCATTCACATGGTGCAGTTTATGGTGCACATGCATGATCATGTTACTATGGTGTGAAAGCTTTTGTTCTCTTACAGTTTTTAATATATATAATATGTAACAATAATTTATATATTGTAATAATATATATAATTGTGTTGTATATATTCATAGATAGGTAGATAAGAACAGCAAACCAATAGCATTAATCATTCCTTGCTGGTTTGTCACGTTACTGAACAAATGAATTCCGGTGAAATAATTTTAACTGCTGCCTGTTTCCTTGTCTATGTACATTTCTAGGGTATTATTATCATTATTATTATTATTATTATTATTTTACTAATTTTCTAATCTCAGTGGCATTCTTTGGCACTGAATTATCTACATTCCTATGTGGAAATGTATTTCTTTGTTTAATAGTTGCCTTTGTGTATAATTATCCACCACCTTTAAGATAAGAACAAGGAACTGGGAGACTGTTGTGGGTGTGAATGTGTATATTGAAAAATGAAACGAAAACGAAGAAAAGGCTTCAAAGTTGTAAAGATGGCGGCAACAGAAGATTAGAAAGAAAGGAAAATGACTGTTGTGAAGGCACATCCAATGTGAATTTTATGTTGTTGTTTAGGTTAGAGCCTGACCACATTAGACTGATGCACCTGAAAACCTTAGGTTTTGACCTGGTCTTTCCTGGCTATGGAGACTATTTCTTCAAGCATCAAGTCCGAATATATCAAGAATCTCCAGGAAAAATTTGCTGGAACTGGAATTTTCTAATTCCTTTGTGATGCTCTGTGTGTCACCAGCCAAAGAATTGATAGAGAAGGATATCAAAGAAAAACTGCTAATAAAAATAAATTATATTGCTTCCCATTTTTTATTAAATAAAAATAGATTTTTCTTTAGTTTTAAATTTTAAAAAATGTGACATTTATACAACAAGTGAGAAATTACTTAACTTTCAATAAATCAGCACTGTTGCGCAGGCTAAAAAAAGTCATGGAGCTTCAACCGTGGATTGTTTCTGAAACAGCACAAATGGTTCAAAATCGCCAGATAACTTTCTCAGTCATTTGAATTTATTCATAGTAAATAACTCCATTGATTAGGTTTATTCTGTAAATGCTCTAGCCTTAAATGTTTCAGCATTATGTTGGTTTGGGTTTTTTTAAAACAGAAAGAAGCTGCTTTAAAAGGATGCTGTCAAATTCTAAGAACCTATTAAAATAGTTTCAAGTTACTGCTCTTCCGCTAAGCTTAACTGTGAGTGTTTATCATTTTACCTAGGTCAGAAGAAGGAACTTTTGGATGAATAAGGCTTTGATCTGCAAAGATACGTGAGCAGTTGGGCTACCTGTGATGTTGTGCTCTGTATCTGTGTACAGGTAACCATCAGCGTACCGCTATTGTGTACCTGTAAGAATTAAATATGCACATAAAGACATACAAAAAGTAATGTCAAATGCATTAAGGGGCTTGCCTGCACCATTTTTTCCCCTGGAGAATTTCTGTTGTAGTAAACTTAAATGCTACAAATACTCTTATCAATATGTATTTTTCAACTTTCTTAAAAGTATTTTCCTACCATAATAGCAATTTCCCCTCTGAGATTTTCCCATTCTGGGGAAAGAGATCGTGTTCAGCTATCTCACCTGACCGTGTTCAGTTAAGGCCTCGCTCTAATTAAAAGAACCAGGCAGAGAGAGTAACTAGGGACTAAGGAAACTCAGGACGAAGCAACAGACCATCATAGCTAAAACAGAGCAGTTATGCTGTGGTAGCTGTGCTGGTGTAACTGCTTCTTATGGCCATTCTGTTCTGGAGACTTTATCTCAGAAAAATCCCTGTATGTCCTTTTTTGGAGTATCAGTCCACAAGCAAGTGCTCACCCACATGTTCCTTTCCCACCTGGCAGTAGTGGAATTACTAGTTGACTATAACCTCGCCTGTCGTTTTGCCCTGCTAGGCGAGTATCCACAAAATGTTGGTTCAGCAGGAGCCATTCAGTCCATCAAAGTCCGTTTCCTTACCTAGATGGAGTCTAAAACCGGCAAGGTAAAGAGTTCACTTTCAAAAGCCCCAATATAGTTCAATATAACTATGGAAAAAGCTTTCTTATTCAGTCTAGTTGTGTTGGCAAAGCTGTGAAGCCTTAGGAGACAAAGCACTTCATTTTTGCTAAATCTCTCGTGTTCATGCCCGCTTATTTTATGGTCAGCCCACCGTGCCAGAAAAAGGAAATGATCAAGTGGGTTAAGAGACGTGACGTTAGATTTATTGTGTATCAGTGGTTTACATCATGTTTAAGTAATATTGTATGACACGCTCTTCTGTAACCAGGCACTTAATGAGTTTGTGCAGGAGTTAAGGAAAGTTAAAAATGACCCAGTAGAAGAACAGCACATCAAGCATATTCATTATTATAAATCAAATTAAGGCATTTTTATGAGACATTTTGCATGTAATGAAAAGGAAAAAATGCAGCCATTTCACTGAATAAGAATATTGTGCTTTTTGCTCGTGAACAGAGAGCTAAATTAGAGTAGACAGAGCCACTGGAGTACTGTTCAGAAATGCACTGAAATGGGATAAAGTTACGCTATGACCGACCTCAGTGGATTGGATGGCTGCGAGGTATTTCTGAAAAAGTGCCTTGTGCCTGGGAGCCTAGCATTGGCCTTATCTGTTTGAAGAATGCTCATATTTTAAAGGGGAAGAAACTGCTTGAAAAATGGGTGGTAAAAGCATACATCTTGAAAGATTTTTCAAAATAATGGGCTATAATTATGTTGTCAAAATAGATTTTAGCCAGATGCATACTCTGCATTTTATTGTGGGTGAGTTCAAAGGTACCTGAAGTTGGAACTGCCTCCCTTTTTTGTGTGTAACTGCACCAGAAGGATGCATTCACCCACCACGGGATTCTGTTGACCCTGCAGAGATTTTTATTAGAGGCGACATACCATGTTATGCCCGGTCCTCAATATGTCGCTGCCTCAGCACAGGGGCTCTGGCTCTCTGCAGACTTGACCTAGTCGGTCACAAACAGAAATTTTTGCCTGCTTCACTTCTGGCCTCCGAACTTGTTTCTAAGCCAGAGAGCCACAGCATAAATTCTGCGTCTTGAGAAGCCTCAGACACCCGTTGACGTAGTTTGATGCGGTGGGTTCAGACAAAAGGTGCTCCACGTGTAAGTCGTGATGAGCCACACCCAGGTGTGTTCGAGGGGTTTGAAATCTAAACGAGTCCCATTCCTACTCTCTCTGAAGAACTGGAATCCTTCTAGAGCGACTCGTAGGAGCCAGGAAGGCCTCTTAGCACAGAGCTGTGTAGCATCAGCTGGGAATAAACAAGAGTGAGAGTCAAGGGCAGCTGAAGATGGTCCAGCGATCTTAAAATGTGAGAAAAAAAATTACATATCGTTCCATTACTTATTGTAGAAATTGCCTTGGTAGCTAGTATTTTTTAGACTGATGTGTTCAGATGTTACGTCTAAAATTATATTTTTAGAGAAGTGATACAACTCGCAAACAGCAATCTTTGTTTATGATGTGGCACACGTCATCAATCTAACTAGTTGAAACTACTTTAGTCGAAACATTACTGTAGGTAGTACAGAGGCTGAGACTAATGTTATATATTTATAATTCAAAGTTTTCACACATCTGAACATATCAGCAAGAAGGTGACAGCAGTTTGATGTTGAGTCTGTGGAATGCTGTCAGGCACTAAGCATGCAAGTTTCTATCTGAATATGTTTTTTTTTTATATGGCTTTTTATTTTATTTTTCTTCTTTTGTAAACCTTAAAGGTTTGTTTGTGTGACCTGAGAGACAATAAGGCAGATAACTGACTGCTTGCATGGAAACATTTAGTTAAAGAGATGAAAGAAACTTTCACCATGCAAAACCTGAAATATTTTCTTCTGGGCATTACAGACTCAAGCTGGTGTCTTACATTTGGAACTAAAGCAAAGGAAAGTGGTTTAAACATTCTGCAGAAAGAAAAAGGATGTGTTAATAACCAAATCGAGATTGTAGATGATAATTACTTTTTCCAACCTCAAGAAATGCATTTTTTCATGACCTCTCCCCCTCGCCCTCATAGATTGACAGACCACTTGCAAATTGACAGACCACTTACATTTTTGTAAACTGGTCTCTCCACTGATCATGAATACCCTCTTCTTGGCTACCGGCGGGCAACATATTTGCTTCCAGTCCTTGGTCACTCACAGGTCATTTTTCTCCTAGACTTTCAGTCCCTTTCTACCTCTCGGTAGGAACGGATCAATATTTCACAGCAGACTGTGCACGCTGGGGTGGCCGAGGCAGAGCAGAGTGGGAACGGCCACTCCGAGGCCGCTGTCTGGCCCTCCAGAGGCTGTAGCGTTCAGCCGAGCAATGGCTTGCCCACTCGCTCACAACTGCCCACCTCAGTCAGTGGCTTCTGTGCTTGAGAGCTGGTATGAGGAGCTGTGCTGGATCACAGTCTGGAAACATCTGCCTTGGGTAGCGTAAAACCTTGTTAAACACTCTTGGAGACTCTGCAGGGTCTTCTGGAAGACAAGTGGTATTTTCGTATTTCGTTGGACTTACAGGTATTTTTAAATGAAATTTCCCAATCATTTTTGAACAAATGCAAATTTCTGTTAATCACAACACCCCACAGCAGGGAGGTGCACAGCTTAGCACACATTACATGAATCAGTATGTCCTCATGATTGTTTGGAATTTGGAATTAACGCTAGGTGCCAATATGTGTTGTATGGGAACAGACAGTGAGCTGTCAGCCCCTGCTCACTGCCTCCATGTCACTTTTGAGACTTCTGTGTCCCTGCTGTATATACAGTTATGTGAAACTCTCCCCACTCTCCCTCGCCCAGCATGTCTTTTCCAAGCTGAGGAGCCCTAGCCTGCAAAGTGCTCACACCACAGAAATTCTTCCAGACCTTTGACTGTCCTTATTGCTGTTCTCTGTTCCTTTCCCAGCTCTGTCCGGTCTTTTATGAGGTGGGTGGTATAGTACAGAAGGTAGATGAGATGTGCACGTAGTCCTGAATACCTGGGAAAATATGGAATTATACAATGACTTAATCATTCTTCATGTATGAGTGGCTTTTTAGACTGCTAATGAGTGAGGAAGTCCTTTGGAAATATCTGCTGTAACACCAAGGTCTCATTCCTGACTCCTAGTTAGTCTGTACTAGATCGAGATCTGGGCAGGTTGCTTAACACAGCGAAGAGACACTAGAGGTAAGAGGTTGTTTCGATTTCCTTCTTGATTAGCTTTTTCTTTTTTTTCTTTGTAGAAAAAGATGAAAATTAGTTCTGACACCGTTTTTTTTAGATTAAGTTATTTGTTGCTCTGTGTTTTCTCCAATGTGGATTTTTTTTTCTCTTTATAAGACCACATTTATGTCCCGTCTCCTCAATATTATGATCTGAAGAATAGCTCTAGTAGATTATAGCAGTTATTCTATTTTAGAATCCTGTCTCCAGCAGTGAAAAGCCCTCTCCATTATTGCTTCCAAAAGAACTGCAAGAAACTGTGCACTGCGCAGATGCTAAATAATCTGGCAAGAGAAAAAAACCTTCCTTCTAAATACCAATAAGTAAAATAGTGATATATGCCCAGATGGGAAAGCGCTTGAGTCCTTCCCAGTCATTTTTCACAGTTCTGGTGTTCTTGTGTATTCAACCAGTTTTCAAACCCCTCTTGTTACTCACCTACAGGGATAACCAATGTTTGTAAATGATTCAAATGTTCCCCTTTCACCTATCCTCCGACTTCTTATGCAGCCTTAGAACTAAAGGGCAGATTTTTTTTTTCAGAAGGAGCATTCACTGCTTGTCTTTTTCTCCACCCACATTAGGAAGTTAACTCATCGGAAAAAACTTCCAGCCTGCTTATGGACATCGTGGACATATATGTGTAGCCAGACTCTTAGACTGAGCCATTTGTTCTGCTTTGATGGTTACATAAAATAGTAAAATAATGAAATAGTTTATTTCTTATATGAAGTTTATTTTTCCCTCTAATTTTTATAGGTATATATGCATTATTACATATTGCAGTATTCATTATTATACTAAAATATATGTTACTATGTACATGTTCTATATGTATGTGTGTAATTTGAAACCTGTTAATTGTTGAACTTTTTTTTAGTCCTCTTCATCTGATTGCACTAGGTTCATACATAGTTACATTAATTCTCACACACGTGCTTAAGCAGCAGCACTGGCAGCAGTGCTGTATGGAACTGGACGTGCAGTGATGACGAGGCATGTGTGCTGACCAAGGATCCCATCCCCGCTAAGCAGGTGAGTGCTGCGAAGGCCAGTTGGGTAGGAAAACAGTAACGATGGAGGTCTTCCACGGAACAGAAAGCAGCGTTCTTTCAAACAACAGGCAGAGTAGCAAAGCCTCAGAAATTGAGCTTTTCGTTACTACGTACCGTTTTCAGCACAGCAGATGAAAAACTGGAGCTGACGGAGAAGCTGGAAGCGAGAACTGTTTTCCAGGAAAAAGCTGCCTTGAAAAGTGCTTTGTGTGCACGTTGGAGTTGGGGAGGCAGCTGCGTGAGTTTGTAGTTTGCATTTTGATCTGCATTTTTTCAGATTCTAATTGTGCTCTGACAGGCTCGTATCTTCAGGTTCCTGGGTTGGGGCAGTGGCTGAGAACAGGCACTGTTTAATACAATTTGATTAGACTTTTGTGAAGCAGTTTAAACATGCAAAAGTTGCAGACAGACGCTGTGCATGATAGTAGTGAGATCATTGTGCCAATAGGTATTTTGCAAATACTCCAAAAGTTGTGTAAGTTTTGGCATTTTTGAACATTGTTTCCGATACCAACATCCCACCCCTGATCAGAAGTTAATCAGGAGTAAATATGATTGCAGACGCACGGCTGAGACACTTCTACCATAGCAGAGACTCCTCTACCTCAGCACAGATGTCACAAAGTGTAGTTAAATCCCTTTCCCATGTTGCAGTAAGTCACAAGACATCTTTCACAGGACTAGTAGATAAAGTCCCATGTGCACAGAATGGTGCACGCTCCACACCTAGACCTGCACCTCAGTGTGACTCTCTTGCGGCTAGACAGCATCCTAACGTCTTCAGGGTGTCCTCAGGACAGGTGCCTTCTGCACTTCCCCTCCTTACATTGTTTCCCTTCTGCCCTCACCCTCAGCATAACTTCCCTGCCTCTGAGGGCAAAGTAGAGCCAAGGAGTGCACAAATACTGGTGTGCAAAGGGAAGAGATGGTTCTCCATAGGGTTGTTCCCCTGGTGCTGTGTCAGAAGGGTGACGATGTGGCCTGATCTGAGAAGGTGTCAGGCTGCAATCTCTTTTGCTTCCCCAGCTCTGGAGCCCCTGTGCATCCTGCATGTCATCCTGTCTGATTCCGTGTTGAAGGCTGACAAAATTCTCATTCCATGCATGCCGTTGCTCAGCATCTTCTGTAAGAATCAGGAGTGTGCAAGTGTCCTCTCTTGCCTAGAAACACCAAGCACTGGTGATGCCTCGGGAGCTCAGTGGAGGCTGGACATCAGTTCCAGGGAGCAGGAATGGGTTCCACTGGCAGGGTATGGACCCAGGGGTGTTTCTGAGGCACAAGAGACCCATGCATGCTGGAACAAACAGATGGGTGATTAAAGTTCATGCAGTTAGATTCACTAGGTCCATGGGGAATTATTCCATACTCTCAGAAGGCTTCTACAGACTTTGTTAAGCATATAGCCTACAAACTCTCTGTGGGCTGAAAAGACGACCTGTGCAGGATACTTACTGCAATTCACATATCAGCCCTCAGGGAGGTGATGATGAGTATTCCAGGGAGTTTGTAAAGGCACACAGCGTGCTGTTCATGTCTGTCTTGAAGCAGAGCAAGCCAGTGGAGACCTTTTCTCTGAGGCCTAAGAAGTTCTATGTGCAAAAGGGTAGGAGTAGCAGCACCCGGGCAATCTCCTTCCTGTGACTTCTCCAAAGAGCAGCCGTACTACAGCAAAATGTCAGCTTGCCTGTAAATTCTGCCTCCAGCCTCCTTAGCACAAGCACATACTAAGCGCTTTCTCTCACCCCATCCTTGCTGTCGTTCACCACGCCGAAGTCCCAAGGACCAAGCATGGATCCCCACCCACCTCCTTTCTAATTAACAAGACTGGTCTGCTGCTAATGCTGGATTGCCCCAAAGCCCTGGTACTGCTTACTGTCCGCTATCAAACCAATCCTACTGATTGCACCATGCTAACCGAAGCTAACAGCCCCTACAAAATCTTCTGCTTGTGTCCGCCTAACTCTGCTCATGGTGGTGCTAAGCCATGGGCTAAGAGTCAGCCACCTTCCACTGCTGAGCCAGCCTGCTCAGATCAGCTAATTTTATCCTCAAATATACATGAGAGTCTTGAGAATGGTGAGGACATGCTGCTGATTTTGGAAAGGAGGTGGCTGTGGGGCAGACACTCGTGCTGACAGACCTGGAGGTGCCAGACCTGGGGACCTGCAGGTGCCTCAGTGTCCGTACTGAGCGGGTGTACACACCAAGCAGGTGGGCATCTTGGGGCAAGGCCGGAGGAATCCCTGGCAGATATACACATTTATAACAGTTTTCAGTGCCAGAGGTACAGCAGGTGAATGGTAATGCCTGATCTTCAGATATCCATGATATCAAATAATTAATGTATGTTTCCTAAAAAAATGAAATACGATTCAATCTTCAACTTAAACTGTATTTGAAAAGGTGACCTGGGTTTAAAGTGTGTATTTAGAGCTTTGGTTAAGTGTGTAAAGCATCTAGCACCACCAAGTGGTAAAACGGTGTACTGCTTATTCATAGCTGTCTCGGTAATAAAAACCGGGACAATTCTATAGTTACGTATTCGAAAGATGCCTAAAGAAACTTTGAATACATTTTACTGAGGTTATTTGAAAAAGTTTCTGAGGTTTTCTCAGGAAAAGTACTGGATTTAAATGCTTGTGTTTCCAGCAAATCTAACTTGGCTTAATCCTTGTTTCAGCTTGAATATATGGTAGTAATCAATGTCGGTATTTTTCAGTCTAAGGTTGAGTTTATTTACAGGCGATCAACATGGAAATAATCTTCATTTTAGGATAATAGCTGGTATGGACTTTCCTGTCATTCTCCTTTCTTTGTGATGCCTTAAAATGTTAGTTGTATAAAACGGGAGCAGAACTAGTAACCTGCATTGTTACTAGGCTTGCTTAAGTTCTCCTTGCTGGCCATTGAACAGGCTTGAATGGGGCCAGCCACGGGCAAAGACAGCCTGCAAGAGAGACAACGGTAGGCAGGCAAAATGAGTAGAAATGAAATACAGAATTTAAAAGAGCACAATTAATTTGACTCTAAGAGAATAACAACAACAAAGTCCCTTGCTAGGCCAAACTCAGTTCTGCAATCTGAAGAGATTTTAAATTATGCAGTAATCATGCATCATTTCAATTAGTACCAGCCTTGGTACAGATAACACTTAATATATGCATAACTTGATTAAAGAAATAATTGACCTACCTGTGGGGTAAAATGATCTATAATTATCCTGGTTGATTATTACATAAATGTTTGTAATTTTGTCAGTGTGTGCTTATCAATTAAGAATAAAAAAAGACCTTTTTGTTCTACAAAAAAGAAGCAAAAACCTTGCTCGCATTAAAGTAACATTTTTTGTTACTTAAAAATTTGTTTTAATGAGAAGCAGACTCAAGTGGATGAGATCACACAACTGAAGAGAAAGAAGAGACAGGCAGATGAGCTGATCTCTGAGAAGGAAATAGAGATAATTTGTGCCAGGCAGGAATTAAAAGAGTAGCAAACCAACCTGAATAACAGTGAACAGAAAATCCTTATGTCAAAGGTATTTTTCCTGACATCATCGAATAACTCGAAGCATTTGTTTGGATTGACTCCTCAGGCTTGTCTATGGAGAAATATCCAATGCCAAAAATATTTCTCCATTTTGCTATGGATACAGAAGATGGAATTCAGCTTATCAGAAAAGGAAATTATTACTGTTACAGTTTAAATTCCTTTCTTTAAATCTACTCTCTAGTCACATAAGCGCAATGTTTTAGTAACAGATGAAGACTTAATTCTCTACTGTCTGTTTGAAATCAGTGCTGAGTCTAGGATTCTGATGATGGGAAGTGGAGAGCATTTGCAGACTCTATTAGGCTCCTTGAAAGTCGGGATGCTCAGCATTTTCCTGCATCCATAGCTTGTAACATTATGATTTTCATATCTCTTGGACTTCCAAAAGGGGCAGGGAAATTTGAAGGGTTTTTGTGAGACCCTGATGGAATTTTAGGACATTACGTGCCAAAAAAAGTCCTCCAAATTAGCTTTTTAAGTACTGGATGCACTTGACTGCAGTGGCTCATCCAGCGCTGGGGGAGAACGTGCTCAGAGAGAAAAGGGCCGGTGAGTCCAGCAGTAGGCAGAAGCGCACGAAAACCCTCTCTCAGTTTGTCCCAGTGTTAGATGCTAGAATCTCAAATATAAATGCAGAGAAATGTGTGGTACTTAATAAAATGGCACTCCTTAACAATGAATCAAGACCCAAATATCTCAGGGTGCCTCTGTTCAAGTATCATAGAAGAAAGACAGGCAGCCACTGGGGACAGAGACAAGGGAGATACGCTGAGTTTTATGAAGCCTACAACATTTCTTTAGCGTAATCCCCTTGTATAGACCTCAGTCGCTCATCGTGAGAGAGGGTTTGGTGGCAGCTGCCTGCTGTCATCCTGCAAAACGTAGGCGGGGAAGAGGAGGGGTGGCTGCCGGCTTTGCTGTCAGCAGGGAGGGTGATCTGGGGAACGGCTGCACAGTGCTCTGCAGGCGGAGGGGTCTCAGCTCCCCCCCAAAGGGGAGCCATGTCTCCCCACGCTGAGGCCACGCTGAACCCCAGCACGCTGGCTGGGGCGCTGGGCGGAGAGGGCTGGCGTCCCTGGGAGCCAGAGCGCGGGCTGGCTGTGCCGAAAGGCAAACTGCTGCTCACATCTGCCACGGAGAGCGTTCGTAGGCCTACGCTGAGTACTGGAGTGCTCCATTTCAGGAGGAGTCTGCTCTACAGATCACACGTCCTTCGGTTTGATCCTCATGTCATCTTGGCTCTCCTTGAATTTACAATTTGCAACACCAAAGGAGCATGCAAGGATGTCATTCTGTCACATGGATAAAACTATGGCTTAACAAGTGGAACTCGCTTTAAGAAAAATGCAAAAGTACATGGACTTCTGAAAAAGGAATATGCAGTCCGAGATTTAATTGTATTTATAAATTGGGTGAAAAATGAATAATCATTAAAGACTTGCTCTGTTTCTAACCACTCATTATTAAGCAAAAGATGAAATCAGAATGTGCATTGGATTTTCAATAAGTAAGCTGCCTCTTATCCTAGAGTACTGGCATCCCAAATTAGTGGTATGTTTTACTGGCACGCTGTCAGTTACCCAAAATTGGAATCCTCACATTGACATTATGTTGCCTCCTTGTATGTGTGCCATTACCAAGCTAAAGCAACGTGCAGAACAGCAAACAGCCATAGAGCAGCCACTTTCCAAGAAGAGAAGAGAGGTTCTGAAATTGCAAATGGCTCTGCCTGCCATGCAAGAGGAAATATTTTTTTTTTAAATAGTGATGGTGCAAGAGTATCAAGTGAGTTGCTTTATGGTAGTTAGGACTTTGAGGGCAAGGGACTCAGTTCTAGACCCACGCTATTTTCAGTCATCAGTTGTGTTCTTAGGGAGGTTGAAGTCACTCTAACTGGACACCCAGTTCTCCGAATGCACATCGTGATGGATTGCTGACAATTCTTCCTTATTCACTTATTTTTAAAAACAAAAAATAATTAAACTTTATTCTGATGTTTGCTGATTCTACAATTGATTCTGCAGAGGCATCCTTTCTATTGTTAACCCCTTTTAAAGAAATCTTAATTTTTTTCCATTTTTTTAGAAGAAGCTATATCTCAACTGTTTTGCATAAGTTTGAAAAATGTTAGAAAATGTAATCTTTCCGTGAAGTGTGATTCATATCTTTGCATCATGAAGTTAAATGAATGCATGGGTAAGGACAAAAAATGGAGTTTATAACTCCATTGGTTACAGTTATTTGTTAAAGAATCACATTTTTCTTTTGGCGATCCAGATAATAAATAGCCAGGAATGTTGTCAGGTTGGTTCAGTTACTCCCAGTCACCTGGCAGGATGCACTTCCCCTTCACCCTGGACATGCCCCAGAAACGGGCATTGCATCAGCAGGACAGCAATAATTAAATGTGCTGGGCCTTCCATCAGCATCAAGAGCACTTCAAAGAAAGAACTCCTTTAAGAGGCTGAATTCAATGCTTCTCAGCAATAGCTTGTGTACTAGCTTTCCAGTGCATCCATACATAGATGAATGCTTTCTAATCCAATAAAGAGTCTAAACAGTCCCAGTCAAGAATTCCACTTCTGAGCTACATGTGAAAAATAAATTCTGTCCTTGCTTTTAGGATAGCTTCTTACCTTTTCGGTACAAAGAAAACATTCTAAGAAGACACAAGTAACCACATCAGTGCGGCTGAGTAAATCGCATTGGATCTGTCACGATTATTTTACCTGTATCAGAGATTGGTTTTGAACCACTAAATTTTTAATTGTCATAATATAGATTCACCAAGTTGACTTTCTCAATACAGCATCATTTTGCAGTATTTGTCAAAACTGAAAGTTTATGGTACAGCAGGATTGGCACATAGCTAGATAAATGGACAGAGAGGTGGACTGAAAACTGGCTGAACTACCAGGCTGGAAGAGCTGTGATCAGCAGCATGAAGCCCGGCTTGAGGCCAGTTGCCAGCAGTGCACTGGGCTGCAAGAGGTGCCAGCAGGTCAAGAGGACTGATCCTTCCCCTCTCACCAGCACTGGTCAGGCCACACCAGGAGTGCTGGGTCCAGTTCTGCGCAAATATGGACAGTTTTTGTCTGCATAAGTTAAATTGAATATCCAGTGTTTCATTTCTGATGTGTCTAGTAGTAGCAACTTGTCAGTAGACAAGTCTATGCCACCACTTCTGTGGAAAGGTATTTGCTATGCTTTTGGGGAGATGGGAAGCTTTGGGAGTATAAATCCACTTTTCGAAGCTGCTAAAATGTTAATTGCTGGTCTGAACAAAAGCCTAGTGGCAACCTGACTTCCAAACCAGGATGCTTATAGCTTACACAAGGTTTACACAATTCCTTTAAAAGAGCGGTGATTGTAGCAGGCTGGATACACAATGGCAGGCAGTCTTGGTGAATATGCAACAGTTCTCCAAACACAACATGACACTAAGTACTTCTTCACAGCGACTCTTCTGCAGACCATTCGCTCACATCTAGCTGCACAGAGCAGGATTCAGTTGTCAGAATCCAGGCTCTGCCCTGTCGCTTCAGGTATGGCAAGGAGTCTCACCGGTCCTGGAGCTGCTGCTCCAGAGCAGAGCAGGCATGACATCGGGGCTGTGCTGCACCTCTCTGCCCTGCTGAGATGTCTCAGACCCACCAGGAATTCCGAAATGATGCTGGATGTTTGTCTGTGGGTAACTGAATGCTCTCCGTACAGAGTAATTCAAGTGCTTCAAGTTAAACGTCTAGCAGTATTTTAGATATCCTAGGGTAACCTGCCTGTCCCAAAATCCCATTTCACAGATCTCCCACAGGCCCTGTCTCATACGTGCCAGCTCCTGTGGGCATCTCAGGTCTTCTGGGACACCTAAAATGGTTCTGCATATGTATGTTTAGGCATTATTAATTGCCTTCCTACACCCAGACCGCTAAGTTTAGTCATATGCCATCTGGTGTTGAAAGGCACCGTGAGGGATTCAGCTCTGAGCTCCCGTGGTTGCAGTTCATCTGAACCACTCTAGAGCTCTGTGTCAGGATGGCATGAACCCACGCCTGGAAATGCTGGGTTTCCTTTGTGATTTAACACAAGAGATGACCCTTTATTTTGACAAATAGAGTATTTAATCTCATAAGTTATATTTAAATAAATGAACGTTCAATGCTTATTGTGGTATACATGTCTTTTAGAAAGTCCTAAAAGCACAATGACAACAGAATTGCCCTGTAGGAAATTAAGTCTCCATGCTATAGCAACAACATAGCAACACGTCACAGGAAGGAAAGACTAATTTATTTCAAAGTAGGCTGATTTCAGTACATCACACTGTGCTATCCACCAACACCAGGCTGCCTGTCAGCAGTCTGCCGAGCGTTCAGGCACCAAGGCACCACGTTCGGGCAGCCTGCCCGGGATTGCTTGCAATGACACTGGGGACGAGGGGCAGCAGGTTCGGAGCCCCTCCCCACACCTCCCGGGTTCTTCTTAGGAAGTTGCTGACTTGGGATGTATCTTATCACACCCTTCAGGAAATGACTGTGATTTATCTCTCTATCTCTTCCAGCCTCTGTGAGTTCCCAGGATTTACTCATTGTCTCCATTTCAGATCTGCCACCTACAGGTGTCAGCAGCACATCCCATTTCAATAGCCCTTCTCCTGCTGGTATTTTGCCCTCATGCATTCACATTCACCCTCCATCCATGTCAGTATCAACATGTTTAATACAATTTTCTGCAACCCTGGAAGATTCCTGAGCTTGTATTTTCTGACAAGTTGTAGGCACTTTGGTATCTGCTGGCAAAAATGACAGTTAGCTTTTGTGAGTGAAAGGTTTTCTTCCCCAAAATCTTCCAAGCTTCTGGTTTTGCCCCTCAGTATTTCAGCAATATACCATGATAAACGTCCCAGTTTCCTGGCCCAAAATTACAAATTAAGATTACAATTCACGTACTTGTATGCAATCACTTCATCTATAAATTCTAGTCTGAGCCAACCTTCATATTCTATCTCTCTGATTTTTTGGATTCTGGTGAACTGTCTGATGTGCCTTCCCACTTGCTTAGCCTCCGTTGTTCACCTTACATTATCCCTTTTCATCCCAGACAAACTGGGAAAGAGTGAGAGAAGGAGGGTAAGAGACACTTTCCATTGATAGGCCAGTCAGAACTATCTGTTGAGTAATGGAAAAAAACTTCACTTCTCAATAATATTCTGTGAGTTGTCGTAATAGTCTGTCAGTGGCTGTCATGTTGCATATTCATCAAAGATTACCACAGTGGCTAATCAGAACTTTATTGGTTATAATAGAGATGTCAGTTGGCATCAGATAAAGATCTCGATCTAGATTCTTTATACAGCATTCACAGTTGGGAGCAGATGCTAAATTTCTCCTGGGATGAGGAGCATAGTGATCAAAGCCAGACAGCTGTTATGAAGTTCAGTTCCACAGATCCCTTTTCTGAGAACATCAGGATGTTCGAAGGAAAAACGAGTGGTGGAAGAATCAGGCAGACATTTTTAATTCATATTAATAAGAAGAAAATAATTTTCTGCACATGATTCCATCACAGAGCATGTTTCATACAACTCTGAGCATTGAAACATAACTTCAAAAACCACACAATGTTTGTATCTTCATTTCCACATTCTGCTAAATACAGCTGGAGAAAAAACATTTCACGGTAGGAAAACCCAGAAACTATTCAGATACTTTATCATCAGACCATTAAGATCATTTGGAAAGTAGTTTCAGAACCATTAGAACAACCATGAAAATCTGCTGATAAAAGTGTAAATATAAGATTTCACAGTCAGATTAAACCACTAAAGAACAACTTCTTCAGGCCTTTTTACTGATCAGAATTGTTGCCTTCTGCTGCAGGCCTGGCATGATATCCAGCTCCAGGTACTGTGGCTCACATGAAGGTAAAATAAATACACACTTAGAATGCATTCCATATGATTTTGCTTGCTCCTAGTACATCTCATGCATCCTTACAGCCTGTAAGAAACCTTAAGAATGTTTGCTAAAGCAACAAGAAAAATCTGTTTTGCAGAATTGTGATCTATTAGTAGAATCTTATGAATCAGATGTGCATGTAAAGGGAAAAATTGTCCCAAGGTAGACAGACCAATGTGAGAAAATTAATGTAATGCTCCTCATTTCCATTATGCCTTTAGCCCCAGGCCTGTCTCCTGCTACATGATTTCCTTGTTTGCTGAGGAAGGAAGAGGAAAGAAGTTTTGGGAGAGGTTTCATCTTGATATAAGAAAGAATTTTTTTACAATTAGAGCAATTAATCATGGGAACAATCTCCCCAGCAACGTGGTAAGCGTCCCCACTGAAGGTTTTCAAGATGCAGTTGGACAGGGTGCTAGATAATCTCCTCTAAGCTCCCTTTCCCATGACATGTTGGACAAGATGATCTTTTGAGGTGCTTTCCTACCTGGCCTGACCTATGGATGTCTGATTCTGTGAACTAACACTTAGTTACTGTGGTGGATTGGCACTGACCCCCACCACATGCCAGAATATCAAACAGTCGGAGGAGCACATGGTGCCTCTGCTCAAAGGCTTGTAAGAAAGGGTGGTGGTCGTTAGGGACAGGAGGCACAGGACAGGACTTGTGGAAAGGAAAATTGTTGGAGACATCACTGAAGATGCACTCTTGGGAGGAGACACTCCATGCTGGAAGAGATATAGCTCTGAGGGACTGCAGCCGTGGGTGACCCATGCTGGGGCAAGGACACCTCCAAGGGACTGCGGCCACATACGACCTGTGCCAGGGCAGGGACTCCCCTGAAGGACTGCAGCTGCGGGTAACGTACACCAGAGTGGGGACACCCGCAAGGGACTGCGGCCCCTGGAAGAACCCATGCCGGAGCAGAGGAAACAAGAAGCAAGGAGAAGTGGAGGAAGTGACTCAGAAACAAGGAGTAGCAAAAAGAAACTATTATGCACCGACCCAAATCTCCTGCACTGCTCATTGCCGCCAAGGGGACTGAGTGTAATGCGTGGTGTTGGACTGAAGCTGAGTGTGGGGAAAGGGGAAGAAATTTGTTTCCCTAAGTCTTTGTCTACCTATCTTGGGAGTTTTATTTCTCAATACCTGCAACAGTAACTAAAAGTTTATGTTAATTAACAATATGTTAATTTAACTGAAATTCCCCAAGTCGAGACTGTTCTGCCCATGACCAGTGATTGGTGTTAAGAGCCTGCTTTGTAGTCTTTCACTTTGACCATGATGAAGTAGCCTGCTCTCCCTGAGCCGCATTTTCCCACTTCTAAAAGAAACACATCTCTTTCAAAAGAGGCATTGTAAATATATTTCATTTTGAGATGCTGAGGTGGAATGATAATGGGAAACCATCTGACAATAGAGTGGGGGAATACCCCCAAGTTTGGGGAAGATCTTTATTTTGTTGTTAGGCAGACTGGAACATTTGCAGAGCTACAATGCCTGAGCTATGCATGCACTCTGAGAGTCATTTGGAGCATGTAAGTACAGACAGAACTGAAGGCATAAAGAGTAGAACAGTGACAATAACACTGTACTGAACAGTACAGTTCTTGTAGTCATTCAATATATTCCCTTTACAGACTGAGTCAGATGAGTTTTTGGAATGCTTTAGGCAGTGTTACACATTTCCTCTCACTCAAGTGCAGGTAGAAAATGGAGTTAAAAGTACTGCTTACTGTTAAGAGGTACGGTCTAGTGGGCATAATATTGTTTGCTAATAATAAAATTCTGTAATTTAGCTTAGTGTTATTTCTTATATTGTTTTGTATTGTTCTAGTACCTTTTGACCCATAGAGCTAGAACCCCACTGCATGAAACTGCAGACTAAACTGAAGTCCCTGTCTATAAAACTTACCAATGCTAGTGACATCTTCTCACTGTTGAGTGCTGTAGTAACACTGACATTTCACACTTGGTAGTTTAAATTGCAAGATTGCCCTAAACATTAAGTATACACAGAGTAAGAAATGAAAATCAAAAGAACTTACTAAAGGGTAAGGAAAAAACTCTGAAATAATCTTGAGCGTGTTCTATTTTCATTTTCAATATTTCTTCCAAAAATTGGAACCCACAATATGCCAAGAATTGAACATTTAGCATAGTGCATTTAGCAAAGAACTCAAGAATTCTGAATGGAGAGAA
>Ga0065711_1001538_pt1 | contig 42393 bp, 21 predicted proteins | sample Hoacrofraction12_FD_59098 | JGI IMG/M metagenome (GOLD analysis project Ga0065711, IMG submission 59098) | Hoatzin crop microbial communities from Cojedes, Venezuela - Epithelial fraction 12 v2 (version 2) | ecosystem: Host-associated > Birds > Digestive system > Esophagus > Crop | place...
AAAAAAAAAAAAAAAAAAAAAGAAAAAAAGGCGCAAAGCAAATAAAAGCAACCGCCAAAAGTTGGAACTTGAGAGTTCAGAGTGGATGTCAAGCAGACATTCCTCAGTAGTAGGGGGGTACACCATGCTAGCGGGCCTTCCAGAGAGCCTGCAGAACCACTGTCCTTAGAGGTTTTCAAGATCCAGCCAAACAAAAGCACAGATGACCTGACCGAGCGTTGGTCACCACTCCTGCTTTGAGGGGGAGGCTGCAGCAGAACCCTCCTGCGGCCCCTCAGTTACTGCCAGCAGAACATCTACTGCTTCCACACCCCTCAGCTCATCTCAGAAACACCACCACACGTACACAGAAATTCAGCACACCAACAAATAACCATGCACCGCATTCTTCAAGTGAGTTTTTCTCCAAGTGACACAAAGACTAGTCACTTGAAGTAAACATCTTGAATTTAAACTGGAAGGTGACTTGCCTGTCACTTCCAAGCATGTGGCTTGAAGGACGCGGTGTAATTTCATGCCTTTTTTAGACCAGGCACGGCCGAGTTGCGCTGTACGCCTGTAGACTGGCCCTAAAGGGACACTGCAGCCTGCCTGCCAGTTCAGATTGCTAACCCTCACTTTTGAGACCTTTGCATTGACATCTGTAGGAGAGGGAGGGAGAAACGTCCAGCCACCCACTTAGCACTTCGACAACTAGAGTGGCTGCTGGCCATCCTTCACAGATGAAAAAACTCTGATAGCTGCTACTGCAATCATCAGCATGAGTACACAGCTCCAGCTCTCCCAAACAAAACCCACCTTCTAGTCGAAGAAAACAAGATGGGGCACACAGGGAAACCTGGAGAGACTACCTATCACACAAGGAATGTTCCTGTCCTTCCATTTTACTCATAAGCAAAATGGAAAAAAATTCACCTCGTTCACTCTTCTCTCTCCAGACAAGATACTGTGAAGCTCTACTCAAAGGTTACACCTGCATCTATCCAGAAATGCTCAGTTATGCTCTATCTAGAAGAGTATGATGGTCCAAATACTCCAAGGAGACCTTAAATATACCAGGAACTGATGCAGAGAGACGTTACAAGTGAAAAACCCATATATACACACTACAAGGTAAGCATTTATTATATAAATATTGTCATGGAAACAGGATACAGATTTGCTTTTAAGGACATTCAGAGCCCATTAACAGAAAGAGAACGGACTGGGACTGAACCTACAAAAGAAGATACCTCAGGATCTTGGAACTGGCCTGAATCTTGTTCCAGCACATGGGGCAAACCTACATGTTGCTTAAATTTCACATCACTGATATTAAAGCTGGATGTTTTGGCTTTGATAATATAACTCTACACTGAGAAACATCACATTGAAAGAGTTCAGATGTAACCACAAAAATACCATGTTAGGTTCCCACATGCGAATAACAGGGAGGAAAAGAGATGCACTTCACTGAGCATTCAACATGAAACAGCTCAGAAGTAATTTCTTCCATTTCCATTTTTCCCAGCTACTTCAATTACATTGTTTCCATGCAACACAAGTCTATCCTCTCTAAGGGCAAAGATGCAAACACTACTGAAGCTTCAGGTGGGGAATTTGGGGAAGCAGACACACTCACCCACCCAACCTGGCATTCTCTACTGCAGATGCTACCGCTGCTGAGATGAAGGCAAAGGAACAAAATCTGTTTATTACAGTCCCCTTAACATGTCTATCACAGAAGAGAATAATACCCAGCTTCTGTGACTATCAGTTTATGCCTTGAACATTTTCTACTAAAAAAACATTAAATCTTTATCTAAACCATCTTCAGCTCTTGAACCCTTCAAAGAGCCAAAGCACATCCAGGCAAAGCATGGAAGTTCAACCCCTTCAAATGCTCACGCTGGAAAGCAGAATTTACACAGCACCTATTTGACGTGCAATTCAATCTAAAAGTGTAAAACCTCTTTTCTCTGGAGTTCTGCATTAGGCACTCAGAGGGGAAATGCTAGGAAGTCAAAGCAATGTTTCAGTGGAAAAAAATAGGGCCCATTGTAAAAGATAAACTAGAGAAGGTGACACATAAGCCTTATACTCAGCAGTAGCTCGCTAAAGCTCGCAAGAGATTCATGCGGTGGATTTTTCTGTGACTGCCACCACGGTCTTCACTACATTAGCTGAGCCGAATCAGGTATTTTTAGACTAAAACCCTTTATGAGCTGTTCATCTTATTACTGCTTCATTCCATTCATTATATCTTTAATCATGTCCAAACAACTGAGCTATTAAATAAATTCCAAAGCAGCACAGCAGTCTGGGGCTTATGCAAGCTAAGGATCAGCGCAGTAGGAGACAAAGGCTACTTTGGTTGTAGATTAAACCTTCCCAACCGCACAAAGCAACTGCTGGACTCAACTGCCACGCACTCAGGATTATGGCCATTTCTCAGTCCCCTCCCCTGCTGGCATCATAAAAGACCTTCAGGATATGATTTACTTTTTTATAAAAGTTACAGGCGTCCCACAAAGGAGAAAGTTATATAAGTATCCTTTCAGTAACGAACTCCTCGCTGCAAACGCTTTCGTTAGCCTCCAGAAGAGCATCTTTGAAGTGCAGATTTGTACACTGCATCACTCCAAGCTTTCCCAACAGCTGCAGCATCTTCTAAGCTGTCTTCAGCTGAGAAACCCCACACTGCTGCGAGCACAAGACAGGTGCCGCACCACACACCCCCCATCACCTACAGCAGAGTAATTGGAAAACTTTTAGTGATGTTTAAAGACATCCACCCACCTGCTTCTGTAAATGCTGAAAGGTTTTACTGAAACCAGGGAAGCTGTGGTGCTACAAATCAGGAGGAAACCAACACTGCACATCACGAGACCAGAAAGAAACTGCTATTGTCCTACAGCACGTTTCTTGCCAGCTTCATCCGGCAGCTCCCACAGCAGCAAAAGATGCGGCTCCCTTCCTACAAACCCTGGTATGTGGGAAAGGCAGTCCCTGGAGCAAGGTTTACAACCTGTGACAGTACCAACACACTGTAGGTTGCCCTGTTCCACGTTTTGTTACCGGCAGAGGCCTACAGAGGGATTAAACAACTAAAGAATATAGAAAAAAAAAAAACAACCTGCATTTCATCAGCTAGGATAAACATACTTTCTCAGTCAAGGAATTACACCTGCCATTCAACCCCATCCCACCTCAATTTCTCATCTTTCCAAGGCAAGTACATTAATGCTATTAGTTCTCCACAGTTTCTGCTCCACAGGCTAGCCGAGCACTTCCACCCAATAACCCCCACCCACCTTTCCAAAGCTCTGCACCCAAATTCTTCCAAAAAGCATCATTTCCACCAGATAAACTAAGTTCTACCAGATCTTTGCCTCCAACCAGAAAGTCTCTTCCCTTGATGAAAGGCTTCAAACCTCACTCAAGTCACAATTTTTCCCTGGCTCCATTACACCCCACCACCCCCAGCTCCCCCAGTGACACAGCAGCTCCCTCCAGTCCCACTGAGGAGCTCCCAGGAGACCCAGAAGGAGAATAAGGAGCCTGAGCCAGGCTTGGCCCAACACCCCTCGAGGGGTCAGCGGCACAGGCAGCGCGCCGGCAGTTCTACTCACTAGGATTACAGACTGCTGTCTGGCAGGATTTCAGCTGTGACAAAGTTTACTAGCGCCGGAAAGCTACCCGAGGCTCAACTGAAATTGGATCTATTTCACAGTACAGAGACATAACAGAAAGCTTAACAACACGTGGCATTTATATAATATTTTATATGTTCAAAGCATCATTTAGGCATTACCTGCAGCTCAGGGGACTGGTCAGCCAGGCTGGAACTCTACTTAGCATTAGTTCTCATGGGATTTCTCATAATGGATTCTTCACTTGTGCCAGAAATGCCATAAAACAGATCTGTTTCGGGAGCAGCACAGCCTGCATGCTTTCACTGCAACTTACAGTCTCTAAAGAAAAGCATACACTTTTTCAAGCTCTAAATAAAGTTTTCCTTCTAATCTGATTTCTAAACAGAAGACTGTGATAGTCCTTCTCTTATCCAAGACACACATCTACTTTCAGTACTACAGCCTAAATCAAAAATTCCCTGGGAGAATTCAAGGCTATCGTTTCTGTACTCACAAGCTGCACCAGGCTTTGTTATGCTTTGGTCCAATGCACTTTCAGCAACATAGATTTTTCTGTAAAAAATAAAAATTACAGCTGATTTGCCCACTGAGAATCTGCTCACACATAATTACACGTCTGAAACAACAAATCTGACTTCCATTAAGTTTTTGTTTCCATCAACTTTCTCCCCTACCAGCCACCCGAGGCTACCAGCTCAGGAGGACACCAACACGCACATGCCATCACAAAACCAACTGCAGACGGAGATGCTGGAAGATGGTTTAGGATAAACGCATCAAGAAAGCACGTACGGACAACTCGGTCACGTATTCATAACAAAGCACAACTGCTAATGAGATTACTACATGAAATATGCTACCACAAACTCATTTTCCTCCCACTATATGTTCCTGCAAGGCTGGTCTAATTTTATAGGATGAGAGGTTGCGTGGGAGGAACAGGATAAAAGCAAGATCAACGATTGTAAGAAATTTTAATTAGCATAGGTTCATCTGTGTTAGTTCACAGAACTGAAAAAACCATAACACAATGTCTGGAAGATTAATTTCAAGAGAGTCTGGGATCTGGATCTGTTCAGGACACTCTGAAAAACGTACGTACAACAGTTTGTGACACAGCACACAGAACAACTTGCTCTCTTTTCTAGAGACCCCCAGGATAATTTTGGAATCACCTTTATGTCACTTCCATTAGGACCATGGAAACTCTCGTGCTTCAAATGCAGCCTGTTTTCTTAGAAGTGAGTGGGGTTTATGTAGTTGTTAATATAAAACAAGAATTCACTCAACGCCAAACTACAGGCTCTGCTCTGTTAAAACACAGGATCATTCCACATGGCCAGCCTCAGACATTTCTGAGCTCTAGCCAAGCTGTACGAAGCACAAACACTACGGTGGTTAGTCCACAGGAGGTGAAATTTCATGGAATGTAATGACACAGCACTGAAAAGGAAGCTCCAGCAGCGAGTGCTCAGGCTGAACAAAAAACGCCAGTGGTCTAAAAAGGATGGAGGACTCGGGAGAAGGCTGAACCATGAGATGTTCCCACATTCAGAAGACGAACGGACAGACACTTGCATCTTCAACTACAGATGGTCTGCAACTAAGCACGCAGTCATCCAAACCTATCACCTTCGCTTACAGAGGGGGGAACTCAGTACAAGTGGAAAGAAAAGCAAGAGTAAAAAAAAAAACATTCCTACAAAGTTTCCTCCTCCATAAGACCAAGGAAAAACAATTGTGAAATCAATGTGTTCTTATTCAAACAAGTAGGAGATATCATTTTCACACGTGTACTCAAACAGGGCACAGAGGAAAGTTATGAATTCTGGAAGGGGAGAAGTGTACTAGTTATATTTCAGAAGTTACATGGTATATTAATGAGCATTTCAAAGACTAATCTTCTTAAAAACCATCAGACAGAAATAACAAGGAAAAAAAACCTCAGAAACTAGCCACTTCTTGCAGCAATGAGCTTTAATGGCTTAGTTGGAACTTATGTTTTTATGCTTTTTATACCCACCCTCTTTTTTTTTCTTCAGCTTTTGTGCTAAGCTGAAAATATCCAGCCATCCCATCGCTACTGTTTATGGAAGTAACAACAGAACTGCCAAATTCCCCGCCCTCCATTCTCAATTGCTTATTATCAAGAATGGAGGCCACAATATTAAAGAAGCGCTGTGTATTTATATCTCTTTGGCAGAAAGATCTATTTTGAATGAACGAGCTCAGATTTTTTCCCAGTCTGAAATACACCAATAGCATGTGATTTGTCATCTGGATCCAGTATTTCTCAAAACAGAAATACCTGGATATGAAAATCTGACTGTTGGAGAAGAAACATCTGGATTTACACCAATGCTGTAGAATACTTCTCATAGCTAAAATTGTAAATTCCTTTATTCATCTTAGCACAAGTTGTGCATAAAACGGTTTTGTCCTTCAAACTAGCTGAAAGATTAGGAAGAAACAGTTAGACCCTCTGGGACAGGGGGGAGGTAACAGCACTGAAACAAACAGCAGAGGAGCCGAGCGCATCTCCTGGGTGCACGCTTGGCAGCCGACTCCCCGCTGAACCGCGCCAAAGACCCGTTAGACAACACCTCTCCTCTGCGACAGCAAACCAGCTCTGTAGCTGTGAGACAGCTCCCAGCTAGAAAAAACTAGAAAGTCAAATCAGAACAACTGTACCCAAAACGCATGAAAACAGTACGAGCTAATCCTGTGAGTGCAAGGTATTTTAAAAGACCCCGTCTGTCAATCAGCTGCGGCCAGGGTGGAGAGAAGACTCTGGCGAGAGAAGCACAGAGAGATAAGACCAACTGTTCAGTTACATCCTTGCAGATGAGATCTCCCACTGTGAAATTTCCAAGATAAAGCATAGCACAGCACTTCCCCAGGGGCAGAAGGCAGTCACCGTGACTTTATCAAGTAACTAGTTATAATTTTCATGCAAATAACAAGAATAATCAAATTACTATCACAGCTGTGTCAGCCTGAAGAAAGTAACATCTATGAGCTGATCAAAGCAAGCAGATGACCTCACAGCAAGCGCATTCAAGATGTTATCTGTCCTTTTGCAACTCCTTTGCTTTGGTGTGAGCTAAAAATAAAAAAAAAAATTACCTCTCAGACTGCTCACAACTGCATGGGTGAGGCTGTGCTGCAGACTGTGCGCACCAGCCACCCTCCATGGGTGCACATCGTATTTACTGGTCAATATTCAAGGGGTCACATGCCTGTGTACCCATTTTTAGTTTATTTTTACTCAGTCTTTGCTGGCACAGAAATACAGGCAAAAAGCATTTGCTACCCCAAAAGCAAAGCACCAGACAAGTCCGCGTGTTCAGGAATGGATGAAGCTGTTGAACAAGTGAGTAAAAGATCAATTCATCATAAACAGCTTTTCAGTGACTTTTGGTGGTTTGTGGCTTTGGTTTCATGGGGGGTTTTTTGTTGTTTTTGAGGGTTTTTTTGTGTGGTGGGTTTTTTTGGTTGGGTTTTTTGAAGCAGAGGTGGTTTATCATCTCCACTGGTTGTCGAGACTCAGGGTAGCTTCCCATGAAGCTAAGCTTTCAGACATTGGCAGCTCTATTTTACTACTGGTTTAGCTAGAAAAGCTTCATCTTGCCAAACTGGTCATGGCTGCAGAGGTTTTGTTGTGTGCATTGTTGTTTTTAATGTAAAACTCAGAGGACATGAATAATCTTTTACGCCACTTAATTCCTATTAAATTTAGGTGAAACACTGAGTTAAAAAATTATTAGTCTACACACGCAGGGCATAACTGCATCCCTCATGTCTTTCAGAAACCAAACTAAAAACAACATGATGAATTTTATGACAGGGATACTCAGAGACAGTTAATAGAAATCTACACTTAAGGAAATAAATGCCATAAATAACACACATTTTGCTTTCAATCTATTGCATAAATTAAAGGTCATACACTTAACTCCTACAAACTAACTGATTTCTCTTATAATGAAGTTTACACAGCATGTTACAGAATTGGCCTGGGCCTGCGAGGATGCAAATCAGGAACTTCAACTGAAACCATCCATTTTGACGAGCTAGAGTTGGCATAATTATTTTCACTGCCTGGGGGGCGGGGGAAGTTTTCCAAAAGCATCGTCTTTCCTGACAGCTAACTGGATAGCCAGTAATTTGATGTTAAAAGGTTCGGGATGCAGAAAGACATACCTGTAGGTTTACACCGAGCAGTTCTCAGGAGAAGTCGCCTCTGCTTTCGCACTACCTGTGCAAGGACTTTCGGTGCCAAAATCACCCAAACTCTCTCCACACACGCCGGGCAAAATATGCACGATGCTTAGTATGACAACCTGATCTCATCCTCTCTTAAGAGAAGTTCAGCTTCATTCCTTTCAAGTGGGCATTGGTTGTATCAGGCCAACACATCTAATAATTAAGCACCGTTACGTAATTAAAATTTTTGCAGTAAAAATGCAGAATTACTAGACAATTATTAGGGATTAAATATGCCCAGTACAAAAGAGATTGCGTAAAAGCCAATTTTCAGGAACAAATTGAAACTTGTTGCAGTTTTCCATAGGAAATTGGGGATGGCAGACTGTTTACATCAAATTTTACTATTCTTTGTGAGTTTTTCACTTTTCCACCAGAAATATTTCTCACTGACCAGAGTTATCTAGCAAATGAAACAGACTGAATAATTGTCCCTAAATATTTAAATCTGTAGTATGTTTAGTTCAGCTTTTCCATTTTGTTTTAATTGTTAGATTGCCTGTTATTTTATAGCAGGCTTTAGTGTCACCTAGAGAAGGAACGCTCTTTCCAAGGCTTGGCACAGCACAGCTGCAAAGAAACACGGGTCAGGTCTACCAGTACCTCCACAAGGTGAAAGCAAGCCAGGTCATATTTATTTTGCTCTACATTTCAGGGATTAGTGATTGACAGGCCCTATTCTTATGAATAATAATAATATCACCGAGCCTCTCTGTGCATGAATAATCACTGTTTTTCCTCTCTAATAACACGATAGGGTTTATACAGAAGACTAAAAAACGTAAAGCCGTAGTGACCTTCCCCACTGAGAAGAAGCTGCCGAAAGTGACAGCTGATAAAAAATACAGAGCAACGGAGATAATGCTCCAGCCATTTCAGCTCCAGACACATCAGCCCATAATAATCAGAATGGTAACAACAAACTCAGACTGATGACACTCCCTCCTCCCCCCGATTCTCCCCCTTCTTCAAACAACATTTCATCTCGCCATTTCTAAGACTCGGGGAAAGAACCAATTCACACTTTCTGCACTGGTTACACGCTCCGAGACTCCCGGAACACAGCCCCAAACACCCTGAACACTGAATCATCTGGATGGCAAAGCAGATATCCATGTAAAAGTGCATTTTCATTTAGATTTTGACAGTGTTACAGGTGCTGTTCCCTGCCACCTCCCTAAAATTGTTGTTAATACTCTCCTCACACAGCCGCAGCTCCTGCTCTGAATGAAGCATCGCTGCTTTTGCTCAGCCTCAAATATCTGTACGTGGCATTTTCCAGACACGAGCTGCAAGTACATTCAAGTAAATGCCTTTTCCTCTACCCATTTTTCAGATATGGTAATGAATGGAAGAATTGTAAAGGCAGTTGATACTTAGAAGATGAAGAAAATATTAAATCAAGATAAAAATCTTCTTACATGTACACACATACACATGCATCTTTTCTATTTATATTTAAGCAGGTGAACCATTCTCAAGATAGCCTGTATCTGCATGAACAGCTTTCGTATTGTGTGACACAAAACACCTTCGCTTGAGTCAAAGAACAGAGAAATCAGTTTACCAGAAGCAAAGAGCTCCGTCCATGAACAACTGCAGCTGCTCAGAGCCCTAGCCGGGACCGAGAGCAGCATTTCAAGGCAAAACCCAAATCCTTGCCCTTCATCCTTCAACACATCTAGTTTTGCCAGGGATAGCCGCATCGGCCTGTGCTTGATGATAATTTGGGGACTCACTAAGAAAATTCAGCCTAAGAAACCACAGAATAAAGCAGAGCAGTACAGCGAGGGACTTTTTGGGACACTGATCCCTTAACATGCGCTGTGCACACATCTACTAGCATTTTCCTTTAACCTCTATTTAATTTGACAGACTGAATTCAGAGCGCCTCAACTGAAGTAACCAATGTGCTCAGCTGAAGAGCAGCATACATCCTTCCAGCTGCACACAGCTGTAAGCAGTCCCATACTCTTAGGTTTTAAAATGACAAATTTCAGTTGAACACAGCCTGCACGAAGGGACTTTGTAGGGGAAGAGCTTTTTTTTTTTTCCCCTGTTCAGTGGCTGACAGCTAATCTTACTGCTTTCTTCATCAAAATATTATTCAAGGTGAGAATGCATGGTAATCAGAGAGACACAGATCACCACATAGCATGTGAATTCGCTTCTGGAAGTGGAGATAAAGTTAATTAAATACTCATTTAATTTGAATTAAGATGGAGTCACTCTACTTGAGCTGATCAAAACCCTAAACTGAAAGGTATACTACACAAAGTAGTAGTCTTTTGTTATTTAAGCTTTCCTGAAGATGCATTATTTGCGGTCTAACGCATTCATGCAGGCACTTTTCATATCATCTGCTTTAGCTCTCAACTTCTCTGCTTTCCAAAGAGTAACCCAGGTGACAAACAATAGGGGAATCCTGCCCTGTTCCTCCACAGACAGGACAAGTGCTTAAAGAGCTCTTCAGATGCACAAGAGACACCTGCATGACACCACAGAGCTCACAAGTTCTGTGCACGCAGGAGTGATGAAAAGACCAAAGAAAAGTGAGGTAGCAAAGCAGATAAGAGGTCAAAGCAGAGAAATACAAGGCCAAGAATCACCCCCATTCCTACCCAGTGCCAGGGCAAGAGCAGAACCGATGGAGACCTGAACACTGACCTCCTTGCATTACATCAGTCCCTCACCAAAACCACGATGCTTTCTGCTTACCACAACCCAACCCTATGGACGTCCAGAAAGACAGAACATTTCTGTCGGCCTCCACCAGGAAACCCCTCCTGCTGGCCTGCATCCTGGTCACCTGAAGAGGGGCTGGAGATCCTTCCACTTCTCTTTTTCTTGCAAGAACCCACCAGGAGTCACCAGCAATCCAAAGCTTAAGTTACCGACAGAGCAGGGCTCTTCCACTAAGGTGAGCCTCAGCAAACTGCTTGGAAGTCATTTACTTATTTATAGTCAGGTTCCACTTGGACAGATGACATTTTAATCTCAAAACCAGAAAGAAATACCAGCGGGTAAAGAAAAGGGGAAGGAATTACCATCCAGGCTAGGTGGATTTGGACGGATTGAGCAGAGATGTCTCACAGGAGCGTAGATCCAATCAGCACATGTCAGAGGATTTTGTGGGATAGGTTTACCGTTACTCAGTCAAGCAGGCTTCCTTTCGGTGTCTCTGCAAACCGCTTTCTGCTTCCCAGACACCACTGCTATGAACGACAAGTCCAGCTCACAGCAAGCCACTAAAAGCAACGCAGGTCAGCCAAACCCCTTCCTCTTTTTCTGCAGAAATTGCCTTGCCTACTTCATCAAAAGTCAACTAGCCTCCTACTAATGGAGAAACTGGAGCTTACAGCTAATTCTTCCTATCCAAATTGCTGCACATAGACAGCAATGTCTGTATTTTCAGCAATCCCCAACACACAACTGCCTCTAAAGTCAACCTGATCCACTTATCAGATGGAAGATTTATTTATGTCCCTAAATTAAGACGCAGACACTCCAAAACATTTCCCACTAAAGAAAAAATACGGACCACTGAAAGCAGTTTAAAGCTATGAGGATTCTTGCAGAAGTCGCAGCTGGTGCAAGACAGACACAGGCTGATCTCTCCAGCTGAGGACCAGCCCCAGTCTTCCTTTCTTTACACACAGGAACCAACTGATGAATTTTATAACCATTAGACAGTGACCGCTAAAACTCCATTTGTGAATCCTGTGGAGCAAGAAATATTTTCCAGGCCAGTGGATTTCTGCAGGCAGCTCCAGGACTGAACTAGTATTCAAACCTTTGGTCACATCAGTAGGCCTAAACAATAAAACCCGTAGTTATAAAGAGCTTCCTCCCCTGCCAAGGTGCACAGAGTTCTGCATCCTAAAAGCAAATAAAACATACTAAAAAAATTAAACATAACCTCTTGGAATGCAAACAGATAGAGAAGTACAGTAAGGAGCCCTGACATCAAGAATATGGAAACTAGCTCAGACCCTAACGTGGACCCTTGGAAATGTCATTCTGCCAAGGGAACGCAGGATGGGCCAACAACCACGATGCGAGACTGGGATTCAGGTTGGATCACTTACCACAACACTTTCCAAACCGGGAAACGAAAGCCCAGGATTCAGATTTTCAAAGTCAACAGAATTTCAACCGCAGTTGATTTGGGAGACAAACTGACCAAAAACCTCCTTAATGCTGCTATAATTAGCAGACATATCAGCCAATTAACTATGAAAAGAATCTCCACAGCTTTTGAGTTCTTCTTAATTCTCACAATCTTGATCCCCTGATGAGACAGAACTGGGAAACCAGCATATGGGGATAAAATAAAACAAAGAATAGAAGCTGCGTTAGTGGCAACAAGGATTTTTCAGAGATGCGACACTATCTCACCTTCCTTTTTATAGCTACCGTGGTTGTACCTGCTCGTGCACATCGTGTATGTGTAAGGATCAAATGGTAATGAAGGACGGACAAGCCTTTTAACCAAATTGGCTTGGCAGTAGGTCTGCAATTTTCGCACAGCTCATTAGTGGTGACTTTTTATGGAAATGTATGCTGAAACAAAACCAAACGCATCTAACAACTACATGTTCTGCAAATAGATTCCTTGATTGAAAAGAAATAGCTCTCTATTATATGCGAAAGAAAAAAGGGAGCAAGAAGGGAGGAAAATGAAGGTTTGGGGAAAGAAAAACCACAAAGAGAATCCTTCATAAGGTACCCTCACACTGCTGTGCTGAGACTTCCAGGTACCAGTTGCCACCACCTTTCACCTGCCCAGTCACGTACAGCAAGCCACAGCCCGGGCAAGCACATCTCCAGCACAAATAGCCCTCCGCTTCCAAACGCCACAAAAGCAGCAGCAGTAGCGAATTCTCACAAATTCTTTAGCATTTTCTGCACTACTTCCACACGCCCCTCGCTAAAACGGGCTGATCAGAGCGGCTGCGCTGTCAGGGGAGCAGCAGTGGGACCTCCACAACAGCAAAGTGTCCCCGGATTGCAGCTGAGCAAGTGTCAATTGATGTTTGCTTAAATGCTTAGTAGGGGATCCTATTTGCAAAGCATTAGCATTCCTGCTCTCCTGCGTCTGCACTGATTGATCTCATCTGCATATGCAAATCAAATGCCAGTATGAGACACTTAATATATCCTCAACTTCATTTAGTGCTGCAGCAGCACAGGTCAATATCTCACTCCATCCTCTGGTATGTGGGGAGGGTTCTAGCTGAGTCAGCAAATGCTAATAAGCTTTGCTGCTTTCAAGTCTTAAAATCAATTAGTAGTATATTAAGGCAGACTTGCTGGGAGCTCATTTAAGTAATAAAAATCTTTTGTATAGCTAAAAAGAAAAAGAATAGGAAGGTTGACTCTTCCTTCCCCAGTTCCCCAGGGAGTTGTTTTAATCTGAAGTCGTAATGGGAAGCAGTGCATCTGCCACAGCCCTTCCCGAAACCGGAGCTGCGCTGCCCTTGCTTTGGGGGAAAGTGGTACCAGTATCTGCAAAACACCCCATCTGTAGCACAAGCTTTTCCCCTACCCTTGGTTGAAGGGTGCTAACACACACAGACAGCACGAGGAATCTGGAGCAGCATGCCCACATCCACCAGCCCGCTGCCCTTGTATTCCTGACACGAACCCTACGCTGCAACAGCCCCTCACTGGCACTGCCATACACAGAGCAGCGACTCCAGGCTGTTCCAGCCCCAAACCCCGAGCAGCACAGGCTCTCCTGTACCAGCACCACAGGCTTCTGCCAAACAAGCCCTGCTGCAAGAAACTGGGCCATCAGCTTCGGCAAACAAATGGTCCAGCACAGCCCAGCGCGCATCCTCCCGGCCTCACCCACCCACAGCAGACCCACCGAGCCCCCACCTAAACCTGTACCTGCCCTGGGTTTGCTTCCCCGCCCTGACACGTGCTCAGCACCAGCAGCGCTCTGGAATTAAGGGACCACCCCAAGCAGACCCACCGACATCGGGGCAGACGCCCTTTACACCAGGTGCGGGTCTGGCCCAGCACCCCTCGCTGCGCTCCGCTGTCCATCACGGGCTCACGTCCCTCCGGCAGCAGATGGAGCGCAGACAGGACCAGCGACTGAAGTGGAGCCTGTAAGGCACCTTCCCCTCACTCAGACACGGCTTCTGCAAGCCACCAGCACCCAGAGCTTGCTGCTTTGCTCAGCCAACGCTACAGACAGCACCAGCCACACCGTACTTGACCTTGAGCACTCACGAGAGCGTCTCGTTATTCAAAACCCAACTGCACCTCAGCTGGCAGCAGAGCCAATATTAGCTTTACACACCAGGAGGTGCTTGCACCCGAACACTCCCCCCACCTACAGAAGTGCTTGTTTATAAACAAGTGCAAGCATCCCCAGCCACCCCTCCCAGGGAAACACAGGGGCCAACACAGCTATTTACATTTATTTCTTCATCTCCTAATCGAGGTTTTTGTTTTATGAGTGCCTGACTACCTGATGTAGCACCAAGCTCATAAACACTGCAAGGGGCAAACACCTGGCTTATTTGCTTGATTTTAGTTCAACAAATTTATTGGACATCATCTGCAAGTATCAGACTGAGCAGCACTTAGACGGGTTCCTGCCAAGGCTGTAAAAAATAACTGAGTCACCACTGTCACGCCAACTTGCCATTCATTTCCCTTCCAAGGCTGAAACGCCACTGATGACTGGATTACGCGTCTGACTATGAGAACAGTTTCCTCCATGGAACAAAAAGGAGTAAACAGATACAGACAACTGGAAATAAATAGCGAAACAGGGTTTACAAGCCAACTTTAGATTTCTCAGGTGGCTTGTTGTCCTTTAAAAATTGTTTATAAAACAACTGCTCCTGTCTAAACAACTATCTGAAGTAGTCTTTTCCTTTTCTTCTGTTTTTTTTTTTTTAACATCACAGTGAAGATACCAAAGGTACGTATCAACTGTCAGGCCCAAGGCAGTTCTTCCAGTGCTAGCACAGGCAAGGAGCAAACGGCAGCCGGAAGCACTGGCAGGAACTCAGGCTAATTCGGGGCATAAAGCCCAGCTGCCTAGCTCCAACCAAGCAGATACTTCACTATTTCTCCCAAGTTTGCATCCCCCACTCCAAACACGTGGCTGAACAGAACAGCTGACTCGGCAGAATCACTTGTTTCCCATACGCATATGGTACATTAAATGAAACAGTAGCTGCACATTGCGAACAGCTGATGACAAACAGGGACACGGCTACAGAGCTGAAACACTGTGGAACAATTCCAAAGAGCAGCCAGGAGAAGAAAAAAAAAAAATCTGAAAGCATATGATAAGCAAACCCATTGCCAAATTTTTTACATTAGGTAGAAAATACTTAATTGGTGACAGAATCACTGCAATGCTATGCTTCAAATCTAATTATAAAACTACTTCTCTTCCAGACGCTACACCGTGTAAAACAATCCTGTCACTCAATATTATTGACAATACTGCATTGCCTTACTGCTTATTTGGTACCTTGGTTTATCATGTAGTCCAAATACTAATACCTTGCAAACAAGAAGCAAATTAAAATGCACTGAACGGCTGCACGGTTTGGCGTAGCTCCGACAGCTCTACGCAGGCATTGGGAAGCGCGGCGTTCTGAACCCCAACGCGAGCGCAGAGAACGCAGCGCTGCACAGCATCCTCCCACTCCCCAGCCCCCACCACGCTCCGCAGCAGAACCCTGCCAGATGTTCCAGCACAGAGGAGCAGGAGGCAAAGCTGCTACAGGGCTACGTTACCCTTTAGTTGTTTCTCATTAGACAGTGGCACTGCATCACTGCCTCCCTCTCCAGCCAGACTCCAGCTTTTTCTACTTCCCTCCAGGTTTACTGCTACTTGATAGGCAGCAGTGACAACAAAAAGGATAGCACCTGGTTTCTGTGCCTATCCCTCCTTTCAGGCACGATGTTCATTATGATCAATCATGCTTTTTTTAATCCTCATGTATTAAAATGGATTGGGACATTTCAGACATAGGAATATCAACATTCAAACATCATCTGTGGAGTTCTTGCCTTGTTTCTAGAAAAATCAGTTCTTTTACAGCCATTTGGAAACAGGAATGTGACTCAAAACAAGTCAACTCATCCACAAACCTGCTAAGATACAAATATTAAGAATAAGACACGGTGACAGTAGTATTAAGTGCATGAGGCCAGCACAGCCAATTTAGGATCTCGGCAGCTGATCTCTTTGGCTGGTTTGAACACTCTAAGCAAGTTACTCCAGCAAAATAAACTAATAAAACAAATTCTGGTACATAGAATTAGATGAAAACTCCTGGGTCATTTGCTGCTGTCCTCTGCTATTTCATTGCTTCCCCATATAGTGGACCTACGTACAAAATACGGGCAATTTCTCTTTACAGCACTCCATATAATTTCCAACAATCAGGAATTAAACTCTCCAGGAAGATTTTCAGATTCTGCAGTTCCACAATACAGAAAGACAGGAAGTTTTCTAAAACTTAATTACAATTTTGAGCAAATTAACTATCAAAAAAATACATAACAAGCACAGAAACCTTCACATTAATAGTTTTATCATCAATTCAATACAACTAATTCCATCGGTGTGCTCTCAGACGGGTAACAGTATTTTGTACCCACACCACGGAAGACGCGGGCGTTGGGGCTGCTGCTCCGGGACAGCAGCATGAAGTGCAGCCGGGTTTCCCTGTTTGCAAACAGACTGGAGACAGCTGAAAGACTCTGAAAGGAACAAACCAACTCTGCATCTATGCCGCAATCATCTGCAGTGAATTAGTTTAAAATAGTAATGAACATCTCAAAGTTACAGCGTTAGAGCCTCTTAAGAGACGAAGGGGCATTCTGAACCTACTGTTTCAGAGCGTTGGCACATTCAGAGAAACACCATTTTATAGCTTCCCATGCTGTTCTTCTCCATAGCTTTATCTCTACAAACTGTAGAGGCTAGAAGTTGTTGTTTTTTTAATTAAAACTTTAACTCTTGAGCACAGCTCTTCAATAATGGAAAGTAATCAGGTGGATTCAGCATGGAGCTCTGGTCATTTTTACACTAAAGAATCATTTCACCAGTTACAACCACCACTGAAGCAGAACATCAAACAGTACAGTCTAATCCTGCTCCAGCCCAGGGAAAGCAGAGCGCTCTGCTCACCTGAAACGCAGAAGAAATTTTAAAACAATAAGCTATTGTCTAAATGTGAAGACAACAACAGCATGCTAGACATTTTGTATTTAGCATTTCACTAACACTCAAATTCAATACACACCCTTTAACATTCACAGGCACCAAGTCACTCGCGTTGTGTGCCTGAAGCCAAAGAAAGCGCCTGCAGAAGCAGCAACGACTGTAACCACATTCCTCATGCCAATATGAAATTCCTTTATTCTTTTCAATGGAACTATGCGATGCCATCAGATTCACTACTAAGTCGGTGCTCTCTGCTGACTCACCAAACCTACCTCCCATCAGCGTCACGGGCTTTCCCGGGGACCGCTCCTTCCAAGCACTGACTCCAGCATCACCCTAAATCAGCTTGTGAGATACAGGAGGAGGGGGGAGAGATTAACCCCTAGGGAGACAAAGCTAAATCTTTCCCAGGTCACAAATGACACTAAAATTAGGAGGCATAGTAAACAGAAAGAACAAAAAGCCACTCCAGCAAGGTACATGAAGCACAGCAGATAAGGAAGAAATGAGAAAAACTGCAGGACAGTTGACTAAGTGGGAAGTAAAGAACTATGTCTATTAGAACTGGAATGTCCTTAGGAGGTATTGCACAGTCCTTGAAAGCTTTATGCCACTAACTCAACATGCCCAATACTAAGCAAACCAAAGTAAAAGTAGCTGCTAGAGAGTCAATACACCCTGGCGTCTGGATCCACGCATTCAACTGCAAGGCTATTTTGGTTTTAAACACACTACACCATTTCTGGAAGCGATTCAATCATCAGACAAATACAGCAACATCAAACTTCCAGAAAAAAGGAGTAGCAGAGCAAGACTGAGAGCCTTCATCCTTCCCACTTCCACCAGAACAAGGGTTAATCTGTACTTTGCTCCAACTCAGGATTCACGTTCATTTGTCTTGGTCTGAAAAAGGAGAAAAGCATCAAACCAGTAAATTTATTGAGAACCCTGTAAGCTTCAAATTATGATTTAAGTACCAAGAGAACTGTGACCCAGCTGGATGTTTAAATGAACGCAATATGGTGTTCGCTCAGAAAGCAAACTGGCATCAAAAGTACATTCGGTTATGGCTTTAAAAATTTTCGTCTCCTCAGTACCAGCCTGGCAGTTGTGAGATGTATTTCCACAGATGGAGAACACGCTCTGATCAGCCGCTGGAGCAGCGCGGCTCGCCACGTCCCCACTGCCCAGCCCACGGGCCGATCGCTGCCAGGCTGCTCCCCCACCCTTTCATCTCTCCAAGCCTTAGAGACCCCCCGGTGTCAACTGCAAGGAGGCAGGATCGAAACAGTGCAGCTGTTACCGAAGAATTTTCTCACAGCCCAGTGAATCCGATCCAAACCCTTACAGCCAAAGTTTGACGCATAGCTCAAGCAAATTAGAGCCAAATTTTCAAAAACTCTTCCCAGAGTTTTATATGAGAGACCAATTTTCAAAAGACAAAGGATTTGTGCATCCATACTCTTCCACTCTGGTCTTTGAATAATGAGATCAATATTTCCCAATTTATCAGAGGACTTCCAAAAAAATGCACATTCCCCAATGCCTTGGGGAATCCCCACTGCAGTTTTCCCCCTCCCCAAGGACAGCGTTGGTCTTTACCACAATCAGAAGCTAATTTGAACAGTATCTGCTTTTACAAGAATCTTGAATACCCTGTTTCCAAAGACACAGAGAAACCAAACTGATCAATTTGTCTTCCATTAATAGGGCAAGAGTTACTCTAAACTCAAATGACAGGTGGGAAAACCGAGAAACGAAGCAGTTCCCCAATGTGTGCACAGTGGCAACACATCCACAGAGCAGCACAGAGACAGGAAACCTCGTTCAGGTTTAGCAAAAGGAATGGTCAAAGAGGGACAGGAACCAGTCTTTAATTGTATTTTCTAAATACGTATGCACAACTCCACAAACTACCCTCGAAAGAATGAGATATTTGTGCTTAAGAGGAGGGTATTTATTATAAAGGAAAACAGCACCGTTTCCTTGGGGCTGTTTCCCTCTGTATTTAAATGCTTCTAATTTCTTAAAATAAGCAGTGTTCTTCTAGGCATAATTGTTTCTTTTCAATCAGGCACTTAGTGTTTGCAGCTATCAAATTTGCTGCAGCTGTAATCAAACACTATGTCTTGGGAAGGAAAACCTTCACCTACCGTTAAATCTTGCTGCATTACACAGCACTGCTTCAGCAGCAACGGGGCCCAGAGTCCACAACGCCCTACTTCTTTCCAGGGGCTACCAACTGAACTTTGGGTGGGGTTTTTTGGGGTCTTTGTTTGTTTGTTGGGGTGGGGAAGGGGGAGAACACCACATCAAAACTCTAAAAGTTACACAGATGAAGATTTGTAAAAAAATGTATTCAACATGACTGCATCCCTTTTCTTTTTATAGCACTTTCCTTGTTAGAACTCCAACATCATGAATGAAAATACCATCCCATTTGAGAGAGGGAGAAACCGAGGCACAGTGCAAAACGGTGACTTGAGAACATGAAGGGACAGGGACAAAGTTTAAGTAAGAATCCAATTCCTTCCTGTTCCTGCTAGGAATGCACTGGACAGCACCATCCTAGCCACAGCAGGACAAGTCTCCAGCAAGATCCCTGTGCCTTCTACACATTTCTGCACTGCCTGAAGAAAACACCTGGTTCGCAGCCTAAGGGAAGATCACCCACCCCCCCCGGGATAGCTGCAGTGTTCCATGAACTCAGTCACTGGTCTTTCCTGTACTTCTGCTTCCCATCTTCAGTTATCTGTCCTCTTCTCGCCTTGCCCACAGCCAGAGCACCACGCTCCAGCACAGGGCTCCAGGTGGGTGCATCTGGCACCCCGCACCGCGCTGCTCCAGAGCCCAGTCCCGCGCAGCCAGCGCACGCCCCGCTGGGAGCCCCTGCGGGACCGCCCTGGCCCAGCCGGCTACCGGAACACCCCCGTCGCGGCAGCAGCTGTAACACGGCGTCGGAGCAGAAGGAAGTTTTATGCTGACTGCTCACTTAGTGTCTGACAAACACTCAGAGTCTCAAAGAAAAGCACGAAGTTTCCTTCAGCTCACAAGCCTCGGTGCTTTACAGCACTGCTCTCCAGTCACGTATGATAAAGAGCATGTTTGGGTATCTTCCCTTAAATCCCTTTCTATTTTTCACACCCTCAGGACTAACAAGGCAAGTAATGGTTTACAAATAATAATACAATTTTATCTTATATCTACATTAGTAAACTAAAAAAAATCACCTGCTATTCATCACGTACTGTTATTAGCATTACTGAGGAAATGATGTGGAATTTATATCCATTTTCCTCTTATTCTAAAAGACTTGCCCAATTTATTTTAAATGTCAACTTACTATGTATTCATCAGGTGCGCAGCAGCAGTGATTGTAATTAATTTCACATTGTAGTCTAGGCATGTGCCTTAATATTAGCTTCACACATCTTTCAGGGGAAGCAATAAATGGAAGCATTGGTCATTTTTGGTCATTAAATCTTCAGGAATGTTTTTCACAAAATGAGACTGTCAAGATTCACATCCTAGTAAAATTCTAGTAGATTATTTATAGCTGTCTACTTCAAAATCCTCCTGCAGTTGAAATCAAATACAAGGTTCCACAACAGCTGGTTAGGATTTTTGAGAAGAATAATTTAGTCATAAAAAAGGAAAAAATCCCACAGACTGAGGGTGAAAAAGGCTAATTGTGAAATCATGTTGAATTCAAGGGACAGTTCAACAGGAAAAAAAAAACAAGTTTAAGGATGCTAAAAGCATAAAAACGCTTAATTTAAATATTTTCCAAATCATACATTCTGAAATGGAGTTGCATAAGAACTGCTTATATTCAGTAAAATAGTCTCTTCAGGAGAAAAATTACCTTCAGACCAAAGTATTGTATTTAAGTGGAAATGAAATTTTCTCTGTTCCTTCAATTCAGCAAGAAAAAGCTGACAATTTTTCATTCCCAGTCATCCTGCAATGGTTGCCCCTGTTTCTTCTTCCAGCTCATCCGCTTAACGACAGTTCTTGGTGCCGATCCAGCCATGTCTCCTCTCAAGCCGGGATACCGCTGTGGGACTTCCCACATTCACACCACCCCACAGAACCTCCCCAATGCTGCACGTGCACTCACGAAAGCACATTCCTAGCAGCATGTACGACAAGGAGCCATTCCGACCTTGTTTGGCAACTTGGAAGCTGGGAACCCGGACCCCACAACCAACACGCGACCGTGCGGAACCACCTGCGCCACAGCTGGGAAGAGCAGCCAGATCTCTGAAGCTGTGAACCGGTGCCTTAAACCCCGAGACGCTGCTCCCCCAGCAGCACTGTCCTGGGTTGCAACCGTGTCCGCTCCTTCAGTGATGGCTGGGCTGGGGAAGGAGAACATCAGCCTTTGTTCACTCTCAACACTGTCTTCCACAGCAGAAGAATGAGTGTAACATCCCTACTGTTTACTGGGCTTTGAAACAGTATTTGGCATCTAGAGAAAAATCACAACAAACAGTAAGGGACCAGAGAACATGAAGAATCAGACAATGAAAGCGGACAGAAACAAGCTGGCAACACACACCAAACTAAATGAAGATGAGGAATTCAAACAATGAGGAAAAGAGGATTAAGGAAGATCTAGCTGCAAGGCACAATAACGTCTAATGGAGTCAGAAAACTGAGCTCAAGTAGGAAGCGTCACGGCACAGCAGCCCTGGAGCTGGCTATTCCTCATATTCCACGGTCAGCTCTGGCACCTGCCTTACCTGGGGCTCAAAAAAAAAAGCTCTGCAGACTTTCAGAAACTCACTCTACCTATCTGTTCTTAAAGCATCCCTAAAAGTTCTCATAGTGGAGATCTTCTTTAACAGATTCTGCCGCCGCCACCTCTGCACACAAGCTTTCCCTTTTCTAGGCAGTGAAATGTATAGTTGAACTGCATCCTGCAACAACCAGAAATGAAGAAAAATATATATATAGGTACGAGCAGGAGATGTCTGTGTTGTTTTCAAGAAATTGCTTGCAAGAGATCTTATCGTGCAGGCATCATACTAACTAGATAACCTAGCAAGATGTTAACTTCGACAAAGCCAACCTCAATTTATGTATTCCCCAGAGGGTCAGGGCAGAGCAGACACCAGTGTAAGCACAATGGTTTTGTGTCACTTGGATGCCTCCGACTACGTACCTTCTTCCCGTCTCTCTTCACAGAAGGTCCTGCAATCTTTTGTTCCAGTTCTAAAATTCTGTTTCTTTTGGTGGATTTCCCAAAGATTACTTCGAGGGAGGAGAGGAATAATGAACATGCTTTGAGAGCAGATCATAAAGGAGCCATTTACTGCAAGGACTCTGATGCATTGTTCTGTCTTTAAACATGAATTATCGAATCACAAGCTATTCACCGAGTCGTAGATTGCCAATGAACTGAAACAGCATTACAGCAGCAGTGCATCCCTTTGATCAAAACCACACTTATCTCCTCCTTTAGTCTTAGTTAACAACAATCCAAATGGCAAGCCAGTAGCTCGTTTTGAGGCAGGCTCGGAGTAGAATGTTCGGCATGCCTGTCCCTTTCCCTCTCAAAATGAAGCTTTTATTTACACCTATGCTCTGTGTCACTCAGTGGCTCTGGTGTAAGTTTTAAGTACATCTCTTTTTTCTCCTGAAGATGCCCTCAGCTACCCGCTTTAAAGCCTCCCAATCACCAGTCAAATAAACTTCAGATAATTTAAAATATTGTGACTAAAGGGTAGCCCTGGAACAAGCCTTTGTAGAAGACTATAGATCAAGGTAATAAAAAACCATCAGAAGTGTACACGCCACTGTATCTAAATGCCAAACAATGTACTCTGAACGTCACAAACACAGCTATGTGTCCTCTGTCACACAATTTGGGAGCTCTGTGCTGTCATGTCTGCTAGACACAGACTGACATATGTTTCAGCAGAGATTCTGCAAAGCGGCACCGGGATCTGCCTTTCCTCACCACGCTGCTGCGCTCACCCGTCCTGACAGCCACCACACACCACCAGCATCCCCAGTAGGCACTTACCCTGTGACAAAACAGAGCATGGTCTCCAACCGAGCTGACCTCGGCCACCGCTGCCTAGCCATACCGAACACCTGCTAACACAGCGATCACTTCAAGACTAATAAAAACGTCTCGGTGCCACTGCCGCCTCAAGGCAGAGGAAAGGTTTCAATCAGAAATTAGAGGGTATTTAAACAGATTTCCGCTGAAACTGAACAATCATCAAGCACAGCAAATGTTGAGAGACTACAACATCATCTAAATGAAGGCATCTGCTTAGTTTAATGCATTGGGTAATTGTCCGGTAGGACTCATTATCAAAAATTATCATTAAGGCTGAGAACTAAGGACTCCGAAGAAAAACATTTATGGCAACAGGAACAACATTCTAGGTTCAATAATCAACCTACGCATAGCATAATTCAAATTTTAAATAGTTAATCTGCCATTAACCCAGCAGTACCAGCTCATCTTACAAACATGCCCTGCCTTCTAGCATAAACAGTTCTGTCTCATATCTGATGACCTCCAGCATTAGAGATCCAAGATTTCCGGAAGCTACCAGGCCTTCACATACAATCCTTTACCTCCACAACCACCAAACCCTGGACATCATTTCTGACAAGACACACAGGAGGTGAATTTAAATACTTGGGGAGTAAGATGCGGGGAAAAGTGACCTATAAGCGAAGAGAATGTAAAGGGGAAGCGCACTCATCTCCGAGCATCCCATGCGCTGCTGGGCAGTCCCCACTGCCTCCGCTGTAAATCCCAGCAGCTACGCAACCCTTCCTTCTCAGTCATTCTAGCTTTGCAGTTAGAGTAAGCTTGTGAAGATGCTAAGAGGAAAAAATACGTGACACTTGGAAGGAATCTGAAAAAAAATGGATCAAATTACTTAAGAACCAGGCACTTCTGTCTTGGATTAAGTGTCTGCGTATGTATGTATCCCAGTATAAACTCTGCATCTTAGTTTTGCATCCTACCATAAGGCAAATGGAGATACAATTAAAGATAATTACTAAACTAGGCAGACTTACCTTCATAGTTCGCCTGGAAGCCTTGAGCACTGACCGCATAATCACTCACAAGCCACAAGGACAGCACAACCCCTGTACTCACAATAGGAGCCGGCAGCTGGAAACCTGTTAACCTGGAAGAAATCAAGAGGAAGGTTACACTCACCATTTCTGCCTTTGACCCGCTAGCAAATCGAGGAGCGGGGCAGCCACCACACCACTCCCTGAAGCGGGGAGCTTCAGAGCTAAAGGGAACAGACTGGGATAGCTGTTCAACAACACTGGGCAAACCCATCCTGGGCTTTTAACACCTTCTGCTTACCAGGGTAACTACTAACGTATTTCTTCACTGACCATGTTTTAAACCAGCCTATTTGATTCACATCTTGTTCACTAACAACATCTGCTCTGCAGCACTTTGCTAACCCCAGCTCTGTCATCTCCAAGCAGTCACTGAGCCCTTCAGAGTAACCTTCCCCACCCTTGAACTGGAGCAATATTTAAGGTTCCTGAGTGAGCCCAGCCCGGGATCTGCCTTTCCTCAGCACACTGCTGTGCTCACCTGTCCATGATTCAATAACGCTTGCAACATGTTCTGAGAACCTCGAAGAAAAAATACTAGATAAGCGTCTGAAGCATTACACTAGCTACATTAAATCGAACACAAACTGAAACAGCGTAAGAGAACAAGCAAAAAAAACTGACATTATGAATTAATCAAAGCCCATCAAGGTGGCTGTCTTCAGAGTATTTGTTCTGTAGTTTTACAACAGATAAGGTTTGAAGTTTCTAGGAATCCTCCTCAGGCCCCCACCCACTTGTCCCTGCAAGAACAATCCCAAGGACGGCAGTTTTCATCCTACATCCTAATACCTAACATGTACCACTGTGAAGATTGTGATGGTTAACACCTCTTCACTCACTGAGGAAATCAAAGCCCACAGACACGAAATGTTTGCACAACATGATCTAGTGGATGTATTGTAGCAACTGCCTAGAAACAAGCCAGAGCAGAAAGAACCATATGAAAAAGGTGACAAGTCTCGTGAATAGACCAAAGACAGTACTGCAGAAACTCAAAGCCCAGGTGTCTTGCCCTCCCACCCACTTTCCTTGCGGACTTAGAGCTAAATGACAACTGTTAATTTTATTACAGAAGTCTGTTCAGTATTGATTTTAAACCGGTATTATTAGATCCCAAACATGAAATCTCTGATACTGTATTGACACAGCCCGAGAACAGCTAATGTACATTTCTAACAATTACAGTTTTGTAACTTCTAAGCCTTATCCTTACGCTTGGCTAAGGAGATTTACATTATAGATTTACATAAAGAACATTTGTCTTAGAGCAATCTCATACAAGATGCTTGCCTGCCATTATCAAAGGCAGATGCAATCCCCGTTGCCTGATAACCGTCCTAAACCCAGACTTTTACAAAACCACAGAAGCAGCAGTGACTGAGGGAACTCACTGCCCCACGATAGTGTTCAAGATCAAGACTATTCAAGCCAGATCACAAGGGCACAAGTAGAACGAGATAAACAGGCTACAGTAAGCAAGAAGGCTTAAAGCTTCTTATGCACTTACTCGGAGGTTTATCCCACACCTTTTCACACAGCAGCTAGTCTGTCTTACAGAGCAGGTAAAAGATCACTCATGATACAAAGCACTCCGATGCTTTAAGAAACATCCGTAAATACACATTTCATTCAGAGTATTTCCTCTCCTCATATATTACACGGAATGAAAATGCACCCATAGCACAAAATCAGATCCTTCGTTTTGGGGGCCACCACCCTCTCTCTGACCACGGGGTCAGGTACCAGGCACACTGCAGTCTCCAGCCCAGGCAATTTCTCCTTAAAGTCGCCACCAGCCCCCCGGCAACTTCCAGAGACAGAGAGTGAACTTCCCTAGTGTTCTTACTCTGGCCCTAATTTAGCAAACCTAAATATTATTTCAAAGAGATTGAACTCCGACTAACGAAAGCTGACGTGCTCTGCCTGAGAACCTTATTAAAGCAAAATTTCCAGTTATTGGAAAAGTTCACCCAGCTGCCAGCCAATAATGGTAGTCAAGTTTTAATGTCAAAGAAGTACTTACCCACTCTCAGCATAAAATCCATTATCTGTACAAGCTAGAAGAACAACTGCTCCTGTTTATTAAAAACAAAAGGTTCCAGGATTTTTAAGGATTCAAGAAAGCCTTACCCTGCACAGAACTAAGGAAGTGTGCCATAGTTTTTATTACTTTATTCTGCTGTTTAATTAAAATGGCTTATTGAAACCTTCATGCACCCCAAAAATCCAGGAAACTCATGGACCATTTTTAATAAAAACATGCAATGGACAGCAGAACCTGTCAACTTTTCTTCCTCTGATCACCACACAGTGTTTTATCATTATGTAGGAATTAATTAACATTACTCTGCGCTTTCTACATCCAAAGTAGACCTGATCTCTCCGTACTAAGCTTTTTGCATCATGGATTCTCTTCATAGTCTATGTACTAGGAGGACCCCACTTTGCAGATACTGCAACTTTTATGTGCCTCCTCACCTGTCAGCAAGTGCACGTGTCCCACAGGAGCCAATGGGATTTAACTGCTACCTAACAACACTGCCCAGAAGCACGTATTCGTATTTTCCAGTCACAGGGCCTTCAAAGAAAAGGATGGCCTGTGCATAAGGGCATGAAATTGTAACTGAGGGTTTGTTCTCAGTCCTTCTACAGATTCCGCACTGACTGAACAGACAATTTCCATGGGAACCTCTGGGATTCCTGAAACTCTATAAATTAATAAACCCAAGCATCTCTCCAGATCCTTAAAAATAGATGTTCATTTGTGTCTGTCGAGCGTCCCTGGAGCAAGCAGAAGGAAACTGGCTGCCTAATGGCACAAAAGGTGACCCAACACGGGCTTCCCCTTCAGACCAAATAGCCTTTCTGCCCACAAAAGACAAAAAGTGTCCCCATTAGTGCTAAAACTAAACTTATTCAGAAGGAAGCAGGAAATACTGCTTCACTAAGAAAGATATCTACATAGCAAATCCTACTCTCTATGCCACTAATTTCTGTATCTCCTCCCACAGTGAAAACCTGCACTAGAAATAAGAAGAAATTTCTCCCATTCCGCAGTGGAAGCAGCTGCAGTCAAAATTAAAAGTTATTCTCCTCTTCAGCCCTCAACCAACATACACAATTGAAAATTTTTCCTTCTTCTGATGTCCTCATCTTCTCCAAGCAAGAGCACAGGCAACATCCTCTTGAAGAAACAATAATTTAACAAGGCTTATGCTCCAGTCACTCCTGTAAAACCTCAGCATTCCTGTTCCAAAAACCCAGAAAAAGCCAAGCTTGGCAGGACACTCTACCTTGTTTTCACCTGGCTGGTAAACTGTCCTCATGCCCTCCTCTCTAAACCTGCAGCCCATGCAAATTCAAAGCATGGGGATCAACACAATGGCAGACAGAATATGAAATCATTCCCCAGCGGCCTCATGCATGAAACAGTAATTCTGACATCCCTGTTATTTAGTGTAGTAATGAAAAATATATACGCTAATGAGAAAGAAAAGCAGCAAACTCTGTTCCTTGTTTTTATTAAGGGCCATAACAAGAAGGTGAAGGCGGTAATAACAGCACGAATAATCATCTTCCATTTCTTCCGTACCTCTGGCCAAATGGATTATTGAGTGATTATCCCCTTAAGTTGCTTGGAGCCAACACAGACTGTGTGAGATTTTCAATGTGTTTTTCATTGGCTTAATTCTGCTCCTACTGTGAGGAACCAAACTCAACCAGTGCCAGAAATACCACTTCATAAGCTTGCCCTTGCTTCACAGTACGGCAAAAATCAATATACCAAAACAAATCAACACAGAAATCCTCTACTCTATTTGCATCCTCCTTCATTCTTTGCCTCAGGTTTGCCAAGGACATTGCAAATATTTCTGGTGCATGACAACAGCAAAGCCTGCCTCACAGGACAGCCTTGCTGGAACCGATGTCACTCAAGTCCAGCTGCTGTTGTAGCCACCAGCTCTCCACAGGCCCTCTGTGGTTCCACAGGCACTAACCCCTCGGCACGCCTGGACCACGCACTGGGGTCTCAGCGCGTGGCTCTCCACTGCCCATAGAGCCCAGCTGCCCCACTGCTGTGACAGGTCACCTTCTGCCCTAACACCAGGATCTTCTTTCCCGGTGGAAAACTGTCCCGTCCACCTACAAAAGGAGTTGAGCACCAAAGACTCACTGACTGCTCTGCTCAGCCGGCTCAACCTGCAGCTGAAGGCTTCTTTTGCCCTAAAAATAGAACAGTCAGCCAGGCCAGGCCACACCTCAGTCCCTTCACAAAAGCTCTCACCTCCATCTGTTGCTATTATACTGTTCCACTGTATCAAGTACAACTGTATCATACACTGTGATGCAGGCTCCCATTTCAGAGCGCAGGTGCCATAATTAAAACAGAGCACATTATTTTTCTGGTAGGATGCCCACCATCAGCTCAGGCTGCAATCAAAATAGTTATTGCAGCTGGCAATCCAACAGCCTTTAAAGCACAAATGCTAGAGAAGTGTCTCAGAACATCTAAATGAAAACGCATTGGATTGCATCATTTAACCCAGCATTAAATTACACTACACCATACTTCAGTGATTTTTTCCTGCATGTAATTTAAAGGCACCTATTAAAGAAAATTTCCCATCAAATGAACCACTTCCTTCACTACATGTAGTTTAAATGGCATAGTTCTCTAAGTGCTAGTCTGACACCCTTGCACTATCCCAGGACAATACCCAAGCTACACCAGGTGTAAGGGACTGTGTTGAGAAAACAGCAGCTCCAAGTGAGCACTGACCTTTGGAGTGGTCTTTGGAGACAGCCCAGAATGAGCCTGCGAGTCCTCTTTCACCCTGTGCTCCCTGTTAACAAGGCAGCAGCCAACCTGAAGTCATTCCAAAGGTACATTCATGATGTATTCAACTAACCCATTATCAACTGGGGCCAACAGAAAGAGCCCCATAACTTCCAATTGACTTTAAATCAAGTTTTACGTGCCTTATTCAGCTAGACAGCTGGCTCATGGGCACCCAGCAAGGAGCAAGCTCTCCAGCTTCAGTGAGAGCCTCAACCTACGTTCCATCTTTTCTCTGAAAAATGGGTATGAGTGGTATTAACTAACACTTGCAGCTTTCTCAATCTTGATGAAAAGGATGTGTAAGCATCGCACTCCAGCTACCGCAGGGAGAACACCTTCAGAAATAGATAAGTATGTATGTTTAAAATGTAAAGTCTTAGGGGAAACTGGAAACACAGACACATACAAAGTCAGTGGTCACTCACAGATATCCTCCTTAAGGCTGTTTCGCTGAATGTTTGTCAACAATAGAAGAACAAACACAAGACATCAGAGAATCCATCCTATCTCGGATCTCATGACAGCTAGCAGCTTTTTTCTTTACAGTTGCCAGTGGGTGTAAGGTAGTCTACGGGGGGAAAAAACACATCTTGTCATTCCCATGAATAGCTTAGTTTTAGAAATCATCTTTCGTTGTAAAGGAGTTTAAAGCCTCCTCCAAATCATGGGCCAAATCCCAAGAGAATCACTGTGCATTTCAAATTACTCCTTCACAAAGCTGGCAAAAAGCAAAGCATAGATGCCCTAAGCACAAGGGCTTCAGTATGTGCAGTCAAACTGAGGCTGACCGGTCTTTGCTTCTCACATCTCATTGCCTGCAAGATTCAGCGCTAGCCCTGTCTCCCCAGAAGGGATTTCCATGCCACCACTCAGCCATCCAGCCAGTAACCTGCTCCAGTGTAGTCATGGCTCCTACAGCCGCCTCCTCCTCCTCCCCGTCCCCCGGTACCTCTCTGCCTGGCTCTTCCCCTGCAGCTACACCATCGGCTGCTGTCACCTCAGCCTCTTCCACACATCGGACCGCCTCGGTTCTCAGCCAGAAGAACTGTGCAGACCTTTTCCCCCATTTTCAGTAAGTGTGGATGAGAAAGACACACCTGAGGAGACAGCTGACTCTCTGCCAGCGTTTCCTCAGGCTTGTCTGGTTCACATTTTTCCCCACTGTTTTCTTCCCTTCCTCTCTGAATTACTTTACTAAAGAAACAAGCAACTACAATGAGATGTTAACTTTTTTTTTCAAACCATATTAACAGAATAACTGGTACCATGAATGTTCTCACTAATCATCAGTAAAACAAGCAGAGCACAATCTGAGAACACTTCCAGCTCATGCATGCAGCAGACACTTAAAAGTCAGTTCTGTCTGCGAGGCAGAACTCACTGGTGCTGCTTAGACAGTCGTCCTTTAGTTTTGATCCCTGTAAGGCTGAAATGATGCTCTGGACCAAAAAATCTCAGCCAGCTTAAAAGGATACTGCAATGACATAAAAAAAAAAAAAAACAGTATCAGTTCACATTTGGATTTACTCAACTTCTTGGAATGGTTTACACTCAAAATCAAGCTGCTTTTATATTTGAGTCAACCTACAAACAGATCCTGAACCAGTCCCTTCAGAGGCCTGTTGCAAGCAGCAGTGACTGTTTGTATATTCTCTGTTCATATTTCACCAAGCAACTCCCAGCTACTTTGCTGCCAACCAACGCCACATGTCTCGTTTTATTCCATACTATTTTTCAACCATCCCCTCTGCCCAGCTGGCTGATAATTAAGTTGCTTTCAAAATATAATCCATTGGCTCTGACATATATTACTATATTTTTTTCTTACCAAGACAGTAACAAGCGTTAGGGGAAAAAAGCTTTCTCTGTCCCTTACACTCGCTCACTATAACATGTACTACACCTACTTTTTTTTCAGAAAGTTAATCTAGCATTTTGCTAACATTTCCCAGTGGAACAGCACACAACCCAACCCCTTGTGCCACCATGACTTAGGAATCAACTGCACTTCCTTCCCTCCGCCAAGCCAAGCACAATTCATCAAGCTCCAAGAGTCCTTTGCTTACCTCTGACACTGACAAAGGCTTCACTAACACAGTCTCTAGGGACAGTCACAGGGCTCAAATTCCAGCCTGGATGGATTTCTTAGCTCATTTTGGGTCAATTCCCCCTAGAAAAGTGTTATTTATAGAGCCTAAAGCCAGCACAATCATCTCAAATATATGAGGCCTTCATGGCTCAAGCTGAGAACAGGTACTAAGCATCAAATTTCAATAAATTTAATCTTCCATACAATGCAACAGAGTAGGAAGGCCACGGATTTGGATTTATTTTGTTACTTTCATCATGTCCCTCCCATGCTCATTTTCCTGTACTTGATCAGGTAGCAGTGAGATGCAATCAGATCTCTGACAGACTCTGGCATCTATATTCTCTGTCTTGTTATTACAAACTGAAAAACGCCACAAATTCACAGAAAGGTTCACCAAATTTCAGTAACCTTTTGGCAAATCTAAGCTGATACTCTGGGTAAACAAAGACAAGTTTGGATACAAACCAAATAAGGCTCAGCAGTGTTAATTCAACACTTGGTATTTTTAGGTTATTTCTGGCTTGCTTCAAGTAAAAAAAGAAAAAAAAAAAAATCACCATGGGTGTGAAATCTAGTAAATGGGAAAAATTAGTTCTCAGAACTCCCTGCAAATCACACAAGGCTTATTGCTAAACGCAATGCAACTGGTGAACAACAAGAAACCATTACCAGACTGGAGATGTTGCCAGTACCCCAACATTCGCACCAGCCCTGTAATAACATTAACTCTTCAGCTGCATGCTGTGCAAAAACAGTGTTCTACAGCCTAAAGAACTTTAAATGTAAACAGACACAAATGATCAAAACACCTTTAAACGCAAGAAAAGCAGAGGAAATGTAAAAGTTACCGGACCAGCAGTGATTTGACAAAAACACCACTTCCTAACTCGTTTGAGCTTGTTCAGCTGGGAGGCAGCTTTTGAAAAACCACCGTGCTGGAAGTCGTAACTCCATGGCTACGCTCTCAGGTGTACCACTAAGTTGCTAAAAAATTTTAGGCAATTCTCTGAACCCCAAGTTCCTTCCGCACCCCAGTCCCCGCCATGTACAATCCTGACCACCCACCAGTCTTGCGGGGATGCTCAGAAGCCTCAGTGCGAGCATATGGAGGCTCCCAGGTGAAAGGCACCAAGCGTTAGGTTTATGGCAAACAGGTACTGCGGGACTGAAGATAAGATATAAACCACCACTACTTTCAAATGCTGTCGTAGGTGACATAATCAAGCAAAAACTTTAATTATGGCTTTGTTAGTGTACGTGCTTACTCCACAGCATCCCTGTTCCTCCTGTATTCTCTATCTGAATCTCAAGAAGCTAAAGCTACACAACCATAAAGAGCCAATGCTGACATGCAGAGTGAATCCAGGTCTCATCTGCCAAGTCTGTGTATCCCTTTTACTTTTTATGCTTACCAAATCAGGATTTGAACTAGACTTCATTCATCGGTCTTGAGATAATCTTTACTTCCCCCAAGTGAATATTAAGCCTCAGCATCCGGCAAGCACTGTTCTGCCTACGTGATCCCAGGATAGCCAGCTTAAATCCATCTGGGGGACTTCCACATAAACTGCAGTCCCACTTTCCACCACAATACAGGTATGGCTAGACTAATCCCTTTAGATTTTAATTTATAATAACACATAATAAAATAAAATTTATTAGCAACAGATGAGAAGGAAACAGTTGAAATTCACTTTCTATAAAGCTAGGAGTTAGAAAGAAGCACCCAAACAGAACAAATACCATGCAAGTTGTCCTCTACAGCCAGTGCAGTCAAAAATAGTAGGTTAATAAGAAATTTGATTTTTAGAAGATGTGTTGTATGATGAAAAAATGAAACAAATCCCATTGCTCCTACCGATGAAGATTTATCTGAAAAGACTGTAATATTGATTCACGTCAGATCTAATTCTCTACTCACTTGCACCTTGTGTGAATGCTGAATATTGAGTAAACGGGATAAGAATGTTGCTAACTGCTGGTGTTTAGCAGGAGAGCCCAGTAATGCACAATGCACCAGAGGTGAAAAGCCCTGGGTTTGAATCCAGCAGCAGAGGTACTACTTGCCCTGGAGCTAGCCACTTCTTTCAGTTTTTCTGCTCCCCCTTTGCCACACATACACAAACTGGGACCAACCTGAGTGAGAGGATGTCTTGCCATGCAGCTGGACAGCTAAAGGGCCTGACTTCAACAGCCAAAAAATTGTTATATAAAAATGCTAGAACAACAGCATTTTACACCTCCATTTACACGTGGATCAGTGGCAACATAAGCTACCAACAGTTCAAATGAAAATATTTATCTCCTTCCTAAATCTTTTATTCCACTATAGCAGCTCTAATCAGCTGTAAGCTAAATAGTATAAAAATCACTGAGGACGTAAGGACAATTACCACATCTTTGGACAGCAGAAGCCTGTATGTTTTCCAAAGAGGTAAGAAATCACAGACAATTACATTCTTTATTAAGAAAAAGGACCAGATGTCAGTAGCTGCTCTTGCAGCACACCAAAATCCAGTTCTGAATAGTTTAAAAGGAGCCAGGCCGCCCCCTGCCACCCAACAGGAGCATAATGAATTAGAGTCAATGGGCACTACAGATTTGTCAATTTTCTATTTGAGATTGCAAGTAATAGCACTCCACAATTTCATTGTATCTTCAACGATCTAGTAAGATTGTATCCTCTCCTGTAGGCTTCCATTAATTTTGATAAAAGGGAAATCTACACTGTTTAAGAGGTGCTTTGGCTTGAGAAACTCTCAAGGTCAGACCTTGTCGATGCAAAAACTTCTTGACCTAAGATCCACTGCATTCAAAAGATAATGTGGAAGTGCATACATTTTTACTCCCTTGGGGAAAATGGATTAAAAGGCATGGCTGTGAACTTTAACTGGTTTGTACTCCATCTGGGGGGTTTTAAGCATTTTACAAATTTAACTTGCAAAAATAAAACATTATGTCATTTTACAGACGGAAAAACCGAGATAAGTGATTTCCCCGTGACACTGAGCAGAGCGGCTGCTGGGCTCAGAGCAGGACTAAGGCACTCATCCGACCTCTGCTCGTCGTGTGTGGCATCACCCCAGCACACCCCAGTGCTCTACCAGTGCAGCTTCCACCACCCCCACACCCACACGGCCAGCGCCTTGCTGCGCTGCTCACAGCGTCCTCTTCACAGGAGGCTGCCAGCCATTACCAGTGAAGAAAGTGGCCATCTTGATGCTAACTAATGTCCATATCTATTGACTAAAAGTGAAATTATTTTTGGAGACCTGATTCTGTACTAATAAAGTCAATAGACTTTCTGTACAGGTTCTTACGCAAGCAATGCGGCTGCAGTCACCTCCCCACCGCACGCTTCTGCAGCACGCAGCCGTTGGGCAATCCAAGCTCAGTACTAGCAGCTAACAGCCAGTAACTCGCTGTGCTGCCCAAGGCAACTGCCTGAACTTCCCCGTGCTGCTTTCTCCCTTCTATGGCAATACAGTAGACCTGTTCCTTCTCAAAGCACTCTAAAAATGAGAAGCGCCATGCAAGGGATATGGGTTAGCTCATCTCCCTCCACTGCTAAAAAAATCCAATCTCGCTCCGACTCCAAAAGTTCACCCACTGGTTTTGTGAATTGCCACTCCTGCTAAAAGAATAAAAGCAGCTCTGTCTAAAGTAAACAACTCAAGATGTCTAAAAATGTCTGACTATCAGTTTAAACACCACATACATACCTGCTGTCGTGGCTTACCCTGGCTGGACACCAGGTGCCCACCAAAGCTGCTCTATCACTGCCCTTCTCAAGTGGACAGGGGAGGAAAACAATATAGTGAAAGGTTCATGGGTCAAGATAGGGACAGAGAGAGATCACTCACCAACTACCTTCATAGCCAAACAGATTCAACTTGGGGAAATTAGTTTACTTTATCATCAATCGGAGTAGCATAATGAGAAATCAAACCCAATCTCAAAAACACCTTCCCCTCACCCCTCTCTCCTTCCCGGGCTTATCTTCACTCCTGCATTCTCCACCTCCTTGCCCCGAGCAGCACACAGGAACAGGGAATGGGGGTTGCAGCCAGTTCATCACATCTTGCCTCTGCCACTTCCTCCTCCTCATGTTTTTCCCCTGCTCCAGCGTGGGGTCCTACCCACGGGATACAGTTCTTCACGAACTGCTCCAACATCCTACAATGTCCTAGAGCAGGGCACTTCACAGGCATTTCCCCTTCCTTCCCTCCCATGGCTCAACATCAAAGAACAGGAGGCTTTCAAGAGCTGCAGCAACTTGGGCAGTCAACTGAGGACATCATGATCTCTCCCAGAATTTCCACATACTACTAAAATTCACCCCTTCAAAACCCACCCCAACTACTAATCGCATTCCGTACTCACACGTCTATCAAAAGCAGACTGTTCCAGTGCAGAGTCTTAATTAAAATCTATCAGATGTTGTTGAATTACAGAAAAATCTTTCTACACTTCATATGCTTAGCATACCTTAATACAAAGCAAGAGTCATTGGCAAGCTTTCCTACCAGATTTTACCTGTACACATGATTAATCAGCAGTTCAGAGAGAAAAACAAAAATTTTGAAAATATATTATTTGAGAACAGCAGCATCTTAAGGCCCAACAATAGACAACCCCCGTACTAAACACAGCAGGGGAAAACCACACCTGGAAGCAATTCTGTAGCCCAACAGACAAAATGCAGAACAACCACCAGCCAGGAAACTACCTCACCAATTAGTATTCTGTTCAGTGGCCATGAATAAAAGATTCCAATTTTCAACAAGATTCTATTTTACCAGATATGGTGCAGACCACAACGCAACGGCAGGCCTTGCCGCAGACAAGCTGTGTTGGTACAGTACAAGCAACATCATGAGACAGCAGATTCTTTAACCCTTAAACCAGGACCAAAGCTACTCCAGCACCTCACCTCTCCATCTGCCCAACAGGCTGCAGAAAAGTCAGTCAGGCCTCCGCCTAAGCGGGCTGTATGCGGCACGGCGGCAGGGAAAAAGCTCCCACCCTGATTTAATCATCAGCTTTTATCACACATCCTGATGTACACTCTTCTAATAAATATGGAAAAATTGAATAGAGCCTCTCAAAACCGAACAGCCCTAGATGCAGTTGCATTAACTCTATTAGCTTGCCTGGACTTTCAGATCTAGTTCCATCAATTATCTCACAGGTGAAGTTTAAATATTCAGCATTTTCCCAGAACAAAATGACAGGACCATTGGCAAAAAACCCTAATGCTGCCGGAGCAGCTCAAGCAAGTATTTTTTTCAGGAAAAAAAGCATGATTTATTCTACAAAGCAGAGAACTTCAACTGAAGTGAGTTTTTGTTGTGTGGTTTTTCTTCCCCCACGGAGTTAATGTGAAGTGACAAAAGATTCTGCTACAGGGAAAAGGGAAGTAGAATTCTGAAGTTCACTAAAGATGACAAAAGGATTTAGGTGGCCCTCCATTTTATTTATCTTTATCCTTAGTAAAAAAGAATTGTAAGCACCCTGGAGACATGAGGTAGCTACAAAGGAAAGTCACAGGACCACAGGTGACAACACAAAATCCTAACTTAAGTTCCGTGTACTACCAGATCGCAAACGCCATTTCTCCAGGAACTTCTTTAACAGTACTGAACCCCAGCGACTCCAGTACCTGCAGAGCCAGAACCCCAGAATGTCATTTAAACCCACGTTTGCATCTCTGCAAGAGCATATGGCACGTGGGGGGAATTCTCTCCTTCACTGCTCCCTCTGTCTCCTCCTCTCCTCCTCCCTTCCATTGTTTTTAAGATCAAAAGCTTTGTTCTCCTGATTAGTAATTAAGTCCCAGTCACCCACTCCAATTTTTCAAAGAGTAATTAAAAGGTTATCAACGAGAAACAGGCAAGATACAGGTATTCCTGTTGTATCTGTAAATAGGTCACCCTGGTAGATAATTCAGCTCTTATCACTACTGTCACATAATTTTAAGATCAAACAAAATACTTAATCTTTCAGTCAATTAAATATGGCCAAAGAGATCATACAGTTTTTAACTGCACACACAGCGTATTGACGGCAATCCTTCTCTTAACTCTTCAGCCATTTGTCAGGGAAGAAGGATGAGTATCTCTAACAAGCAACAGCAACCTGAACAGAAGACACTGTGCAGAATGCGGAGACGTGGGCTACAAAACAAATTCTTCACAGCGCCAGCGAGCTAAAGGCAGCGCGGATTTCTTCTTTGAGTACGAAGCTATTGCAGTAACGATCTGCAAACATTTTCTCTAACCCTACTCACTGTAGACATCAGAATGGGGCAGTTTCTTGCAGCTGTGGAAATACACACCTCCTAGTAACTTCTGTGGAAATGCAAACTGCACTACTGAGGCTCTGGCTAGGGTAAAGACTTATTTTTCTTGATACACTGGCTCAAACAAAGATTATCTCAGCCAAATAAATTCAGTACCATGGAAACATTTCCTTTCAACAGGAAAGGCAGACCAGAAGACAACACAATCACCTACCCATGTCACGCGGGAAGGAAAACCCATGGGTTTTAAGATCATAAAAGTCACCCCAGCATTGCTCTGCGTGCACGCAAGTGATCAGTCTCTCCCGGTAAAAAAAGATTGCACACTGTGTCCCTTGGGCTTTCCAAAGCAATTTTAAACATCTTTGGAAGGAAAAATAAATCTGATTTCCTAAATTGACCGGTCCTATCTTGAGTGTAAATTCAGTGGCTCCCTTTGGTAAAACAGAATTAGGTATCTGAAATGAATGACTTGTCAGATACATTGTAAATGTATTTTCCCTGGATCTGAGTGCAAGCCTGAAACTTCAAATAAGGAAATTAGCAACTAATTTAAGATTCTCACATTAAAAGCATCCTGCAAATTACCAGCAGCAGATGAAAAAGCTTGAAGATGTCATGTGGCTTTCCTTCTTTGCTACGTTTTTTTCTTGTTAACTACTGTCTGGTTATGTCACATAACAACAGTCTGACACAAAAAGGTGCAGAGAGTCTCCCAACTCCCATAGCAATCTTAGATCCATAAATAACTCCAAATATTCAAATTTTAGTCAGGTCTCTGCTGAGATTCTAAGCCCAGCACGGCGGGAAACCAATCAGGAAACCAACCTGATTGGAGCCTCCTCGTAACAATGCCACAATCAGCAAAGCACAATGGGAATCTGCAACAAGACCACGCTTGAGTAGCTGCAGTTCTCGGAGCAGGTCTCCACATGCATCCCTCTGATCCCACTGGCAGTTCAGAATCGTTAGGAACTTGAAGGACGAGCATTTGGGAGAGTTTGGTCTGGTGTAACAAGCACAAACACTGCTTATGAGAAGGGAAAGCTACACATCAGCAGCAAAGGGAAGTTACAAATCTTGCCCAAACACGTGAAAACACACAGCTCTCCTACCCAAGTCAAGGGAGAGAAAAATCTGCAGCCATCACTGTTGCCAGGTTTCAAAGAAGACTGTTAGAGTGGTCCCTGTTGAAAGCCAGTGGATGGTGTTGGGAAAAAAACCAGATTATTTGAGAGAAGCTGAAGGAGCAAAGGCTTGGAAACAAGCTCTGACTTTAGCCAACAAAGCAAAGTCATGGCACAGAAAGATGACAACAGCCCTGGATGTCTAAATTAAGACACTGAAACACATTTAATACACACATACTCATCACAAACGCACAATGCAAATTCCCTAATAAACAGTAAAGCAGTTTATTACCAAATGTCTCATTGGATTAAGTCTGCTCTTATTCTATTAGGGAACTTTCACACCACATTACGTTGCAAGACAACAGGGTGTTTGCCAGCACACGATGAACGCAATTATTAACCCCTTCTCAGAAAAGCACATAGACACGACACTGTTACACGAGGCCAAGGAAGCTCTTAGGAATATATGGCTTAAACGGACCAGCAGAGTTTTGAGAAAGACTGAGATGACTAACCATCCTCCATCCCTCAGCACAGGAAGCGCCATCAGCACCAAGGTCATTCTCTTAGCCCAGTCAAGCAGCCACGACCTACTGAACTGTATCAGTGATGCTCAACAATGTAAGCTCAAGAGCAGGAGAAGCAGAGATACAGTTCCACTCTCCTAATCGTTTCGTTGATCAGCCTTGAATACACTGAACCAAACAGCTGACTTCTCTACAGAAGCACACTTTTCCCCCCCCGCTTCTTTTACACTTGCTTACAGCTTATTTTGGCCCGCCTCCTGGTAGCATGAGCTTTGATGAATGACGCATGGTCATCCATCTTCGAGTGCTGCACTTTGATGATGAATTGAGTACATTTGGAAAGCAGCCTGAGAAAAAAACAAAATTGATAGCCACAGGAAAAAAGGAGAAAGAAGAAAAAAGAAAAACACACAACATTGGGCAACACTTACAGAGTTTAATGAGGTGAGATTGATGTATAAAAAAAAAAAATATTAGATGAACAAAGAAGTGAGACACCAAACAGCACAGAGAAGCAAGCTGCAGGTTTTGAAGTCACTAAGCTAGAAAAGTCCAGGGGAAGAATGCAGGAGTCCATCATGCAAGGATCCATATCTCTCGCACTTTTGGAACTCCTCTGTCAGTGCTTTCAGACCTCTAGGAAGCCTCCTCAGTATCTTTCTTTTTTCCTCCATTTATTTCACTTTCCTCCATTGCACTAAATAGACACCTTTTCCTGAACACCTCATCTCCTCATTAGAGATGAAATGTTCCCACATTGCTTTGCGCTCCTGGTTTCATCACGCGACTTACACTTACGTACCCAAGTCACGCATGAAGCCCATTAGTGATGCAGAGGGAGGGGCTTATTTGCCTCCTCACCTTTTCCCAAAATGAAGGGCTACAAATCCTCAGGACAGTATCGAAGCTGTATGGCAGAGATCTGGTGTACCGGCCAACTGCAGGAAGATGCCCTTGCTGTTAACTTCTATCTATAATCATACCGTGCTTACCACTAGCTCAGAGCAAAACCTGGATGCAACCTGTCTACATCATCTTACTAATTTACTCCAGAACACCCTACTGCTGAATCCGTCTCATTGCTGGATCTTGCTTCTCCAGCAGACCCTCCCAGTGACATCCAGAGGGCAAAATGAAACATCTGGCATTGCCGACAAGCAGAGCAGTTTGCCAGAGGGCACCTCAGGGCAAGCGCAGCACGGACTGCTCACCAAACAGAGTTTTCTGAGCAGAATTTTATACCAGATGTAGGCATCATTCATGTAATACTCAAAGCAAAGCACTATGCTACCTTCTGATTAAATGATGAGGTCCCATAATTAAGATGATTGTCAAGCACAGTGTGCAAGCCGAAGATACGATTTATTTGCATAACTGAAATGATCTACATAAAGAGCTGATTTTCACCAGTGATTCTCTAACTCAGATTTTCAAGTTGGGTTAGACAAGACACTGAGGTCAAAGGATCTGTCCTAAAGTGGTTTGAACTAAAATTAATTTCAGGACTGTCCGTGACTACAGCATTCTTACTAGGGATTCTAACCTTGGATGCTACCACTGTTTCTATTACTTTTTGAATATATTACTGTCAGACTTCAGCTGCAGTCAGACACCACATCAGAAAACAGCAGTCATGTCACAAGTTACCAAGCTGATTTCATCTATGCCTCAGATCTAGAGGTCCGAGATCATAACTTCTTCAAATGCAGAAGTCTGACATATCATATAATATTTGCTATCACAGCAATACATTCTTTTTAAAAAATCAGCCTCTCATTTAACTTTTTTATTAATACCAAGATTGTACCTGAAAATCTCAGAGATTGGAATCCATGGAGAGTCTTCATACAAAACTGTATTACTCGTTAACTCCTCACCCCTAAAGATCCGTTTAGTCAGTTGTGAGAGAGCATCACCCCTGTCCGGCTACTGAACAGACTGGAAGTCAGGGAATTAGCCAAATGCACCCACCAAGCATTTGGCAGAGCTATAAACTGAAATCCATTATCCATCCTCCCACTCAGAGAATCTCTTTTGGATTGAGGGAAGCTGCTCTGCACATTAGCTCTGCTTTCCTCTTGCTCCATTTTCTAATTAACTTCTCTGGATGTCTAGAACGACTCTTGATAAATCATTACTGTCAGGCATTCAGAGAAACATTTCAAACTTTATCAGAGATAAGAAATCAAAACAACTATAAAAGAACTGCTCATGAAGAAGCACTCCCAGTTTATTGCAGCATAAACCTCCAACCTAGATTTAATCCCAGTGGCAGAAATGGGAACACTTTTATAAACATCACTGTTATGAACAATGTACCTTGTTCTCAGATTCCCCTGCTGAGGCAGTCCATCGTAGATAGATAATACATCAAAATCTTCCTCTAATGCAAAGGACTGGAAAACAAGCTGTATCCTGTTCTGCTCCTCGGCAGTGATTGTCCACGTGCAGTTTGCATAATTTGGGTATCCATATGGAAAGCCTGGACTCTGTATTGTCCCGTTTGGGCCCTGCAAAGTGTGACTGCAGTTCTGGGCTGGCAAGAGAAAAGACAAAAGTACAAGTCAAATGATTTTAGATACACATTTACTATCTTCACCATCAAAACAGATCATACAGGATGCTTTGCATTGAATTTGTTCTCAGTTTGTGGTCCTAGTGAGCAGATAAAGGTAAAATCTAAAGGTGCACCTTTGTCCTCCCTGCAGGAACCTGGCCCCCAGATACCCATCTCCTGGGCACTGCAAACACAACGGGCTAACAACAGCTGGATTCCAGCAGCTGCTGACTGCAACTGGGAACAGACGCAGACATCCTTTCACAGCCCACGCTAAAGTCCAACATACCCTTCATCAAACACTGTGCATTTAGGGATTTAACTCGTTTCAAGAGTGCCTGGCCCTGCTGGGTGCCCCAAGCATGAGGGGTTCAGAGGCCACAAACAAGCAGAAGGACAGTGCCAAAGCTGACCGCCTCTTTTATCCTTCGTTACACTCGAATAAGAGACAGGAGACCAGGGCTCAACTGTGCAGACGAAGAGAGACAGACCACCCCTCACCTTGAAAGGCCAGAAACTAATGGACACAATACATAATGAGGAACTGAGTCACCAAATGAGTTGTCTGCCTGGACAAGACTGCATGAAAACTGAATGGCAAAAGATCAGAAATTACAGTTGTCCTGGCTCCAGAAAGAACAGGACACAGCTCAAAGGCTTTCATGCACAAACCATTCTTGAATAGCTATTTGCAATGAAAAAAAAAAAAAAAAAAACC
>Ga0065711_1002882_pt1 | contig 42382 bp, 28 predicted proteins | sample Hoacrofraction12_FD_59098 | JGI IMG/M metagenome (GOLD analysis project Ga0065711, IMG submission 59098) | Hoatzin crop microbial communities from Cojedes, Venezuela - Epithelial fraction 12 v2 (version 2) | ecosystem: Host-associated > Birds > Digestive system > Esophagus > Crop | place...
AGCTACCCACAACATTTTGATCTGGCTAAGTGCGCTTCTGTCTAGGGATATTGGCAGCAATGCTTTACGAAAGAAAATCAATTGGCTGTCTATTTTCTGGGTTTAGTAAGGTTTTTTGATAGCCTTCACTTTTTGTTTCGCTGTGAGGATTTCTTTAGCTGAAAGACACTAATGCCATGGTAATAACAAGTGCCAGCTTTGGTAGTCTTCCTTCAGGATAATCAGATCTTAGACTACAAGCCTTTCCCATTTAATTTCTCCTGAGAATGACTTCCTGAAGCAGAAGCTTGAAGACACAAAGAGTGAATGCATCTGATTGATAACGTAATCGATATGAGCATTATGTATTTGTGATCCATTATTAACAACCCTAGACTATTATCTGTCATAATCGGTGATGTAAGTACCATGATTCTCCAAAAGTGTTTAAAATGTGGCCTTCAAAAGAAAATGTTTTTATCCTCGGATAGATGTCTTTATGAGCTTTCCAGCTACACGTAGACTCAGAGGGGTCTCTACAGTGTTGTACTGATTAAGGCAGTGTGTGGATTATGCATCTTTTATTGAAGTTTTACTATAGAAACTGGGAAAGAGCTTTGCTGGAACTGGCTTTTTCTCTTTAACGGGGTCAGTTTCAAGGACACGATTTATTACTGCCTTTATTTTTTTTTTTAGCTGAAAAATTCCTCCTAGAAGAATGCTCTGAAATACTTAAAATCCTGGAATTTTACTTGAAAAATAAAATGTGAGCAGAGAGAATGGATGTTATTTGGTTTTCTGCTTTCTAGAGCCTACATGTTTAAACTGGGAAGAAAAGGAATTCTTTTTCCCATTCTTTGCATTTCTTGGGAGAAGGAGCCGGAGGCGATCCCAATGGCTGTGCCCAGCTCTGTGGGCAGCCGAGAGCATCACAAGGGCTGCGAGACCACAAGTTTCTTCTCTGCACTGTTAGAACTGGGCAGCAGCAGGCTGAGCCACTTCGGGGAGTTGCTTGCACAGCCCGGACTGCCCCTGGAGAGGCTATGGGAGCTCTATGGAAAGGATTTTTGTTTTTATCCAGTTGAGACCCTACAGCTGATGGAAAATGCTCCTGATCAAGTTTAATACCCACTCTTGGGGACCCAGTCCCAGGTACAAAGTGCCTCTCCGGGTCTGACAGAGATGGCCAGAGGGGAAAGGTCCAACTCTCTTTTCAGAACTGGTGTTTTCTACATTGGAATGTATTTGTATTTCCACTCAGATATTTCAGCTTTTTGAGGGTTTCAGGCAGGACAATTTGTGGGTAAGCTGGATCCTGGGCATAGTCAGCAGTGAACGCTGGTTCTTGAATGAGTGAGATATGTGAGGAATATAAATCACATTTTAAAAATACAGTTTAAAATTTATTCCTTGCCATGTACAAGAAAATTTTCTTGAACAACTGAGAGCGCTGCAATGAAGTACAGACATTTAATTAAATACAGCTAAGAACTGGAAACCAATTAATTTCTGGAGAAATGGAACAGTAAAGTATTTTTTTCATTAATTGCGATGTCATTAACTTACCATACTACTGCACCAATTGAAAGTAGAATTTAACTAAATTCAAATGCATTGTGTCAGAGTCAAGGCTCTTTCAAATGGATTAGGAAAGAATGAAGTGTTATCCTGAGATGACAAGTATAAGGCTTAAAATCTTTTTCCATTTTTTTTTAAGGGCACAATTTTCACGTCAAATAGATGGATGTTCACAGAATCAATTTGTTTGAGACCTTTGATCAAAGATTTGGGGGGAGCCATAAAGAGCAATTCTCTAGAAAATGTTTGCTGCTTTCTAATGAGAACTGGCGCCATTTGGGTACATAGATGAAAGCACACCTAATCTTTTTTACTCCTCCTCCTTAATAATACCCTTGGATTCAGAAATTAGGCACAGCAGGAAGAAAGATCCCGTACAGCACATCTCTGCACTAATAAAGCAGGCTGTCTAACCCCTGAAATAAGTAGACATTTCTCATATAGGATGTCACTTGCCTATAGGGGAATGGGGCAAGAAGGCAGCTCAGTTAATTTTCACACAAAATTGAAGAATAAAGATTTGGACTTGTGCCTGTGAAGGCTGGAATAACTTCCACAGCCTGGGATAAAGCCAGCTCCAAGCAGTTTGCCTCTGCTGCATAAGGAAAAATCACAATAGCAGATCCTTCATTAGGGTTAACAGGAAAAATCAGAAAACAGAGCCAAGATTTCAAGTGCCTCTTTCCCAGGTGATGCAGGACAGAAAAATCATAAGGAGGTGAGCAAAGCAGGAAAAATTATGGAGCTGGGATTGAACACTCCTGTGTGCCGAAGTGCCCTCATCCCCTAGGATCAGATCTGAGACACATAACCCTGTGAAGGTCTCACAGCAGAAGACATCAGCATTTCAACTCTGAGTTAAATGTAATCATGGCCTGCACAGCAGAAAGCATTATTTGATGGACAGGAATGGTGTTTTATATCTTCAAAATATTTCCTTCTCATTCTCACGCTAGCATGCTATTCACTTTCAAGAAAGCCATTCCCTTAGGAAATGGGGATTTTTTTCTGCCACCTTTGCAGGGGAGCTCCATACCCTGATTCAGCCTTACATCTGTGACATGTTTTATGGCCCTGTGCTATGGCTTGTACAAAGCTGTAGTGCCTGCTCACATGCTGGAAATTCCTGTCTGATTGTCTATATTGACTTAATGGTCTGTCCTTTAGCGTATCATTCGACCCTTCTACCAGAGCCTGTCCTGATACAGACAGGGCATTGCAGGAGAAGTGATTTCTGTTTATTATCACTACAGTTAATATTTGAAAATGAGGACATTCTCTCTGAATGTCTGGAAACACACGAGGTTTTGTCATGGATTGAAAGGAGATTTCTTTTGTTTTATGTAATAAAATGGAGACACTGAAATAGAATAGATCTTTTATATTCGGTAATATCTCATGTTAATATTGCTGACACTTTGCTCTGTCTTTTCTAGGAAGCTATTAGCCTTTATTATTCTTTCAACTGCATCAGATTATCCAGTAATACCAACTGCTGTGAACTACATGGCCTCAGAAGTATTGCAAGTTGTACTAAAGTAAGAAAGTTAAGATAAATTAATGCAGGGCAAATCTTGAAATGAAACCACTTGACCCCTACTAAAATTTTCTGCTAACACCGTTTGGAGTTGTGCTTAATGCTTGAAATTGCTATATCATTTAAAACAATATTGTCAAGACACCATTTTTTAAAAAGAGGGTTATCATGCCATTTGCTGCAAAGCCAGGAAACCCAGGAGAAGTGAGTTGTTCCTTCATATTAAATTAAAAGGCATTGCTCTTTTCAGATGTGGTATCCCAGATACAAATTCTTGCTCCGTTCAACTAGAAAAGTCTCTCAGTCCTAGGTTTGTTGAGACATTAAAAAAAATGGGGGGAAAAGAAAAAAAAAAAGCTGTACTGCATACCAGGAAGGAAAGACACAGGATACATTTCTAGTTCAACCAATAAATTCTTCTCTACAGGGTATGATATGCTTCTAAAAACTGGGCAATAGCTCAGCCTTCCAGTGACAGCAGTCAAGTTATTCCTTGCATGACCAAAACTATTCTTTGAGTATAGAGAATGATGGACATCACTCTATGTCTTTGGGGCAATATCTATGAACAGGATACCCCCTCTGCTGTTTTCAAGATTCAGACTTGGAAAACTTTCCTGTTTCTCCTCTTACTGGGCCTGGCATCAAAACAAATTGCATAGAAAGATACAGATTAAATTGGTCCAAGTCTGACGGTGCAGGCAAATATCTCCAGCAAGTTTTCCTGCTTATTCAGCTTGGCTTTCCATCAGGTTTATGGTACTTCATAGCCATCCTTCTCTCTAAATTATCTTGTTCAGAGGCAGGTTATTGCTGTTGGGTGTCTAAAGCAAAACACCGTTGGATAGGTCTTTGTGTTCCATGAAGTTTTGCTTCATCTTTCTCTTATTTGATTCCAATTTTGATTTTATCTGCACTTCACATGTTTGTGGCAACATAGAAACAAAAGAAAGAAAGAGTTTACACTATGTTTGTTGGTAAAATGAAAACACACTGAATTTAGCTTGATATTTTTCTGCATGATTCCCCTTGTCTTTTGTTGATATAATATCTAGCTTGAAATTTATACAACAGTAATGATTGTATTACAGCCTGGGGCACAGTACCGAGGAAACAGCAAACTGCAATGCTGCATCAAGTCAATTCCTTCACATTTGAGAGCGGCTATATGGGTCTTTGTTACCATTAAATGAACCTCAGGAAGCTGGTGAATATATAGAGAGACAAGCTTTGTGAAGCTCCTTGTATTTCATGTGAAAGGAGGATCCATCTTGCCCTAGCAGTGTACAGAGTGAGAGACTGTAGTGTCCATCCAATTCTATTAATATTTAGCGTAAAATGGAGGTAGCTAAAATTAGACATCTCTGTGTAGGTTTATACGTGTGAGCAGGATGTCTGAATTTCTTTTTTAGTGTATGAATGAAAATATGCCCTTATAGCCTGTGAAGGTTGGAGGTTTGGGAGCTCTTCTGCTCACCCTAAAGAGCATGGAGACACCCCCATCTCCAAGGGGTGATGTGAATCTTCCCTCTTCTTCTTGTCTGTGGGGTGAGCTTAAAGCAATTGTGTTCTGAAATGGCTAAATAAATTAAACTAAATAAAATAGGTGGTAAGTTAATGAATGCCAATCAAGACTAATACGGTGAAATCACTGAGATTCATCTTTTCAAGAGGAGGATAAGTCAGAGGGAAATCAAGCTGGATATGCCTGATAGCGGCACAAGATTCCTCTAGATGATTAAATGGGTCATTTTTATTGTTTATGCTCTATGCATTCCTGTTCAGTAGGAAAAAGACTTGCCAACATGAAATTAAATGAGGGATTATTGTGTCAGCTAATATCTGAAACTGGATCTAAATACCATTGAATTCACCAGTTGTATGAAATCTTCTGAATCAGGGGACATGGGGGCCTGAGGGCAGCATGCACCCACTGGTTCGCAGACAAATGTAAACCCAACTCTGCATAACATCAGAGGATCTCTTTTTCTTATTCTCAGATAAAACCTAATTTAAGAAATACTTTATATCTTGTATTAGTTACATACTGTGCACATAAATATCTGTGGACAGTGAAGTACTGTATCTAAGGATCTGTTAGGAGAGGCAAGAAACTTATAAGATGTGGTTTTGTTAAAGGAAAAACATCTATCAGTGATTTCCATACAATGAGACAGTGTATAAGAGGTGCAAGGCAATAAATGATAGGTCCGCTCAGATGTTTCAGCAGCAAAAGACATAGGAAAGTAGAAGATGATGGGGTCAGAGAGAATTATGGAAATGAAGCACTATAGGGAAAGAAAAGAGGTAAAAGCTGTACAACATATGACACAATTTTTTTGTCATAGTATTCATCTCCCACTGCAGGAGTTACACAGTTCATTTTGTATTTATTTCATACGCATGGAATCTGAAAGGAGAAAAATCTTTTATTATTTAAAGAGCTTTTACAAGACTACTTTTATTGCTGAGACCTAATACCTCAGTTCAGTTGTTTGTCAATGCAAATAATTCTACAAGTTCATTTTGGAGAAACTGACAGTGAAATGCTACCTCTATGCAATCAAATATATTCAGTAAGACATAATTGGTAATCTTTTCTATGCCTATCACACCTGGTTGGGTATTTTTCTGAAATGTATTTCAGCAGAAAATGTTGATTTATCCATATTAGTAATTGTATTCATCAAAGAAAGGATCAGTTTTGACAATTTTCTTCACTCTTAGTTTATATAAAACTTTGAATAGTTTAAGTCTTCTCACACTTTCTTAAATCAGGAAACCTGTTTTTCAATTTTTTTAATCAATCTTTGTTTCAAAATGTAAGCTATTTTTAAGGAAACATGTTTAAAAAATGAAAATTCTTTAAAACCAAAATGAAAGCTTGACCTGAATCTATCTATTTTTCTGTTCGAATTTTCCTTTTACCACAGCTTCTTTACCAATGTGTTTTTTCTGCTTCAAAAATTGTATGAAGCATGAGGGAAGCAGTTCTAAATGTGTGAAACCTCATGCTTTAAAGAGAAGAGACACATATCTGGGCACCTCAGATGTGACAAGCTTAGAATAGATCAGTTTTTCACCAACATAGGTAATATTTTGGGGTATCTCTTTACTTTTCTTCCCGTTGCTCATTCGGACACTTCCGAATTTTTTTCACATCCAGAAAGATGAAGAGGGTGAGTTGGTTAGTTGTTTTTTTTTCTTAACAGTTGTTGAAACTTTCTAATGGCCCTTAGGTTTCTGGAGCTTTAACCCAGCAAGAATAGGCCAAATATCATGAAGCCTACTGTAGAAGTGCAGGTACAAGCCTTACTCTCTTCCTCTGCCCTTTTTGTCATGACAGTTCAATGTTTCCATGGAGAAAAGGTTCTGATGTAATGCGAAATTTCCAGGTTTTTTCATTTCCAGTAGGTCACCTGCGTACCATGATGACTTAGGGGAGAGCATCTGACACTCACCCAGATGGTCTGGCTCTGTGGACAGGTATCAGCATGGAGCAGCTGCTGGAGCTGGCATGAATCACAGAGCTGCTTCATTTTCCTTCGCAGACTCTTGCTTCACTCATTTTTTGTTGTGTAGCTTGGCTTCCCATCACTGTCTCTCTCCAGGCAGCTGAAGTTTCATGATAAAAGCAACAAAATCCCCCTACTAGGCTCCAGTTTGGGCTTCCCTGACAAAAGACACACCAGCGCTGTCATTCAGACGCTAGTCCCTGCCTCAAATCTTTTGACTTTTTAACAAACTTCAACCCTCACCACTTTGGCAGAACCATGATGCTGTGCGTTACTCTAGGCACTATTTACATGGGTTCTGCTAGTCCAACAGCAGTCAGTGGAAAGAGATTGCTAGGGACCCATTCTTGTGGATGGTTCTGTATAAAGATACAGCTCACATTGAGCACGATGCTTGCTGAAGCATGAGGATTTCTGGATCTAGTTGAGATTTCATTGAAATCGGCACCTTTTGTAATCAAGAGGAGACCTATTTAGTGGTTAAATAATTTTTTAGATGGCATAACATTTCCCTTTCACTCTACTACTATAGCTCACTTTCCTAACACGGGTAGAATCAGCAGCTTTAACATTAGGCCCTGGAGAATTGTGATCACTCAAGTCGGACATAGTTGAAAAGCAAATCTCCAGGTAAGGGTTCTGTGACTCAGTAAAGGTCTCCCAAAGTCCTCACTCCTTCAGTGCTTCTCTGCCTGGACGCTTTGATTTCCTGGTCTGTGACTATCATATGCATTATGTCAGCACTATAGATTGGACACCAAGATGAAATCTTTGCCTGACTTTTGGATATATATCAGTAAATATACAAGTCTACATTTATGCTTATTAAAAAATTAGTCATACTTCAGAGAAGGAAGAAATACAGAGCTAGCCGAAAAAAAGCACAAATTAAATCCCAACAAAACAGTCCTTCCAGGCTTCATGTTATCTGCTTGTAGCATTACACTGAAAATCTAATTAAAGTAATAGGGACAACAACTTTATAATTATTTTCCAGAAATTTCAGTTCTACAATAAGCAGGTTGATAATGGGTATGCCAATGGCTGTTGCCTTAATAAATTCACTCATATTAAAGCTCACTTTTGTGGGAATAAAAAGAGCAGAGCAATAATATTGATAAATCATAAATATATACAGTTACAGAGTTTTTCCTTGGTAGATCTCCATGCACTCAAAAGGAGACTATTCTTCATTATCCTTGTTTTCTGGAGGTAGGGACACAAAGGACGTGCCTATGCTGTGATCAGCATGCATAGATAAGCTTGCCTCACATGAACCTATCCTGAGGGCAGACACTGTAAATCATTAGCTCACACACGTCTCTGCAACTGGACTGTTACCAGCACCTGAGCTAGAGACAGCTGAAGACAATCCAGCGTTTGGATAATTCTGTGCTATGTTGCAACTGCAGAAGTGATGTAGTGGTGGCATATGCAAAGCCATGATTTAGAGCAAGAGATGCCAGCATCCTCTTTCCTGATAGCTTTTTTTGTTCTGAAGTGTGCTCTCTTTCCAAGTGGAATCATGACGTTTTTCCCAGGAAAATGGAGTCTTGTCAAAACATTCTCAAATATTTTTAGGTCATCTATTTTAGCAATTTTTTTTCCCTGAAAATAACCTCAGAACATTTCCTGTTGGAAACACTATTCATGTTAATAACATGTCCACTGAAAATATCTTTGGTGAAACAGCAAGTGAATTTTTCTTTCAAAACTCACATAAAGTATTCCCATTGTGAATTTCGTGTCTCAAGCTTGAAGTAACAGTAGGCTGACCTTTCTTTAACCTATACCTTGAGCTATGCTACTGTTTAAACACTAATACTATATCCCTAGCAATGCCTATTTAGTCAGAATACACTTGGACAAAACCTGGAACCTGAACTAACTTGGGCCTTACACAGCCACTGAGTATAGGAATATTCCTAATATTACTATGTAGGCAGGTATCTGATATAATAGGTGTTGTATCAATAACACTGCCAAGATATGTTGTTACTGTATCATTCCCAGGTAAGAGTGGGAAGAGGGACATTGTAATTTGTGGAACATAATTATTATGGTCTTCTTTTTGGTGGCATTTGGCTCCCTGGTTTACCTGGCTCATTTCTTTCTCCCCATACAGTAGAGAGATGGTCCAAGGTGCTACCTACTCTTTTCCCATTTCAACTTTGCATGGAGATGGGCCAGGGGGAGCTGGGCTGTTTAGGAGCTATGCTGGAGCTACTTGGAACTAGCGTGTTTTTTTGATGTATCACATCACGTATCACATCAAATGTATCTCCAGCCTTACTGAAATGGCTCATCGTTATAACCAAAGGCAGTCTAGCCCCAGTCTGTTATTTTAAACAAAGGCTTAAATAGCTGCACTCGCAGTCACTGTGGTGTGCAGAGTCCAGTGCAGTCAATATGAATATATGTTGCAACAGGGTAATGATCCCAGAGTGTCCATTGTTACAGGGAAGATATTGAAGAGAACGATAGCAAACCAAAGGAACACATCCGTAATTTTAGACTTACAGCTTCCGGCCGCAGCCTGAAGGTCTCATTGCAGATTGTACAGATTAATGTTAGCAGCAACTCTGTTTCCCTCATAGTTTGATAGTTTGCTTAGTATTTGGATGCAATATTTCAGTTTCATAGAGGTTGTTCTCCTCTTTCTGGAGTGCCAGATATCGTGGGGTTTCCCCTGCGGCCATATCCTTTACTGCATTGTAGGGGTGGGTGCTTTGGTTGACTTTCATATATAATATTTGGTGGTTTCAGAGACCAAGTTTTTTCAAGACTAAAGCAATGTGGTGGTTTTTTTTTCTCTCTTTTTCATATAACTGTTGCCATGATCTAATGGGACTAAATTTGGTTTCCTTCTAAATAAATCTCACTGTCATTTAGCGAGACTGCAAAATTAACTAGATGCAGCAGTTCTGTGCTCTGTAGCAGGAAGCCGAAAGCAAAGATATTTTAGATTAACAAATAAGGTGGAAATGACTTTTCCCCCAAGGACTTATTTCCCATGGGAAAACTAGTTTCTCAGAAAAAGGGGGCTCTAAAAATAGATTGTGTCACAGAGTTCTGAGCCAGCCTGCATCTTCCCCATTCTTCATGGAAAAGCACAACATGCACGCATGCTGCAATCTCCAGAAAGACTCGGGCAAGCCAGAAATATTTTAAGAGTTTAACAACAACGGCATCAGTGCAGAAGAGCAGGCGCATAGGGACGGGAAGGTAATGCAGGTGTGTGATTTACTGGAGTGTTAATTAGGCTGAGCAATTACAAAGGATAGATAAATTCACCTGGTGGAAAAAGGGGTTTGCTGCTAGCGAGGATATAAAGAATGTTCTGTGCTCGCACTGCTGTGGTAGAGCCAGGAAAAGATGGGTAAGACCTATATAACTGAGAACATAATGGATTTTGCCCACAGTTGGCAGACATGAAAGCCGTATCTTTTCGATATTTTAATTCTTATCTAAATGGACTCTTACAGATGTCCATAACCTGCATGCCCTACCCTGTCTCCACTGCTAAACATCTTCAGGCCTTGTAAAAGTGACTCCATTCCTGCTGTTCAGGTTTGCATTAGAGACACGTCAAAATTTTCAACATCACAAAGCGATGAGTACTTCTGCTAAGCCACTTGGGATCCAAGGATAACCAGTGAAGTATTTTGTACCTTGTGAGCTGCAGCCTGCTTCACTGACAGACGTGCTGCAGGGGGAGGAAAACCACCAGGGACTCAAAGTGGGGACTGATACCAAGGAAAATATATGAGAAAGTGGTGCAAAGCCCTCAAGACTTGTTCTCCTGAGGACTTGGCTGGCTGTAAATAGCAGAGAATGACTGAGATGAAGTGAACTAGTGGTATTTTCACCACTGGAAAGGGAAAAAATATCTCATGCTTTTATATAACTTTTGTTGTCCTGGGTTATGTCTGAAATAGGCTTATATTTGTCACCAATGATTATTTATCAAGAGCATTGGGCAGGTGAGTCAGTGTTTACGGCTAAAACACCAAAAGCTCCCTTACCCACTGCACTGTTGTCACAGTCCTTCATATGGGTTAAGTAGCTGAAAGAAGAAATTCACATTTGATATTTTAGCTTCAGTCCCTCTATATTTACAGTTCACCTAATGCTTATGCACATGCAGATATTAGCTGTCATCTAACAGCTTCCTTCAGTAGCTTTTATACAGTCTGAAAATGATTATGGAATTAAATAATTCAATTGTATTATTACTTATTACTTTTCTGCTTGTAAAATCTGGGAACTAGGGTGATAAAAATACTACTTTCAGTACTATTACCTTATTAACAGAGATAGAAATTTTCTAAGATACAGTCTTTTTTTAAAAGCCTTACATGTTATATTATAATGAGGTGATGAAACATGAAATGGTTAATCTACACAAAAGTTTAAGAAGAAAGACTGTTTGAACTAGTAGTAGAATTTTTTTGTAGGGAAACAAACACGCAAAGATAAGACAGAGAAAGATATTCTGCCATTTAACCATAATGCTACCCAAAGCCTGGTAAGACTCCTGGCGAAGTGGTGGAGACCCAGAATATTTTTGGTACCAAGGGAGGCTGTGGTAAAACAACCTGTCGTGCAGATAGAAGACTGTCTGATCTTGACTTCTTTAGCTAAACATAAGTTCTCCAAACTTCTGCTAGAATAGCATTCATCCTCTTATACTCGGAAAGTCTTTCCTTGAATCTTTTATTGCTCCAGTCTGTTGCCTCTGCAGGACTCCAACGTACTGCCTGGAGGGAGTCTGTCTCTCCTTGGAAGTCAAATTGATGCAGTCTTCCTATACACAAGANCTTTCTNTAGTACATGGCCTCAGATCTAGTAACAGCCATTACTTTAAGGGTATTGAAGTATTGTAAATATCTCAGCAGTTGAGCACACACCCTGGGAAAGGCTAATGTAGGCCAATGAGCACTGGACTCATATTTTGAGAGGTGACTTGCAGAAAAAAAATAACTGAGAATCACAGGAGGTTCGTAATTGAAAATAATAGAAAAATTATTTTGCATCATTAATGTTTTTAATGATACTCAGAATTAACAGCAATATACCTGTAAATGAGACATTTATCAATAGATTAATTGCCTTTCTGAAAATCAGTCTCTCTTCTCCAGTACATAATTCACGAACAACCCAATGGAGACAGCACACAAGAATGGACTCCTGGGTCCTCTTCGCATCACGAGTATGTACTAATGCATTTTTTGGCAAAGTGACAGAATCAAAGAGAGAAAAGCTAGAGATGAGAGTGTTGTGGGTGAGAACACTATGATGGACAAAAAAGCCATTAATGTCAGAAAACGGTACATTCAAAATAGAATTTGTATCAAAATTTTATCAAAAGGCACTAAGAAATAAACAAGCAAAACCCCCTTGGCTATCAAAAAGAACAAAACTCATTCACCCCTACCCTCAAAACCTTAGTCATTGCCCTGCAGGTTGAACTTGTTTTCTAATGCATTGATCTATTCTGTAATAAATCTAGAAAATTCAAGACATGCATCAGGTATAGTAACATAAACTACAACAGTCATGGAGGAGACCTACAGGTCCACCAGGCAAAGTGTGGTTTACCCTTTGGCTACAGTTAAAAAAAAAAGCTTGAATCTGAATTAGCCTGATAGCCAAATAAATGTGGCTTTGGATCGAAATTTTAGGCTGGCCCTAAAAAGGATTTTGGAGCCGAGATGAACATATTTTCTGATCTTTGAGCCATTTTGGAGATGAATGATAATGTTCATGCTCATGTATATTGCTTAGAAATGGAATTCAAAGAAAATGGGTAGGAAATAATAGAGGAAAAAAATTCTTTTCAATAAATAGCAACATTTTCTGATATCTACACCAATATCAAAAGGGATGAAGGTGAAATATAAAGATGTTGTTCTGGGCAATGAATTCAGTCTTGGAAAACTTGTCTTCTCTGTGCCATTTTGGGCACTATTAAAGTAAGAACACATGTCCCAGCCTCAGTGTTGCAATCTCCAAGGCACTTTGGAAGGTAAACAGAGAGCCCACGGAGGCACAATACCCGATAAAAACACAGCCCTTCCATCAGCAAGTGAGCACTTTTCACCTTGCCATTTAGTCCTGACCGTATATGGCCCCCAGGTGAGTAAGGGAAGTAATTGTCTGCTTTTGTCATCTGCAAGTGACGCCTGTACATCACCACAAATCCCTCTTTGCTTTGGTCCCTTGGTAAGGAGGATGCAACTGCTGCCTTTCTGAAGCAGTATCCCAAGGTGAGCAGAGTCAGTGTGCAAGGGGCAATGTGTTTTGCACAATTTTAAGCTACACATTGCAAGTGTTAGAAATTAAAGGGCCACCTCTTTCTTGTTGTTTCTTTTCAGATATTTATGAAAGGGAAGGTTGGTGGATAGTGTCCAGGATGTCCCATGTGACCTCTCACGCTGATTCCCCAAATGCAACTCCTTTAGGCTATGATCATCTGAGGAACAGAGTGGCAGGACAACTAAAGGATGTCCCTCCCCTTACTGGGATGATTCATATGATATTGTGTATGATACTGTAAAAAAATTTCTTCAAAACGTTCTGAAAGGGAAAACTGATTTATTCTGAGAATTGAAAAAAACTTCCTTCGATTTGTTTCACTTCTAGAAAGCTAATAAATCTACAGTATTTCCTCAGATACCCTGGATTCACACTGACACAAATAATTCCAACTGTGATCAAGGCAGGCAGCAAGGTACCTTCTTGGCTTAAACAACTGTGCTGACTTCCTGTGCAAATTAGGGAGCTGTCTATGCTAATTACCAGCTCTGATCGTTTGTTATCAAACTCATGCTATTTGTGCACACAGATGAATCAAGTGCACATGAATCTGGGACAGATGCTTGCAAATGCTCCATGAATGTATAATCATCTTTCTAGTTCCTTCAAGAGAAGTAGAAATTCTATCTGAATTACAAACTACAGTAAATACAAATATTGGGTGACCATTTAGTGGTTTTTAGCTCTTAAAATTCTATTTTCTTTCAGACAAAATTATTTTATCATAACATTTCAATTTAGTCTGTAAAGCAAGTTTTTAAAAAATAGCGCTTTATGCAGCCATAAACCTTGTTACATTATCCTGTAAAATCATATAATTGAAACAGTTGGGTTGGGATATGAGCTGAAAAGCTTAAAAATTAGTTTTAGCCGGTATACTCAAGTGTACCTGACATTCAGGCCTCCTAAATATTTAAATACAGCCATTATTATTCATGTATTATTTGTACTGAAGTACTTCCTGGGCTTCCAGTCACAGAGAAAGGCATCAAAAGCGTATAACTTTGGTTTCACCTTAACAATCAATGTGTGATTTTTGTTTGCATGTTTATAGAACATTCACATTTGTATGGACAAAGTCTGCTTATCTTTGGATAAAAAAGCAGTTATATAGATGCATATTGGTGTTACAGCTAATGTTTGCCTAAAAAAAAACCCCAACCTGCAGACACTTCATACATTCTCCTACCTTCCTACCTGCAATACATATTTACTTTGATCAGATTTCTTCTCCAGTCACATTACTTAATTATCAGTTCAGTTTTATTTTAGCTGGCGACTACTGTGAAAGCTGATGAGAGTAGTCGTCACCAATACGGAGAGCTCCGAGAGGTGGTACTAGACTCACCAGTGGATAAAACAGAGATGTTAGTATAGGGACTTGCTTGTTTCTGCGATGCTTGTCTTCTTATTGACAAGCAACTTCAAGATACCCATCATATATGACAGTAAAATCAAGTCTTAAATCTTCTTCTGGCTGAAGGCTGCAGAATGAACTTAAGTGACTTTCCAGCCCTCAAATCTTCACTGTCAAGACTCATTGTGTATTTCTTTGAATCGTGTTCACTACTTTGATGGTAATATGGAATTTTTTCCCTATGGTGAAGGTTCATTTAGTGAGTCATTTTGCTCTCCTACGTAAAATAGCTTCTACATTTTTTTTTTGAAATGCATAGCTGATTAAATCACAAATAATTGCTCCTCAGAAAGAACAGTATTTTAAACCTCTTAGACTTTCTGCCTTTCAAATCAAAGAGTTCAGTGAATCATTAGGCATTTCAATGTATTAACAATTTCAGTGGTTTGAAGAAAAAAACCCTCTTATTTCCTGCTCTGTTAAAGTTGCTTTTGTTCTTACTTGTTATCTACTCAACAAAATTAGTGTTGCTAGCTCTCCCAGTGTGGCATGTATTGATGGTTGCATGCACAGTACTCAGAATATAGCAGTGGCTTCCATTTGTTAAAGCCATGAGCAGGTCCTTGAGCTCTGTATGTGAAGCTGACCCTCAGCTGCTGATCCGTGGAAATCTACGCTACAAAGAACTGCAACTTGTTTTATTTAAAACACTCACAGGGGTGGTGGCAGTGATGGTATACAATAGCAACGAAAGTTTGGGGTTTTAATATATATGCCCTGAGCCTACACACACAAGCATACACTGGCTGAATTGCCAATTAGAAAATAAAAACTGCTGCCAAGGGATTGATGTATTGAAGTGTTATATTATTGGAAATCAAAAAAACCTTGACTAAGAGTCATTAGTGTTACATATCTTCAGACTAAATGGCTTTTATTTTAAGTCAAAGCTGCTCGCTTTGTCTAAAACACCCTACAAGATTGTTGGCATGAATCAAGAAAGTGAACTCCTTAAAGGTCCTTTGAACCAGCTTTAGCATCAGCGGAAGACCCTCACCCTTACAGAGTCAAATCTTTGATTTGATCAAACCAACTGATTCACTTTAAATCCAGCTGCATTCATACCTTTACACTTAAGAAAGGGATAACCGAATTTCTTCTGTGAATAGATCATCCAGTCCTGCGAGATGCAGAGCGAATGGTGCAACGTGCTTAACACTCTTCATTGACTCCAGGAAGTACAGTGGTCCCCAGACCTTCTGGGGACTAAAGAGAAAGTTCAGTCTCAGTCCAGGAAAGCCAGCATCTTTCATATCTTATTCAAGAAGTGGAGCTGCTCTTGGTACTGTTCGCAGCTACCTGCTATGATCACTCAATTGCCTGATAAATCATTTCAGTTGAAGAAACTGTTAAATGCATTGATAGTGGTTTGCCCAGCTGGAAATGTGCATGTAGTACTTTGTACCTCGTGGCAAGGAGCTGACATTTGTTTTCATTAGCCACACATCATGTTGTTATGCAAGGTAATTGTGCATAACAAGTCTATATAATACCTCCCCTCAACTGGTGAGCTAAAGATGATCTCCCAGCAATCAATATTGATGTTAAAACCATTTCTTTTCCTATGGTAGTGACATTTTATCTACATTTCACATAAAGGAAATGAAGGAGAAAATTATCATACAGTAAGTTTTTGTGGGAAGAAATGTCCATGATTCACTAGTTGCCAAGACCCAGTATCTGAATTCCTCATAAACAAAATTGTTTTTTATGAATACAAGCAAATCAGTCAGTAAATGGACAAGATACTCCACATCTTCATTAATTGAGCAATATTGTAATGACTGGCTACATTCATACTTGTTTTTGTCTTTTAGGAGATATCTGCAGACCAGTAGGATGTGGACCTGGAAGAATGGGCCAAGATGCTGTGAGGTATGTGGAAAGGTCTACATTTCTTAGCACATCCACTAACTTGGGATGGGAGTAGCACAGTGCTGAGTGACTAAGAATGTCATCGGGTGAGTTCACGTCAGTTACTGCAAGGTCCTATCCTATGGATATTTATGTAGGCAACCTTTGAGGCTCAGGAATAGATGGGAGGTATGCGTGGAGCATAGTGTGTTGTAGCTCTGCCTGAAATGTTTGCTGAAAAGCAACGTGACGTAGTCCTTGTTTTCAAAGGAAACACTGAGGTACAGAATATATCTCAACAGGATTAAAACTGGTTCTCATTAGTTCATTGATTCCAGTCTACCAGTTCTGAGTAATGTGTGGTAAAGACAAAGTACAGAAGAAACACAAGGAACTCAGTAGTCAGCCTGAATGGGTTGTTCCAAGAGGAGGGGCAATGGGCACAAACTGAAGCATAGGAAGTTCCATCTGAATATGAGGAAGAATTTCTTCACTCTGAGGGTGACGGAGCACTGGAACAGGCTGCTCAGGGAGGTTGTGGAGTCTCCTTCTCTGAAGATATTCAAGACCTGCCTGGACAGGGTCCTCTGCAGCCTACTGTAGGTGACCCTGCTTCGGCAGGAGGATTGGACTAGATGACCCACAGAGGTCCCTTCCAACCCCTACCATTCTGTGATTCTGTGATTCTGTGATTCCTCAGCTTATCAAGGAGTATCTCTGCTCCTAGCTGTGGATTTCTACAGCATGCTCTCTAATCTCTGTAGATGGTCATCATAAAGGACAAGAGTCTTGCTGAACAGAGAACTAATTCCAGGCTGTTTGATTTGGCTGCTTTAGCTGTCAGCCAGTGCTCATGAAGCCAACACTCGGAAAAGTGCCTTGGAAGCTCTGCTCAACATCATGCAGCTGTCAGGGGTTGAACCAGGTATACAATTCTGCTTCTAAAAGCCAGAACTAAAACTAGGATAACCTCTGTTATAAGCATCCAACAGTTACATTTTACTTCACTATGGTGTCTGGCTATTGAGCTCATTCCACATCTGCTTTTCAGTTATTCTATACCTCTGGATTACTTCTAGCTCAGCTGGAAGATAAGATGAAGCAGATTCCAAAGGAAAGGGTTAACTGCATAGGCAATGTCCTTGCCATGTAACAGTAATCATTTTTCCTTGCTACAGTTTTGTAATACTGGATTTTTTTTTGTCTTTACTAGCTCATTCTTTTCTTCTTCCTCCTCTTTTTCTATTCTTTCATATCTTAAGATTTATTTCTCTGATGTGTACGTTCCTCTGCCTACAGTTTCCCACCCACTAGTCCTCCCTCAGAAGAAAAACTGGTGCTAAACTAGTTAGCAGTGCTGTGCAATGCGTGTAAACGTACAAGGGTGTTCGTATGCGTTTTTCAGGTCTTATATATTCAGAAGAAGAAAGATGCCCAAATGACTTCCTCTGGGAGGTAGGTGCTTAACACCAGTGGCTCTATTGCTACGGCCCCTTTCAGGTTGTTCCACTAATGTTCTCTTCGCTTCTTGCTGTAATATTTGTGATGCAATAGGTAAAGATCTTAGCAACACTTTGACACCAAGTGGTCGGTGAATCTGTACTTTTTTCTGAAATGAGGTGAGACTCTAGACCTGGCAAACTAGTGAGAGCAATTAGTGGAAAATATTATTTCTTTACCACTGATGAAAAGGAATATACTTAGCCAACTGCAGAGCTGACTTCTTCATAGTAAAATACAATTTGGCCATTCTGATAATTGTAACTACCCCTTCAAAATTAATTTCCTAGTTTGCACAGTAGAGGAGCAACTCAGGTGCTATGTTAGATGCTCTAAAGTACCTTATCTTGCCTCCTGCTGTTGCTTCAGAAATCTCAGTAGGTCTTAGATCATATCTGCCAGTCCTGAGTGAAGATCTCAGACACGTCAATGTATCCAAGGTGGTGCTGGGTGCCCATGTTTGAGACTCGTGTGAATTACTGCCTCGCTTTCTATCATGTGACAGTATCGCTGCCTGTTCCTAGACCTTTCTTTCTATTTGGCTTTAAAGTCTCTGTAAGCCCCAAATATATTATCAGCTATGGAACTGAAAATATCTCAATTTTTTAAGCTTTTCTTGCCTTACATGTAGTACTTAGATCCATTATATGGAATGTTCCAATGACGTTCCATTCACTCAGGACACATCTACTAACTGAAGTCTCTGTTTTATCCACTTCACAGTCTACTGGCAGATTGAATCCATCCGGAGGACTTCTTCACCCAGCTGACAGTCTTTTGCTAGAACAGATGGGGGTCAGCATTTTGCACCCTTCATGCTGTGGACACCCACTATCTGGCCCAGAGAGAGCCCTATTTCTGGGCACAGGGGCATTTCAGAGATGCTGCACAGTGAGATGGGAGATTCAGCAGACAAGAGGAACCAAACCTCAACAGATGTTGATGAGCATGTTGAAATAACAGTAAATGAGGTTATAACTCAGGAAGACTTACCTTTGGTACTCAACGAAGTGGAAGGATGTATTTCAAAGTGGCTTAGTTTATCTTCTGAACTTGTAGTTAGAATATTTAGTAGCAGGATGGTGTTAAATAAGGGTTGAAACGAAGATCCTAGCTCACTTCAGGTTTAATTACCCATGTCTCATTACCACAGGATGAAAACCAGGCGTAGCTGAAGTCAGTGGGGCAATGGCTGTTGATTCCAAGGAGGAAGGGATTCATCACTTTGGCTTTTCTTCCTGCCAATTGCTACACCTCCATTCGTTAAGCAAACAACACTGTGAGGATAAAAATAGTGTCATTCTCCACTTCCAGGATTCTTGGCCGGATTTTCATACCCAAGGTGTTTATTTTGGGAATGACATCTACTTGTCAACACTCCCTCCCTGGTGACTTCACTCCTGGTGGGTCCATTGTCAGAAAAGGCCTTGGTTCTGCTTTCTAAATTTGTTTTAATCTCCTTAGTTTGAATCAGTGCCTTTTAGTCAGTCAGGGAGTCTTTAATCAGGTTTTCCAAACTGTTACTCTAGAGCCATCTCTGGGAGGCTTTCTAGTAGCAGCATGGCTTTTATTATGTCTTAAATAGTAAATTCAGGACATCTGCACTTGGATTACTCATTTTGCTCCCACTTTGAAAAAAATGCTCTAACAAATCAACCACCACCCCAAAGAAGCCATTTTGTGCTCCTCTATGAAAGGTAACTGCAGCAGCAGCAGCATACCCAAATGACTAAACACGCATGGGCCCAACAACTGACTACAAATTAAGTGCTATTATTTGGCACTGGGAGATTCATCTTGTCTTTTAAATCTCTTTAAGTCTGGAGGCTGGCAGAAGTGTGTGAAGGAGTAAATACTCTATAGTTCGTACAGGTAATCGCCCTATGACCGTGCTGACTCACCTGAGGAAAACAACGGAAATAATTAGCCTGATTCTGCTCTTCCTTGGATGTCTGTGTGTTAAGAGCAAGTCGACTGCGATTTGGCAGTGGATACTCACTGGCTTGAGAACAACCTCTCTAAAACAGAGGTACTGGAGTTTTTAGACTGAAACTAAATGTCAATTTTCCTACCATGTGTTGGGGATCTAGCTCTAGTTTAATACATGAGAAGAGAACAAAATTCCTTTCTCCTAGAGACAATTGTGGCCTCTCCTGTCTCGCTGCAGAACAGCTAAAATGTTCCTTTTGTGACAGTAAAAAGAGTAGGCTTTCTGCAGGCTAGTGCTGCAGACCCAAGCAAAATCAATACCTCAGAGAAAGAAAAGATAAACCAGTAACTTTACGCAGAGGGCTTCAAAGAATTTAGTTTACTGTGGCCTTGTGAAAGGCTGTTTTTTCTTTCATTATTCAGGAGTGAATGAACAGGGAACACAAGGATGTCCAGCTCCTCCTTGCTGGGGTGGGAATGGAGGACTCCAGGGTCAGGGATTCCTGCCTGGCTTCGTAGGAAACCCCTGGTGAGATGAGAAAGGATAAATAAAGCCACCTCCCTCTATCACAGACATGAGGTATGCCTGGGTCCAGGACCTGCTCCACAGCACGGCATCCCAGTGACTCTCAGAGCAGGCAGAAAGGTGCTAGGAAGCCACTCTAATGGCTGTGAAAAATAAAAAGTTTTCCACTGACTGTGAAAAATATAAGCAAGGCAGGCCTTGTGCATCTTAAGGACTGGTCATGTTGAGCAGGTATAAATCTCTGTGTTAGCTTCGCTGTGCGATGGTTTTTTTTCCTTTCCTTACATTAGTTCCTGCACTCTCTGTTGGTAGCTTAATTGCCCCCCGTGCATTTTTGTTTTGTTCATTATTTTGCACTGTGCCCATTTAAACCACAATCCAGGTGATAACTATGAGGCACTCCCAATAGAGAGTATAAACGTGGGGCTGGGAGTGGAGCAGTCCCTGAACTAGCAAATGTCTATGCCTGTTAAGAGAATTTTGCAGCATCAACTCTTCAGCTCATGTTGATGCTCTAAAAGAAGCAGATGCATAAGACAGCATTATTTATTTTAATCCCATATATACAGTCTGTTCTTTCATTCTTTTTGCAGAGCAGCTGGTTCTTCATACAAGCAATTCCACTCCCATATAATCTTTTTCTTAATAAGGGACAGAAACATATGCCTAATTTATACTATGTTGACATCTGTGGGTTCACTGGTGATTGTGTCTGTGTAAGAGTGGTGTTAAAATTGATTGAAGAAGTCATGATTTGTCTTATGTATTTCTTTTCCACAGAACCCCCATGGTTGTGACAACACTGTTCTTGAAAAGCAAGTAACTTTGCTTTTGTTGGTTTTGTTACTCCCCCTTACAATTCCCCCTTTCTGTTGACAGCCTGGTTTATCCAAAATGCTGCTCTTCCCTCCCTGTCATCTTAAGAATGTTTCATTCTCCCCTTTTTGAGTGTTTCTGCACTGGAGTTAAATTTCTTTCTCTGATGCTGCTGTAGCAGTCTGATTGCAGCCTGTTTCCTTCCCATTCTTCTCCTCATTTACCCTCTCTCCTTAAAAAGTGCCTCCATAAGACAAATTTATCTGTGAAACTTTGTGAAGCTCTGATCCAACAAAGCTCTTGACTTCGGTGGGATTGCTGACCTGCTCAAAGCAACGCAAGTGCTGTGCTTGAAGGTAGCATCTCTTTGTCTATTGTATTTTCTATTTCTAAACTGCATCTTAGAGCAGACCTGTAAGCACTTCTGAGTGCGCTGCACTTTCTTTTCTGTTTCTACAGTACGCTAAGCATCCTCGGTACTAAACAGCAATCATCACCCTAAGACTGTCACAACACAAGCTGCAGCTCCAGAAATCAATGCAATGTCATAAATGGAGAACGATTAGACAGTAGATAAAGGGGAAGCGAAGGTTTGTTCTGAAGCAATATGAACTCAGGCTTTTGTGTGTGTTTTTCTGAACTGTGACAGAAGCATTCAAACAGTCAGAAGGAGTGAAAAAAGGAAGGCTGCTATCAAGCAGAGTGCTTTTTAGTATTTCCCATGGAACTTTGACCTGTATTTAATATATCGAAAACTACAAATCCCATAAAGCAACTCAGAAGAAATACAGAGTACTTTGTGCCCCTGCTGCCTCTTACAGTTGCTGTTAGGTGGTTCTGTAAGCAAGGTTTCAAACTGACCACACACAGAACTCTTTGTTAAAAGAAGTATTTTACTTTAGCCCACTGTGCTAAAGTTGGTCATATGGAGTTGAGGTGTGATATCTCTGATAGCTTACTTTTCATAGCCCATTTCAATTTGCAGTTGTGGCATTTCCCAACTACCTTAAGCTAGGGGAAAGAAATAAAAATGAGCAGGAAACACCATTTTTAATATCTTTGTCACTGATCATTTTCTCTTAAATCAGAAGCAAAATAGAAAAGTATTTTACTGCATCTCTTTTCAGCTGCTTCCCTTCAAAAGGAAGAAACATGAATGCTGCTATTCCAGACATACAAACCACAAGTTCCCTTTCTCTCTCAGCCCTCTACCAGGTGCAGTAAAAAGACCAGATAGCCAGGATCTTGCCCTCCATTGAATAAAACCTCTAAAGACCATATGGGAAGGAAGATGATGGAAATGAATAAATTCAGGCTTAAGGCTAACTGGTTGCAAAAGCTTGCTGTTTTTGAAGGCAAGCACACAGGCACTACTCCCAACCTATCTGCATTCTTGGAACACTAAGCACCCTTAAAAATCCACCCATAGGACTCTGACTTTACTGCTGAACTACACTGCTAGGTACGGATCCACAAGCTATAAACAAACCAGCTTTGGGGTCAGATGCAACCTAGCTGTGTTGTGGTCAATCCCAGCTACTTCGTCTTGCTGCTCAAAAACAGCAGAAGCAAAGAGCTCATGTGGAAATCCAAACAGTGCACACCAAGACATCCAAATGGCCTTTCATGGGGAAAACACTAGACCTAAAGGAGATATTTCATCAAGAGTGTACTAGCAGAGATTTGCCTTCCACGTGTACTGGGATCATGGCCTAAGAAAAATCTCAGCCTGCTGGGGCCAATATCATAGATTGGGCAGAAAAAAAAAAGCCTGTTCACACTATGCCTTCATCTTCCTACCCAGCAGTCTCCCCACTGCTCTCTATACACATCCGGAGCCAGATGAAGCTTTGTCTCAAGTGTAATGAACATGCAACCTTCCTTAAATCATGCCAGGCAGATGACATTGCAGCAGCTTAAAGATAACTGGAGCAACGACGTAGCTGCCAGCACAGCTACCAGCAAAGCCAGGCAGGGATCCAGCCTTCGAACCAGATAATGCTCTCACTAGAAACAAAACCGCGTGTTAACAGCAGAGTTCAGATGGCTCCAGTGGCTAATGAAGCTACTGCTGATGGTGCTGGATGAAAGGACAACTGAGAAGTTATATAGGGCCACACATACTAACAAAAAGTTTTCTTCTTATGAGAAATAAACAGCAAATGACCGAAAATTTTAGTATTGGGCCAACAGGCAAAAATAATTGCTGGGCAAGTAGGATTTATGAGTTATGCAGGTCTACTGATGGTTTCCTTTACGTGCTGTAAATCCCAACAAGCACATCTCGCCCATTATTCCTGCTGTCAAGAGCAAATGCTGAGTTAAAGAACACAGCATATAAAATACATTTCCAGGTAATCTCTGATGAATTCAAGTTGCATTACATTATCTGTAGCGATAAGCACTTACTGCTGCCTGTTTCTTTCACTCCTCTAGCAGGAATTCATTGAGCTTTCTTCTGAAATGCTGCAGCTGTTTGGGTAGATCCTGCTGATCATACGCAAGCACAACACATAGAATAGAATAGCGTAGCATAGACTAGAATAGCATACTTACTCTCAGTTTCTTTCAGTTTTCTTTAGCCAACAGAAACCAAAACAATAAGAAAGAAAGAACCAGAAAGGAGCAACACAGCATGTATATGTCAGTCAGCAGAGGCAGCAAACTGCTTCTCTTAAAAGATAAACAGAGTCATTGCATTGACAGAAGTGTAGGAATTTGCCTACCCACTTCATGCTCTTCTCACAGGGACTGCCTGACCTGAAATGCAAAATAATATTAATACAAAAAAAAAAGTCTATGTTTCATCAGGATACAGAGTTTTAAGCCATACAAGACTGAAGAATTACAGCCACCTAAGACCAGATCTGCATTCTCTGCCCTCACATGTACATACATACACAAATCACACAACACTCCCAGTCTTCTGAGAAAATAAAACCTTTTCATTCAGAAGTCTCAGAGCTTCAAAATACACAATTTGCTCTGCGTATTTCTAGGTAGAGAACTAATTTCACAGGGATGAATGATAAAAAAGTATGCTGAAGATTATTTTTCTCCCTACTTTGATGTCATCTTGACCACTGTCACCTCTTAGTCAATGATATTGTCAGAACATAGTCATCAGAGCTGGTCTCTGGCTATGTAACAGAAAACAGCAGTATCCATCCTCTTGAGAGGTTTAACACAGTGGAAACTGAAAAGACTTATGTGGACAAGCTTGACAAAAATTCTGTTTTCTACCTGAATTACCTGCCACTCAGTGAGTATCCAGTGTTTCCTGTCAGTGTGCTACTATTCTGCCATGCAGAGGAATGTTCTGAATGAAGGTGGTTGCACTGGGACCTCAGCTTCCATCAAAATAGAGCTGGAAAGAGGGGTACAATAGACATCTCTATTGCATTCCACTTCCACCTGTAAGGGAAGAGGACAAGAAGTCCCAGTGGAAGAGTAGTATTCTTGTAGCAAAGGGATCTTGAAATGAGATTTGATGACTTCGAAACTACAAACTCTTGCTTTACCTAACAGCTGACTGTGTAAGCATCTCAACAGAAAACTAAACTGGAAGATCGTCGGTATATTTAAGGTATGTCAGGCACTGGAGGTGGAAAAAACCTGAAACCCTCTTTACATTGGAAAGTAAGAATAATCTTTACAGTAGAACTCTAAATTGTCCTAATTTTGTTACGTCTCAGTGGAAAACTTCATCAAGAGATCAAGGAGTGAAGACAATTTTTGAAGCCATTAGATCCACTTACAAAATATAATTATGATCAAAGCTTTAGTTACTAATCTACATCAACATTAGTAGGTCCACTGAACACCATGTGAAGACTATTGCAGACTTTCATCTACATCAAAGTCCACCACAAATATATGAACTTGGCAACCACTGGCAGAATGAATGGGAGGAAAACTTGACATTAGTAGTGGCAGATACAGTTTGATGAAACTGCAGACCCAATATCAGCGCACTCAAAAGACAGAACATCTCCTCTGAAGCTAGCCAAAGGCTTGAAACATTCCTCTGGGGGAGACGTTAATTTTCTTCCACTCCTTTGCTTAATTTCACAAAGATTGCCTAGAGTTTGTTAGTGCTGACCTTGAGAACTGTTTGATTTCAGCTTCTTTGAGTTGCTCCTAGTAGCAGTTTAGATCTCATTTGCTGTCAAACCTCTCTGACCTTGAGTCAATTCATGTCAAAATGCTAATAAACAAATACATGTCATCTAGATTTGTATTTGTGACATGCAGAAAAAAATGGGTACAACGTTATACACACAACACTAATGATGCTTTATGGAACTCCATAATTATTTTTGTAATTATAATTATTTCAGAAGAGTGCGTCTAGAAGATGAGTTAAATTTCTCCTCCTGAAATTCTCCCAGGGTCAGTATAATAAATTGTCAAACCCACGCTGTGTGTCTCCAGTGAACAAAGGTTATTCTTCTGTATAGATCTTAATGTTTTACTGATAGCCCAATTGCTAGTACAAAGAAGAACAAGCTAAGACATTCTTGAATTTTTTTAATCTTCCACAAGATATGACCAAAATTCCAAGTTCAAACACCTCATATTCTTTGATTTGTTAGCAATATGTATCTTTTGGGGACAGGCAATGTAGAGGAGAAAGTTCTGCAAATATTTTATGAAAGCCTGAATGAAAATCTTGAATGCAAACAAAAACATTGGACCTCCCCTGACTCCTGCAATCTGATTCTCTCTTGGCTTTAATATATTCATGCTGTCATTAACTCTACACATTTGTGACTTCTGTATAAACAAGATTTCAGCCTGAGGAATAACAGAATTTGTACATATTACTGGTATTAAAAATTGTAACAGTAATATTACTTCAGAAGCTTGAAAAAAAAAGCCTTCTCAAAATTCACATTTCAAATAACCCCCAAAAAAACCTTTCTTCATAGGATGTTTTTTGTTCAAATCACAGGTTTTAACAGCAACTCACAATAGAAACTAGATGTTAAAATGTCATTTTGATATCTCTTGTGTCAGAAAATTTTGAAAACTCATATAACGACTTCACATTTTCTTTAAAAGTTTATTTAACTGGATTTTAATTTTAAAAACTGTGCTAAATTTTGAATTGCTACATGTCATACTAAGAGCATACAAAGAATAGTGAAGTATAGTGTCAAGTTAGGTATTTATGCATGTAGGTATATATTTCTATCACTGTACAGAATATGATAGCTACTGAAATATTCAGTGATTTTTTTATTATTAATTAATGTTAGTTTTTACTTAGCATGATGTAGGGATCTTTTCTAGATCAAACAGTTTTCTGCTTGTAACACAGTGAAACATTCTTTAGGGATGTTGTTGGAGCGAGTCCAGAGGAGGGCCACAAATACGATCGGGTGGGGGATGAAATACCTCTCCTGTGAGGAAAAGCTGAGAGAGTTGGGGCTGTTCAGCCTGGAGAAGAGAAGGCTTCAGGGAGACCTTACAGCAGCCTTCAGGTACTTGAAGGGGGCTGCAAGAAAGCTGGAGAGGGACTTTTGACAAGGGCCTGTAGTTATAGGACAATGAGTAATGGCTTTAAATTAGAAGAAGGTAGATTTAGGTTAGGTATAAGAAAGAAATTCTTCACTGTGAGGATGGTGACGCTCTGGCACAGGTTGCCCAGAGAAGCTGTGGATGTGCCCTCCCTGGCAGTGTTCAAGTCCAGGTTGGACGGGGTTTTGAGCAGCCTGGTCTGGTGGAAGGTGTCCCTGCCCACGGCAGGGGGCTGGAACCAGATGATCTGTGAAGTCACCTCCAACCCAAACCATTCTATGATTCTATGATGTTCATACTATCTGTTTGCAAGTTAGAGATCAATGAGAAACTCAAAATTCCTTAAAAGGTGAATGGAGAGAGGGCAGTAACTGCAGCAGCCATTCAAAGCAGCAGTGAGGACGCTTGAAATGTTGGAATCGGATCAGTCTCCCTTTCCTTCTACCACCGACAGTTCACAAAGCAGGTCTTGAGCTGCTGCAGTTTGTGGCCTAAGTTTTTCAGATAAACCAGCATCAGTTTTGGTCGACCTCATAGTGATTTTTTTGCTAGCTGCGTCCCATGTAAAGACATGCAGATGTAAAGTACTGCTTTATGCCTATGTCACAGAAGCAGTTTTGCCACTGCTTCTGCAATCCACTTCATACAGAAGTAAAGGTAGTTTTGGTCGAATCTACAATTTGCACTTCATAAAGTCCTGGGACTAAATAGTTTCATCTTTACGTTTTCCTGTATTAGAAGGAAAAAGTAAAGGAAAATCCCTACACATACTAGCCAGGATTGCTGATTATAGATCTCCAGTATTTCACTGTCTCACGTCACAGCCAGCTCTGCTTGGAAATAAGATGATTTTGCATTCCCAAGCTAAATTATATGTGTAATTTATGACAGATACATAAAGGCACATATAGTCATGTATGGAGAGACAGAATGTCTGTTTTCTCAAGACTCAGAAGGCATTCTTCTCTCTCTCTCTCTCTGTGATACCGAGAGAACTTTATTTCTGTGACTTTAACTATGACCTTTGAAAGACAAAAAAGGAAATGTATAATCATTGCCACTTACTTCTGTGATGCTCCCCTATTATGCTATTACTGAAGACAACCTACAATGTTCTTTGCAGTGGTACTGTGAAGTTTCACCTTTCAACATGGTTGTGGCTGGAAGAAAGGGGTTGGAAAGCAGTTTAAGAGCTGCCTCCTATTTCTTTGTAATAATTGATGTCTTCATAGCAGAATGGTTATATTAAAAAGTGTCTAGTTTGACTTACCTAGAAAGCTACACACAAAACCACATGGAAAAGATGCGCATCTGAATTACTCTCATTCTCAGAAAAGGATTTTCCAGTTCTAAACCTATTGACATAGTATTCTATCTGATCATTTAGATTAAATATCCTGTCCATAACATGGTTTGGCTTCAAATGAAACACCTTTATCAATTTAGCTTTTGTTTTCTCTTTGCTTATTTTTTCTCAGGTGTCTTTATGCTATCAATCTTAGATAGTCATGCTTAAAAGATATCCTGCGTCCCCATGGTAAAAAATAAACTAAGAAAATCTGATTAGAGAAGTGCTTCTTCAGTTCCCACATCCCACTTACAGTCTCTTCTAGTGCTTTTATAATTTTCCACAAGATGTTATAGGTCAAAGGTTGGGGTTTTCATAGTGGGAAACAACTTTCCTGCCATTGCTGAAGTTACCAGCACAGAGCTCTCAATACCTTTGCCAACTACTGTACTGGACTGGGATCTAACAGCAAATTCCCCTTGGGCAATGGTTGCACAGTGTTATGCCCAAGGAAGTGCATTTGAAGAAAACCTTCTCAAACGCACACTCACTTTTTATATCTTTCCCCCTTGGCAGTGCCTGATGCACATTGAGCCAGGTTTATATAGTACTGTGGCACAATTTGTATCTGTATTACAGCACTAAGTGAGACATTGCAGGCTCTAAGAAAAAGCAGATGCTGTTCAGGTTGTTGGGTACAGATTGATCAAAACTGCTGGTTCACATTGTCTTGCTCTATTACAGTCAGAAAAAATACATAAGGTGTTCTTGGAACATAGATGGGAACCTCTAATTCCCATTGTCTTGACAATACACTATGTTGTTGGATCAGGCTTGGGCCCCTGCATGGGTCAGTCTTGCCCCCATGCATCCTGAAGTCTTTTCTGAACTAGAAAACAGATTCACAGAAAGGTCTCCAGAGGGTAGTTTGAGGTTTCCTAGATGGAGGGATAAGAACTTGTACCCTTTTCGCTGCGTGCACCTGCTGAGGTTCTCCCATGCGCCCTCCTCCAAGGTGTATTTGAGAAGAGAGAGAGTGGTGTTTTTGGAAGGAAACCCAAAGGCACATATCTTCAGGCAAAGCTTCTAGGCTGAGAACCCCAAAAGGGTGCAGGTGTTCTACCCCTCAGTTAATGCTGGGTAAAGCACTTAAATTCCAGGGTGGGGAAAGAGTCCAGCTGCACAGATGCTCACCTTACTGCCCTCACTAATGAATAGTTTTCAGCTAAGGCCTTTCACTGTGGGTCCCACTCAAATGTTGTCAAAATGTCTGATAGATAGGAGGATGGATGGAGATTATAGTCTGTGTATGTTTCCTGCATTGTCATAGGTATTTCTTCAGTTTCCTGGAAGAAGGTGGCAGTTATGAAATAAATACAAGTGTTCCCATGGAGAATGTGATGATGACACAGGAGAACCATATAACAATGCATAAAGGAATTCGGAGATGGTAAAGAATGTGGATTTAATAGAGGCTGAAGAGGTGCGTTGTCTTGAACAAATCCATGTGAAGTGTTTAGATCCAGTAGAAAAGTTTGAAACTAATTTAGGCAGTAGAAGAAATTATGGAGAGAAAAAACCATCTTTATCATTGTAGTATTAAGCAGCTATTGCATAACTCCCTAGCTCAGCTCCCCATTTATCCCAGCTTCTCCATATGAATTGTTTTCTGATTGCTCTTTGACCAAATAATACTTTCTAATATACAGCTCACGTTCCTTAGGAACTGTGATTCTTACAGGACATTTGGAAAACTTCATTTTCAATATAAGCTTGGGTAGAAGGAAAAAGCATTTTAATGTCTGGTAGACCTCTTTGTCCTAGCATACAGAGCTTCTGCTGAGGTTCAGTTACATACTGCTGCCTAATTTATTGTGGCATGAAAAAGATACTCAGAACACAGGTAAAACAAAACTGGAATATCTCAAGTTTTTTGAGATATATGCAAATTTTGAGCAAACATTGTTTTCCCTCTCTCAGCTCCTGTAAGAATTCATCCAGAGCCGATTTCTTTCTTCTCTCCTGGCCTGGCTGAACTCCTTTTTTGCTTCTTCCATGCTTGCAAGCTGAGCACTGTACATTGATAAATCCCAGATCCAGCTGCTCCTGGACTATTAAACCTTCTCCTGTCTAATTTCACATGAAAAAGTCTGGTCCTCAGACTCTCATTGCTAACATTTTCAGAGCCGGTTAGCATTATCAGAGGTCCCAAGCAGTCCAGTGGCCCTCCTGGCAAAAAGACTGGCTACTATATAAAGCTACATGGCCTTTAGTTGTGAAGTAGAAAGAGTCTCTAATGGATGGCATTATAGACATTAGTTCTTGTGATATGCTGGATGTTCCCACAGTTTCATCATACAGTACCCTCCTTTTTTCCCTCTTGCACTGTGAATTGGTTATTGGATGTTTCTTACATAACGTTACGAAACGTTCTAACACTTCAAGGTTACTTTTTTTTTAGTTATCCTTCAGCTGTGCAGGATGTTTTTGTAAAGCCATAGGAACAGACGTAAAATGAATAAACGATAAAATTTTTTGCCTTTTGACACTTTAAGAAGTATCATTTTTTTAAATTTGAGGTTACTCAAAGAAGAAAGAATATATAAATGAGTGAATGCTTATCCTCTTAGAAAGTATGATTGTCATCACCTTCAGCAGCAGACACTTGTTCAACTATTCTCCCTCAAAAGGATGAAGCACAAAGGTTTAGTCAGCAAATGAAGCAGGCTCTTAGAGCAATTGATGAAAATCTAAATTAATTCTTTTGCAAATTTCCAATTGCCTAAATCATTTTGCATTGATCTTTATGCCTGTATAGTAAAACTGTATCTGCCTTTAAACACAGATATGATAAATGTATGCACTGGCACAGAGATAGAAAGATAAAATCAAACAGGTAATGGGTTTAACTGTGCTTTGCTACACCCATGACAATTATTTTAGGTGTTTGGCATACAGCATGAAGAGACTTGTAATAGCTACACCAGAGAAAAAGCAGACATTTCAAGTTTGCCTTGCCACAGGTTGCTATAGGAAAGAATCTTGTCCTTTCAGCTTCAGGCACTAAATGATTGGCCACCTAAATGTGTTCCTCTGGTACAAGCTTGCATTCAGAGACATTGAAGTAAGATTCCAGTGGAAATTTAGCTGGTTGTGCTTTTGTTTTCTGGTGCAAAGGACTACAAAGTCAGACAGATACGGTGTCCTGAAGATCCATGAGGCACAGTGATGGATTCTCTTCCCCTACTTTTCCTGTACTTGAAAGTGGGTTTCCAGAGAAGAGATGCCATGTTGTAGTGTTTGTGACTACAGACATGTCATGACGTAGGTATCACCATGAGACGATACGATGTAGAGTAGCCTGAGACGTACCTAAGCCCTCTGGAAATTATGCCATGAACCAAACTGTCCCTTGAAGTGCCCCAGGTTTCGGGGAACTCAAAGCTGATTTAAAGCCATGTCTATTTGTATTTGATCCTACTGCAAAGTAAAGCACTGATCTAAACTGACAATCCCAAACTTGCTAGTGGAGATAAGCGTACTGCAGAACAGGAAGATCATTTCCAAGACATGCAGCACCGTGGCATTCTGAACCCATTTCCATCTTCCTTTACTGTCAGCTTTACCACAACTGTGAGAATTTAATTTCAGAGGAGGCAGTCAATATCTAAAAGTGGATAGCAAAAGTGGCACGTAAAGGTGGAGGGCAGAATTTACCTATCTGAAAAAAGGCAACTATCCCATTGCTATATCTTCAAGATTTCACCCATATTTATATTCTTGTAGTATGCACACAGAGACAGAATTGGCTATTGGATGTGAATTTCAAGCTGAGACCTTGAGCCAAACTTAGGAAGCACAAATTGTTTCAGTTCATATAAAAGATACGTCATCATGGGTGCTCCTTTTGTACACCATCGCTGGCTTTTGTTTGGGAAGTGGGTCTTATACTCTCCATTAAGTTCTCAGGAGGCCAAAACCTCAGCTGCTGTTCAACAACCATTCCTTCAGGGTGATAAATGTGGTGACACCTTATCCCTAAAAGAAAGTTCTCACTGAAATCAATGAGAACTCACAAGACCCTCTACGAACAGCACTAATGAACAAGAAACATGACAAGTCTAAAAGGTAATCTTTTAATGGTTGGCAAAAAAGTCTGCAATTCACTGATTTGCATGGGAGTCTGGGATCTGCGATTGCCCAAAAGACTGAAGAAAGCATGAAAAACTGAAGGTGCAAAGCCTAAATACAGAAAGAAATAATGAGCTATCTGAACTGTTTTAGGCAATCACCTGTTTGCCCGAATCTAGCTAGCTGTAAGCCTCTCACCCACAGCACGCTGTCTAAGAACAGCTGGATATCCTTTTTGGAAAAAACTACACAGATTCTAAACCAGGACAGGGAAAGGCAGAACCAGAAAAACCTTTTCCTATTAGCCCTGTGGGAAAGGGTTCCTACAGCTGACCTACATTTGCTCAGAAACCACTGCGAGGAAAAGCTTTTAAAAATGCAAATATTATTTTTTTTTCTGCTTCTCCCTCCTTCGCCTGCCCCCTCCCTGCTCCCAAAGCTCACTGTATGGTTTCCTAGTAAAGAAAATCCTCCAACAGCCATCTCCGCCTGCCCTAACAGACTGTGAAAGATTTAGTCCAAACTTCTGTTCTGATCATGTCATGTCGGTTCTCTCCTGGTGCGAGGGGGCACAGACCAAGTAAGACAGATGCTTCAATCTTCCAAATAGCTGTCACTTCCCATGACTGTCACTTTGCAGAATTGTGACTTTCTAATATAGCAAACCCTGTAGGGAGAGGAAAAAATAACTCACTCTTCTCATTTCTGACCACTTGATGTTTTTTTAACTCTCTCCCCATGAATGAGCCTATCAAGCAAATGATAATTGAATGAGGGGCACTGATTGTGCTGCAACAGGACAGTGAGCACAATAGGCTTAAAGTTCTTAGCTGATCTATGATCTAGACGCTGTCCCATTTCTGCGAGCAAGGAGCATAGCCTACCCAAAGCACCTGCAGGAAGGTGGGTAAGTCTGGAGGGACAGACACGAGTCACAGGCAAGATGCTATAAGCACAGTTCCTCTCTTTGTGTTTACCTATAGATGTGGAAGGATATTTCTTTGTTGTGTCTTTGCCTTGTTTAACACAACATTAATTTCTAAGTCTGCAAGTGGAGATGGAGGTTGTGCAGGCTTTCGGTACACGCGCACACACATGTGATGAGGCGTTTCCTTGGCAACTGAAATGCCATAAAAGCTATCTGAAGAATTCCTTAGGGCTGTGCAACAAATAGAAACATTAACATGCTGAGACCTAAATATAGCTGCATTTTAGTGCTGTTCATCCAAGTCTTCCCTTAGCTTCAGCTTGTATCTGGAACAAATGCAGTCAACAAGACATACAAGGATGTTTTAAATATTTTACAGTGTTTTGCTTTTAAATAGTGCAAGCATAGAGATGGGGATGGGGCCACAGATGGTACCAGCCTGCACTTTACTGCAGAATTACAGTCTTGCCCGACTTTGCTTTGGAGGTGTCCTTGATTACCCACTGAAGGTTCCTCACTTCTGTGAGCAGCACAGGTTGAGACGATGTGGGGAACAGCTGAGTTCTGTTCATTGGCCTCCAAAGCAGCAAGAAACTAACTTTGACACGGCTAATACTGAGGTGTGCAAGAAGTATAACACTGCCTCCTCCCTGGAAGTGTCTAAGGCCAGGTTGGATGGAGCTCGGAGCAACCTGGTCTGGTGGAAGATGTCCCTGCTCATGGCAGGGGGGTTGGAACCAGATGATCTTTAAGGACCATTCCAGCCCTTACCATTCTATGATTCTATGATTCTATATGCAAAATATATGCAAAGAGGCTTTGGCTGAGAGGAGTTCATGTTTTTTTTCCACTGTTGGGGGGGTGGGACTATAACTGAGACTTTTTCACTTAGCTTTGGAGTCCAACTAGTTCTTTAGATATTTTTGTCTGGGAATGCTGCCAATATAACACCTGGACTACAGGACAAGTAAGCAAAAAAGTTTGGACTGCAAAACAGAAAGCCAGACAAATAACATTCAATGACTCACAAAACGGAGAAAAGATGAACATAGGCTCCCTGGAAATTAGGCCTTTGGCTGCCTAAAACTGGATCTGAGCTCACTCAGATGTTTCTTGAACTAAAGAAAAAATGATCAGAGATTGGTTCACAGCATAGATTTCTAATAAATCTAAAATCGTGTCACTATTGATCCTCATGAGATTTGCTTGGTCTGTTTTTACGCTCTTTGTGGCAGCCAGGATATAGGCTCACCACTTTTATAGTAGATTGTCCTTCACAAGTTGAGCCACAAGGCTGGGAATGAAAAGGCTGTGTTTTGTCTCTGGTGCTACTCCCTGGCTCGTCTGTGGTTCTCCCCTCTGCGAGCCAGCCTTCCCACTGTAAAACTGCAGCAGTGAAACTTACCTTGGTGAAGTGCATGAAATGTTGCAGATTAGAAATGCTTTATATAAGCTAAGAGTTATTTAAAACATGATGCAGCTGATGCTGGATGACCAGTGTGCAGCTCTTCATGCAGATTCGGTCACACTCGTTGATTTCACTGTGTAATTCAAGGCGAGGAGGATGAAGGCAGTGGAATCAGCAGAAAGATTTGTTTAGTAAAATATTCCCACACCATCCTGTGTGCATTATATTCAGCAGGGAGGTGAAGAAGGAAGTGACCTGATGGCAAATTTGTCATGAAAAGTTTTGAAGGATAAATGTAACAGAGGTACAGTGTCTGGACATGGGAATTTTATAGAACAACCCTCAGAGAAACCGAAACAGACTTTACACTTTTACCATAATAAAAATAAGACAAAATTTTCCTGTACAGCAAAACCATTCCACATTTCTTGTGAGGAAGCTGGTCAGTTTTATGGGTGATTTAAAACCTCAGAGGAAACTGTGCTAATGGCACCTCTGAAAGAAATCTCTCCAGACAAAAGTGGCAGATGTAGCTTTCACTGAAAACAAACATACACAGAATTCTGGAGTCATGGGAAGGCTAGGCCGGAACGGAACATCTAATCCTGGTGGTCTTCAGCCACTTTGGAGAGTGTAAAACTTCAGACACTTTCCCATGGAGGCATGGTCCTCTTTATAAATGTCTCAGGCATACAGTGCTATGTAGAATCCATATATACTTTTCCTGATCAGCTTTTGTGAAACCTTTGAGAATACCCAAACCCTTCACAAATCCACAGAACAAAGTATGAAATCCACCAAGCAGCTTGAAATCCCCTCACTCTGAAGCAAGATCCGAAGCATATTTTCCCAATCTCTTACAGAAGTTTTTCTCACTTACTCTTAAAAGGAGACAGGGATTGATGTTCGTTCAGTGATTCCCGTTAAAAATGTTTTGAAAAAAGCATGCAGCTAAATTGACTCAAAATTTCAGTGAGAACTTGAGTCTTTTGTGATATGAGATAATTCCTTTAATTATGTTTGCCTGAGGCTTTACATGTGTTAGAAGTTCAGTGCGAATCACTGAGTAACAAGAGTTTCACAGAGTGCAAAGAAAAAAAGTCTATTATCAACCAGCTCTCTTTTTTTTCTGCTTTTCCCTCTGCTACCTTTAATATTAAAGACCAAATATTCCTAAAGCCCCCTAAAGCAAACCTCCTTATCTAGAAAGTACTTAAGCACCTGCTCAGCTGCCTTCTTAAGCAAAGATGGGGTAAGCAAGGCTGTCCTGAACCGAAGCCATGAGGTCCCCTAACTCCCACGGACATCAGAGCACGTCTCTGGCAGGTACTTGGATGCAATGCAGCTCTCACCCAAGCAAGGTGCTCTGGGGAGATAAAGATTGCCAAGGATTATTAGCTCGGAATCTGCAATATTGAAGGATCTGTTCAGTGTAAGAGGTTGAGCCATAGTCAGACCCAGCTCAGGGCTCTCTGAACCATGGTCTGTCATACTGCGGGTCTTATCTTGCACAGAGCTGGTTAAAGTGTCTCCAGACCCAGAAAGTCCTGGTTCCAATAAGGGCTGATATCCCATCATGTACAGGCTGTATACAAGCAGAGTGAAAGGCTGTGAATTTACAGATACTGCAGTCTAGCGTTGGCAAAGTTATTTGCTCAAGCTTAATTTCACATGCTGTGGCTTTGATTTATGGCCCTTCTGCTGGAGGTGAGGCCCTAGATATCCAAGCATCCTGTTGACTTCAGCGCACACAGTGAGGTGATGTGCAAATGGGGATTGAAGACCTGAGCAAAGATCAAGGCCTGAGCAAGAAAAAATAACAGAACAGACAGAAAAAGCATTAAAATGCATGCTGTAATAAACGCAAAGAGCCAATAACTCACAGGGTAAATGAAGTCTCATTACAGAACACAGTGCTGACGTCACTCCGCCACAGTTGCACACTGGCTGCTCCGAGGCTCCCGAAATCTAGAGGAAGGGGGAATGCCATCTTCGCATTAGCCTTGATTCACTTAGGGCTGGAAGTACCTTGACTGTAATTGTTACTATATTAGCAAGCAAATATTAAGTTAATATAAATGAAACAGTCTACAATAATTTGGCTTAATTATTCAGAGAAGTCTAGCATCAGGGTAAATAGCTTTAAAATTGCTAAATAATTTGACTCCCCATATAATTGCTTGTGTAATTTGTGTTAATAGCATGTGAAGTAGAGGTTTTCAAACATTAATCAAAGTTTATTTATATTATTAATTAACATTATTACATTATATTTAAATAATCTTGCAATGGCAGTTACCAAAGGGTGATTCTAAGGTTTTTCTCTCCTCATTTGCAAAATCTCTTTCAATCCCACTAGTGAGTCACATACTCCTAATACAATCTAGATGATTTCACTTAATACTTTCACTAAGATTTGCCACTGTGACCTCTCTCTTACATATCAATTTCTAGGTGAAGAAACCTGGGCAAGACTCCATCTGAAACTGCTTTACATTATAAGGAAGGGAGAATGCATGAATGATGCAAAGCTTTCACATTTATCTGTTTCAGCTTATCACAGCATGCCTCCCCGAGCTACCTATTGCACTGTTCAGCTGGGGGAGTACAAGCCAATAAGTAGTCACACTCAGACCTTTGTATGTTCCTGGAGAACATAATATTATAGGAGATGTTTAAAAAAACCAACCAAACAAAAACGAGGAACTGCACAGTAGCTTCCTTAAAAATAAGGATCTACACCACAGTGGTTTGTGCATGGATGAAAATTTTGAGTTGTTTATGATATTGCAAAATGCTGGAAGAAAGCACCCCCTTATTTATATTCTTATTTTAAAGACACGCCACCCCCCACCCCACCCCCCCCAGTTTTTGCAATTTATGTTGCTTGAATTCCTCTTAGAGCTCTGTGGCTTATCACAAAAGCTAAGAAAAATCAATGGATAATTATCACATTAAAGTGACAAAACCTATAGCTATGGGGTTAGCTAAAGAGACCTCTTTTCTTTCAAATGCAGGGGTGTATAAGCTACTATTTTTTTGTCACTTTATGGGTGTAGAAGGGGCTCCCTCATTGGCTACATAACTCGAGTGTAATCTTCAAATCCCTTGCCAAATTAAGAAATCCTGTTTGCTATATTTGTCAAGGCTCTGTTGCTGTCAACAGCTGGAGAGCTTCTTTTCATATTTTAATTTTTTTTTTAGCTTTTCCAGTGCAGCAGGGAGGATTTTCTGTTGAAGTATGTCACCTAAACTTCTTGCAACAGATTAACGTCCCCAAAGTATTTAGAAATAAAACAGCTTGGAGTCTTAAATAAAGGGAGTAAAAGGAAATGGACTAATGGATTAAATTCTGAATATAACCTAATTGGCACATAAATGTTATTTTCTCAAAAAAGTGGGATTATTTTATAACAAATATGCCTTCACTGCCAAGGTTGAAATTTGTACAAAAGCATAAGGAATGAAAGTTCTCATTTTTTTCTTTCAAAGATGAATAAAGACTGTCCAGTGTAACCCTCATTATTAGTAAATAACTCTGCAAAACATTAAGAATATTAATAATATTAGCAATTGTAATTAGTTACATCCAGCAGTTTGTGTCCTTCTTGTTGCAGAAAATTAAGAGCTTTATTTTTCCTTGGACATTATGGTTTGAAATATTCTGGCTTTCCTGATATTTTGGATCCTCATTTATTACGGAAATTAATTGTTTCATTTTAATTAGATTTCAGTAAATAATATTATGTTACATTATTTAGCTGGGAAGTTACAGAAAGCTATCTGCTATAATTGTAGATGAGGTCAACTCACCCAGACTGTAGTCCAGTACAGAGCATGATATAATTAATTCCAGTGCTATCAAGACAAAAATTTTGTTCGCAATCACACTCTGCTGCCAAAACTGTAGTGAGATTTCATTAATTTCTCTGTAGTTACTGCTGTTCTTCACTGGTGTCAGATCAGACTCGGTCTGCTTGACACAATCCTGCCCTCAGAACCACGATCATGTCAATAGTTTGGATGGTCCTTGATTTAGTCATCTTAGATGAGTTGTCAATATGCTGTGAAAGACTGGTGTAAAGAAGAATATTGCACATGCCTTTGCTGTGTGCAGTACCTGAGAAAAAAACATCGGATTTGCACCATTTTTACTGGCATGTACACTTTAAATAGTCATTTATCACACAGGTGAATGAGTAAATGCACTGGGATTTGCCACTTCCTTTCCTTTAATTGCATATTTTAAATATGCATTAAACAACCCATTTCAAATGAAGCATTTTAATCACACCCAAAATCTGCTAAATGTCTTACAAGGGAGAAGTAGAGCCTCTCTCTGCTTACATGTTCAAAACTCTTTACTCAAATAAGGCCCTCGGATCAACAAATAAATGAGGAATGTATACATCTGAAAAAGAAAAAACAAAAAGAGAGAGTTGTGTGTGAGGTTTAAACATGCTGAAAATCATAATCTAAACTCCCCAGTTGTGCTATGAGATCTAAAATCCATTGCACATGAAATACTGATAAATGAACTCCTACGGTATATTAGGAAGGATGTGTGACTCCTGTATGTAACACGTTTATATGCTACAGTAGTGAAAGACCTGTTATGTAATGATCTAATGCCATTAATTAGCTTGGTCAGTAAGGTAGAAAGGCTCTGTAAGTATAATGGATTATAGATGTTTCCTACATGAATATATTGGTCTATTTTAAGGGATCCCTTCTAGTAAAGAGACGACACTTAACTTCTTGTAGGACAAGCAGAGAGTGTTTCTTACCACAGCAGAGGCAGAAAGCAAAGACTGCTAACCAGTGCGTGGTGAAAGGCACTGCTCACAGGTCACCCCTTTTCAGAAACAGGTGGTTTGGTCCAAAACTTGCTGAAATCTTTGGCAGTCATAGGCAAAATGTTTATGGCAGGGGCTGTAAACAACAAAGGTCAAAGGCCAAAATGGATTTATTTGAAAAAGGTTTGAGTGCTTTAAAGAATAAGAGGACTGGCTAATCTACACTCTGTCTTCAAACTGATGGTCACTCCTGTCACTCTGTGGATATAAGCGCCATTTAGAGAGAATTGAATGAAGATGAACCCTATAGCAAGTGTATGGAATTACTGCTTGAAAATAATGAGAGTAATTTTGCAAAAGTACAAGCCTGTACCAGAGATTTATGATAATATTTTTTTTCCCAAATTACAGTGAAATGTTAGGACCAATGAATACAGAAATGCGTTTTAAAGATCCAAAAGCTTTAACAGAATCGAAACACCTGTGCGGATGTCAAATGTTCTTTCTGCCTAATTTACAGCTTGACTTTAAATGCACAAAAGGCACTGTGTAATTCCATTATAAAAAGTAATGAAACCAATACTTTTTCAGACATCGATATTGTTTAGGAAGAAATCTCACTTGGCTAGCTGAAGAACAGAGATTAAATTAGTTGGTAAAATAGCTAAGAAATGGAGAGGATGATTCTTCTATGCTAGGTTTATAAAGGAGCGTCAAACAAAAAAGATTGCCTTCCTTGCAAAGAACAAAATGCAAATAATATTCCCAGAGACACACAAAATATCTGGCTCCTCTTCACTATATTTTACCAACCCTGACACTTCTCCAATTATTTCTGTAGTATCTCCTTTATTTCCAGGATCCATCAAGGAGTGGAAATAAAATATCCAAGGACAGAGAAGAAAAGAGGAGAAAGACAGGAAAAAAAACCCCTTATGATAAATCATCTTTAAGCACATAAAATCAAACATGGAGAATCCAAGAGCTTCAGATGATTCATATAACAGACAAATAAAACATTTGTTGCCAAACTCGGTATTCAGAGAAGCCAGCACCAACATAAAAAATGCTCTCTTTTTATTAACTGATTGAATCCATGTTTCCATTGTTGGAACAGAAATTCAATTTTAGCCACTGTTTTGGAGCTAGGAACATCTGGAATCAAGTCTTTTCCTCTGTCACCGACTTATAGGCCAGACTCATCTCTTTGTAACACCAGTGTAAATCTAGAGTAATTCCAGAAGGCTACTGGAGCAAATTTCACTCAGTGGCATCACAAACCTCTGGAAAGACAAAGAGCAACAAATGTTGTAAATACTAGCTGGGACTGCCATCCACCCATCTAGAGAAAACTATTTTCTAGTCCCTGCTCAAGTGGCTACTTCTGCTGTGGAAACTCTCTCTGAAGCAATGTACATCTTCCTGAGCACACAGATAATTTAGGAATGTTGTTGGGTTTCCAATTTCCCTCCCATTCTCCTGCAAAAGGCAGTTCAGGTAGTAGCTCTAAGCACTATGAAATTTCCTTGAGTCATCAGCTGAGCTGCTCCTTGGAAAGCACACATCTACGTTAACAGTGTATGCTGACACACACCAGAGGGGCACTTTTGCTCCAGGATGCCAGCTTGCCAATGATATTAATATTTGGCTTTAGAAAGCTTTCTTGCCTTGATATGGGAAGCAACGTATGCTCAACCAAATTTATCAAACCTGGTGTAACTGTATGAGACACGTGGAAAGGGACTGGAACATGAGGCAAACCCCCTACACCCTGTAGCTTTACATAAATATTCATAGAAACCGCAGTAGAATCCTGTCTCTGTACATCACCAAATAAGCTCTTCAATCCACTGCATGGTAAGGCTGAGCTGTTTTAGATGGCTGTCTTTGTGTTTAAACAGGGCTGAATCCCTGGCATGCAACATATCTTCTAATAGCATCTACTGTGTAGATATTTTTGAGTCTGTCAGCGCTAGTGGGAACCCAGGGAAAGCTATGGTCAAGGACCTTCCCTCATTGCTCCAACCCATCCCGTCGGGCACCTGAGGAGGGGAACAGATAGTCCCACAGCCACCAAACTGATATGTGGCTTGATTTCCCTCTGTTTTCTCAACACAAGCCTCACATTTTTATTTTTAGAATAGACACTTTCCCTCAGCCGAAAGAAGCTCTTCACCATTAAATCAACAAAAATGAGGGCAAAACTCTGCTGTGGGCTTGTTTTAGATTCTGCATTTGTGATTGAGAATAAAATCCATAGCTGAAAGAACAAAGACCATTATCTCAGTTCTTAACGTGTTCCGGGTTAGCATTCGCCTCCTATTTTATCGTGCTCAAAAGGCAGCAGATCCCTGCTGGTCCTTTCAGCCTGCAGCCTCCAGAGCCATGCAGTTTTCCTATTTAAATAATGGCTGCCCAATAGACTTTTAATTTCTAGAACTTTCCTTTTGCCCACGGCTCTACCCTGGAAGTGTTGAGGTCTTTTCTTATTTCTCGTAATTAACAGCACTGAGCCACAATGTTAAAAGGATAGGGTTTACTAATTGGCTTTTTTTCCCAAAGACGAGAAGGCTGAAAAGAGCGAGCTTTTTCTTTTCTTTTTTTAAAGGAGAAAACCAAGAAACAACCTGCAATTAAGGTATGAATATCAGCTCAATGCATTATCTGATTAGTTGTTATGATGCAGATGCAATACATATGTATGGCAAGGGGGTAAAATGTCAAAAACCATGCCCACATTTGCTAGGTATCAAGCCTCGAGCAGCATCTGTTCTGTTGAAAGATATCTCCATCTCCCAGCTCCCTCCAAGATGTGGGTTTTGAGGGAGAGGAGAACTTTACCCAGGCTGGAAAAGATGATGCAGTCTGCTCAGATACAATCCCAACAAATTACATTTCACATTCATGAGACAACTGGTGATATCAGCTCCTTCCTTGTAAAGCAGCCAGAGGCTTTGCCATGAGGACAGACTCAAAGAAATGGTGTTCTGGGCTCAAATGTTGCATTTTTTCTTGTACTCACTGCCCCGGGCTTGTCTCCTGGAGGGAAATAGGAGGAAAATTTGAAGAGCTACAAAAAATAAGGGTCCTAGTTCTATCACCTTGAGTGCAATACTTATTTGCACTCATTCCTTTAAAATACTTCCACCGCTGTAAAAAGCACTACTGCTAGCACCATAGTGGCTGTACTGTCTGGCTGGGACAAGAGGGAATAGGGCTGCCACAGGCTTGGGAGTGCTGTCACACGGGACCTGCCACAGTGGCACTGCATGATCACAGAATCACAGAATCACAGAATCACAGAATAGTAGGGGTTGGAAGGGACCTCTGTGGGTCATC